>ERZ1370068.5930-contig-4934_pt1 | contig 106159 bp, 134 predicted proteins | sample MGYA00561227_ERZ1370068 | MGnify/ENA primary metagenome ERZ1370068 (study PRJEB38410, sample SAMEA6850437) | metagenome | study: Metagenomic assessment of the ecological functions of the soil: analysis of the soil microbiota associated with the...
ATATACTTTGAATTTCGGTTACATATTGCTGATGTGCTCGCTTCCCGGGGAAGTACCGCATTCAGACACCACACCTCTACCACCATGGCGGCACCGTCAGCAGCGGCGGGCTCCAGATCGCCGCCACGTCATGGCGCGGGGACCTCCGCGATGTCCCGGAGCACGCCCTGAGCCATGAACCGATCGCGGATCCCGCGGGCATATTTCGCGAACGCCGCGCTCCTCGCGCACCGCCAGCCGTCGCGGGCGCGGGAGGTCGATCTCCACGACGCCGTCGATGCGGCCCCGGGCGCGGGTCATCACGACCACGCGATCGGACAGGAACACCGCCTCGGTGATGGAGTGGGTGATGAACAGCACCGTCTTCCCACCGCGTGCGCAGATGCCCTGGATGTCCAGCGTCATCTGGTCGCGGGTGAGGGCGTCCAGCGCCCCGAAGGGCTCGTCCATGAGCAGCAGCGGTGGATCGTGGATGAGGGCCCGGCAGATGGCCACGCGCTGGCGCATGCCGCCCGACAGCTCGTGGGAGCCGGCGCTCGAAGCCCTCCAGCCCCACGCTGCGGAGCAGCTCGAGCGCCCGGTCCTGGTAACGTTTCGGATCAGACGCGCGCATCTCGAGCTGGAGGAGCACATTGTCGAGGGCGGTGCGCCAGGCCAGCAGCACCGCGTTCTGGAACACGATGCCGAGCTCGGTCTGGGGCCGGTCCACCGGGCGCGGCCGTCCACCGCGATCACGCCCGAGGTGGGGCGCAGGAGGCCCGCGATGAGCATGGCCAGCGTGCTCTTGCCGCACCGGAGGGGCCCACGATGGAGAGGAACTCGCCCCGGCGGACGTCGAAGGAGATGCCGTCCAGCGCCCGCACCGGCCCCTCGGGGTGGGGAACCCGCACCACGATCCGAGGGCCTCCACGAACTTGGGCCCGCCGCGCATCAATAGGTGGGCAGCTCCGCCACGTGGCGCTGGCATCATCTGCAGACTCGAGATCCCCGGGCGCGCGCGGCGGGATCCAGCACGGACGTGGCCCAGGTCGCGGAATCGCCGGTAATTCGCGAAGACTTCGCCCGGCGACGTATCCAGCGTTCCCAGCCGGTAGTGGGCGGCCCCGCTCTCGACCGCGAAGGGACAGGCATGGAACTCGCCGGTGGACTTGAGCACCGGAAGCAGAGCACGCAGCCCGAGAGCGCGTGATAGTCGCTCTCGCGGTCGCGATCGAAAGCCTGGTCCACGCCCGCGCCCACGCGGTCACAGCACCCTGTAGCCGGAGAACATCCGCATGGGATGCGCGTGCGCCCACTCCCTCCAGCGCGGTCTTCGAGGGCTCGGGCAGGGGCTCGGCGTCGCAGCCGAGGTAGATCGAGTAGTTCAGCACCCGCCTCCGTGCGCGAGTTCGGACTCGAGCATCCGGATGAGGGTGCGGGCCTTCACGCCGTTCGAGAAAGATGGAGAAGAGGCCGCGGAACGCCTCCGCGCGGAGGTGGCGCATGGCCTCCGATGAGGCCGTCCCGCGTGCAGGGTGGGCTCTCCGCCGTAGAAATCGATGTTCCCGTCGGGTGCCACGTGGGCGAGCGCGCGCGTCGAGCACGCGCGCTGGTAGTCGACGTGCCAGCCCTGGGGAGACCGAACACCGTGCACCAGGAGCAGGTCGCGGTTGCAGAAGTTGCCGTCGTAGAGGTAGAGCTCGCGCAGCCCGGGTCGGCCTCGTGGAAGGCTTCGACGCTCTCGTGGAAGGTGATGGGGCGCAGCCGCGGGTCGCGGTGCGACGTCGTTGAGGCCCCAGTCGTAGGTGTTGTAGACGAGCTCGATAGCGCTCTCCGAGCGTGACGAGCGCGAGCCCGGTGGTGCTCGGCCACGAAGCGGAGGACGCCGCGCCGGTATTCCACCGTGGAGTCGGCGTCGCCGGCAAAGTCCTCCGCGTACATCCGGAAGATGCGCGAGACGAAGATCTTGCCCTGCGTCGGCGTCCACCCGGCAGTTCCACTCGCTGGCGAGGAACTGGCGGGTGGCGGCGTCGAGCGTCTCCCGGAGTCCGGCCGCCTCGTAGGCCCGCGGGCGCATGGGCGGGCAGCCATTCGAGGCGCAGTTGATGGCGAAGTGGATGCGCGGCTCGCGGAAGCCGCCCGCGCAGGATGCGGTGCTCGATGTCGTTGAGGCTCACCGCGCGCCCGCCCGCCACGTGGCGCGCCCGCTCGAAGAACTGGCCGTCGCCTGGACCTTCCACACGGAGCGGATGGGATACTCCTCGCATCGCCGCGTGCGAGCACGAAGGCGTTGTAGGCGTTGATCCAGTATGCCAGGGCGTCCTCGTCGCTGGGGAAGCGCTCGGGGGCGCTGTCGAGGGCTGGCCGCCCCCAGGGACGCGACGAAGCGGGTCAGGAGGCTCGCGCCGGGGAGCGAGCACTCGTAGTCCACCTTGCCCTCAGGGGTGACGATGGCGGCGAGGAGCTCCGTCCAGGGCGACGTAGTCGATGCCCGCGCTCAATATGGTGGGGCGGCTCCGGCTAGCTCCCCGCCTCCTCGAGCGCGCGCTTGAGCCGCGCGCGATCCTCGGCGCTGATGGGCAGGAGCGGCGGCGCATGTGCGCGTGCTGGATCACGCCCTGCATGACCAGCACCTCCTTGGAGCGCGCGCGGTAGTCGCGGACGGGCGCCGCGAAGACCACGTCCACCAGCTTCTGGATGCGGTCGCCCTTCTGCGCGCGCGATGGCCCAGTCCCCGCGCATGGCCGCCGCGTGCACCTCCACGTGGTCCGGGTGGTCGCCGCGCAGGCCCCCAGGAGCGCGCCCTCGGCGCCGAGGAGATAGGACTCCCAGATGAAGTTGTCGTTGTCCGGTGAGCACGGTGATGCGCCGCAGGGCTCGCCAGCACCACGTCCACGATCTCGCGGAAGCGCTTGGCGTCGAACAGCGCCTCCCTTGATGCGCCACCACCTGGGGATCTCTGATGAGCCGGAGCAGGGTCCGTCGTCGAAGGCCACCCCGCCCAGCGCCAGGCTGGAGCGTGAAGATCACCATGGGGGAGCGCTGACCTCCTCGCGCGATGGCCCGGTGATAGCGGTAGGGCACCTCGGGATCGAGGGGCTGGCCCAGATAGGCGGTGATGGGGAAGACCAGGAAGCCGTCGGCCCCGGCCTCGCGGTACTCCTTGGCGTACTTCACCGCCTGCGCGGTGAACGGAGGCGCCGAGCCCGGCCACGATGGGAATGCTCCGGCCGGCCAGCTCTTCCTCGCAGAACGCGGAGGATGCGCAGCTCTCGTCATGCCAGAGATGCGGCCCTCGCCGAGTGTACCACGTTGACCGCCACCGCCTTGATGCCCTGGCCGGCGATCCAGCGAATGTACCCGGCGCAGCTCCGGGCTCGTCGATCTGGGCGCGCGGCAGTCAGGCGGCAGGACGGTGGCGCGGCGCGATTCCCTGAGGGTCGAGCACTGGCGCCTCCTCTTACGTGTCGCTCGCGAGCTTGCCGTTGTGCCCCCAGTTGGACCGCTCCACGTCCTGGAAGACGATGTGTGGACCTGGTCGGCGGTGGTCTCGCCGATCTTCACCATCGCTTCGTGTGATGGCCTGGGTGATCTCGCGCTTCGCTGCTGGTCGGTGCGGCCCGCGTCACCACTGGACGGTGATACCCGGCATGGCGCCTCCCGCGGCGTTGGTAGGAACGCCGCAAAGTATCCCACGCGCTACCGGAGCGGGTCAACGCCGTTTCTTGACTTGCGCGGGGACCGCTGGCTGGGGTCTGGGCAGCCTGAGCCACCCTCGACGCGACTCGGTCCCAAAGGAGGCCCACCATGTCCGATCCCATGTGATGCACGGCTACGTCAGCCTCGAAGGACTCCCGAGGAGAAGATCGGCGACAAGATCACCCGCCGCATCGTGGTGGGGGACAAGGGCATGATCGTCTCTCTGGCAGATGAAGGCGGGGCGCATGCCGCGCGCCACCAGCACCCGCACGAGCAGATCTTCTGGATGATCTCGGGCCGGATGGAGTTCGACCTCGACGGCGAGAAGCGCGTGGTGCCGCGCGGGCGATTGCGGGGTTGTCCCCGGCAATACGCCCACGAGGCCTATTTTCCCGAGGACACCGAGGTCATCTCGACGTCTTCGCCCCACCGCGCGAGTGACATGTTCACCGGCGAGGACTCCTACCTCCGGCGCGGCTGACCCCAGGTCTTGACTTCAGCCGGGGCGTCGGCTCAGAATCCCCGGCGTCGGGCACCGCCCACACGCGTGCCGTGCGGTTCCTCTCTATTGCCGAAGAAGGGGTATGTGGCATGAGGATACGATCTGTCCTCGGCGCGTCCGCCGTCCTGCTTCTCACCTCGGCATCGCTGGCATTCAGCGCAGACCGGATTGCAAGACTCTGGTGCCCCCGTCCCGTGGGGCCCGAATGACCAGACCGGCGCGACCAACCGCGTCACCCCGCGCGGTCACCAAGGCGGCGGCCGCTGAGATCCAGGACGGCAAGGTCGTCGTCATGTCGTACCCGCTGACGGATGGCGTCCCGCTCTTCGGCACGCCGCTTCACCAAGACCATCCTGACCGCGACCAGCCTGGCCCCGGCGCGGCGTTCGGCGAGAACGAGCTGACCTACATGGAAGACACGCTGGCTCAGCCAGAGCCACGTCGGGACTCACCTGGACGGGCTGGGCCACATCGGGCGGAAGGACTGCTACTCAACCAGATCGCGATGGGTAAGTTCATCAACCAGAACAACATGACCAAGCTGGGCCTCGAGCATCTGAAGTCATTCGCGACCCGCGGCGTGGTGCATCGACATGGTGAAGGTGTTCCAGGCGGCCGGCAAGCTCAAGACCAACGCGGCCTGCAGGAAGCCCTGCCTCGACAGGGGCACCGCTGATCACCGCCGCCGACCTCCAGGCGGGACTCGGATGTACAACGTGACGCTGCGCGAGGGTGACATCGTCATCATCCACACCGGATGGGGCGACCTCTTCGAGCAGTTCCCGCCAGCAGAACGCGCGTCTACAACAGCGCCGCGCCCGGCATCGGCAAGGAGGCGGCGCAAGTGGCTCGTCTCCCAGAAGGTCGTGGCGGTGGGCGCGGACACGTGGGTCGGTCGAGGTGATCCCCGGCGAGGATCCGAAGGAAGCCTTCATCGTTCACAACATCCTGCTCACGGACAACGGCATCCACATCATCGAGAACGTGCGCACCGACCTCGATCGCCGCCGAGGCCGCCGCGACCAACCGCGCCACGTTCTTCTTCAGCATGACGGTGCCCAAGGCCGTCGGCTGACCGGCAACTTCGTCGCCATCGACGGCATCCGCTAACCGCGCGGAGTGCTCGTGACGCAGAACCCGGCGCCGGCGCTCCGCGAGGACGCCGGCGGTTCGTGTCTGACCCTCCTCGGTCGTGCCGCTCGTCGGCGCGCGCGGTCCCCTCCGCGCGGGCCGCCGTCGGTCAGGAGCGACGCTACACGATCGCCTTCGCGAATCTCACCGAGGAGCCGGGCGTCACCTTCGAGGGGACCGGCTTCACGGGCGGGAGAGTCCGATCCAGCTTCGCCCTCGCGGCCCGGAAGCTGCCGGTGGACCTCGTCTTCTACGACAACCAGCGAGACGCGACGAAGGCGCAGGCCAATGCCGAGGACGCCGTCGCGCGGAAGGTGAACCTCTACATCCAGTATTTCGCAGGCCTCGACGCCAACGCCGCCATCGCGGCGCAGCTCAAGGCCGCGGGCATCCCCATGCTCGCGGTGAACTATCCCGTGCCGGGGGCACCGCTGTACACGGCGGACAACTCGCCGCGGGACGCATCGCGGGGAGGCGCTCGGCGCAGTTCGCCGCGCGCTCGTGGCGGGGCCAGCCGACGGTCGCGGTCATCGTGCGGACCGGTCGAGGCCAAGGCCGATCGCGTGCCCGAGCGGGTGCAGGGCGTGGTGGAGGCGCTTCGCGCAGAAGCTGCCCGGCGTGAAGCCAGCCACGCTCGACACCCAGGGCAATCCCGCGCGGGTGGCGCGCTCCTGGGCGAAGTATCTCGCCGGCGCATCCGCGCGCCAAGGTGCTGGTGGCGGCGACGGACGATGCCACCGCGCTGGCCGCCAAGACTGCGCTCGAGGCGGCGGGCGCGCCTCGGACGCCGCCATCGTCCAGCCATGGCGTGGATCGGAGCATCCACGGCGGGATCAACGACAAGAAGGAGATCGATCCGAACAACCGGGGCAGCATCGTGATCGGCTCGGTGGCGTTCTATCTCGATCGCTATGGGCTACGACGTCCTGCCGCGTCGCCCTCGGATGCTCCGCGGGGAGCCGGTGCCGCCGCGCACCGCCACGCGGCACCTGCTCGTCACCGCCTCCAACGTCTTCGTCGAGTATCCGCCCTACGACATGAACTGATGCGCTCCCCTCAGGGACGCGCGTCGGGCCCGGTCAGCGTATATCCCTTCGGCGCCCTCCCCCGGTGGCGGTGGGGGCAGCTGGAGAAGGTCACGCCTCCCGCATCGTTGATGGCGACCAGGGGATAGAGCCCGAAGGACTGGAGCCGGCCCCCGGCAAATCGTCTCCGATTCCGGCGATCCGCTCCACCAGCCCCGGATTCCCACGAAGACGGCCATCGGGCTCGGCCCGCCATCCACCGAGGCGACGAATGCGAGCGTCCCGCGGGCGTTGAGCCCGGGCCAGAGCCCGAAATGCGAGAACGTGCCGCCCCCGGGGCGGCGTCGCCGATCACCGCGACCTTCAGCACGCGGCCCGCCTGGATGACGAATTGCCCTCCGGCGGTGGGCGCGTCCTTGAGCATCGCGTTGAAGGCCACCGCCCCCGCGTCGTTGAGGCTGAACCGTTCCGAGAACTTGAAGAAGATGCCGCCGACGGGCGTGTCGTCACCGGCGCCCACCAGCATCCGGATCCCTTCGCCGGCGGCGGTGAAGATGCCGCCCGGCACCGCCCTGCCCTCGACGGCCGCCGCGAAGCCGATCACGCCCTTGTTGTTCAGGACGGGCGCGCCGAAGCCCGCGAAGCTGCCGCCGGCAGGAGCGGCGTCGCCCTGCGCGACGACCTTCGAAGCTTCCCGCCGGCCTCGCGCACGTAAATGGCCTCCAGGGTCTCGCGGCCGCGCCTCACCGTAGCGAGGAACGACGACCTCGCCGCGATCGTTGAGGGCGGGGGACTCGACGCCGGACAGTGTCCCCGCCGGCACCCCCGGCGCCGGACCGCCGCTGAGCGCGACCGGCTGGATGCGGCCCGAACGGAGAGGAAGATGCCCTCCACGGTCTTGCCACCGGCCACCGCCGCCGCAAAGGCCACCGCGCCGGACTCGTTGAGCGCGGGGATGGGGTGCCGGCCGAAGCCCGAGAGCGCGCCCACGTCAGGCACGGGATCGCCCTCTCGAGCGATCTGGATGATCCGGTCCCGAGAGCGGAGGAAGAACTCCCCTCCGGGGCCGCGATGAATGGTGGCGAAGAAGGCGACCTGTCCCCGGCTATTGGTGGGCGCGAGGACGGGCAGGGATTCCACCGTGAAGCTGCCGAAGTTCCTCCGCCGGGGGCCGGATCGCCGCTGGCGGCCACCGCGCGAACGGCGGTGGCCGGCGCGGGCGCGACGGGAGGGCGGCCAGCAGGATGCCGGCCACGCGGCGCTGAGCGCGAGCCCACGAGCCATTGCGCGGAGTATAGGGAGGTGCTGGAATGGGGTCAATGCACGACCCGCGCTCCACCGCGCGCATCCTCCGCCTCGCGCTCGTCGCGTTGCTGGCGGGCGCGCCCGCCGCCGAATCGCGCGCTGCCGAGCGCGTCGCGCGGGCGGAGTTTCTCGGCGCCTGCTATTGCCGCGTCGAGGGCCGGCTCTCCTGCACCGGCGAGCTCACGCTGGGCGCCTGCCGCCAGCGTTGCGACGAGGATCTGTGCGACGATTGGTTCTGGAAGGAGCGCCTGCCCTGCTGGAACTGGGGCTATGGCGGCTGAGCCGAGACGGGGAATGAGCCTCTCGAGCCCGGACGGCTGCGTTAAGATATCCACCGTGGAGACGTTCACCGCCGAGGAACGTGCTGCCCTCGCCCCGCATTTCACCAATCTCGACGGGCCCGTCTTCGCCCTCGTCAATCTCCCCGAGGTGGTGAAGGGCGCGCTCTTCGCGCGCTACTCACGCTCGGCCAAGTCGCTCCGGCGCCTCTATCTGGACGAGTTCCGCGAGGTGCGCGCGGGGACGCCGCTGCGCCTGCGGTGGGCACCACGCGCGCCGACGCGCTCTACGAGCGCGTGCTCTCGACTATGGCGACGACTCCGTCGCCCAGCTCGGCGGCGTGCACCTCGCCTGCGAGGGCGTCTCGAACCTCCTCACCAAGGTGCTCGAGTGGGGCCGGCTCATGGCGTACCTCGAGCAGTCGACCCGCTACGTGCCGTACACGGACCGACCGGGCGGCCGGTGGAAGTATCACGTGCCCGTCGAGCTCGAGCAGGGCGCCCTCCGGGCGCGCTACGTGGAGGCCCTCGATGGCGCCTTCGAGACGTACGCGCGCTGGATCGAGCCCATGCAAGCCTTCTGGGCCGCCCGCGTGCCCCGCGAGTCCGGGCAGGGGAAGGCCCCTGGCGCATCGGCCATGCGGGCCAAGGCGCTGGACAGCCTGCGTGGGCTCCTGCCCGCGGCCACGCGCTCCAACGTGGGGATCTTCGGCACCGCGCAGGGCTACGAGGCGCTGCTTCTCCGCATGCGCGCGCACCCCCTGCGCGAGGTGCGCGACCATGCGGACCTCATGCTCATCGAGCTGCAAAAGGTGATCCCGGCCTTTCTCAAGCGCCTCCAGCGGCCGGAGCGTGGGGAGTGTGGGCCCGGTATCTCGCCGATACCGCGACGGCCACGCGCGCGGTGGCGGAGTCGCTCCTCGCCGGAGTCGAGCCCGAGCCGCGGCCCGAGGTCACGCTGACCGATTGGGATCCGGAGGGCGAGGTGAAGGTGGTGGCCGCCGCGCTCTACGCCGTCTCGGATCTGCCCGATGACCAGCTCCTCGCCCTGGCGCGGAAACTCGGTCCGGAGGAGCGCCGGTGGGTGCTGGACGCCTATATCGGCGCGCGCGAGAACCGTCGCCACAAGCCGGGCCGCGCCTTCGAGCGCACCGCGTACCGCTTCGACGTGCTGGGCGACTACGGCGCCTTCCGCGATCTCCAGCGCCACCGGCTGCTCACTCTGGAATGGCAGTCCCTCTCGACGCGGCATGGCTGGGTGGCCGGAGAGGAGATCGCCGAGGCGGGAGCCCTCGGAGATTGGACTCGAGTGATGGACGCATCGTCCGCGCTCCACGCCGCTCTCGCCGCCGCGGGCCTTGCCGCGGTGGCACCCTATGCCGTGGCCATGGCCTATCGCGTGCGCTATTACATGGAGCTCAACGCCCGCGAGGCCATGCACATGCTCGAGCTCCGCACCGCGCCCCAGGGCCATCCCGCGTACCGGCGCGTCTGCCAGGCCATGCACCGGCTCATCGCGGACCAGGCCGGCCATGCCGCGCTGGCCGCCGCCATGCGGCACGTGGATCGCTCCGACGCGGAGATCCGGCCGGCTCGCCGCCGAGGACGCCGCCGAGGCGCGCCGGTCGGCCACACCCTGACCGACACCGTTTCCACCACCGCCAACTTCACAGCAAGGAGACCAGCCGATGCCAGACGCCAGACCGAATGCGGTGACGCTTCGCGGGAACCCCGTGACCCTGGTGGGACCCGAGATCAAGCCCGGACAGCCCGCGCCCGACTTCACCGCGGTGGACAATGCGCTCGGTGCCGTGAAGCTCTCGGACGCCAAGGGCAAGGTGCTCATCCTCAGCGCGGTGCCGTCCCTCGATACGCCCACCTGCGACACGGAGACGCGCCGCTTCAACGTGGAGGCGGGCAAGCTGCCCGGCGGCGTGGAGGTGTGGACGATCAGCATGGACCTGCCCTTCGCCCAGAAGCGCTGGTGCGGCGCCGCCGGCGCCACCGCGGTGAAGACCCTGTCCGACTTCCGCGAGCGGTCCTTTGCGCCCGCCTACGGCACCCTCGTCAAGGACGGCCCGCTGGCCGGGCTCAGCGCCCGCGCCGTCTTCGTGGTGGGCAAGGACGGCAAGGTCACCCACGCCGAGTACGTCAAGGACATCACCCAGGAGCCGAACTACGAGGCGGCGCTGGCCGCGGCCAAGAAGGCGGCCGGCTAGCCGAGCCGGGGAGGAACCCCATGTCCGATCTCGACACCCTGCTGGAGCTCAATCGCGACTATATCCGGTCCGTGCAGAGCTCGGACGTGGGACGCTTCGAGGAGATCCTCGCCGCCGAGTTCTACTGCTCGAATCCTGACGGGTCCCTGGTGGACCGGGCGGGGTTCCTCCGGCAGACGGCGGCGCCGGTCAAGATCTCGGATCTCGCCGTCCACGACGTCATGGTCCGGATCCTGGGCGACGCCGCCATCATCCACGCCCGGACCAGCTATACCCTTCCGGACGGGAAGCCCGGGGCGGGCCGCTACACCGACGTGTGGGCGCGGGCGGGCGGGCGCTGGCTCGCGGTGTCCGCCCACGTCACTGTCTAGTGCCCAGTCTCTTAACTGCCCACGTTTCGTTTTTAACTGGTTGACCGACCAATAAAAATCGCGTAGACCCTGGGGATGACCCCCAGGGTCGGCGTGGCCTCCCTCCGGCGCGAGCAGATCGTGCGCGCCACCATCCGCTGCCTGGCCCGCGACGGCTATGCCGGGCTCACCATGAAGCGGGTGGCCGCCGCCGCCGGCCTCAGCCAGGGCATCCTCCACTACTACTTCGCCGACAAGCGGGCCATCCTCGCCGCCGCCGCCCTGCGCGTCACCGCCGACCTCGACCGCCGCGTGGCGGCGGAGGCCCGCGGCGCGCGCGACGCGCGCGGCGGCTGCGCGCGCTGGTGCGGGCCTGCCTGACCGTGGCCGCGCGCGACCGCGAGTTCTGGACGGTGTTCATCGAGTTCTGGGGCGAGAGCCTGCACGACCGGGCCCTGGCCCGCCTCAACGCGAGGACCTATGCGCGCAGCCGGCGGCTCATCGCCCGCGTGATCGCAGGCGGCGTCGCGGGCGGCGTGTTCCGCCGAATCGACCCGCTCGCCGCCGCCGCCGCGGTGCTCGGGCTCCCTTGATGGGCTCTCGCTTCAGCACACCTTCGACCGCCGCGGCCTGCCGAGGGCCGAGGCGGAGCGGCTGTGCACCGACGTCCTGTGGGCGTATCTCCGGCGAGGAGGCAAGCGATGACCGAGCTGATGGAGCAGGTCCGGATGCGGGAGTATCTGCGCGACAAGGGCGACCGGCTGCCGCTGGCCGAGGTGCGGGCGCGGGTGGCGGAGCCTTCGACCTATGGAGGCGCTCCTGGCGCCGGTTCCGCGGCGGAGGCGGCCGGCCGGCCGCTGCCGGGCGAGTGGAGCATCCACGAGGTGGTGGACCACCTCGTCCTCACCCATGCGCCGAGCGTGGGCGAGCCTCGAAGACCTGCTGGCCGGACGCCGGCCCGCGGGCCCGCCCATTCCCGCCGGGCTCCAATCCGCGGATCCCCTGGCGCGCCCCTGGGACGCGCTGCGGGCGCGCTCCACGCGCAGCACGCCGCCGCGCTTCGCGTGCTCGACGGCGCGCGCGACCTTCCCACCGAGGCGCGGGCGCCGGTGGTGGCGGTGGTCAATGTCCGCGGGGCCGACGGCCGCGCGGCGCCCGTGCACTGGGAGGAGGAGATCGCGTGGAAGGCGTACGCGGTTTTCGCCTTCCGCCTCCACAGCCTGGATCATATCGGCCAGATCCGGAAGCTCCTGGCGGCGGGAAGCGGCCGTGACGGTCACCCGCGAGGATCTCGCGCGCGTCCTGGCGGGCGCGGCCTTTCGAGCGTCCTAGGCTGGCCTCAGGCGACCGTCGAGGCGAACTCCGCCTTGGCCTTCCGCAGCTCGTCCGGCTGGGCCAGGAGGTCCAGCGCGGTCATGGCCAGGGTCTTGGCCGCCGCCACCATGCCGGTATGCGCGATGTGGGGATTTCGGCCCACTCGGCGAACTCGCGGGAGTGGCCGGGATACCGTCGGGGCTGATGCGGATGTACGGGTGAATGGTCGGCAAGGCCTGGCTCACATTGCCGCAGTCGGTGGATCCGTAGCCCGCCTCGACCGTCGTCGGGGTCCTCGGGGAAGTCGATCCGCTCGAGGTTCTGCTTGAACAGCCCGGCCATGGTGAAGTTCGGCTTGAGCGGGTCGTGGATGATGGCGTCCGGCAGTCACCTTGACGGTGCAGCCGGTGGCCAGTCGCCGCGCCCGTGGCGACGGCCTCGAAGCGGCGCAGCAGCTCGCGGCAGTAGTCGCGCGTGGGCGCGCGCAGGTAGAACTCGGCGCGCGGTGTGCTCGGGGATGATATTGGCCTGGTCGCCGCCCTTGGTGATGATCGCCGTGGATGCGCGCGTCCGGCTTCACCTGCTGGCGCATCTGGTCGAGTCGAGACGAAGAGCTGGATCATCGCGTTCGAGCGCGTTGACGCCCCGCCAGGGCCAGGACGACGCGCGGGAGGCGCGGCCGAAGAACTCGCACTTCACCTTGATGATGCCGAGGCTCGGCCGCCAGACCTGGGTGCCGCAGCGGCCGTGGATCATCATGGCGGCGTCCACGTCCTGGAAGACGCCCGCTTCCATCAGGCCGGACCTTGCCCGCGCCGCCCTCCTCGGCGGGCGTGCCGATGACCTGGATGCGTCCGGCGAAGGGCAGGGTCTTGCAGCGCGACGGCGAGTGCCGCGCCCGCGCCGGCGCCCGCGGTCGCGATGATGTTGTGGCCGCAGGCATGCCCGATGTCCGGCAGCGCGTCGTACTCGGCCATGATGGCCACCGTGGGACCTGGGCCCTGGCCGGCGAATGGTTGCCCGGAACGCGGTGGGAAGCCCGCCGACTCCCGCCTCCACCGTCGCCCCGTGGCGGCCGAGGAACTCGATGAGCCACGCCGGCCGCCTTCTCCTCCTTGAAGCAGAGCTCCGGGTTGGCTGTGGATCTGGTGGCTGATGCGCCTCCAGCTCGCCGGCGCAGCCGGTCCACCGCCTCCGCGACGCTTGCGTCTTTGCGCTGGCGTCGAGGCGTGGGATTCGCGCCGGCCACGGCGTCAGCGGCTCCTGCGCGAACTCGTCCTTCGCCGCCTGCACCCGGGCCGGATCGGCGAGGAGATCGAAGGTGGTGAGCGGCCATGGTCTTGGCACGCCGCGACCATGCCCTGCGCGCGCCAGCGGCTTCACCGCCGCGTCGGCGAACTCGCGGGTGTGAATGGCCGTGCCCGGTCGGGGCGATGGCCGACCATCGGCTGGATGGTCGGGATGACCTGGCTCACGTTGCCGACGTCGGAGGAGCCGAGCCGGTCCGGCATCGGCGGGCCCTCGGCCAGGCCGGCCGTCGCCATGTTGGCGCGCGAAGAGGTCGAGCAGCACGCTGGTTGCGACTTCAGGGGCTCGTACACATTGTCGGTGCCTGGCGTCACCTTCACGCGTGGCGCCGGTGGCCCTGGCCGCGCCCTCCGCGCACGCGACCACGCGCTTGAAGAGGTCCCACATCGCGTCGATGCGCGGGGCGCGCACGTAGAAGATCGGCGGCCGCGTACTCCGGGATGATGTTGGCGGCCGCGCCGCCGTTGGTGATGATGCCGTGGATGCGGCAGTCAGGCCGCACCTGCTGGCGCAGCATGGCCGACCGCGTTGAACATCTGCGATGCAGCGCGTCGAGGGCGTTGACGCCCTCCCACGGGTCGGCGGAGGCGTGGGAGGCCTTGCCGTGCGAACTCGAAGGTCCCGCGCACGATCCCGAGGCAGGTCCTGGTGCAGGATGGTGCGGTCGAAGCCGTGGATCATCATGGCGCAGTCCACGTCCTCGAAGACGCCCGCCCTTGATGAGCTTCGACTCTTGCCGCCGCCGCCCTCCTCGGCCGGCGTGCCGATCACCTGGATTCGGCCCTTCGGGCAGCTGCGTGCTCGCACAGCGGCCAGGGCCGCGCCGGCCCCGCGCCGGAGGCGGCGATGACGTTGTGGCCTGCACGCGTGCCCGATGCCCGGCAGCGCGTCGTACTCGCACAGGATCGCGATGGTCGGGCCCTCGCCCGGTCTCGATGGTCGCGCGGAACGCGGTCTCCACCCCGCCACGCCCTCGCTTCGACCTTGAAGCCCTTGCCGGCGCAGGAAGTCGCTCAGCCAGCCGCAGGCCTGCGCTTCCTGGTAGGCCAGCTCCGGATGATCGTGGATCTGGCGGGAGCAGGGCTTCGAGCTCGTCGGCGATGCCGTCGACGGCCTGCGTGACGGAGTCCTTGCGCGGCGCTCATGCGGTTCCTCCCGTGGGATGTGAGGACTGGCAGCGGCGAACAGGGCAGGAGCCTAGCACGGGTGTCGAAGCGGGTCACGCGCTCAGGGCGACTGGACGCAGAACAGGAAGAGGAGCGGCCGATCGGCGAGTCGGACGAGCCGGCGGCGCCCACGCCGCCGAGTCGCCGGGTTCGAAGCACCGCACCGAGCAGGCGCCGGCCGCTCCGGGGAGGACGAGCCGCACACCAGGCGCGCAGGCGGCGATGAGGATGAGGGCACAGTCCGAGGATCGCGGGAGACACGGGCGCCGCGGAGCGCCAGCCTACAGCGAATTCAGCGTCGGGAGGTCGGTCAGGTCAGGCCGGGACGCGTTCGGTGCGGCGGGACGCTGACCGGCAGCTCGATCACGAGCATCGCGCCGCCGCCGGGGCGAGTTCTCCGCCCAGAGCCGGCCCTCGTGCTCCGTGACGACCACGCTGTGGGCGACGGCGAGCCCAGCCCCCGCCCCTGGCCCGGCCCCTTGGTGGTGAAGAAGGGATTGAAGACGCGGGGCAGGTCGATTCGGGCAGGACGCCGGGACCGTCGTCGGCGACCTCGATCCGGACGCCGGACGACACCGGCATCAGTCGCAGGGTGAGCCGGCATCCATCGCGGGAGGACGACATGGCCTAGCTCGGCGTTCTCCACCAGGCCTGGAGCCACCTGGGTGAGCTGCGCTGCTGTCGGCCCAGATGGTCGGGAACCTGCTCGAGCTCGGTCTGCACCACGTGATGTGGGCGCGCTCGAGGCGCGACTCGTGTGGCGTCGAGCACCTGCCGGATCAGTCGATGGGATGGCAGACGCGCGCGCGCGCTGGGCGGGCGCGGGCTCGGCGAAGGAGCGCAGGTCCTGCACGATGTTGGCCGCGCGCTTGGCGGCGCCGTCGATGACGCTGGAGCGTGAGGTCTGCAGCTCCTCGCCTGGCCGACCTGCAGCAGCAGGTGCACCTGCGCCCAGGATGATGGTGAGCGGGTTGTTGATCTCGTGCGGCGACACCGCCGCGGCCAGCGCCGCCGACGGCGGACATCCGCTCGGCGCGCACCGCCGCCGCGCGCGCGAGCTTCTCGAGTTCCTGGAGCTGATGCGGGTCTCGGAGTAGAGCCGCGCATTGTCCAGCGCCAGCCCGATCTGGTCGGCGCACGCACTCGAGCAGCGCGACCTCCGCGATTGCAGAAGCGATCGCTCGGCCTGCCGGCCGAGCGAGAGAGTGCCCAGCAGGCGCTGGCGCGCGCGGATGGGCACGCAGACGAAGCCCGCGGATGCCGTCGGCGATCACCGCGGCTCGCGCGCCGCGTGCAGGAGGTCGCGCGGCGCGGGCGACGTCGTCCACGCGGCGCGCGCTGGCCGGACGGCGCCACGCTGCCCGATAAGTCCCACGGCCCATGGGCAGCATCGAGGTTGACCTCGCGGAGGCGATCGGAGAAGACCGCGGTCGCCGCGCAGCAGGAGCAGCTGCTCGCCGTCCGGAGGAGACGAGATGGAGGCTCGCGATCTCGTGGCCGGTGACGTGGGTGAGGGCGCCCAGCGAGCTGTCGGATGACCTCGTTCGAGGTCGAGCGACCGGCTCACCGCCTCGGTCACCGATGCGGAGAATCCGCAGGTGCCGCACCAGCGCCGGTGGCGCGGGCTGATCGGGCTTGGGGTTCGTCTGAGGTACCGTCGTTCCGTTGGGGGCCACAGTTAGTCTCCGAGCCCTCTGCGTGCCAAGCAAGCGAGGTGCCATGGACAGATCGACTCTTAACTAGTTAAAATCATGGACGGTTTGGCCCAGGATTAGGTCGGGTCACGACGGGGGATGAACAAGTTGCCCGACACACTGTCAGGTCAGGCCACGGCGAAACTGCGCGCGTGGCCCGCGCATCCGTCGCCCGATCGCCGGGTGGGAATAGAGGAAGAGCTCCTCGAGGGGATGGGGCTCACGCTCGGCCAGGTTGAGCGTGGCCAGCCGCTCCATGGACCCGATGAAGGCGCGCGGATCCGAGGCACGGTCTCGCAGCGCGAAGTCGGTCGGCCTGACACTCGACGTGGCGCGACCAGCGCGTTGGCGACGGGCAGCGCCAGCGCGCCGGCGCACCAGCGCGATCAGGCCGGAGCAGCGGGCAGGCCCGCGATGTCCGCCGGGCCCGCGAGGCCGAGGCCCGTCGCGCCCGGCGGCAGCAGCGCGATCGGCGATCCAGAAGGTGACGAGGGTCAGCACGCCCTGGACCGGCGAGCCCGCGGCGGATGTCGCCGTGAAGCGTGGTGGGCCAGCTCGTGCGCGAGCACGGCCTCGATCTCGTCCGGCGGTGAACTGGTCGCAGCGAGCGTGTCGAAGAGAAGGATGCGGCGGGTGCGACCGAGGCCGGTCACCGCGGCGTTGGCGGTGCGGCTCTTGCGCGACTGATCCACCACGCAGACCCCGGTCACCGGCACGCCGGTGCGCGCGCGCGAGCGCGAGCAGGCGCTCGCGCAGGTCGCCGTCGGCCAACAGGGCTCGAGCCGATAGAAGAGCGGCACGAGCCAGACCGGAGCGACGAGGGCGAGGACGGTGGCGGCCGACCGAGGAAGCACCGCCGCGGCGCCCAGAGCCACCACCACGGGGTCCAGCGCATGAGACGGTACACGACCTCGACGGCCGCCAGGGCCGAGCGCGGCGCCGATGAGCGCCCGCCTTCGCCGCGTCCCAGAGCCCAGCGCGCGAACGACTGGTGCAGCAGCCCGTAGCGCCGCGGCGGCCAGAAGCCGCCGAGCCAGTGGAGCGGCAAGCGTGAGCACGCCGGTACGCGCCGGCCAGCGACGACCAGGCCGCCACCGCCGAGCTCGAGCCACCACGCGGTGCGTCCACCGCGCCACGAACCGCGCGAGCCAGGCGCGCCGCCCGCGTCGCGATGAGCGAGGCGAGGAGGTAGCCGACGGAGAGCGACCAGGCCGAGCAGGAGAGAGCGCGAGCTGGCGGCGGTGGTAGACGGCGCGCGCGCGGTCTCCTCGGGCGGCGTCGGGGCCATGCGTCGAGTGTCCCACCGTCGGGGCCGGCCCGCCAACCGCCGCGGCCAGTTGATGCTACGACTGGACGCCAATTCATCAGCTCAGGGAGCCGCCATGTTTCGAGTCCGTCGAGGACGTCCAGCAGCAGCTTCAAGAACGCCCGCTACATCGCCAACCGCCGCATCTCCACCGTGGTCTTCCTCGCCGCGCGCATGGGGCCGTCCCGTGCTCATCGAGGGCCCGGCGGGCGTCGGGCAAGACCGAGCTGGCCAAGACGCTCGCCGAGATCACCGGGCGGCAGCTCATCCGCCTGCAGTGCTACGAGGGGCTCGACGAGGGCAAGGCGCTCTACGAGTGGAAGTACGCCAAGCAGCTCCTCTACACGCAGCTCCTGCGCGAGCGGATCGGCGAGCTGATCGCCGACGCGCCCGTCGCTGCCCGACGCGGTCGCCACGCATCTCCGGCCAGGACGACGCGTTCTTCTCCCACCGCTTCCTCGCGCCGCGGCCGCTGCTGCAGGCGATCGAGTCCGGCGGATCCGGTGGTGCTGCTGGTCGACGAGATCGACAAGGCCGAGCCGGAGTTCGAGGCGTTCCTGCTCGAGGTCCTGTCCGACTTCCAGGTCTCGGTGCCGGAGCTCGGGACCATCAGGGCCACGCACATCCCGCTGGTGGTGCTCACCTCGAACAACGCGCGCGAGCTGTCGCGACGGCCTCAAGCGGCGGTGCCTGCCACCTCTTCATCGACTTCCCGCCCGCCGGACGAGGAGCTGGCGATCATCCGGCTCAAGGTGCCGGAGGTCTCCGAGCGCCTGGCCCAGACGGTGGTCGACGGCGGTGCAGCAGCATCCGCGGGCTCGAGCTGCGCAAGGCGCCGTCGGTCTCGGAGAGCCTCGACTGGGCGCGCTCGCTGGTCATCCTCAACGCCGACGCGCTCGACCGCGACCTGGTGGAGTCCACGCTCACCATGCTCGTCAAGCACGAGAAGGACCTCGAGCGGGTGCAAGGGCGCCCTCGACAAGGTGCTGGCCGACCTGGCGCCGGCCAGCATGAGCGGCGATGGACTGGACGGCCCTCACCGAGTTCCGCGAGCTGTGGTTTCCCGAGCCCGCGCATCCGGCTGCCCGAGCTGGGCCCGTCGGGCCCGGTATTCATCGAGGGCGGCCGCTGCGTCTCGGGCGCGCTCGGCGAGTACACCAAGCTCTGGATCTCCGCGGCCGGGCCGCTGGCACTTCTACTACGTGCATCCGACGCCGCGCGACTTCTTCCTGCGCCACCATGCCGGAGGCGGTGCCGCACCTCCTTCACCCCGGGCGAGATGACGGTGGAGACCTTCCGCCAGGGGCTCGTCCTACAAGGTCGTGCTCGGCCTGCGCTGCGCGGAGGGGCCGGTGCGGGTGCTGCACCTGGTGGGCGACGTTACCGACGTGACGCGCGCGCGACGGAGCAGCGACGAGGAAGTCGCCGGCGCGGCCCGCTCGGCTGGAAGCTCAAGATGACGCACCTGATCGTGCCAGCGGCTCCTTCCACGGCGCTGATCCGGCTCGAGGACGGCCGCCTGCACCCCATCAGCCGCGACGGCAGCGAGGACGTCTTCAAGTCCTCCTGGGTCACCTACTCCGATGACCGCTCACGCCGGCGGTGAGCTCCCGGATGCGAGGCGACGCATGATGAGCCGGAGGGGCGGGAGAGGCCAACCGCCGACCGAGCTCGTCCGCACAGGCACTAGATGGACCAGAGAATTCTCGAGTTCATCGGCGATCTGCGCCGCGCCGAGATGCGCATCTCGCCGAGCGAGGCGCTGGACGCGCTCGCCGCCTCGGCCGAGATCGGCCTCGGAGGACCGCGAGACCTTCAAGAGCGCGCTCGCCAGCCACGCTCGTCAAGGAGTCGCGCGACCTCGCCGACCTTCGACCGCATCTTCGACCTCTACTTCCTCGACCTGCAGGCGCTCGGGGCCGGCCTCAAGAAGGCGCTGGGCCCCGAGGACCCGAAGATCCAGGAGATGCTCGACCAGCCTGCATGCCGCAGGACGGGCATCGAGATGGACGAGCATGACCGAGCTCATGCTCCGCGGCGAGGGCGCGGAGATGGAGATGGCCATCCGCCAGGCCAGGGCCAGAGCGCCGGGCTCGAGCGGCTGATGTACTTCCTCCAGATCGGCTACTTCTCCCGCCGCATCTACGACAAGTTCGACTGGGAGGCGATCGAGCGCGACCTCGCCGCATCATGCAGATGCTGGAGGCGCAAGGGGCCTCGATCCCGGGCATGCTCGCGCGCATCCGCAACTACCTCGACCTGCGCCTCGAGGCCTTCCGCCGCATGATCCGCGCAGCACGTGGAGCGCGAGCTGGAGCGCCGGGCCTATCCGCGCAGGGCGAGAAGCTCACGCGCGAGGTCCTCACCGACAAGCCGCTCTTCGCGCTCTCGCGCCGACGAGGTGGCGCAGATGAAGGCGGTGGTGGCGCGCCTGGCCCGCAAGATCAAGGACGCCCTCGCCCTGCGCCAGCGCGCAGGAGGAGAAGGGGCGGCTCGACTCGCGGCGGACCATCCGGAAGAGCCTGCAGTACGGCGGCATCCCGATGGAGGTGCGCTTCCGCCGCCGGCACCGCGAGAAGCCCAAGCTGGTCACGCTCTGCGACGTGTCGGACTCGGTGCGCAACGCCTCGCGCTTCATGCTCCAGCTCGTGTGGAGCCTGCAGGACTGCTTCTCCCGCGTGCGCTCCTACGTGTTCGTGTCGGAGATCGCCGAGGTCACCCAGGCCTTCAACACCTACCCGGTGGACACGCGCGATCGACTGGGCGCTCAAGTGCTCGCTCGGTGGACTACCACTGCCGCTCCGACTTCGGCTACGCGTTCAGCCGCTTCGTGCGGACCGAGCTGGAGTCGCTCGACCGCAAGACCACGGTGCTCGATCCTGGGCGACGCGCGCAACAACTACAACGACCCCAGGCCTGGGCCATCCGCCAGATCCGCGAGCGGGTGAAGGGCATCATCTGGCTGAATCCGCGAGGGCCAGTGGGGCTGGGGCATCGGCGACAGCGTGATGCCGCTCTACTCGCCGTCCTGCGACATCGTCAAGGAGTGCCGCACGGTGGGCGCAGCTCGTCCAGGTCGTCGATCAGCTGGTTCACTCACTGGTGGCGCCGCGGGCGCTAGCCAGCATGCTGTGGCATGCGCCTGCTCCTGGCTCTCTCGCGCTCGTCGCTGTCTCCGGGCTCGCGGTCCGCCGGGGACTGCGTCGTCCTCGACGATTTCTCGCAGGGCCAGGCCGGGCGAGTCTCCCCGCGGCTGGAAGCTCGCGCAAGGACTCCGGGCGCGGCGTGCTACTCCGGTGCGCGAGGAGGGCGGGCGGCGGTTCCTCGCCGCGGCATCGCCCGACGGCATCGGCATCCAGGCGGCGCGCGAAGCAGCCGTGGGACCTCGACGACCTATCCGATGCTTGCCTGGTCCTGGCGTCGCCGATCGAGCTTCCGACGGCTCCGGACGAGCGGCAGAGTCAAGCACCAACGACAGCGCGCTGTCTCGGTGTACGCGGTCTTTCCGCACTCGTCGGTGTCGGTGAAGATCGCTCGAAGTACGTCTGGAGCGCGGTGGTGCCGGTGGGCACGCCGTCTCGACCTCGAGCGCCGGGCTCACGCAGGCGCGCGTGCTCCGCAGCGGACCCAGCGCCGAAGCGGCCAGTGGGTGGAGGAGCGGGTCGAACGTGCTGCGAGGACTACCAGCAGCGCTTCGGAGGAGGCGGACGTCCCCAAGCCCGCCGGCATCGCGCGTTCTCACCGACGCCGACGATACGAAGAGCCGGGCCGCGGGGCGACTACGCCCGCTTCCAGGTCTGCCAGCCGTGATACGGTGAGCGGCACGGTGGCCGACCCGGCCGACCCGTTCGAGACCGCTCTATGCGCGCGCAGGGTGACCGACGGACTGCCGGTGGTTCCGCCCACCGCGCGAGCGGGTGGCGGCCGCGGTGGCCGCGGCCGGGTCGACGCGCGCCGATGGGCTGGTCGCCCTCGTGCCGCCCAACTTCGGTCACGCCACCGTGGAGAAGATCGCGATCAACGCGGTGATGGCGGGCTGCCGGCCCGAATACCTGCCGGTGGTGATCGCGGGGGTGGAGGCGATGTGCGACGAGCGCCTTCGATCTGCACGGCGTCTCCGCCACCACCAACTTGCGCCGCTCCGCTCTTCATCGTGAACGGGCCGGCGCGCAAGCGCCTCGACATCAACTGCGGGGCCGGGGTGTTCGGGCCCGGCCGACCGCGCCAACGCCACCATCGGCCGCGCCCTCCGACTCATCGTGCGCAACGTCGGCGGAGCCGTCGCCGGCAGCATCTCCATGTCCACGCTGGCCCACCCGGCTGCTTCACCTACTGCATCGGCGGAGAACGAGGAGGAGAGCCCCTGGCCGCCGCTCTCGGTGGAGCGCGGGCTTCGCGCCGGGGAGAGGCGTGATCAGCGCCTTCGCGGGCGCGGCGCCGCAGACCGTCTACGACCACCTGAGCCGAAGGGGCGAGGATCTCCTCGTCACGCTCGCGCACTCGCTGGCGGTGATCTCGCACCACAAATCCACCGCATCACGGCGACACCCTCATCGTCGCTCTCGCCCGAGCACGCGCGCATGCATCGCGGCGGATGGATGGGACCAGGGCCGACATGCGCGCCTTCCTGTGGGACCGGCTGCGCAAGCCGGTGCGCGAGCTGCATCCCGGGTGTGGACGGCGGCGAGGGGCTGCCCGCGCACGTGCTGGCCAAGTTCCGCGCCCGCGACCGACGAGACCCTGATCGCGAAGTTCCGCGAGCCGGCCAACCTCAAGTTCGTGGTGGCGGGGGGCACCGCCGGGCGCTTCTCGGCGGTGGTGCCGGGCTGGACCTTTCCCAAGATGTCGCGGATGGTGCACAGCAAGATCCAGACGCCCGGAGGAGGCCGACATGAGCGACGAGAGTTCCTGGATCCCGACCGATTCCGTGGCGGTGCCCCGGCGCCGCGCCGCGCGTCCCGACGCGCTTCGACGGCAAGGTGATCACGCTGCTCGACATCTCGAAGGCCAAGGGCGACCACCTGCTGCGACCGGGTGGAGGAACTGCTCCGCGAGCGGCATCCAGCCCAAGGCGATCGCACCGGCGCAAGAAGCCCACCTTCGCGCGCCCCGGCGCCGGAGGACCTCCGGCAAGGAGATCCTCGAGGGAGAGCGACGAGGTGCTCATCGAGGGCCTCGCCGACTGAGGTCCTGCACAGCGTGCAGTGTGCACGACGGCGTGTTCTTCGAGGACCATGGGATTCCCACCGCGCACCGTCATCTCGACGGAGTTCAGCGCGCGGCGCGGGCGCGAAGCCGCCGCGCTCGGGCGCCGTGGACTACGAGACGGTGATGGTGCCGCACCCCATCCAGACGCTGACCCGCGACGAAGTGCGCGCGCTGGCAGACAAGGCGTTCGAAGCCATCGTGGCCCGGCTCACGCGGGGTAGTCCCGCCGGGCCTTCCGCTCCGGCGCCCTTGGCCGTCGCGCTAGCCGAGGAAGCGCCACCCGGCCCACCGGCGGCTCCTCGGTCAAGCTCACCTGGGGCGGGGCCCAGTCTTCGCCGATGTCCTGGAAGACCACGCGAACCCGCTTGCCGATGGCGATATTGGCCTCGGGCTCCGGGCGGAATTCCGCGCGTGACCACGTTGGCGATGATGCGGAGCGCCTCGTCCGGGGTGGGCGCGCCCCGCTGCTCGTCGAGCTCCACCAAGGCCACCGTATAAGGCGTCCACTCCCTTGAATCCGGGCTGGATGGCGTGATGCACCACCTCGTAGGAGTAGATGTGGCCGCGCCGGACACCTCCTGCCAGCTCCACTCGAGCGATGGGCACCAGGGGCAGCCGTGACTGGGCGGATAGCGCATGAGCCCGCACTTCGCGACTTGCGCGGGACGAGCTTCCGCCGCTGGCCGGGCCAGCTTGAAATGCTCCCGCCACTCCGAGTCGTTCTCGGGGATCACGAGGTTCATGCCGCGGTATTCCACATTGGCCATGCGGGCGATCTCCGCTCTCAGTTGTGGAGGATCGAGGGCGGAGCCGGTCGGAGGCATCGCCCAGCCGAGATTCATGGTGATGCGCGCATCCTTGACCTGCCGGCACCGGCCCGGCGCGTAGTCGTGGGTGTGCTTGCCCTCGGCGGCCCGGGGCAGTAGTCGTCGACGGTGCCGCGGAGCTGCCGCACGTTCTCGATGACCATGCTCATGCCGTGGGTGTAGCCCTCGCAGAGGTGCCCGCCGGAGGTATTGTTGGGCCGTTTGCCGCCCAGCTCGATGATCCCGCTGGACACGTAGGATCCGCCCTCGCCCTTCTTGCAGAAGCCGTACTCCTCGAGCTGGAGCATGGTGGTGAAGGTGAAGGCGTCGTAGGAGCCGGTGACGTCGACGTCTTCGGCCGGATGCCGGCCTGGCCGAACACGATGTCGCTTGGCGAAGTGCCCGGCCACGCGGCTGATCGGCCCATGCGCCCAGTGGAAGTCGAGGCGCGGCTTGTTCACGCGCCCGGCCACGCCCATGATGAAGACCGGCTTCCGCCGGAGGTCGCGCGCGCGCTCGGCGGAGGTGACGACGAGGGCGGTGGCGTTGTCCGTCTCCAGGCAGCAGTCCAGGAGATGCAGCGGCTTCACGATCCAGCGCGAGCCGACCACGTCCGTCACCGTCACCCGATCCTTGAGGAAGGCCTTGGGGTTCTGGGAGGCGTGCTTGCTGTGGGCCACCCGCACCGCGGCCACCTGCTCCGAGGTGGTGCCGTACTCGTACATGTGCCGCATGAAGGTGGGCGCGAAGTTCTGGCCCGCGCTCCGCATGCCGAAGCGGCACCTGGGCGCAGGTCCAGCCCGCGCACCGGCTGGGCCGCGCGGGCGCCGGTGCCCCCGATGCGGAAGTCGGAATAGCCGTTCATCGAGCGGAAGAGCGCCACCGTGTTGCACATGCCCGCCTCGATGGCGCCGATGGCGAGCCCGACGAGGGCCTCGGTGGACGAGCCGCCCCCGAACACGTCCATGTAGAAGTTCAGCCGCATGCCGAGATCGCCGGAGATCCAGGGGGCGGGGTGGAGTCACCGCTCTGATAGGACATCATTCCGTCCACCTGCGCCCCGGTGAGACCGGCGTCGTCCATCGCCTTCGGATCGCCTCCACCGCCATCGCGCGCGTGCTTCGCCGCGAATCCCGGCTGTACTCCGTCTCGCCGACCCCGACGATGCAGTACTTGTCCTTGAGTCCGGGCATCGCGCCTCCCTGATGACGTTGGTTGGCGCCGTCTCCCCTTCGGGGAGGCCGGCAGCCAGCATCATCCAGCGGCCGCGCGCGGGACGGTCAATCGGCGCCCGCCCGGGCGGGCGGGCGAAGCCGAGCAGGGCCAGCGCCGCCAGGTTGATCCCCGCGCTGAGCCACCAGGCAAGCGGTAGCCGCCGTGGCGATCGAAGATCCAGCCCGCCGCCACCGGCCCGATGGCCGCCGAGGGCGCGGCGATGCCGAACAGGATGCACCGACCGAGGCTGCCGGCGTGGGCGCGGCCGAAGTAGTCCGCCACCATGGCGGGAAGATGGTCGAGATCGTGCCGTAGGAGAAGCCGAAGGCGAGCGCGGCCGCGTAGAGCGCGCGGAGCCCGTTGCGTGCGCGAGCCCCACGAACGGACGCCGCCTGGAGTGCAGGCCCGACGCCGAGCACGGCGCGTCGGCCGATGCGATCCGACACCCACCCCATGGCCACGCGTCCGGCCACCGCGGCGAGGCCCAGCGCGCTGACGAGGGTGGCCGCGCGCAGCGGGTCCACGCCGAGATCGCGCGCCAGCGGCACCAGATGACCAGGGGCACGAAGACCGACACCCAGGTGAGGCCAAAGATCGAAGAGCATCCAGAAGGCGCGGGTCCGCAGCGCCGCCGTACCAGCCAGCCCGCGACCTCGGCCTCGGCAGAGACGGGCACCCCGCGCCATCCGGACGAAGGCCGGAGGATTCCGGATCGCGACGCATCAGGAGCGCGACGCCGTTGAGCACGAGGAATACCGCCGCCGCCGAAGGCGAGGTAGGCGCCTCTCCAGCCGAGCCCGCTCACGAGCCAGTGCGCCACCGGAGGCAAGACGAAGGTGCCGAGACTGCCCCCGGCGGTGGCCAGCCCACCGCGAGCCCGCGGCGGCGCAGCGAACCACCGCACCACGGTGGCGTTGCGGGAACGAAGGCGGTGGACATTCCGAGCGCGGCCACCCGCCGTAAAGGACGTAGGGCTGCCACAGGGCGTCCACGCGGCTCATGCCGGCCAGCCCGGCGCCGAGGAGCACGCCGCCCGCGCCGATGACCGCGCGGGGCCCCAGCGGTCAGTGAGGCGGCCCGCCACCAATCCGAAGGCGCTGTAGACGAAGGCGTAGAGCGAGAAGGCGCCGGAGAGACTGGCGCGCGACCAGTGGAATTCCGCCAGGAGGCGGCGAAGACGCCGAAGGCGTACTGGGTACCATAGGCGAGGAACAGCACCAGGAAGGCTCCGGCGACGACGACCCACCCGTAGTAGAGCGGACCCCTCACGGAGCGGGCGAGCGGGACGGCGTGGGCGCGGGCGGCTCGGAGTCGGCTGCCGGCGGCGCGGAGGAGCGGACGGTGTCGAGCATGGGCGAAGCCCCCGGCGGGCGTGGTGGCTTCGACCCTGCTGATGCTGTTGAGCCGTCCGACCGCGTCCCGGATGCGGCCGCAGGCGTCCGTCATCTGGCGCACCATCCGGCCTCCTGGCATCGGGGGCCACGCGCGCCCCATCAGCTGGAGATATCCCAGGATCACGGCGAGCGGGTTGTTGATCTCGTGGGCGGCGGCTCGCGCGAGGAGGTGGCCGCCCGCAGCACGGCGGTCTCCCCTCCGCCACCTCGGCGGCGATGCGCGGAGCGGCGTCGCGCCACATGATGATCTCGTAGCGCCCGCCCTCGAACGCGACCAGCCGTCGCGTGCTGTCCACCACGATGACGGTGCCGTCGCGGGTGTGGAACGGCGAGCTCAGGTCTCCAGGAACCCGCGGGCATATGTCTCGGCGAGTCCGCCTCAAGCGCCGGCTAGGTCTCGGGATCGCCGGGCCAGAGCTCGCGCGCGGGGGCGTCCACCAGCTCTCGCGGGCATAACCCGACCGCAAGCAGTCGGCGCGGTTGACGTCGACGATGCGCTGGCTGTCGCAGTCGATGATGCGGATGGCGTCGGTGGCCTCGTCGAGCACGGCGCGGAAGCGGCCCTGGACCGCGGCCAGCCGATGCTGCTCGGCCACGTCGTAGAAAGAGCCGCGCCATCAGCCCGATCCCGACCGCGAAGGTGACGGCGTATTGCGCCATACCGGGGGAAGAGCGCCGCAGAGCCGCGGGCCCCAGCAGCGAGAAGCCGAGGACGGTGACCAGATAGGCGGCGGCGGCGAGGCCGATGACGTGACGAGGACGGATCCGGCCCTCCCGCCGCACCCACACGTGCGCCAGGGCCGCCACGGGGAGCGGTGGCGAGGGCTCGACTCCCGCCCACATGCCGTCGCCCCCGAGCGCGAGACGGTACGCGCAACCATGGCGGCGGCCATCAGGGCCGCCGGCCCGCCTCGAGAGCCGATGAGCGCCACCGGCACCGCCCGGGCGTCGATGAAGATGCCGGGGGCGATCTCGATGCGGGCGATCATCATGCGCGACCGTGAGCACGCCGAAAGCCGGCGCCTTGCAGGAGGCACGGGCCAGACGGGAGGCGCGGCGCGGGCTCGCGAGCCACGGGAACGTATACGAGTAGAAGAGGAGGCCCGAGACGAGGAGCCCGACGGCTTCGATGATGTGGTGAGACGTTCATCAGCTCGCCCGCCGCCGGCCTTGCCGTTGGGGCGGGGAAGCAGCTCGCGGAGGAACTTGCCGGTAGTAGGGCCGTCCACCTGCGCCAGCTGCTCCGGCGTGCCCTCGGCGATGACGGCGCCGCCGGCTTCGCCGCCCTCGGGCCCGAGATCCACCACCCAGTCCGCGGTCTTGATCACGTCGAGGTGGTGCTCGACCACGAGCACGGTGTTGCCGGTGTCGACGAGGCGGCCGAGCACGCCGAGGAGCTTCTTGACGTCGTCGAGGTGCAGCCCGGTGGTCGGCTCGTCGAGGATGTAGAGGTGATCCGCAGGTCTGGCGCGTTCCCAGCTCGGCCGCGATCTTGAGCCGCTGCGCCTCGCCGCCGGACAGCGTGGTGGCGGGCTGGCCGAGCCGGAGATAGCCGAGGCCCACGTCCTGCAGCAGCTGAGACGCCGCGCCAGCACGGTATGGGCGCCGAAGAAGTCCAGCGCCTCGTCCACGGTCAGCTGCGAGGACCTGGCTGATGTCCTTGCCCCTGTAGGTGACCTTGAGCACCTCGGAGCGGTAGCGGCGGCCCTCGCACTCCGGGCAGCGTCACGTAGACGTCCTCGAAGAAGTACATCTCGAGCTTCTGGTAGCCGTCCCCTCGCAGGTCTCGCAGCGGCCGCCGGGAACGTTGAAGGAGAAGCGCCCGGCCGAGGCCGAGCGTCTGCGCGCGCGGCAGCGCCGCGAAGAGCTTGCGGATCTCGTCGAAGACCTTCACGTAGGTGACCGGGTTGGAGCGGGGCGTCCGCCCGATGGGCTCCTGGTCGATGAGGCGCACGCCCTTGAGATACTCGAGTCCGCGCACCTCGTCGTGCTCGCCGGGCGTCCCGAAGTCGACCTTGAAGTGCCGGGCCACCGCGCGGTAGAGCGTGTCGTGCACGAGGGTGGATTTTCCCGATCCGGATACGCCGGACACGCAGGTGAGGGTGTGGAGCGGGATGCGGAGGGTGACGTTCTTGAGGTTATGGGCCCGGGCCCCCGCGACCACGAGGGCGCGCCGGCCCTCGCGCCGGGCGATGGGCAGCGGGATGCCGTCGCGGCCGGTCAGATAGCGTGCGGTGAGGGAGTGCGGGTCGCGCGCGAACTCCGCCTGGTTCCCGGCGAAGGTGACGGTGCCGCCGCGATCGCCCGATCCGGACCCCATCTCGACCACGTAGTCCGCCGCCTGGATGAACGAGCGGTCGTGCTCGACCACCACCACGGTATTGCCGGCGGCGGCCAGCTCGCCGCAGAGCTCGGCGAGACGGGAGGTGTCCCGGGCGTGGAGCCCGATGGAGGGCTCGTCGAGGATGTAGAGCGTCCCCACCAGCTGGGCGCCCAGCTGATTGGCGAGGTTGATGCGCTGGGCCTCACCCCCGAGAGCGTCCGCGTCTGGCGCGCGAGCGTGATGTAGCCGAGACCCACGCGCGGGAGGAAGGACAGCTTGGCGCGAAGCAGGCGGAGGACGTCGCGCGCCACCACCGCCTCGCAGCGCCGAGGCGGAGGTTCTCCACGAAGGCGGCCAGGTCCTCGATGGTGTGGTTGCAGAGATCGGCGATGGTGGCGCCGCCGACCTTGACCGACAGCGCCTCCGCCTTGAGCCGCGTCCCCGCGCAGCGCGGGCAGCGAGACTGGGTGCGATAGCGCGAGAGGAACACCCGGACGTGGAGCTTGTAGCGGTACGACTCCACCTCCTCGAAGAATCCCTGAATCCCCGCATAGCCGTCGGCGCCCGCGTACACCCACTGGCGATCGTCCGCGGCGAAGCTCGGCATAGGGCCGGCTCACGTCCACCCCGCGCTTCTTGGCCGCCTTGAGGAGCTGCTTCTGGTACCAGCGCCCCGACGGATGGGTCCAGGGCTCCACCGCGCCGTCGGCGAGGCTTCGCGAGGGTCAGGGCACCACCAGGCTCTCGTCGTAGCGCAGGATATTGCCGAAGCCCCTTGCACTCGGGGCAGGCGCCTACCGGGTGATTGAACGGAGAAGAGCAGGGGCTGCGGGCGTGTCAGCGGAGTTTCGCAGCTCGGGCACCGGCGACTGGCGGCTGATCGGGACGATCGCGCGACCCAGCACGTCCACCTCGGCCCGCCCTCCCCTCGGCCAGCGCCGCCTCGAGGGATTCCGCCACCCGGCGTCGGACTCGGCCCCGAGGATCACGCGGTCCAGCACGACCAGGACGGGCTGCGCCGGCCTCAGGGGCGGCGCAGCGCCAGGCTGCCCGGTGGCGTCGGCCAGGTCGACGAACGTCGCCGCCCACCTTGACCCGGGCAAAGCCTCGGCTGGAGGAGCGCGGCGTAGGTCGCGCGCGCGTCCGCCCCCGCGGGCGTGGGCAACGGGAAGCAGATCGAGGGCCCGCGCGTCCGGATGCTCGCGCGCCAGCGCCGTCGCTCACCGTGTCGACGGCGTCGCTTCGCGCCTCGGTCCCGCAGCGCGGGCAGTGGACGCGCCCGATGCGGCCGAAGGAGGCGGAGGTAGTCGTAGAGCTCGGTGGCGGTTCCCACCGTGGACCGGGCCGTCCGCACGGGATTCTTCTGCTCGAGCGCGATGGCGGGCCGGATATTCTCGATGCGGTCCACGTCGGGCCGGTCCAGCCGCTCGAGGAACATGCGGGCGTACGTGGACAGCGACTCGATGTAGCGCCACTGGCCTTCCGCGAACAGGGTGTCGAAGGCCAGCGAGGACTTGCCGGAGCCCGACACTCCGGTGACCACGGTGACCGCGATCGTGGGGGATGGCGAGCGAGATGTTCTTCGAGGTTGTTCTGCCGGGCTCCCTCGATCCGGAGCCACCGGGGCTGGGGCATTCGAGCAGGTCCTCCTGAGGTCGTCAGTCTACGAGGTCAAGGTCCGAGCGCAGGCACGCAGACAGCGAGCGCTTGACAGGGTCGCCGGCCCCGGCTACGGTGTGGCTGGAAATGAGAATCATTCCTAAAAACGGCCGGCCACGCCCCCCGCCCGGCGGACGAGACGCGGCGGGCTCTCTGCGCACGCGGGATTGCGCCTCACCGGGCCCCGCCGCATCGTGCTCGAGGTGGTGCGCGGCACCGATGCTCATCCCACCGCGGAGTGGGTGCACCGGATGGTTCGCCGGCGCCTGCCCCGCGTGAGCCTCGGCACCGTCTACCGCAACCTGCGCCTGCTGGTGGCGGAGGGACTGGTGCACGAGATGCCGGGGCCCCATGCGCGCTTCGACGGGAACCTCCGATCGAGCACCACCACTTCACGTGCACCAGCTGCGGGCGGATCGTGGACGTGGACGGCCCCTCTGCGACCCCCACCCGCGCGGCTGTCCGCGCGAGTGGCCGCGCTCACCGGGCTCACCATCACCCACCACCGGATCGAGTTCTTCGGCCGCTGTCCCGGCTGCCGGCCCGTCACCGGAGCCGGCGCGGGCCGGATCGTCCCTCGCGCGGGCGATCCCGAAGTTCATCCTGACCGGCCTCCCGGGTGACCGAGGGGCGAGAGGAGAGATTCACCATGGCAGGGAAGAGCCTGAAGGGCGGCAAGAGCTTCGAGAACCTGAAGGAGGCCTTCGCCGGCGAGTCGCAGGCGAATCGCCGCTATCTCTACTTCGCGCGCGTCGCCGACATCGAGGGCTTCCCGGACATCGCCGGCCTGTTCAAGGACACCGCCGGACGCCGAGACCGGCCACGCCTTCGGGCACCTCGACTTCCTCAAGGAGGTCGGCGACCCGGCCACCGGCGAGCCCATCGGCAAGACCGAGAAGAACCTCAAGGCGGCGGTGGCGGGCGAGACCTACGAGTACACGCAGATGTATCCCGGGCATGGCCAAGACCGCCCGCGAGGAAGGGTACGCGGAGCTGGCGGAGTGGTTCGAGACCCTGGCCAAGGCGGAGAAGTCCCACGCCGGCCGCTTCTCAAGGGCCTCACCCAGGTCGCCGGGAAGGATCCGGCCGACGCGATCTAGTCGTTCCGGGCCGGGCGCCGTGATCCCGAGGCGCCCGGCCCCGCCGCCTTCCGCACCTCAGAGCCGAACGGATGACGCTCGACATCAGGCAGCCGGAATTCTGGAAGCAGGACGCGGTGGACCACGAGCTGCGCCGCGTCTACGACATCTGCGCCGGCTGCCGGCGCTGCCTGCCGCTCTGCCCGTCGTTCAAGGTGATGTTCGAGCGCCTGGACGTGGACGCGGTGGACGGGGACGTCGAGAAGCTGCCCGCCGCCGACGTGAAGGAAGTGGTGGATCTCTGCTACCAGTGCAAGCTCTGCTACAACCACTGCCCGTACACGCCGCCGCACCGGTGGCGGGTGGACTCTCCGCGTCTCATGCTGCGCGCGCGCTCGTCGGAGGCGCGGGCGAAGGGCGTCACCCTGCAGGATCGCTTCCTCGGCAACACCGAGCTGGTGGGGCGGCTGGGCAGCCTCACGCGCCCCGATCTCGAACTGGATGAGCGACTTCGCGCCCCACCGAGCGGTCATGCAGGCGGTGGTGGGCATCCACAAGGACCGCAAGCTTCCGCGCTTCCACCGCGAGACCTTCTCGAAGTGGTTCGACCAGCGGCGCCGCCCGAGCCGGCGCTCGCGCCGCGCAGCCGCCCGCCGGGCAGTCCGAAAATCGCGCTCTTCACTACCTGCTCGGTGGAGTACAACGACCCCGGCACCGGCAAGGCCGCGGTGGCGGTGCTGGAGAAGAACGGCGTGGACGTGTCCCTTCCCGCTCAGCGCTGCTGCAGGATGCCGTATCTGGACGGGGGCGCGGTCAAGCGAAGCCAAGGCGCCTCATCGCGGACAATGTGAAGAGCCTGGCGCAGGCGGTGCGGGAAGGCCGCGAGATCGTGGTGCCCGGTCCCACCTGCTCCTACATGCTCAAGCAGGAGTATCCGTGGCTGGACGGCTCGGAGGACGCGAACCTGGTGGCCGCCGCATACCCGCGACCTCTTCGAGTATCTCGCCGGGCTGCACGCGCGAGGGACGGCTCGACACGCGGTTCCCGCAGGCGCCGCGGAAGATCGCGTACCAGCTGCCCTGCCATCTCAAGGCGCAGAACATGCGGGACGACGCTCCGCCGACGTGCTGCGGCTCACCGGGGCCGAAGTGGAGACCATGGAGCGCTGCTCGGCGGTGGACGGCACCTGGGGGATGAAGAAGGAATATTTCGAGCTCTCCATGAAGCTGGCCGATCCGCTCTTCAAGCACATCGAGGCGGCGCAAACCGATCGCGTGGCCACCGATTGCCCGCTGGCCGCGCTACCAGATCAACCAGGGCACCGGCCGCACCGCCGAGCATCCAATCCGCATCCTCGCCTCGGCGTACGGGCTCGAGGTGGGAGGAGTGAGCGCGGCCATGGACAAGATCCCGCCCTGACGAGGTGATCAACTTCTTCGAGTACGAGAAGGTGCGCGACGCTCGGCGGGCCAGCGTGATCGAGCTGAAGCGCCGGCGGCGCGTCTCGGTCGGGACGATACTCTCGCTCGTCTTCGAGAACCGCGAGACGGTGCTGTTCCAGATCCAGGAGATGTGCCGCGCGGAGCGGATCGCCGCCGACGCCAAGGTGCGGGAGGAGCTGGACGTCTACAACGCGCTCCTGCCCGGTCCCTGGGAGCTGTCGGCCACCCTCTTCATCGAGATCGAGGACATGAGCGCGCATCAAGCCCGTGCTGGACCAGCTGATGGGGATCGACACCGGCCAGTGCGTCTGGCTGCAGGTGGGCCGGGAGTTCGCGGTGCCCGGGCGAGTTCGAGGCCGGCCACTCCGACGAGGAGAAGGCAAGCTCGCCGCGGTACATTTCGTCCGCTTCCGGTTCTCGCCGAGGCGGCCCGCGCGTTCCGCGAGGCCGAGGTGCATCTGGTGGTGGATCATCCCGCCGAGCGGGCGCGGGCGCGCCTCTCCGACGAGACGCGGGCGGCGCTCCTCCAGGATTTCACCGGGTGAGCGGGCGCGTCGGCGCCGCCGCGGCGCTGGCCGCAGCGCGCGCTGCTCAGGGTGGCCTGCGGCGACGCAGCCGGCGCCGCCGCCCGCCGGACAGAAGAGCGGAGCGGCGGCGCCGACCCCGCGGAACGAGCCCGGCCCCCGCCGCGCGGCCATCCCTCGAGCCCGCGCCGGCGGCGCCGGCGGCGAAGGCGTCCCCACGCATGGGCTCGGCGGAGAAGGGCGAAGCGAAGTCATGGCTGGGCCAGTGTGTGGCCTGCCACAACCCGCGATCCCGCCCGGGACGGCACGCTGGGACCGGCGGTGAAGGGCGCCTCGCCCGCGCTGCTGGAAGCGCGGGTGGTCGGGGAGAGTACCCGCCGGGCTACCAGCCCAAGCGCCCCCACCAGGTGATGCCGCCGCGGCCCGACCTGGCCTCGAGCGTGCCGGACCTCGCCGCCTACGCTTCAGTGACCGAAACGCCGGGAGGGGCTCAGGCCCCGCCCGGCGTGATGTCGACCTCGCGCGTGCCTGCGCGCGGCTAACGCGCATGATCTCGAACCAGACGTATGAAGACCGCGGTGAGGATGAAGCCCGCCCAGAGGGTGTGGGGAGACGGTGGCGAGCGGCTTCGCCGGACCCTTCCCGGGGTGCCCTTGAGGGCGTTGATCTCCACGAGGGCCATGATCACCAGAGCGCCGATCCAGAACACGAGGCCGGAGCGCGGGATGCCCAATCCCTGCAGGTGGCTCGCCGCGCCCATGAAGAAGAGCATGGGCACCGACAGCGCGGTATTGGTGCGGGAGGCGAGTCCGGCGCGGGCGCCCGGAGGGCGCGGCGGCGGGATTGGCCGGTTTCCCGCCGCGGTGTCGAGCGCGTTCTGGATGACGATCTTCTGCTTCGGGTGAATGACGAACCAGACATTGGCCCACATGATGGAGCCGAGGAGCGCGCCGAGCAGGATCGCCCACCGCGCCCCGAGCTCGCCGCGAAGCCGACCTTCCCGTACCACCAGTGGAAGAAGTAGAGCCAGCCGGAGATGAAGGTGATCATGGCGCCCCAGCGGAACCACCACATCGCCCGCGGGAGCAGTTTCTGCTGGGCGCCGCTGCGCACCGGCGCCTCGGTCTCGGCGAAGAACGGCGTCTGGACGAAGTTGAAGTAGTAGAGGAGCCCGATCCAGGTGATGCCGGACAGGAAGTGGATCCAGCGCAGGAGGAACAGCCAACCAGCTTCCGAGAAGAGTGCCATGAAGCCCTCCTTGGTGAAGGGGTTAGGCCGCGGCCGGTGAGCTACTCGTCCTCAGCATCATCCGAATCGTCTTCGTCCTCTCATCGTCGTCGTCGATGTCATCGTCCTCGTCGTCGAGGTCGTCCTCGTCTTCCAGGTCGTCGTCCTCGAGATCGTCGTCATCATCTCGTCGTCGTCGTCCTCGAGGATCGTCCTCGTCCTCGAGATCGTCGTCATCGTCGTCATCGTCGTCGTCTTCGACGATCGTCGGTCCTCGTCGATCCGGTCGCACGTGGACGATCTGAGTCGTCGTCGGTCCATGGCCGAGTGCTGAGCCATGCCATGAAAGGCTCCTCTGGGCGGCTGCACGCGCTTGACTTGAGAGGTGAGAGTCGTTACTGTTGGACTCCGTTCGGCGGGATTATAGCAAACGGGTTTTTTCGTGTCCACGCCATTTTGGCGGCGTAGCTCAGGTGGCAGAGCAGGGGTCTCATAAGCCCCGTGTCGGAGGTTCCGAGTCACTCCCGCCGCCACCATTCGGGTCCGACACCGACGCCATCGACCGCTCCTGGCCGGGAGCGTGACCCAAGAAGGAGCGAGGAAGCGAATGAGCGATCACATCCTGGTCGAGCGCGGGGACGGCATCGCCACCGTCACCATCAACCGCCCGAAGATGCGCAACGCGGTCAGCCTGGCGATGTGGACGGCGATCGCGGCGGAGACGCAGGCGCTCGCCAAGGACGACTCGGTGCGGGCCATCGTCTTTCGCGGCGCGGGGACGGATCGCCTTCGCCTCCGGCGCCGACATCTCCGAGTTCAAGGAGAACCGCAAGGACACCGCGACCGCGCTCCAACTACAACAAGCAGACCGAGGCCGCCTATCGCTCCATCCGCGATTGCCCCAAGCCCACCGTGGCGATGATCTTCGGCTACTGCATGGGCGGGGCGATGGCGCTCGGCCATGGCCTGCGACCTCCGCTTCGCCGCCGAAGGCTCCAAGTTCGGCATCCCCGCCGCGCGGCCTGTCCATCATCTACGGGCTCGATCCGTGCACCAGCTGGTGGACCTGGTGGGGCCCGCCTACGCCAAGGACATCCTGTACTCCGCGCGCACGGTGGAGGCGGAGGAGGCGCTGCGCATCGGGCTCATCCAGCGGCTGGTGCCCGCCGCCGAGCTCGAGGCCTACACGCTGCGAGTACCTCGGCAAGGTCGCCGGCCAACGCGCCGCTGTCCATCCGCGGCACCAAGACCCAGGTGCGCGCCATCTTCGAGGGCATCACCGACCGGCATCGCGACGAACCTCCGCCGCTCGGGCTCGAGACCTTCAACAGCCAGGACTACAAGGAAGGCACGCACCGCGTTCCTCGAGAAGCGCGCGCCCCGCTCGGGCCGCTAGCGGGGCGCCGTCGCCCCGGAGCCGCCCGCTGCGCATCGCGGTCCTCACCTCCACGCCGCTCAACCCGCTCGAGGGAGCGGCACCTTCGTCGCGCTCGCCGGCTTCGGCGCCGGCCTCGAGGCGCGCGGACACGCGGTGGAGCATCCGTCCCTGCGTGTGCCGCACCGGCTTTCACACCCTCGACCGCTGGCTCTACAACGCGGGCGTGGCGGCGGATCCGCCGCGCGACGCGGACCTGGTGGTCGGGTGCGATCTCGACGGCTTTCTATGGGCGCGCCGTCGCCGCGCGGCCGCCATTCGTGGTGATGCTCAAGGGGCATCATCGCGGACGAGCTCCGCAACGAGCGCGGCCTCGGTGCGGGTCCTCTCTCGGCGTGCAGGCGCGCTGGGAGCGGCGGAACGCCACGCGCGCGGACGCGGTGCTGGTGCCGAGCCGCTATTCGGCGCGACGTCGCCGCCGACGCGTACGGCGTACCCGCCTCCCGCATCAGCGGTGGTGCCCGAGGCCATCGACCTCGGCGCGTGGGAGGACGCGCCTCGCCGCGCGCCGCGCGCCGGCCGCGCGGCGGGCGCGACCGTGCTCGCGGTGGGCCGGACCTACGCGCGGAAGCGCTTCCCGATCTCCTGCAGGCCGCGGCGCTGCTGCGGTCGACGCCTTCCCGGACTTGCGGGTCCGGGTGGTCGGAAGGGCCCGGAATGGGACGCGCTCGCCCGGCTGCACGCCGAGCTCGCGCTGGAAGGCGACCGGTGGCGCTGCTGGGTGACGTGACCTGGGACGCAGCTCGCGGAGGAGTACGTGAACGCCGACTGCTTTCTGCCTGCCGTCGGTGCAGGAGGGCTTCGGCATCGTCTTCCTCGAGGCGATGGCGGCGGGCCTGCCGGTGGTGGCCTGTCGCGCCGCCGCCGTTCCCGAGGTGGTGCGGGACGGCGAGACCGGCGTGCTCGTCCCGCCGCGCGACCCTCCGGCGCTGGCCGACGCGCTGGCGGGCCTCCTCCGAAGCCCTGATCGGGCGCGGCGCGCTGGGCGGGCCGCCCGGCAGCGGGTGGCGGCCTACTCCCTGAGAGCGGTCGCGGACCGCTTCCTCGATACGGTACGATCATATTGCGTGCTCCCATGACCCGCGCCCATGAGCCCCGGCCTCGTCTACGTCGACGCGGAAGTTCACGTTCTCCGCCGCCCACCGCTACTGGCAGCCGCGGTGGAGCGCGGAAGAGAACGCGCGCGCCTTCGGCTCGCTCACGGTCACCCACGGGCACAACTACGTGCTGGAGGTGACGCTGGCGGGGTCGGTGGATCCCATCACCGGCATGGTCGATGGACCTGGCCGAGCTCAAGCGGCTGGTGGGCGAGACCGTGATCCAGCGCTTCGACCACGCCGATCTCAACGCGGATCCGCTCTTCCGCCGGGGCCAGATCCCCACCACCGAGAACCTCGTCCGCGGCTATCTGGGACCTGCTCGTTCCCAAGCTCGGGGCGGAGCGTCTCCATCGCCTGCGACTCTGGGAGGATCCGACCTTCCACGTGGAGTACCTCGGGCCATGAGCAGCTTCGCGGCTCACCCGCGCCTATCACTTCAGCGCCGGGCACCGGCTGGCCAATCGCGGCCTTGCTCCGACGCCGAGAACGCGCGCGTCTATGGCCAGTGCTATCCGCCCGCACGGACACAACTACGTGGTGGAGGTGACGCTGGCGGGCGCGCTCGATCCCGTGCACCGGGATGGCCGCCGATCTCGGCGCTGCTGGACGCCGCCGGTGCGACCGCGGTGCTCCTCGAGCGCGTGGACCACTACGATCTCGCGGCGCGGTGCCCGCCCTCGCAGGGCGTGATCACCACCGGCGAGAACCTGGCCCGGCGTTCTGGGACTGGCTGGCGGCGGCGCTGCCGCCGGGCGTGCTCCGGGCGCGTGGCGGTGATCGAGACCGCCAACAACGTCGTTCGAGTACTGCGGCGAGGCATCACGGGCCGCCGGTGAGCGATCCCGAACGCGATGGAGCGCCTCATCCGCGACTTCCTGAAGGAGCTCGGCGAGGACCCGAGCCGCGAGGGCCTGGAGAAGACGCCGGCCCGCGTGGCGAAGGCCTACGAGTACCTGACCTCCGGCTATCACCAGAACGTGGAGGACGTGCTCAACGCCGCGCTCTTCACCGAGGATTACGACGAGATGGTGGTGGTGAAGGACATCGACTGTACTTCTCGATGTGCGAGCACCACATGCTCCCATTCTTCGGCAAGGCGCACGTCGCCTACATGCCGTCGCGGAAGATCGTGGGGCTGTCCAAGATCCCGCGGCTGGTGGAGATGTTCAGCCGGCGCCTGCAGGTGCAGGAGCGGCTCACCACCCAGATCGCGCAGACCATCAACGAGGTGCTGCAGCCGCGCGGGAGTGGCGGTGGTGATCGAGGCGCTGCACCTGTGCATGCTCATGCGCGGCGTGGAGAAGCAGAACTCCAAGGCGGTGACCTCGGCCATGCTCGGGCGCCTTCCGCGACCGAGCCGGAGACGCGGGCCGGAGTTCATGGAGACTGATCAGGTCGCGCGGCGGGCTGATGCTGTGAGCGACCAGCGCCTGGCCGGTCAGGTCGCCCTCGTCACCGGCGCGGGACGGGGCATCGGCCGGGCGGTGGCGGAGCGCCTGCGCGCGCGAGGGGCGGCGGTGGCGCTGGCCGCCCGCTCCGCGCCCGGCAGGTCGGCCAGCGTGGTCGCGCGAGCATCAGGCCGCCGGCGGTCGGGCGCTGGCCGTCCCCACCGACGTGCGCCAGGAGGCCCGCGGTGGCCGCCGCTGGTGGCGCGGACGCGGGCGGAGCTCGGGGCGTCGACGTGCTGGTGGCCGCGGCGGCGGTGGCCATCTTCGCCCCGGTGAGACAGACCGGCCCGCCGACTGGGACCGAGATGCATGGCGGTGAACCTGCGGCGCGCTACCTGTGCTGCCGGGCGGTGCTGCCCGGCATGATCGCTCAGCGCCGGGGCACCATCATCACGGTCGGCTCCATGGTCACGGGGCGGACCCTCCCGGCAGCGCCGCCTACACCGCCTCAAGTACGGCCTGCTCGGGCTGGGCCGCGTCCTCGCCGAGGAGCTCGCGGGACCACGGGCGTCCGCGTCGGGCGTGCTCTCGGCAGGGGCCAGTGGACACCCCGCTCTGGGACGCCATCGCGACGCTGCGCCCGGCCGAGCGCATGCATGCACGCCCGGCCAGGTGGCGGACGCCGCGCTCTGCTATGGCCACGCTGGACCCAATGCGACCCTGGAGAGATGACCCTGATGCCCGCCCGCGGAGCGCTCTGACCCGCCGCCGCGGCGGGTCTGATATACTGACTGACGGAACCGAGGCTCCGTCGATCGAACTCAGCGAGGAACCTCGGGGTAAATACCAAGGAGGCTGCAATGGTGACATTGACCGAAACGGCCGCGAAGAAGATCTCCGGAGCTTCGGCTCGAAGAGGGCAAGCCCGAGTGGGGTCTGCGCATCCGTATCGTCGGCGGCGGCTGCTCGGGGATGTCCTGACGAGCTGGGCTGGGACGATGCGGCGGCGGAAGACGATAATGTCGTCGAGTCGCAGGGCGTCAAGGTGTTCGTGGACGCCAAGAGCGCGCAGTACGTCGCAGGGCAGCGAGATCGACTACGTGGACAACAACATGATGGGGCGGGCTTCGCCATCAACAACCCCCAACGTGAAGTCGTCCTGCGGCTGCGGCTCGCCCACCAGTTCTAGTCGCGCGGGAGCCGCGCGATGAAGGTGCAGGTGCGATTGTTCGCCCGGTACCGTGAAACGGCCGGGCCGCGATCGCGTCGAGCTGGATCTTCCCGAGGGCGGTACGGTCGAGACGGCGTGGGAGGCGGTGACGAGCCGGTTTCCCTCGCTCTCGGCGTACCGCCCGTTCACGTTGTTCGCGGTGGACAACGACTACGTCGGGCCGAGCGTCTCTCCGCCCCGGAGAGGAGCTCTGCCTCTTCCCCCCGTGAGCGGCGGTTCCGGCACGCCCGCCGCCATTCCGCCGGCGACCTGGTCGACCTCGTGGCCGTGCCCCTGTCCGAGCAGGCCCTGCTCGCCGCGGTGGAGGATCCGGGCGCGGGCGCGGTGGTGCTCTTCTCGGGCGTGGTGCGCGACCAGACGGGTGGGCGCCGGGTGAAGTTCCTCGAGTACGAGGCCCACGCGCCGATGGCGGTGGCCAAGATGCGGGAGATCGCGGCGGCTGCGCGCCAGCCGCTATTCCGGCATCCGCCGGCTGGCCATCGTCCACCGCGTGGGGCGGCTCGAGATCGGCGAGTCGAGCGTGCTCATCGCGGTGTCCACCGCCCACCGGGGCGAGGGCTTCGACGCCTGCCGCTTCGCCATCGACACGCTCAAGGAGACGGTGCCGATCTGGAAGAAGGAATATTTCGAGGACGGCGAGGTGTGGGTGGGGCTGCAGTCGGAATGTGACCACCGCCACTAGCCTGCCCGCTCGCTGTCTGCGCCACCATTCGCCGTCACGGGATGCTCCGCGGCGGCGAAGCCGTCTTGGCGGCGGTATCGGGCGGCGCCGACTCCGTCGCTCTCCTCGATGCCCTCCGTGAGCTGGCTCCGGCGCTGGGTTTCACGCTGCACGCCGTGCATGTCGACCATGGCCTCCGCCCCGAGTCGGCGGCGGACGCCGCCTTCGTGTCGGACCTCTGCCGCGCCTGGGGCATTCCCTGCGCGTCGAGCGCCTCGAGATCGCGGCCCGCGCCGGGCGGCGCGTGGGACGGGCTCGAGGCCGAGGCGCGCCGCGCCCGCTATGCGGCCTTCCGGCGCGTGGCGGCGAGCCCTCGGCGCCGATCGCGTGGCCACCGGGCACACCGCCGACGACCAGGCGGAGACGGTGGTGATGCGGCTCCTCGACGGAGCGGGCCCGCGCGGTCTCGGCGGCATCGCGCCCCTGCGCGGCGCCTATATCCGGCCGCTGCTGGAAACGCGCCGGCACCTGATCGAGGCGCACCTCGTGGCTCGCGGAATTGAGTGGCGTGATGACGCCTCGAACGCCGATCCGCGATTCGTGCCGCAACCGGATCCGCCACGACGTGCTGCCGTTCCTGGTGGCGACCTGGGACGCCCATGCGGTGGAGTGGCTGACCCGGGGCGCCGCGCGGCGCCCGCGCGCTGGAGGTCGCGCTCGAGACCGAGGCGCGGGCGGTCCTGGCCGCACTCGCCCACTCCGTGTCCGGCGCCCTCGTCCTGCCCGCCCGCGCGCTCGAGCGCCTGCCCGGCGAGCTCGCCGCCGGAGGTCCTGCGCGCGGCGGCGGCGGAGCAGGGCGGCGGCGGCGCTCAGCGGGCGGCCGGTGAGCGCGCCCTGCGCCGCGTGCTCGACGGGGGCCGGCCGCGCGCCGCCCAGCTCGGGCGCGTGCGCTGCGAGCGCAGCGGCCCCTGGGTGCGCGTGGGCGCCGCGCCCGCCGATCCGCTGCGCGAGCGCGCCTGGCAGGTTCCGGGCGAGATGGCGCTGCCCGAGCTTGGCACGCACCTCTCCGCGCGCTGCTTCGTCCGTCCCGCGGGCTGGCGGCCCGGCCCGCGCTCCGGATCGCGCCGAGTTCGACGCCGACCGCATCCCCGCGTGGCTCACTGTGCGGGCGCGGCGCGCCGGCGACCGGTTCCGGCCGTGGGGCGGACCGGGCGAGCGGCGGCTCAAGACCTTCTTCATCGACGCCGGCGTTCCCCGGTGGGAGCGGTCGCGCATCCCCTCCTCGAGGCCGATGGCGAGATCATCTGGGTCGCGGGGCTCCGCCGGGCCGGGCCGCTCCGATCACCGGAGGACACGCGCCGTATCCTCGAGGTGACACTCGCTTCTCCGCTGGCGGTGCCTCCGGGGCGAGGTAAGATGGCCGCCGGAGGTTAGGCCCATGATCATCATCCGCGGCTCCCTCACGCTCGGTGCGCTGGCCCTCGTCGGGCTCCTGCTGCTGATGACGCCGGGGCCCGCCCGGGCCCAGCGAGCCGCGCCGGTGGCGCCGGAGTCGGCCCGGATCCTCGAGGCGCTCGAAACCGCCTTCGTCTCCGTGGCCGATCGCGCGATGCCCGCGGTGGTCAACGTGACCGTCAAGGCCAAGCGCAGTCCCGCCGTCTCGGAGGCGCCCGATCGCCCGGAGATGGAGGAGCGCTTCAAGGAGTTCTTCGGCCAGGAGTTCTTCGACCGGTTCTTCCGGCGACGCTCGCCGCGCGACGAAGGTCGCGCCAGCGGGTCCGGCGTCATCGTGGATCCCCGCGGCTATATCCTCACCAACAACCACGTGGTGGAGACCGCGGCCGAGATCGAGGTGGGGCTGTCGGACGATCGCAAGTTCAAGGGGACGCTGGTGGGGCGAGACGCCAAGACCGACCTGGCGGTCGTCAAGATCGAGGCGCCCCCGGCTCGCTTCCGGTGGCGGAGCTGGGCGACTCCGACCGGCTGAAGGTGGGGCAGTGGGCGGTGGCCATCGGCAATCCCTTCGGCCTCGATCGCACGGTGACGGTGGGCATCATCTCCGCCACCGGCCGCACCCGCGTGGGGTGGCCACCTACGAGGCGTTCATCCAGACGGACGCCTCCATCAATCCCGGCAACTCGGGCGGGCCGCTGCTCAACCTGCAGGGCCGCGTCATCGGCATCAACACCGCCATCGTCGCCACCGGGCAGGGTATCGGATTCTCCATTCCCATCAACATGGCCCGCGAGGTCATGGGCCAGCTCATCGCCCGCGGCCGCGTGGTGCGCGGCTGGCTCGGTATCGTGATCCAGGACCTCACCCGGATCTCGCCGCCGGCTTCGGGCTCCCGAACGCGGGCGGCGTGCTCGTCTCCGACGTGATGAAGGACGGGCCCGCGGAAGGGGCGGGGATGCGCGCGGGCGACGTGATCGTGGAGTTCGCGGGGACGCCCATCAAGGAGGTCACCGATCTCCAGAAGCGCGTGGCCGCGGTCGAGCCGGGCAAGCCGACCGCCCTCACGGTGATCCGCGACAAGCGACCCACCCGGCTCTCGGTGCGCATCGGCGAGCAGCCCTCGGAAGAGGTGCCGGTGCTGGCCCAGCCGCGCGAGGAGCGACTGGGCCTCACCGTGGAGCCGCTCACCGCGGAATCGGCCGAGCGCTTCGGCCTCTCCCCCGCGCGGGGGTGGTGGTCACCGAGGTCCGGCCGGGCAGCGCGGGCGCGGAGGCCGGTATCCGACCCGGCGACGCCATCCTCGAGGTGAACCGGCGTCCGATCACCGGGGTGGACAGCTTCCGCGAGTCGATGGCGGCGGTGCGACCGGGTGACGTCGTGCCCGTCTACATCCAGCGGGGGCGGCGGCAACGAGTATGTCGTGCTCAAGTCGACCGAGCCCAGCAAGCCCTGACTCCCGTGTCCGGCGAGCCGGATCCCTCGCATCGTCTACCGGCCCCATCCCGTCGTGCTCGTGATCGACGACGAGCCGGGGTGCGCGAGTCGCTGCGCGAGATCCTCAAGCGCGACTTCGAGGTGCTCGAGGCGGAGGACGGCGCCGCCGGGCTCGAGCTGGTGCGCGCGCACCGCATCGACGTGGCCATGCTCGACGTGCGGCTGCCCGGCGAGCGCGGCCCGATAGTGCTGCCCAAGATCCTGGCCCTGGACGACTCCATCGCGGTGATCCTGATGACGGCGGTTCCGGACGTGCGCGCCGCGGTGGACGCCATCAAGGCCGGCGCGTACGACTACATCGTCAAGCCCTTCGACGTGGACGAGCTCCACCTCCTCGTGCGGCAGGCGGCGCAGCGGCGGGTGCTCGAGCGCGAGGTGTGCTACCTCCGGGCCGAGCTGGATCGCGCCCACGGCTTCGACTCCGCTGGTCGGCCGGCATCCCGCCATGGTCCGCCTCTACGAGCAGATCGCCCAGGTGGCGCAGACGCATGCCACCGTGCTCGTCACCGGGGAGAGCGGGACCGGCAAGGAGCTGGTGGCGCGCGCGGTGCACCGCCAGAGTCCCCGACGCGATGCGCCCTTCGTCGCCGTCAACGTCGCCGCCGTGCCGGATGGGCTCTTCGAGTCGGAGATGTTCGGCCACGAGAAGGGGCCTTCACCGGCGCGCACTCGCGCAAGCTGGGCCGGTTCGAGCTCGCCCACGGGGCACGCTCTTCCTCGACGAGGTGGGCACCCTGCGGATCGATCTCCAGGCCAAGCTGCTGCGCGCTCCAGGAGCGCGAGGTGGAGCGGCTGGGGGCACGCGGACCATTCCCCTGGACGTGCGGGTGATCGCCGCCACCAACGTGGACTTGCGCCAGCTGGTGCGCGCGCGGGCGTTCCGCGAGGATCTCTACTACCGGCTCAACGTGGCCACTCTCGCCATCCCGCCGCTGCGCGATCGGAAAGAGGATATTCCCACCCTGGTGGAGCACTTCATCCGCAAGTACGCGCGGGAGTTCAAGAAGGACGTGCGCGGCATCTCCCGCGGCGCGCTGCCGTCGCTGGCCGCCTACGACTGGCCGGGCAATGTCCGCGAGCTCGAGAACGTGATCGAGCGCAGCGTGGCTCTGGCCGTCCGCGCGGTGATCCGCCTCGACGATCTCCCGCTCGACCTCGCCATCCACGACGAGCCCGCGCGCGGGCCGGGCACGGGGCGCCGCTGTCGCTCAAGGAAGCGCGCGACCGCTTCGAGCAGGTGTACATCCTGCGCGCGCTGGAGCGCGAGAACTGGAACCAGAGCCGCGCCGCCCGCAGCCTTGGCGTGCACCGCAACACGCTCCTGGCGCGGCTGGCCGGGTGGGGGATACGGCGGGACGACGAGACGAGCGCCCCGCGCGGGGACGCCTCAGCCCTGTGAGTCGCCGGCCGCCCGGGCGGGCGTGGCTGGCCGCCGGACTGCTGGCGGCGCTGGCGCTGGTCCACCCCGGGCGGAATCTTACTCGCGCCCGCGCGGGCCGCCGACGCCCCGCTCACCCTCGCGCTGACCCCGTCCCGCGATCCCGCCGCGCTCCAGGAGGCGGGCGACGCGTTCGTCCGCGCCATCACGCGCCTCTCGGGCGTGGCCCTGCGCGCGCAGGTGGCGTCCGACTACGCGGGCGTGGTGGAGGCCTTGCGGAGCCGACGCGTGGATCTGGCCTTCGTGCATCCGGTCGGCTACGTGCTCGCCAACCGCGAGGCCGGCTGCCTCATCCTCGTTCGGGACGTCTGGCAGGGGAAGACCGCCTATACCGCGCGCTTCTACGTACGCCGGGACAGCGGCATCCAGCGCGTGGAGGACCTGCGCGGCAAGACGGTGGCCTTCGTGGACCCCGCGTCGAGCTCGGGCTATATCTACCCGATGATGCTCCTCATCAAGCAGGGACTGGTGCGCGACCGCGATCCCAAGACCTTCTTCAAGGAGGCCCTCTTCGCGGGAACGCACGAGTCGGCGTTGCGCTCGCTCATCCAGGGCCGCGTGGACGCGGCGGCCTCCTTCGACAAGTCTCCCGAGCTGGAGCTGAAGGATCCCGCCCTCATCGCCCGGCTGGGATTCGTGGGGAGACGCCGCCGATTCCCGAGGCGGGCATCTGCGCGCGGCCCGGGCTCGCCCCCGACGTGGTGGCGCGGGTGAAGAGCGCGCTCCTGGCCATGAAGGGGCCCGAGCACGCGGCGGTGCTCAAGAACATTTACAACATCGACGGCTTCGTGGAGGCGGCCGACGCCGACTACGATCCCGTGCGCGACGCGGTCAGCCTCATGGGGCTCGCCCGGCCGAAGTAGCGGCGAAGGCGTGGAAGAGGGCGCCGAGTCGCGCCAGCTCCGCCACGCGGGCCCCGACACCCGGCTCCACGTGGCCCACCGCGCCCACCACCGCGAGTCGCGCCGGCCGGCCCGCCCGCGCGGCCGCTCTCCGCCAGCCGCCGGCTCTCCGAGACCGGTACCGCCGGATCGTCGCGTCCATGCACGAGGAAGAGCGGCGCGCGCAGACCCGCCACGTGCCGCTCGGGGAGAGCGCGTCCAGCAGCCGCTGAGCGCTGTCCCCCAGGCCGGCGAGGAGCGTCTCCGCCGCGGCCGGATCGCGATTGTCCGTGAGCCGCCGCGCCGCTGCGTCCATCAGGTCGCCATTCGCCGCCACGAAGAGCGCGATGGCGCCCTCGTCCGGGCGCGCGTGGCCCCCGGGCGGTAGATCCCGCGCGGCGCCGGTCAGCGTGTAGCGGAGCAGCGCGCGGGCCGAAGCATATCCGCCGAGAGTGAGCACGGCCGAGACGTCACCGGCGAGCGCGGGATCCGCGGCGGCGGCCAGGGCGGGCCCCGCGCCCACGCTCACCGCGAGCAGGGCGATGGGGTGGACGCCCTCGGCCGCGCAGGGCACGGCCCGCGGCCGTCACCGCGTCCGCGTCCTCCGGGCGCAACCGGAGCCGCGTGAGCCCTTCCACCGTCGGCACCGCCACCGTCCAGCCCGCCCGGGCCAGGAGCCGCGCGCCGCCTCGCGCAGGCGGGCGTCGTCCTTGCCCGCGCCGCTGAGCCCGTGGACGAGGACGAGGCCAGGTCGCATGGCCGGATCGCCGCTCGCGTAGAGGTCGGCGGGGATGTCGCGCGGGCCCGCCCGCGCGGGAGAGGCCGGACCCAGGGATCGGCGGTGACCGCGGAGAGCGCCGGCCAGCGACTCTCGGAGAGGAACTCGGTCAGGAAGAGGCCGGTGCGCAGGGCCAGGCCCGCGGCGGGAATCGTCGGGACGGCGACCGCGAGGGCGGCCACGAGCCATGCGAGCCTGCCCATCTCCGCCTCCCTCGCTCGGCCCCGAGGGACTCTGCTAGTCGCGCCTTCCGGCGCGGCTTCCCGCGCTACTTCCGGTTCGTGCACTTGATCAGGCGCCAGCCGTTGAAGAGGTTGACCTTGGCAGAGATCTCGGGCGTGAGCCCGACCTGAGCCAGGAGCGGCTCCAGCAGGAGATTGGATTTCCAGCCCAGCCGTGTGCAGACCGGCGCCACCAGATCCTCGATGCGGCCCACCACCCGCCGGTCGCTGCGGAAATGGTTGAGCACCACGATGCTGCCGCCCGGCTTCACCACCCGCTGCATCTGGCGCAGCACGCCGACGGGATCCGGCACCGCGCTGATGGTGTACGTGGCCAGCGCGGAGTCGAACTCGTTCTCGGCGAAATCCATGACGGTGGCGTCCATCGCCCGCAGCGTCACATTGGTCTGCCCCAGCTCGCGCACCCGCCTCCTGCGCCTTGCGCAGCATCTCCTCGGAGAGGTCGATGCCGCTGATGCGACTCCACTTCGGGTACAGCGGGAGGTTGAGGCCGGTGCCGATGCCCACCTCGAGCACGTGGTGGCCGGGGCGGATGTCACACAGCCTCACCGCCGCCTCGCGGCCGGGATGGAAGATCCAGTCGAAGACCAGATCGTAGGCCGGCGCGTACAGCTTGTAGGCCCGCTTGACCTGTCGCTTTTCCAGCGCTACGTCCACGCTCGCAGCCCTCCCTGGTGCCGTCGGTCCCGTGAGGCGTAGGCCAACGTGCGAAGATTTAACATACGCTCCGAGGGCTTGCCAAGTGCTTTCTTGCCGCCCCGTCTCACAAGAGGAATCTGATGAGCAGGGTGGCCAGCCCGAGGAAGGAGAAGAACCCACAGACGTCGGTGAACGTCGTAATGATAACACTGGAAGCAATGGCGGGGTCGATCCGAAAGATCTTGAGCGCTATAGGTATGGTGACTCCACCACCGCCGCCACCAGCATGTTGATGACCAGCGCGGTGCCGATGATGAGGACAGCAGCAGCTGGCCCTTCCACACGTACGCGATGACGGCCATGACCGCCGCGTTGGCGGCGCCGGTGGTGAGTCCGAGCCACAGCTCCTTCTTGAGCACGCGCCAGAGGTGCGCCGAGGTCATGTCGCCCAGCGCCAGCCCGCGGACCACCACGGTGGCGGTCTGAGTGGTGCCGATGCCCCCATGGAGGCCACGATGGGCATGAAGATGGCCAGGGTGGCGAGCGACCGGATGGAGCCCTCGAAGAGCCCGATGACGGAGGCGGCGAGGATGGCGGTGGCCAGATTGATGAGTCGCCACAGCAGGCGCTTGGGGAAGACCGCGGCGGGCGTGTCGAAGACGGTCTCGTCGCCGGCGGCGCCGGCCAGCCGCTGGATGTCCTCGGTGGCCTCCTCGCGGATGACGTCGATGACGTCATCGACCGTGATCACGCCGAGGAGGCGGTGGTCCCGTTCACCACCGGAAGCGCCACGATGTCGTACTTGGCGACGAGGCGCGCGACTTCTTCCTGATCGGTGTCCGGCGTCACCGTCACCACGTCCTCCTGGGCGAGGAGCCGGATGGGGGTGGACGGATCCGCGGTGAGGAGACGGCGCAGCGCCAGCACCCCGACGAGGTGGTCGTGGTCGTCCACCAGATAGAGGTAGTGCGCGGATTGGGCGGCGGGCGCCTTGCGAACGTGGTCGATGGCCTGGGCCACGGTGGCGTACTCGTGGACCGCGAGCACGTCCGGCGACATGATGCGTCCCGCCGTCTTCTCGCCATACTCGAGCAGCTCCTGGACGTCCTCGGACTGCTGCTCCTTCATGAGGTCGAGGACCTTCTCCGCCTGCTCGTCGGGGAGCTCCTCGATGACCTGGGCCGCGTCGTCCGGCTGCATGCGGTCGAGGATGCCCGAGATTTCGGCCTCGTCGAGGGCGCGCACGAGCTCGAGGAGCGGCTCGTCGTCCAGCTCCGACAGCACCGCGCCCGCCTGCTCGCGGTTCAGGAGGCGAAAGAGGGTGACCTGCTCGGCGACGGGGAAGTCGCGAAGGGCGGCCGCGATATCGGATCCGCGTGCGACTCCTCCAGCACCTGGGCGAGGCGCTCGTGCCGCCCTCCCTCGAGGAGGTCGCGAACGGTCTCGCCGAGCTTCGCGGTGGTGTGCTCCATCTCACGGAATCGCGGGCGGCGTCGGCGTGGCGGCCGGCCGGCGGCGGCATGCGCTCGAGCTGGCGGATACGGGCGCGGAGGCGGAGCTGCTGGATCAGGCCCACGGTCGAGCCGACGAAGAGTCCCACCAGCACCGAGAGCAGGACCACCAGGGCCAGCGGCATGCCCTCCACGCGCCAGCCGATGAAGCGGATGACCACCGGGTCAGTGTTCTGGATGGCGAAGACCGCAGTGGCCGCGCCGACCAGCACCAGGAGGACGGTGGACCGACTACCACCGCCGGCTAGCCTTGCCGTTGACGCCCAAGCGCCCGCAGGAGCCGCTGGACCACCCGGTCTTGGAGCCCGCGCCCATCCTCGCCGCCGAGGCGCGCGAGTGGAATCACCGCCTTGGCCATGGTGCGGTGGCCGCCCGCGGAGCCCAGGTCACCGAAGGCCGCCCGCGCGATCTCGCCCGCGCTCCTCACATAGCCCACGTTGCGGATGGAAATGTGCACCTCGGCGCCCACCACGCCCGACACCACCGACCACTCCACGCCCTCGGCCTGCAGCCCGAAGTCGGCGAATTGCGGGACGAGGTCCGCCATCGCCACCGATCCCAGGTGGGAGAAGAAGACGCCGTGCAGCACTCGCCGCCGGGCCAGCCCCTGGGCGAGGGCGTCGAGGGCAGTTTCGGACAGCTCCGGCCGCTCGATGCGGCGCAGGGCATTGTGGTTGGCGAGGAGGTAGAGGAACGCGAAGGCGTCGAGGTCGGCCTTGGTGCCGCCGCGCTCCAGCCCGAGGGTGTCGGACTTGATCCCGTACAGCAGCGCGGTGGCCAGCCGCTGGCTGATCTTCACGTCGGCGGCACGGAGGTATTCCACCAGGATGGTGGCGGTGGCCCCATAGGCGGGGCGCACGTCCTTGATATGCGCCTTGATGGGCCGCTCCACCGGATGATGGTCGATCACCAGGTCCACGTCGGGAAGCGCTCCTCCCGAGGAACGACGGCTGCACGTCCACCATGGCCACGCGGTCGAACTGGTCGATCTCCCGGGCGCTGATCTCGTCGACCTCGATCTCGAGGATCTTGCACATGGCCACGTTCTCGGGCCGCGTGATGGTGCCGAAGGTGCACAGCGGTGCGGAGGCCCGCGTGCGGCCCAGCAGCGTCTTGAGCGCGAACGCGGAGGCGATGGCGTCCGGGTCCGGATCGTCCTGCATGAGGATGAGCACCCGCTCGGCCGCGGCAAAGTGCTCGCGGATCCGCTCCACTCGCGCCCGGCTGCAGGCCCGGTCCAGCGCGGGGCGAATGACCGACTCGCCCAGGGCGCCGAGGGGCACGGTGGTGGCCCCCGGCACCGCGCGCCCGTCATCCGTCACCACGAGCACGGGGCCATCCGGAAAGGCTTTCGCGCGCGGCCGCCACCGCGCGTCCCGAGGCGGGACGGGTGCGTGGCCGCGATCACGGCGCCGCGGTGGTGCTTCGCCGCCTTCCGGTAGGCGTCGGAATCCGCGGGATCTCCGGCGGCCACCGAGGCGCCCGCCCGGGCCAACCGCCCGCGCAGCGTACGCCGGGACACGAGATAGACCGGGGCATCGCCCGGGAAGGTGGTACCGGCGGCGAGGTGCTCGAGCAGGTAGTCAGGGCAGAGCAGGACGTAGCGCATCACGGTATTGTCGGCCCCTCGGAGGAGCCGCCAAACGAATTCTACCCCCGTTTCTTCGCTCGGTAGGACTCGCGGCCCGCGCGCAGCCCTGCGCGGAAACTGCGCGTCAACACAGAGACCTCGCGCTCGACCCGCTCGCGCGAGGCTCGCCAGCGCCCGGCTCACGCGGGTCAGGGACTCGCCGAGCGCGGCCCGCGCGGCGGCGATCCGCTCGGCCACCGTCTCGGCCACATCGCTCCAGCCGGATGCGAGCCGCGCCCGCTCGAGCGTCCGGCCTCGGCCCGCACCTCGGCCAGCATCGCCTCGAGCTGGGCCAGCCGCGCCTCCAGCTCCTTGATCTGGCGTCCCACCGAGGCGGCGGCCGGGGAGGCCTTCGCCTTCGCGCGTTCCGGCATGAGACATCTCCTTGGGGATCAACTGGTCCCGCAGGTCAGGTCTAACCCAATCGAAGGGGGCGGCAAGCCCCCGGCCCGCCATCCCCACCGCCTCGCAGCGCATCCGCCGCTCCCGTCCCGGTGGGCGAGAGTGGAGAAAGGGCCCCCGACCTGCGTGCTAGATTGCCCCATGGTCTCGGATCCGCACGTCTTCACTGATCTCGCGTTCGTGTTTCTCGCCGCGGTGGTGGGAGGCTCCCTGGCCTGGGCGCTTCGCCAGCCCCTCATTCTAGGCTATGTCTTCGGCGGGCTGCTCATCAGCCCCTTCACGCCGGGTCCCTCCGTCAGCGATCCTCGCTCGTTCGATCTCTTCGCGGAGATCGGCGTGGTGCTGCTCATGTTCTCCATCGGGCTCGAGTTCTCGGTGCGCGACCTCCTGCGGGTCAAGTGGATCGCGCTGCTGGGCGGTCCGCTGGCGGTGCTCCTCTTCATCGGCATGGGCACCGGCGCCGGCGTCCTGCTGGGCTGGGGCGTGCTGCCCAGCCTGGCGGTCGGGGTGGTGATCTCCGTGTCCAGCACCATGGTGCTGGCGCGGCTCCTCCTCGACCGGGGCGAGCTCCACTCCCACCACGGGCGCATCATGATGGGGCTGTCCCTGGTCGAGGACCTCGCCGCGGTCGCCCTCATGGTCCTGCTCCGAGCCTGGGCGAGCTCCGAGCCCGGGCGCTTCGTGGCCATCGCGCTTGCCCTGGGGAAGGCCGCCCTCATCCTCATCCCGTTCCTCTATCTGGTCTCGCGAGTGATTCCTCCGCTGCTGAACCAGATGGCGCGCATGCGGAGCGCCGAGCTCTTCCTCCTGGTGGCCCTCGCCATCGGGCTGGGCACCGCCGCCCTGACCCAGGCGGTGGGGCTGTCGCTGGCGCTGGGCGCCTTTCTCGCCGGGCTCATCATCAGCGAGTCGGACTACGCGCACGAGACTCTCGCGCGCCTGTTGCCATTGCGCGACACCTTCGGGGCGCTGTTCTTCGTCACCGTGGGCGGGCTCATCGATCCGCGCACCGTGCTCGAGAGCCTGCCCATCCTCGTCGGGCTCGTGGTTCTGATCGTGGTCGGCAAGGCCGTGCTCCGGACCGGCGTGGTCTGGCTCTTCGGGGAGCCCCTGTCCATCGCCGCTCTGGTGGGCGTGGGACTGGCCCAGATCGGCGAGGTTCTCCTTCGTCCTCGTGCAGGTGGCCCGGAACGCGGGGCACGTGGGCCTCGACATCTACAACGCCATCCTCGCCGCCTCCCTCCTCACCATCCTGATCAACGCAGCGCTGATGCGCATCGGCCCCGGCTGGATCGGCCGCCTCCGGCTCGGGCGGCGCCGGCTTCCGCCGGGCGCGGGCGGCGACGCGGGCCGAGGAGGACCGCCGCTCGGCGTCACGTGGTGCTCTGCGGGTTCGGCCGGGTGGGCAGCGCGATCGGCGAGGCGTTCGACAGCTTCGAGCAGCCCTATGTCGTCATCGAGCCCGACGCGGGGATCATCCGCGGCCTGCGGGAGCGGGGCGTGCCGTGCGTCTACGGTGACGCCACCCGGCGGCGCGTGCTCGAGCGGGCCGGCGCGGTCGGGGCCGCGCTGGTGGTGGTCGCGCTGCCTGAGATCGATCGCGCGAACATGGTGGTGCGGAACGTGCGGACGCTCAACCGGGACGCGCCGGTTCTCGTGCGATCCCACGACCCCTCGGCGCTCGACACGCTGCTCCGCGCCGGTGCCACCGAGATCATCCAGCCCGAGGTGGAGGCCGCCGCCACGCTCATCCGCCACGCCCTGCGGCGGCTCGCGCTGCCGCAGGACCGCGTGCTCGCCTATCTCGACCGCTTCCACCGCGCCATGGTCATGGACGCGGGCGCCGAAGTATCCTCCCGCGACCATCTGCCCCAGCTCGCCGACGTCACCCTGGGCCCCGGCGCCCTCGCCGACCAGTCGCTGCGCGAGGCGCGCATCCGCGAGCGGCTCGGGGTCACCGTGGTCGCGGTCACCCACGTGTCGGGGGCGGTGGCACCGTGGTCAATCCCTCGGCGGAGACCATTCTCCGGGCCGGCGACCGGGTTCGCGTGTTCGGCCTGCCCGAGCAGATCGCGGCATTTCGCGGCGAGGCCACGAGCGGAGCCTCAGCGGTGGACGGCCGTCAGGCGCCGAAGGCCGTCCAGAGGGCGAGGGCGAAGCCGGCGAGGGTCAGCAGCGCCGCCAGCCCCGCCGCGAGCGTATGCCAGGGGCGCTCCGGCCGCGTGCCGGCATTTCCCAGGAGCAGCCCGGCGAGGACGCCGCCCACGAATCCGCCCGCGTGCGCGGCATTGTTCACGCCCGGCATCAGGAAGCCCATCACGAAGAGCACCAGCGCCCATTGCCAGTACTGACGGAACACCGCCACCCCGTAGGTGCCGCCGCGGCTCCGGCCGAACTGGACCATGGCCCCGAGAAGCCCGGAACACCGCGCCGGAGGCGCCGATGGTGAAGCCAATACCCACCGCGTTGGAGAGGACGAAGCCCGCTACGCCGCTCGCGGTGAAGATCAGGAAGACGCGCGCGCGTCCGTAGGCCTCCTCCACCCCGGGGCGAGCTGGCGTATCCACAGCACGTTGAAGAGACAGTGGAGCAGGCTTCCGTGGAGATAGATGGCGGTGAGCAGGGTCCACCAGAGGCCGGCATCCCAGGGTCGGGCGCCCGCCATGCCCAGCGCGATCAATGCGCCGCTGCTGGGAGCGAGCAGGGAGAACGGCCCGCGTCCCTGAAATACCGCGCCGGGGTCCAGGCCCAGCGACGCCACGTAGACGACCACGCACACCACGGTGACGAGACGGGCGGAGGTCGAGCTCCGCCCCCATCCGCCCGAGGAGATGGCCCCAGCCCCACAACCCCGGCGCGGGGCGGCGCAGTAGAAGCAGCGGTCGGCGTCCACCCGATTCAGGCGCCCGCAGCGGTAGCAGAGGCTCGAGCCCGACGTTCGACGCAGCACCCCGCCAGTATCTCACCGGCGGGACGACTAACCGTTGTCGTTCTCTACCGCGGTGACGACACGGTCGAAGGCGTCGGGCACCGGCGCGAGCTCACGGATTCCCCGTCAGGCGGATTCTGGGGCGGCTCCTCGCGCGGGCTCGGTGGTGGTGGTGGTAGCGCGCGGTCCCTCCCGGCTCCTCGCCCTCCGCACCCTCCGGCGGAGCCAGGGCGGCGAGGGAAACGGTGGACGGCGGAGACGTCCGTGACCCACCGAGCGGCGCGGCTGCCCTGATGACCGGAACCGACGCGGACGGTAAGGGCCTTGCCGCGGAGAGCCTGGAACGCGCTCTCGTCGGTCTCGTCGTCGCCGAGGTATACCACGGCGGGGTCGAGGGACTGGGTGCGCGCCCACCGATCTCGGATCCACAGCGCGCACTCACCCTTGTTCCAGGGGACGTTCGGCACCAGCTCGAGCACCTTCTTGCCCGGGCGGGTGGTGAGATGCGAGGCGTTGGCCTCGCGGGCCTCTTCGACCTGGAAGAAGACCTCGGCAAGGTCCGAGGGATAGGCGCGGCGATAGTGAACGGCTACACCGAACTCCTCGGGCTCGACCTCCACGCCCCGGAGCCCGCTGAGCCGCTCGCGGAGATCGACGGCGAGGCCCTTCAGGATCTGGCGGCACTCCGCCGCCTGGAGATGGGTGAAGCTCATCCCCGGTCCTTCGATGATGAGGCCGTGACAGCCGGCGTGGATGATTTCGGGCAGCTCCATCCGCCCCTTGATATCAGGGAGATCCCGGCCGGAGATCACCGCGAGGCCGACGCCGTGCGCGGTGGCCAGCCGCGCGAGGACCTTGCGGGCGGGCGGAGCCAGGCGCGCTTCGCCCGGCGTGTCCGCGATGGGCGCGAGGGTGCCGTCGAAATCGGCCATGATGAGGAGCGCGCCGCGCTCCCGCGCGGCCTCCCGGACTTCGGTGGCGAGCAGGGCGGGGGCGAGGGTGCTCTCATGAGACTACCTCCGGGTCGGGCAGGCGCAGCACGGTATCGAGCATCTCGCCGGCCCAGCGATAGATGTTCCATTCGAGCACGCGCTCGCGAAGGCGCATCATGCGCACTCGCCGCTGCGGCTCCGGCATCGTGAGGGCGGCGCCGAGCGCCTCCGCGGTGCCATCCAGGTTGTAAGGATTGACGAGGAAGGCCTCGGGGAACTCCCGGGCCGCTCCCGTGAACTGGGAGAGGACGAGGGCGCCGTCGCCGTCGGCCCGCGCGGCGACATACTCCTTGGCCACCAGGTTCATGCCGTCGTGGAGCGAGGTGACCATCAGACAGTCCGCGATGCGGTAGAGCGCCAGGATGGCCGTCCGCGACAGCTGCTCGGGCAGCAGCACGATGGGGGCCCAGCCGTTGCGGCCGTGCCGCTGATTGATCCGGCGCACCAGCCGCTCGATGCGCCGCCACACCGACCGATAGGCGGGGATGCGCGAGCGACTCGGCACTCCCGCACTGCACGAAGAGCAGGCGCCCACGCCACTCCGGCGACAGCGTGAGCAGCCGGTCCACCGCCAACAGCCGCTCCGGGATTCCCTTGGTGTAGTCGAACCGGTCGAGACCGACGACGGTCTTCTCACCCACCAGCCCGTACTGCTCGCGCAGCCGGACCATCTCCCGCGCCACCGCCGCGGACCGGGCCTCGGCTTCGATGTCCGCGGCATCCACGCTGATGGGGAAGGGCTCGGACCAGAGTGGTGTGGCCCCGTAGGTGACCGCCGAGTGCTCGCGGTCGATATTCACCTCGAGCTCCCGGCTCACCGCGTCGAGAAAATTGTCGCAGTGGTAACGGATGTGGAAGCCCAGCACGTCGTTGGCGAGGAGTCCCTCCAGGATTTCTTTCCGCCAGGGCAGATGCGGAACACCTCCGGACGACGAGCCACGGGATATGCCAGAAGTGTGCGACGGTGAGGTCGGGCCGGGCCGCCTTGAGCATCGCGGGCAGCAGCGCGAGGTGATAGTCGTGCACCCATACCGTGGCCTTCGTGGGAGCCTCCTCGGCCACCGCCCGGCAGAAATGCGCGTTCACCGCCTGGTAGTGTGCCCAGTCACGGCTCCGGAAGGTGGGCCGCACGTAGACCACGTGACAGAGCGGCCACAAGGTCTCGTTGGCGAACCCGTAGTAGTAGCCCCGCTCCTCTTCCTCGGTCAGCCAGACCCGCCGGAGCGCATAGCGGGGATCGTCCGGCGGCACCAGGATGCGCCCATCCGGGTCGACCACTTTCCGGTCCGCCGAGCCGGAGCCGTGGGCGATCCACGTGCCGCCGGTGGCGCGCATGATGGGCTCCACCGCGGTGACGAGTCCGCCTCGCGGGTCGCGTCCACCGGATCTCTTCGCCGTGGTGCTCGTGGACGTACGGCTCGCGGTTGGAGACTACCAGCAGCGTATTGCCCGCCAGGCGGTGCGACACCAGGCCGCGGACGCGCTCGGCGGTCCAGACGTCCACCGGGGACGGACCCGACGGCGAGGCCACGGAGGGCCGGAGTGGAGGCAGAAAGCGCGAGATCACGCATCGAGAGCTCCTCTCGCCGCCGTGCGCTTCTCGGTGATCGCGCGGAGCGTGTCGAGCAGCATCGCCATTCGGAACGGCTTCTGAGGTAGGCGGCGGCGCCGGCCCGGATCGCCTCCGCGCGCCACCGTCGCGCCGCCGAAGGAGGTGATGACGAGCACCGGGATGCCGGGATGCCGGCGCGCCAGGGTGGCGAGCAGCTCGATCCCGTTGCTGCCCGGCAGCTCCCGGTCGAGGACGATGGCGCGCGGCCGGATGCGCTCCACTGCGGCGGGCACCCGGTCGGGTCCGGCCCTCGTGCACCTGGAAGCCCTCGTCGGTGAGCACCTCGCGCAGCACCGCCCGCATGCCGGGATCGTCCTCCACCACCATGATGGTCCGCGCGGAAGAGGCCCCGCGCGACACGTCCCGCTCCGCGGTTGCGGTTCGCCATCACGCGGTGAGGTGCACGAGGATGGAGTGGACGCGCGCAGCTGGCGGCGATCAGGAAGCTCGGCGCAGGTATCCCGCCCGAGCTCGCCTCGTCACCTGCGCCGACCTCAGGATCCCGCGCAACTCGATGCACCCGGTGAGGCGGAAGGGCGGCCCGCGTGGGCGGTCGACGCCGTACCATCGCGCATGGCGGGGAGACGGTGCAATGGACGCGCCAGCGATCCGTGGGCATCCGCGAAGAGGAAACGCCCATGATCCTGGATATTTGCGTGACGGCGCCGGAGTGTAATGATGACTAGTAGGTAGGACTTACCGGACAAGTTGTCGCCGCCGCGACAGCTTGTCGCGAGGCTTCAGCGCGAGGTCAGGACCGACGCCGTCCGTCCCCATCGGCGCTTCGCGGTCGAGTCGCTGGCGAGCAGCGCCTCCAGGTGGCGTTCGAACGCCCCCGGCGGTGCGCCGGCACCGGCTCTCCCGGAATGTATTTCTCGCCGAGCGGATTGACCCAGCGACCGTCCTTCTTCACGCGGTAGTCGAGGTGGGGGCCGGTGGCCAGCCCGGTGGCGCCCACGCGGCCGATGACCTGGCGCTGGCGCACGCGCTCGCCCGCCCGGACCAGCGCCGCCGAGAGGTGGTTGTACATCGTCTCGTAGCCGCGGGCGTGGCGCACCGTCACGCTGATGCCGTTGCCGCCCTGCCAGCCCGCCGTCAGCACGGTGCCGTCCGACACCGCCCGCACCGGCGTCCCCACCGGGGCGCCGTAATCGACGGCGAGATGCGGGCCGCGTGCCGCCGAGGATGGGATGCGTCCGCGCGTGGGAGAAGCCCGAGGTGATGCGGGTGAAGTCCAGCGGCGCCCGCAGGAACATCTTCCGCACCGATCGCCCGGCGCCGTCGTAATACGCGGTGCGGCCGTTGCCGTCGGCGAACCCGACGCCGGTCAGCGGCGCGCGGCCGCTGGAGCGGTACTGGGCGACGAGGATCTCGCCGTATCCGAGGAAGTCGCCGTCGGCGTACCGCTTCTCCACCAGGAGCCGGAAGTGGTCGCCGGGCAGCGAGTCGGCAGCGAAGTCGAAGTCCCACTCGAAGAGGCCGACCACCGCCGCGGTGAGCGCGGGTCCTTCGCCGAGCCGCTCCATGCTGGCGAACAGGGAATCCGTCAGCCGGCCCGCCACCGCGACGATGCGCGTGTCCACCGGAACCCGCACCGCGCGGGAGCTCCCAGCCCGTCTCCGCGCGGCGTGAGCTCGTAGCGCTCGACGGGCGAGCGCCAGTAGACCACCGCGCCGGGGACGTCGTCGGGGCCCCGCGAGACGCCGAGCCGCTCGCCCGGCCGCGAGGCGGCGCATGTCCACCGCGCCGCGCAGGAGGGCGATGACCTCGCGCGCCTCCGCCCGGCCGAATCCGCTCCGACCAGGGCCGCCTCCAGCGTCTCCCGCGGCCGGAGGAGCGTCTCCTCGACGGCGACCGCCGCGCGGCGTCGCGTTCTCCGGCGCGCGAACGGTCAGGGGCGGCCCCGGGTCGATGGGCGCGGCGGCCCAGCCGAGGACGATGAGGGCGGCGAGGCCGCCGGTGGCGAGCAGACGCGCGAGACGAGCCATGCGTCGGGGCAGGATACCCCGGCGGGGCCGCGCCCTACCAGTTTTCTCGTCCCCCGCGGAGAGATTTTCACGGGGGCTTGACGCCGCCAACGGAATGCATGATTATGCACATCTATGAATGAACATTCGGACCCCCGGCCCCTCCGGCGCCACCAGACCATCCTCGGCCTCATCCGCTCCGTTCCTGTCCGCTCGCAGACCCAGCTCCAGCGGCTGCTGCGCCGCCGCGGGCTCACCGTGGCCCAGCCCACGCTTTCGCGCGACCTTCGCGATCTGGGCCTGGCCAAGACGCCCCGGGGCTACGTGGCGGCGGAGGGCGCGGCCACGCGCTTCGTGCCCGGCCCCCGGAGAGAGGCGCGTCTCGGCCGCGCGCTCCGCGGGTTTCGTGCTCTCCGTGCGGCCGGCGGGGACCCTGGTCGTGCTCAAGACCCCGGCGGCGGCGGCCCCTCCGGTGGCGCGGGCGCTCGACGAGGCGAGCCTGCCGGAGGCGGTGGGGGCCCTTGCCGGCGACGACACGGTGTTCCTGGCCACTGCGAGCGAGCGGGCGGCCCGCGCGCTGGCCCGGCGGCTCACCGCGGCGCTCGCCCGGCGGACCCTGCGGAAGGGAGCATGATGGAGTTCGAACATCTGATGGAGATCACCGAGCGGCCGGAGATCGTCTTCGTGGAGGGCCGCGGGTCCTGGCTGACCGACCATGTCGGCAAGCGCTACCTCGACTTCGTCCAGGGCTGGGCGGTCAATTGCCTGGGCCATTGTCCGCCCGCGGTGGTGGACGCGCTCGCCGCGCAGTCCCGGACGCTCATCACGCCGAGTCCCGCCTTCTACAACGAGCCGTCGCTGAAGCTGGCGCGCCTGCTCGCCGAGCACTCCGACTTCCGGCGGACCTTCTTCACTAACTCGGGGGCGGAGGCCAACGAGGGTGCCATCAAGCTGGCGCGCAAGTGGGGCCGTCGCCACAAGGACGGCGCGTACGAGATCATCACCTTCGACCACGGCTTTCACGGCCGCACCCTCGCCACCATGTCCGCGAGCGGCAAGCCCGGCTGGGACACCATGTTCGCGCCCCAGGTGCCCGGCTTTCCCAAGGCCACACTGAACGACCTCGCCTCGGTGGAGGCCCTGATCAGCGAGCGGACGGCGGCGGTGATGCTGGAACCGGTGCAGGGCGAGAGCGGGGTGGTGCCCGCCACAGTGGACTTCCTCCGGGCGTTGCGGGCGCTGACGCGGCGGCACCGCTGTCTCCTCATCCTGGACGAGGTGCAGACCGGCATCGGCCGCACCGGCCGCCTCTTCGCGTACCAGCACTTCGCGCGGAGCGCGGAGGAGGCGCCGGACATCATGACCCTGGGCAAGGGCCTGGGCGCGGGAGTGCCGCTGGCCGCGCTCTGCGCCACCGAGGCGGTGTGCGGTGTTCGAGCACGGCGAGCAGGGCGGCACCTTCAACGGCAGCCCCCTCATGACGGCGGTAGGCGCCGCGGTGATGGAGCAGATCCTGGCCCCGGGCTTCCTCGAGGGCGTGGCCGAGTCGGGACGCTACCTGTCTGGTCGCCTCACGGCGATGGTGGGCGAGCTCGGGCTATCGCACGAGCGGGGATGGGGCCTCCTCCGGGCCCTCGATCTCGGCGCCGAGATCGCCCCCGCGGTGGTGGCCTATGCGCGGGACGCGCTGGAGAAGCATTCCGGCTGGGAGAATCAGGGCCTCTTGCTCAACGCCCCTCGGCCCGACCTCATCCGCTTCATGCCCGCCCTCAACGTGACCCGCGTCGAGATCGATCGGATGCTCGCCGGGCTGCGGCTGGCCATCGAGGCGGTGCGCTAGAGCTCCTTCCTTTTTCGCTGGAGGTGCGCACCGACACCCCGAGGATCTTGGCCGCCGCCGGCTTGTCGCCCTGGACCTCGTCGAGGACGCGGCGGATGTACTGGCGCTCCAGCTCGTCGAGCGTGGGACGCAGCGCGGAGGCCGCCGGCTCCACGCTGAAGTCGGTGCGGAGGTCGGCGAGGGTCACGATGGGGCCGGCGGCGAGCACCGCCGCGCGCTCGACCGCATTCTCCAGCTCCCGCACGTTGCCGGGCCAGCGATGCTCCCGCATCCACTCCAGCGCGTCGGCGGAGTACGCCGGACAGTCGCTTGCCCAGGCGCGCCGCGGCGTCGCGGAGAAAGTGCTCGGCGAGCAGCGGGATGTCCTCCGTGCGCTCGCGCAGCGCGGGCAGCCGGATCGGGATGACGGCGAGCCGGTAGTAGAGGTCCTCGCGAAACTTCCCTTCCGGCACCATCGCGGCGAGATCGCGATTGGTGGCGGTGACCAGGCGCAGGTCGAGCTGCAGCAGCTCGGCGCCTCCCACCGGACGCACCGCCTTTTCCTGGATCGCGCGGAGCAGCTTCACCTGCATGGCGAGGGGAGGTCCGCGACCTCGTCGAGGAAGAGCGTGCCGCCGTGGGCGGCCGCGAAGAGGCCCACATGCTTCCGGTCCGCGCCGGTGAAGGCGCCCTTCTCGTGTCCGAAGAGCTCGGACTCCAGCAGGGACTCGGGCACCGCGGCGCAGTTCACGGCCACGAAGGGCCCGGCGCGCCGGCTGCTGGACCAGTGCAGCGCCCGCGCCATCAGCTCCTTGCCGGTGCCGCTCTCGCCGAGGAGGAGCACGGAGGCGTCGCTGTCGGCCACCGCCCGTACCTGCTCGAGCAAGGCCTGGATGGAGCGGGACCGGCCCACCACTCGCTCGAAGCCGAGCTGGCGCTCCACCTCCGCCCGGAGCCGTGCATTCTCGGCCCGCAGCTGCTGATCGTCCAGCGCGCGGCGGACGGCCAGGGTGACCTCCGCGAGCTTGAAGGGCTTGGTGAGGTAGTCGTAGGCGCCCTGGCGCATGGCCTCGATGGCGGTTTCCAGGCTGCCGAAGGCGGTCATGAGCAGCACGCGCGGCGCGGGCGCGCGGGTCTGGGCGGCGGCGAGGACCTCGAGCCCGCCCACGTCGTCCATGATGAGGTCGGTGAGGATGACGTCGTAGTCCGCGCGCTCGATGACGGCGAGAGCCTCGCGCCCGCCTTCCGCCCCGCTACCGCGAGCCCCCTCGCCCTCGAGGTGACGCCGCAGCATGGTGAGCATTTCCGGGTCGTTGTCCACCACCAGCACCCGGGAGCGCTCACGTCGTCTCCTCCCGTGCCGGCAGCCAGGCGGTGAAGGTGGTGCCCTGGCTGCTCCGACTCTGCACCGCGAGCGTGCCCCCATGCTCGCGGAGGATGTCACGGCAGATGGGCAGCCCAAGTCCGGTTCCCTGGCCCTGCGGCTTGGTGGTGAAGAAGGGCTCGAAGACCCGCGGTAACGCCTCGGCCGGTATGCCGGAGCCGGTGTCGCTCACCGCCACCGCCACGCCCGGCCGGCCGTCGTTGGGAGCATGTCCACGCTTCCACCGAGATCCGCCCCCCGCGCGGGTGGCTTCCAGCGCGTTCATCAGGAGATTGATCAGCACCTGCTGCATCTGATTGGCATCGGCGGCCACGTCGGGCAGGGCTCCGAAGCCTTGGCGTCGATGGTGACCCCGCGCCGGCGCGCCATGTGGTCCAGCAGCGGCACCAGGCGCTGCATCAGCGGCGGGATGGACACCGCCTGGATCTCCGGTTTCTGCAGGCGCACGGTGTCGAGCAGCGACCGGATGATGCCGGAGATCCGGTCGATCTGGGCCACGATCGCCTCGAGGTCGGGCCGGCCCGGATGGTCGGCGGGCAGGCTTTTGAGGAGGATCTCCGCACGTCCCGAGATGATGTTCAGCGGCGTGCCCACCTCGTGCGCGATGCTGGAGGTGAGCTTGCCTGCCACCGCGAGCGTCTCGGCCCGGCGAACCTGCTGCTCGAGCTCGAGGGCGCGGTCGCTCTCGAGCAGCAAGCGCTGCCCCGTGCCCTCGAGCTGCTCGGCCATGCGGTTGAAGGCCTCCGCCACCTCGCCGAGCTCGTCCTGACGCTCCACCGGCAGGGGCGGCCCGGGGCGCCCTCGCCCAGCGCGCGGATCGAGCGCGTGAGCCGGGACAGCGGCCGCAGTACCTGGCGCGAGAGCACGAGCGTGGTGAGCCCCGCCAGCCCCAGCGCCAGCAGGCTCAGCCGGACGACCACGTCGCGGGTGGCGCGCTCGCGCTTCTCCTTGGCGCCGGGCGAGGTGAAGAGGATCTCGATGGCGCCCACCATCTCCCCTTCGCCCGCGCAGCGGCATCAGATACGAGAAGGTGTCTCCGGATCCCCCTTCCTCCGCGACGACCTCCGGCGCGCCCCTGGGTCATCACGCGCTGGATGCGCTCCGCCGCCACCGGTCCGCCCACCGCGCCCGGCTCCGACTCGAGGGTGGGCTCGAGGGACTTGTCGAAGATGCGGATGCGGTCGATCTGCTCCTGCCGGTTGACCAGCTCGGAGAGCAGGCGCCGGATATCGGCCAGCTGCCGGTCGCGCACCGCGTTCTCCACCGCGATCTGGATGGCCCGCGCCGCCACCGAGGCATCGCGCTGCTCGGCGGCGAGGAGCTGGGCCTCCTCGTCGCGCACGCGAACCACCGCGTAGAGACCGACCAGAAGGGTCAGCGGGACGATGAGGACGATGAAGAGTCGAAGCCGCAGGCCCATCGGATGGATGGATGATACCGGGGGCCGCGGGCAGCGGCAACCCCGAAGGGGCGCTCCGCCTCAGGCTCCGTACTTGGTGAAGCGGCAGCGCGTTGGCCATCACCACCGGCATCAGGGCGTGAGCGGGGATCAGGCCCAGCGTGCCGCCGGCGCAGTCGCGCTCGGTGAAGCGCGTGACCGGGATCACCGCCGCAGTAGGCGCTGGACACGAGCGCGGGGACCGGCTGCCAGCCGTGTCCGGCCAGGATGGCAGGGGTGGCGTGGTCGCCGGAGACGACGAGGACGTCGGGAGCGAGGGCGAGGATCTCCGGCAGCAGCGCGTCCCAGCGCTCGAGCGCCGCCACCTTGGCGTCGAAATCGCCGTCCTCCCCGGCCTTGTCGGTGTCCTTGTAGTGCAGGAAGAAGAAGTCGTATCCGCTCCAGTGCTCGCGAAGGGTGGCGACCTCCTCGGCGAACGTGCCGCCCGTCTTGAGCACTTCCATGCCGACCAGCCGCGCGAGGCCGCGGTACATGGGATAGGCGGCGACGGCGGCGGCGCGAGGCGCAGAAGGTCTCGGGAAACGCGGCATCTCCGGGCGCTGGTCGAAGCCGCGGAGGAGGATCATGTTGGCGGGCGCCGCGTCGGCGAGCAGGCGGCCGCGCCGCCTCCACGAACGCGATTCACGAGGGCGGCGGTGCGCGTCGGCCTCCGGCGCGGTGGCGGTGCACGGGGAGCGGCGGAACGCCGGTGGCCTGCGGATCCGGTCTCGGAGAGGCGGCCGGAGAGGCCGGCGCCGCGCAGCACCGAGTACGAAGCGGTGCTCCTTCACCGGCTCGATGAGGAGGTCGACGCCCTCAGGCGGATCTCCCGCAGACGCTCGCAGAGCCGGACGCAGACCTCGGTGGGGATGCGCCCGGCCCGCCGATCCGTGATGCGTCCCCGCGCGTCCACCGTGCAGAAGTTTCCCCGCGCCGCCACGTCGCCGTCGCGCAGCTCGAAGTCGATACCGAGGGCTTCCAGCACGCCGCGTCCCACCGGATAGCGCAGCGGGTCGTAGCCGAAGAGCCCGAGATGGCCGGGTCCGCTGCCGGGCGTGATCCCGGGCGCCACGTGGCGGCAGGAGCCGCACGCGGAGCGCGCGGCGAGAGCGTGGAGATTGGGGATGCGGGCGGTCTCGAGCTCGCTCTTTCCCGTCTCGGGACGGGGGAGGCCGCCGAGCCCGTCGAGGGAGCAGAGGACGATCTTGCTCCGAGCCCGGGATGACGAGCGCGTGGAGCGCATCGAGGTCCAGGGTCACGCGGCCCCTTCCTTGTTCTCGCCGAAGTCGGGCGGCACCGGCGGCCCCCAGATGTACAGCGGAGTCCTCGCCGGGCCAGTCGCGCGGCTCCCACGCGCAGTCCTCGGGGATCACGTCGAGATCGAAGAAGTACTCGGCGAAGCTGCCCCACGGATCCCGGATGTAGTAGAAGAAGTTCGAGCCGATCACGTGACGGCCGAAGCCCCAGCCCGGCTGCCAGCCGCGATCGGCCATCCGCGCCGCGCCCATCCCGATCTCGTCCACGCTCCCCACCTGGAACGACCCATGGTGAAAGCCCGGGGCATGCGAGGTGAGAAAGGCGACGTTGTGGTGATCGGGCGTGCAGCGGAGGAAGGAGATCACGTCGCCCGAGCGGTCGGAGAGCTTCATCCCGAGCACCCGCGTGTAGAAGTCCATCTGGCGCGGCATGTCGGGGTGAAGAGCAGCACGTGGCCGAGCCGGCGCGGCGCGATCCCGGCGGTGCGCTGCGGCGCCCCGCGCGACGCCACCCGCGCCGCATAGCTCGGGCCGTTGAGGGTGAGCGGCGGATCCACCGGCTCGCGCGGGCGCCGCCTCGTCGCGCGACATTGATGAGATTGGCGTCCGGATCGCGGAGCCAGATCCGCCCTCGGGGACTCCGCGCGGAGGCGTGACATCCGCCAACCCCGGCGCGCCGCATGGCCTCGCGGGTCTCCGCGAAGCGTGGCCGGGCGCGCCGAAGCAGAGGTGATGAGTGAGCTTGCGCGGGCCCTCGTAGAGCAACACGTTGTCGCGCTGCTGCCGCGGCGCGCGAAGCCGCACCACGTTGCCGCCGCCCGTCTCGGCCAGCCCGAAGTCGCGATAGTAGCGCTGGCCCACCGACTGGTCCGGCACCCGAGCGCGTAGTGGAGGAGCGCCTTGACCGCCATGGCGGCGCACTCAGGCGTCCTTGACGGGATTTTCGAGGGTGCCGAGGCCGGCGATCTCGAGCTTCAGCGGTATCGCCGGGCTGCAGCGTGACCTGCGGCTTGCGCGAGAACCCCACCCCGGCCGGGGTGCCGGTGGCGATGAGGTCGCCGGGCGAAAGCGTCACGATGCTCGTGAGGTACATGATCACGTAGCGCACGTCGAAGATGAAGTTCCGGGTAGCCCCGTTCTGCATCAGCGTGCCGTTGACCCAGGTCTTGAGGTCGAGGACATGCGGATCCGGGATCTCCGCGCGGTCGGCGATGTAGGGCCCACCGGCGCCAGGGTGTCGCCCATCTTGCCCGCGCCCCACTGGGTGGTGTGGAACTGGAAGTCCCGGGCGCTGGCGTCGTTGACGATGGTGTAGCCGTAGACGTAGTCGAGCGCCTTATCTTCGGGGACGTAGCGCGCGGTGCGCCCGATCACCACCCCTAGCTCCACCTCCCAGTCGAGCGTCTTCTCGCCCGCGCGGTCGCAGGATGGGCTCGCCCGGATCGATGATGGTGTTGGCCCACTTGGGGAAGACGGGCGGTTGCTTGGGGGCGGGGTTATTGCGTCTCCGCCGCATGATCCTTGTAGTTGAGCCCGATGCAGATGAACTTGCCGGGATCGTTGATGGGGCGTGCAGCCGCACCGACGCCGGCGGGTGGGTCACCGGCGGCGAACTTGCCGCCCTTGAGGCATCCAGCAATGGTGGCCAGCATGTCCTGGCTGGCGGCGCCGCTCTCTCCAGGAACCCGCGCGTGCTCTGCGGGAAGAGGGCGTCCGCGATGGCTTCCGCCGCGCACGACCCCGCGGAGGCGAGATAGGCGGCGCCACTGGCGGCGAGGTCCATCACGCGGTCTCCGCCCACGAAGCAGCCGAGCCGTGGGGTGTGTCCATTCAGCGAGAACCGGACGATCTTCATACGCGTGCTCCTTTGTCGATCAGGCGGGTATCCATCAGGCGACAGTCAGCGGCACACTGGCCATTCGACCGGGATGATAGCACCGGGGCGGGGCCTCCGCATCCCCGGGGGTGGCTGCATCCGTGTGGTATCCGCGCCACGCCTCTATATGCTGTGGCCGATGCACCGAGCGCCCGGATGTCTTGTCGTAGCGCGATTCGCTTTGCTACCATAGTTCCAGGAGGGCAAATTCATGACGATCTCCCCCGCTGGCTGTGTGCGACGGTAGCCTTCACCTTGATCCTGGCTGGGCCGTTCGGCGACGCTGGATCGGCCACTCGCCCAGAGTCTCATGCAGCAGCGAGGCTCGATCCTCAACGAGCCGCCGTCCGGCTCCGCCGGAGCCTACGCGGGGTGATGCGGTGGCGGCGGGCTTTATGAATGTCGTCTATGTGCCCGGCAAGGTCATCATCTGCTCGCTGGGGACCGTCGCCACCGTCGGCATCCTCCTGCTGACTTTCGGACCGCGCACCAGGCCGCCAAGTCGAGCGTTCAACGAAGGGTGCGGCGGCGACTGGTCCTGACGGCCGACCACCTCTCCGGGAGGATCCAGCCCAAGAGCGATCTCGAGTACTAGCGGCTCCGGCGGCGCTCGCCGCCGCATGAGAGCGAGATCAGCCGCCGGGCGGCTGTGCCTCGGCGGCGCCGGCGCTCGCGCGTGGCCACGCGATCGCGCGAAGCGCTGGCGATGGCGCAGGTGCGCGGCTGGGTCGCTCCGGTGCTCTTCATCCGTGCTTCTCGCCGCCTTCGCGGCCGGCATCTGGGGAGTCTACCGGGCGGCGTTCCCGGGCCGGGGCTCCACCGGGTCAGCGGCGTCTGACGAGAACCGCTTCACTGACCTCATGATCTCCGTACGCCACGAGCGCATCCCCGGCGTCATGGACCAGATGAACTCGATGGTGTTCCAGGCGGAGTCCAAGCGACGCTCATCGACCGCGCCTAAGCTCATGCCGGGCGATCGGGTGCGCCTCACTCGTGCGGACCACCGACGACCGGCTTCTGCTCGTCGACATCCAGAAGATCCAGTAGCGCGAGAAGGCGCCCGTGCGCGCGGCCGTCCTCGCCGTTAGTACTGCCAGGACAGGGATCAGCGAGAACACGCTCCGGTTGTAGCTGAAGATGGGTAGGGTCGAGCGCGCGATGATGCCCTGATACTCGGCGGCGAGCGTGAACCCGGCGGGGCAGCAGGCTGCTCGATGCGCACGACGTGAGTTTGCTCCACGTCCGAGCGCTCCTTCCTGGTCGGGGAGTTGATGGGGAAGATCGAGCTGAAGTGCTGGTAGTTCCGGAAGTGGACGTCGAAGTCGTAGCCGGAGCCGCGTTCCCGCCCAGGGCAGGGTGTACTGGGCGCCCACGATGGCCCGGTTTCGAGATAGCTGAAGTTCTGGCCCACCGCGTTCTCCGAGTCGAACTGGTAGCCCACCCGCAGCAGGTGGCGTTGGTCTCCCGCGAAGCGCAGGACGTGGAGGAACCCCACCATCCAGTTGTTCGCGTCGCGGATGCGTCGGCGGCATGAGGATCCGGGGGTCGTTGGCAAAATTCCTTGTTCTGGTAGCGGAGCTGGAGCGCGGTGAGGTTCACCGGCCCTCGACGAGAGTGCCGACCAGTCCCACCGTATGCCGTTGAAGGAACTCGTCGCCACCGAGGGTGGTGTAGTCATAGGCGTAGGTCATCCCGGCCTGCCAGGGCATGTCGGCGACCTTGCCGGCTATAGGAGCCTCCCACCGTCCCCAGGTGGCTCTGGACGTTGAAGCTCGGCAAGTCGTTACAGATGATCTGGAAGAACTGGTAACCGACGCTGGCTTCCCAGGGGCCCGTGCGCGAGGAAGGTATAGTCGAAGCGCGCGCTGAAGAGCTCGCCGGGACTCGCCTGGTCGTCCCGCTTCCCACGGACCGCCTCCGCGATGGGGTCGTGGCTCGGATTGGGCAGCACGAGCACATTGGTGTCGTAGTAGGAACCGGCACGGAGCCTCGATCTGCAGCCGCTGATCCGGCCGCCGGGGAGCCAGCATGGTGTCGCGCAGCCGCTCGGCGGGACCCGCCAGCACCGAGTCGACTGCAGGCGCAGCGCCTCCTGCACTTCGGCCGCCGCCGCATCGCGCTCGCCGAGGGCGGCGAGGGCGAGAGCCCGCGTAGAAGCGGGAGAGCTGCTGGATGTCCGGATCGGCGGACGCCCCCGCGCGCAGCGCCGCCAATGCGCCGCGGTAGTCGCGCTTCGCGGATAGCGGATGAAGCCCACGTAGTAGCCCACGCCGTCGGCCTGGGGCTGGGCGCGGAAGACGGTGGTGAGCGGCTCCTCCGCGCGGTCGTAGTCCATCAGCAAGAAGTAGGCCACGCCGAGCTGGTAGAGGAGCGCGAGATCGCCCGGCGCCCGCCGCCGCGCGCGTTCCAGGGGCTCCAGCGCCTCCGCGGGCTTGCGCTGCGCGAGCAGGGTGAGGCCGGAATAGTAGAGCGCTTCGAGGTTGTCGGGATCCTCGGCGAGGGCCTGGCGCAGGAAGGCGAGCGCCTCGTCGTAGCGCCGGTCCTCGTAGGCGAGAATGGCCTGCGCGACGAACACGTCGGCCTCGCTTTGCTGGGCGCGCGCCGGCGAGGAGGCGAGCGCGACCAGTGCAGGCCGCCATCACGAGAGCGAAACGGAGCCGGGTGAGGCGGCAGCAGAGCGTCCGCCGAGGGGCCAGGGCATTGGGTCCGTTTCTATCAGACGGCCGGCCGGAGAGTCCAGATATCACCGTCGCGGCAGCGTCCGGAGATGCAACGGATCAGCTCGCGCGATCTGCTCGTCGGTCAGGTGGAAGCCGAACGCGGGCATCCCGGGCTTGCCCAGGGTGGCGCCCCCGTTCTTGATGAGGGTGTGGAGATACTCGTCGCTGAGCGCGTCCATGGTGCGCGTGTCGGTGAGATCGCCGGGCCGCATGAGGAAAACGGTCGCCCGCCAGGACCCGTCGCCGCGAGCGCCGTGACAGGTGGCGCAGTTGGAAAGCGTAGAGCCGCTGGGCCGGGGTGGCGGTGCGGGGACGGGGTGCGGAGCGAAGCAGCATCGCGGCCAGACTGCCCAGGAGCATCAGCAGGGCGGGGCCGAGGATGATGAGCAGCCAGCGCGCATCGCATCGCCGCAGCATAAGCACCCGCGCTCCGACGGCCCGCGGGCTCCTCGGGAGGCGCGTCGCCTCGTGCAGCGCCCGAGCGCGCAATTGACAGCGCACGCGCGTCCGGAGCGTAGCGTCGCCGTCCGTGAGACTCATCCTCATGCGCGCATGCCCATGCCGGCGAAGCCGACCCACGCCGCTGGCCTGACGATCGCCAGCGCCCGCTCTCCGACATGGGCCGGCGCAAGCTAACGCGGTGGTGGCCGACGCGCTCCGGCGCATGGGGTGCGCTTCGACCGGCTGCCTCGAGCCCCTCGTGCGCGCCCGGCAGACCGCCGACATCACGGCGGCGGTGTACGGCGGCGGGCCCGCCGTCGAGGGAGACGCCCGCGCTGCGGCGACCGGGCCACCTCTTCCGATCTCCTCGCCGTCCTCGTCCGCTTGCCCGCGGACGCCGCCGTGCTCTGCGTCGGGCACGAGCCGTTTCTGTCCGAGGCGGAGGCCGCCCTCATCTCCCGCGACGGGCGGGCACGGATCGAGATGCGGAAGAGCGGGGTGGCGGGGCTCGACTTCGACGGGCGCCCCGCGGCGGGGACCGGCGCCCTGCTCACCACTTCCGGCCGCGCGAGCTCCTGGCCCTGATGGAGAGCGGACGCGCAAGCCCGAGCGCTAGCCTTCACCGCGCCGCCGCCACGCTTGCCAGGCGGCGACGGCCATCCCGTCCGGGGCGGGGCACCCTTGTCTTCCACCTGCGCCCACGCGACATCCTCGCGCTCGCCGGGAAGGGTTGAGCGGCGCCGCGTCTCCCCGGCTCAGAAGGTGACGCAGCCGGGGGGCGCGTGGGGCGGTAGGGGGCGACGAGGCCCGCCGATTCCAGGCGCGGCCGCCGCCCGCGCCCGCGCGCCATTTCCACTCGAACCACCGGCATGCCTTGGGCCCCTTCTCCCCGCCGTACCGCTCGTGCAGGCGCTGCCGGAGCTCTTCCCGCTCCTTGGGCGGCAGGGTCTCGAGCGCCTGGACGAGGACCGGCACCCCGTCGAGGGAGAGCGACCACACGAGGTACGGGACGTCGAGCTGTCCGGTCGCGCGGTGCCGAGCGAGGTTCCATTGCGCGATCCACGCCTCGTGGTCGCCGTAGGCGAGGACAAGGAACGCGAGCAGCGCGGCCACCCCGGCGCGCCGGGCGAGGCGCCGCGCGTCGTGGCGGCCGCGGAGCGCGTCGCGCGCCGAGGAGCACGAGGAGCGGGGCGAGGGCGATCATGCGGCGTTTGCGCGTACAGGCGCGCGGTCGTGAAGCCGTACGCCGTCTCGTACAGCCACACCCGGCGGAAGGCCGACACGAGGAGCAGCTCGAGCTCGAAGACGAGGGCCAAGCTCGAGCAGGCGCACCCTCCCATCGAGGGGGCCGCGGAGGGCATGCCGGTCGAGGGCGAGGACGAGCAGGGTGGCGAGGAGTGACTCACCACGGTCAGCTCGCCGAATCCCCGTCGAGCATATTCCGCGAACGTGATGCCGCTGCCCGCGAGCGCGGGCGGGTTGCCGAAAAGGTAGGAGAGCTGCAGGAGCAGTGATATGGCGCGCGAAGAGCCCCACCACCGCGGTCAGCACGATGAGCCGCTCGGTGTCGGTGGCGAGGGCGCGCGGGGCCGGCCGGGCGGGGAGCCTGAGGCACGGCGCGGGCCTCTCGCGAAGCGCGAGTCCGAAGCCGCCGAGGCTCCCCACCGCGAGGACGACGAAGAACGCGAGGCGCGTGACGAGATCGACCCGCTCTGAGAGCTTCGAGCAGGGGTGTCACGGATCGCCGCGAGAACGGGATCGGCTCCCGCGAGAAGCCAGCCGAAGAACACCACGACGCCACCCGCCACGACGCCGCCCCGGACGGCCGCTCGGTGCCGGACGGCAGTGACCGCGCGTCGAGCAGCGCCCAGCACCGGCGAACCCTCGACGAGGCTGCGCCGCGCCGCCACGATGGGGATGCGCACGAGGAAGGAAGCTCCGGGGCGGTGGAGAGGAGGAGAGCGGCGGAGAGGGAGGGTCAGGTCGGCGAGGGCCACGCCCGCATGGAAGACGGAGCTCGTCGTCGCCGCCGCGACCCCGCCCGCCAGGACGACGCCGGCGAGCAGGCTGGCCACCGCTGGCGCCGGGCCGTTCCGCAGCCCAGGCGCAGGAAAAGGCCGAGGCCCAGGGCGGACAGGAGCGAGACGAGCGACCAGTTGAGGCCGATGGAGGCGTCGAAGAGGAGCCATGTCCCCAGCGTGGCGAAGATCGATCGCCGCTGCCCATAGCGTGCGCGCACCGAGCTCATCGCGCCACCTCCTCGATGGCGCCTGCCCGCGGAGGTGAGGAGGCCGCCGAAGCGGCGCTCACGGGCCCGGAATGCCCGCACGGCCTCGGAAAGATCGGCGGGACTGAAGTCGGGCCACATCCGCGGCGTGAAGTAGAGCTCGGCGTATGCGCTCTCCCACAAGCAGGAAGTCGCTGAGGCGCTGCTCGCCGCCGGTGCGACGAGAAGATCCACGTCGGGCGGCCCTCCACCCGGCCTCGGCGAGCCGCGCGCTCGAACTCGCGTCGTCTCCGCCGCCGCCGCCGTCGGCCGCGCGCAGGATCGCGTCCGCGCGCCGAGTAGTCGACGGCGATTCGGAGGGCTCGAGCCGGCCTCCTCGCGCCGTCAGCGCCTCGGCCGCGCCGATGGCCGAGGGCAACCCGCCGGGCAGCCGGTCCCGGCGCCCGATCACGGAGAGCCGCACGCCTTCGCGCGCAGGCGGGGGCCTCGCGTCGGAGATAGGCGAGGAAGAGACGCCATCAAGCGGCCGACCTCGAGGGTCGGCCGCTCCAGTTGTCGGCGGAGAAGGCATAGAGCGTCAGGGTTTGAATTCCGAGGCTCGGGCGCTGCCTCGACTACGCGGCGAACGGCGGCCGCCCCGCGGCGATGCCTCGACCCGCGGGAGTCCCGCGCGCGGCCGCCCAGCGGCCATTGCCGTCCATGATGATCGCCACGTGGAAGGGGACGGTTTCGCATGAACGAGAAGTACTTTTCATATCAAAGTAACCTCCAAAAAATTGACGGGCCGGGAAGTCAGCGCCCGAGCGTGTCACGGGTCAGCGCGGATGAGGGCCTCCATGTGGTTGACGTATCGCCCGAGCTCGCGGCGTCCCGCCGGGCTCAACCGGTACTCCGTCCGGGGCGCCGCCCGTCGAAGCCCTTGGTGCACGTCACGTAGCCGGCGTCCTCGAGCTGCGCGCGTGGACGCTCAGGTTGCCGTCGGTGGCGCCCAGCACCGCCTTGAGCTCGTTGAAGGTGAGGGTCTCGGCGGCGGCGAGCGCGCTCACGATGCCCAGGCGCATGCGGTGGTGGATGAGGTGATCGAGGGGGCCGCCGGCGCGGCTGCCGCTGCCGCCGTGGGGGCGGGGCGCGCTTCCGCGTCGGCGCGGCGTGCCTTCAACTGCCCCGCGCCCGCGCCTCGCGGCATTCGGAGTCAGCCACCGTACCGCCCTCGCGACGAGCAGGCCGAAGGTCACGTGCAGTCCGCCGAAGCCCGCGATCACGAGCTCCGCGGACCACGACGGCGCGAGAGAGGGCGGTGACGCCGAGGGCCATGAACCCGGCCCCCACCAGCGGGACGATCCGGACGGAGAACGCCCCGCCCGTCACCAGCCCGGTGCCATAGAGGAGCAGCCAGAGCCCCGGCAGCAGGGCATACAGCCCTGCGCGCCCGAGCACCGCGGTGAGGATGGCCCCGGCGACGACGGGCGGCGCGAGGCCAGCCCGAACTTCCGCAGGGGCCCCGACGACGAGCGGCTCGCGCCGGCGCCGCGCGCCTTCCACAGGGTGGACAGCGCGGCGACGGCGAGCGACACCGCCGCGGCCCCCAGCCACAGCGCGAGCCACCGCTGCGGTCGCGACTCACGCGGCGGCGAACAGGCCCACCGCCCCGCCGATGAGCCCGATCGCCACGAGGCCCGGCCCGAGAAGGCGGTGAACGCCGAGGCGGTCTCCATCGTCGCGCGGATGAAGCGGAGGTCCTCGAGGGCGCGGTCGTGGAGAGCGGGCGGCTCGGGCGGAAGCGCGGGCGTCGCGGGGGAAGGGGCCACGCCTCAGGATAACCCGGCTCGACTATTACATGTCAAGTACTTTGTGATTGAGAGTCAGAACCCGCGCAGGGCGGGCGCGGCCGCGGCTAGCCCTTGACCGCCCCGCGGTGAGCCCGGACACGTAATAGTCGAGGAAGAGCACGTAGACGATCACCACCGGCACGCTCGCCAGCACCGCTCCCGCCATCAGGGAGCCCCAGTAGTAGATGTCGCCCCGGATGAGATCCGCGGTGACGCCCACCACCGCCGTCTTGTGCCCCGACTGCGAGATGAAGGTGAGCGCGTAGGTGAACTCGTTCCAGCACAGGGTGAACGAGAAGAGGAGCGCGCAGATGATGCCCGGGCACGGCCATGGGCAGCACGATGCGCACGAGGGTCTGCATCCGGCGTGGCCCCGTCCACCAGCGCGCACTCCTCGACCTCGCGGGGCACCGTGCGGAAGTAGCCCATGAGAAGCCAGTGTGCAGAAGGGTATGAGGAAGGTCGGGTAGGTGACCATGAGGGCCAGGATGGAGTCGGACAGGCCCAGCCAGCTTCACCACCTGGGACAGCGGCAGGAAGAGCAGGGTGGGCGGCACCAGGTAGGTGATGAACACCGCGGTCCCGAAGGAGCCGGCGCCGCGGAAGCGAAGCCGGGAGAGGCTGTAGCCGGCGCAGATGCGACAGCACGATGGAGACGCCGGTGGCGACCACGCTGACGAGGAGGCTGTTGAAGACCCAGGTGAGGAAGTCGGTCTTCCGGAAGAGGAAGGTGTAGTGGTCGACGATGACGCCGGTGTGTATCCAGAAGGGGACCGACTTGAGGTTGTACAGCTCGGCGTTCGACTTGAACGAGGTGACGAACATGAAATAGAAGGGGAAGAGGGCGAAGAAGACGAAGGGGAACAGGTTGGCGTAGGTGAACGCCGCCGACCGGATACCCGCCCGCGACTCCGCGCGCTCGCCACCGTCAGCTCCTTCCGGATGTAGCGGAGCTGGAAGAAGACCACCGCGCCGAGCAGAGGGAAGATGAACAGGGCGATGGCGGCGCCCTGCCCGAGATTCCCGCCGCTTAGACCGACCTGATAGGCGAGGGTGGCGAAGAGGTGGGTGGTGTTCTGGCGGCCCGCCGCGGGTGAGCACGTAGACGATGTTGAAGTCGCCGAAGGTGAAGATCGTCGAGAAGAGGATCACCACCGCGAGCACGGGCTTGAGCAGCGGCAGCGTCACCTGCCAGAAGCGGCTGCCACGAGCCCGCACCGTCGACCTCCGCGGCCTCGTAGTACTCGCGCGGCACCGCCACGAGCCCGGCCAGCGTGGTGATGGCAAAGAAGGGGAGTCCGCGCCACACGTTGACCACGATCACCGCGATCATCGCGTAGGTCGCCTGGCCCAGCCAGTTGGGGCCGGGCGGAGATGATGAGCGCCGAGACGGATCGCCGTCCAGTTCACCACGCTGTAGAGCGAGTCGAACATCCACAGCCATCCGAGCGTGGAGAGCGCGGTGGGGATCACGAACGGGAGCAAGCACGGCGCCGCGGATCAGGCGCTTGAAGCGCACGGGCCGGGCGAGGAGCACCGCGAGCCAGACCCCGAGGACGGTCTTGAGGGTGAGCGCGATCGCGGTGAAGACGAAGGAGTTCTGCACGGTCTGGCGGAAGATCTCGTTGCCGAGGATCTCGCGGTAGTTGGCGAGCCCGACGAAACCGCCCGGCGAGCCCACCCAGTAAGTCGGAGAGGCTGAAGTAGATGGCCATCCCGAACGGGAAAGCCACGAGGGCGACGAGCAGCACGCGAGGGCAGGGAGGATGAGGCCGTAGCCGAAAACCTCCTCCTGCTCCCACCACGCGCGCAGCCGCGAGAGGCGGCCGACTCCCTCCGAGCCGGCCGCCTCCAGAACCTGGGGCCCGACGGCCATCTAGCTGACCTTCAGCCTGCCCCTTCAGCGCCCGGGACACCTGGTCCTGCGCCCACTCCATGGCACGCTTGGTCGGCATGCCGTTGATCGACTTGGCGAGCATGTCGGCCATCACGTAGTTGTCGTCGATCCGCTGCACCGCGTCCGAGGGCTTGGCGGGCCAGCCGCGCGGATGCGCGAACTCCGCCTCCTTGGGCAGCATGGCGAACTTCGGGTTCTTGGCCCAGATGGGGTGATCGGCGAGGTGCCGTAGGGGCGGGTGGTTGAAGGCGTTCGACGCCACGATCCAGGCGTCGTAGTTCTCCTTCCGGAAGAGAAACTGGATGAACTCCTTGGCGAGCTCCTGGTTCTTCGAGAACTTCCAGATCGCCATGCTCAGTCGCGGGCGGCGCCGAGTGCGCGCCCGCCGGCCCTGCAGGGCTATTGTGGTGGTTGAGATCGTCGGCGATGGGCATCTTTTCCTTCGAGGGCGGCGTTGTACGGACTGACCGGATTGTGGATCCACGAGCCCTTGCCGGAGAGGATGAAGCGGTTGTTGCCGGCATCGTCCCAGGACAGGACCTCCGGCTCCATCGCGTCCTTGAAGAGCTCCTTGTACCACTCGATGACCTGAGCGGTCTTGTCGGAGTTGATGGCGGGTCTTGCCGTCCGCCTCGATGACCTTGGCCCCGTACGACCACGCCACCGACCAGTACGTGCTGTGGGCGTCGGAGCAGTGACTGATGGGAATGCCGACCGGGTTGCCCTGCTTCTTGAGCACCTTGCCCATGGAGAGGAGCTCGGCCCAGGTCTTCGGGTAGGAGTCGCCGAAGCCGGCCTTCTTGAAATGGGCCATGTTGTAGGTGGCGGGGAATGACACCCAGAACCACGGCACCGCCTTCCAGCCCGCTGCGGTCTGGCACATCTGGGCGCAGAAGGGATACCAGCCTCCGTACTGCTTGCCCAGCTTGTCCACCACGTCGTCGACGTTGGCGTGCAGGTTCTCGTAGAGGAAGGGGTCGGCCCCGGCGGAGCGGTACATGTCGTGGCCGGACTGGGACTGCGCCTCGGCGGCGATCTTGGCGGGCAGCTGCAGGTGCGCCACCGTGTCCACGCGGACCGTGCAGTTGTTGGCCTTGGCGAAGGCCTCCGCCTGCTTGCGGAGCTCGTCGTCCGCGGCGGGCACGAAGTGGTTCCAGGACAGGAAGGTCAGCTCGCGCTTCTGGGCGAACGCCGGGGGCTTGCCGAGAGCGAGCCACGAGGCCATCCCGGCCGTCGTGCCGGCGGCGGTGCGAAGGAACTGGCGGCGCTGCGGACTACGGGGAGCGGTCTGATCCATTGAGGGCCTCCGTATCCGTCCAAGAGGTCTCGGGCCATCAGGAGAACTTTGCCGGTTTGGGTCTCACCCCCTCTGGTGAGGCGATACCGCGCGTGCCTGAAGGTGGCGCCGCGCCGGCGCGGGATCGGCCGGCGCGGCGGGCGGCGGTCGGCTAGTTGATCACCTGCTCGGTCTTGGTGTCGAAGAAGTGCATGCGCTCGGGCACGAAGGCGAGGCGGATCTTCTCGTGCGGGCGTGTCCGCACGGTGGGCTCCACGCGCGCCACCACCGACTGGCCGGCCACGGTGGCGTCGAGCAGGATCTCCGCGCCCAGCGGCTCCACCACGTCGACCACCGCTTCGAAGGTGGTATCGCTGTCCGTGGACGAGCTGACCCGGAGATCCTCCGGGCGCACGCCGAGGGTGAGGGGTTGGCCCTTGTAGGCGCCAAGCCGGGCCTGCAAGGCGGCGGGCACCTTGAGCCGGAGGCCGTTGGCCTGGGCGTAGAGACTGCCGGCCACCTCCGCGATGGTCACCGGGATGAAGTTCATCGCCGGCGAGCCGATGAAGCCGGCCACGAACCGGTTCTGCGGACGGCTGTAGATCTCCATGGGCTCGCCCACCTGCTGCACCCAGCCGTCCTTCATCACCACCACCCGGCTGCCCAGGGTCATGGCCTCCACCTGGTCGTGGGTGACGTAGATGGCGGTGGTCTCGAGCCGCTCGTGCAGCCGCTTGAGCTCCACCCGCATCTGCACGCGCAGCTTGGCGTCCAGGTTCGAGAGCGGCTCGTCGAAGAGGAACACCTGCGGATGCCGCACGATGGCGCGGCCGACCGCCACCCGCTGACGCTGGCCGCCCGACAGCTGACGGGGCTTCCGCTTGAGCAGCTCCTGGATGCCGAGGATCTCCGCCGCATCCTGCACGCGCTTCTGGATCTCGGACTTGGGGAACTTGCGCATCTTGAGGCCGAACGCCATGTTGTCGTAGACGCTCATGTGCGGGTAGAGCGCGTAGTTCTGGAACACCATGGCGATGTCGCGGTCCTTGGGCGGGAGATCGTTGACCACGCGCTCGCCGATGGAGATCTCGCCGGCGGTGATCTCCTCGAGGCCGGCCACCATGCGCAGCGTGGTGGTCTTGCCGCAGCCGGAGGGACCCACGAGGACCATGAACTCCTTGTCGCGGATGGTGAGGTTCACGTCCTTGACGGCGTGGACCTCGTCGTACTTCTTGTTCAGCTCCTTGAGCACCACCTGAGCCATGGGCGACCTCGCTGTCCTTGGGTAGATTGGGCCGGCGGCGCCTGACGCGGGGCGTGAGGGGTCGGCCGCTCGGGCCGGATAGTAGCATACTCGCCGGCCCCGCGTTCCCTCTCCAGGGCGAGCCCTCCGAGGCGCAGGCTGAGCGGGACAGCGGCCGGAGCCGCTGCCCCTTTCGCTGTCCCGCGTCCGCGCAGCGGACTCTACTTCTTCCAGTAGTGAGCCACCACCATCTCGATCGGCGGGCGGATCTTCTGCGCGTGCGGCACCGCCCGGGAGGCGAAGTCCTTCTGCGACTTGAGGACCTTGGCGAAGAAGGGGTTCTTCTGCGCCTCGGCCTCGTAGACCTTGTCGATGGCCGGGAGCTGGGCCTTGAGGACGTCGTCCGGTGTCTTGAGGATCTTCACGCCGTGCTTCTTCTCCAGCTCCTCGATCGCCTTGCTGTCCTGGTCCACGCTGTACGCGGTCATGCGGATGATCTCCGCCATGCCCGCCCACTTCACGATGGCCTGAGGTCCTTCGGCAGCGCGTCCCATTTGGCCTTGTTGATCAGCACCTCCTGGTAGGAGGCAGGCTGGCGCAGGTCGGGCATGTAGTAGTTCTTGGCGACGTTGTGGAAGCCCATCAGGATGTCGTGACTGGGGATGGCCCACTCGGCGCCCTCGATGGCGCCCCCGCTCGAGCGCGGGGATGACCTCGCCGCCGGCCAGCGTCACCACCGAGACACCCATGGTCTTCATCATCTCCATGCCCAGACCGGAGGTGCGGAACCGCATCTTCCGCAGCTCGTCGAGGCTGTTGAAGGGCTTCTTGAACCAGCCGAGCGGCTCCCAGTACGGCAGGCTGGTGGTGAAGACGGGCACCACCACGTTCATCTTCAGCTCTTTCTGCAATAGCTCGTTGTAGAGCTCGAGCCCGCCGCCGGCGAAGAGCCAGGCCGAGGTACTCCTCGCGGTCCATGCCGAACGGCCCCCGGGACCGGGCGCGAAGAGCCCCGCCGCCGAGTTCTTGCCCGCCCAGTAGCCCGGCCATGCGTGGCTCGCGTCGATGATGCCGCGGTTGACGGCGTCGAGGACCTCGAAGGCGGGGACCACGGTGCCCGCCGCCGACATCTCCCACTTGAGGCGGCCGCCCGACATCTCCTCCACCATCTTGGCGAGCTCGAGGGCGGAGATATGCAAGAGGTTGTTGGCGGGCCAGGTGCTCTGCACCTTCCAGACGATCTTCGGCTGCGCGGCGGCGTCGCCGGGGCCGCGCCAGAGGACGGCGGCGAGGATCGAGAACGGGCAGAGCGAAAGCGATCCAGGCGATGACGACGTTCCTGGGCTTCATGGCTCCTCCTCTGTCACGGGGTTATTTGCCGAACAGCCAGCGCGGGAACCAGAGCGCGATGTCCGGGAAGATGATGCAGAGGCGCGAGGCCGACGAGCTGGAGCACCATGAACTGGCCCATGCCGCGGTAGATGTCGCCGAGGGACCACTGAGGGCGCCACACCCTTGAGGTAGTACGCCGACATGGCCACCGGCGGCGAGAGGAAGGCGGTCTGGAGATTCACCGCGATGAGGGTGGCGAACCACAGCATGTCGATCTTCATCCCCACGATGACCGGCTGCAGCAGCGGCACGAAGACGAGGATGATGGCCGGCCACTCGAAGGGCCAGCCGAGCAGGAAGATCACCACCATGATCAAGGCCAGCATCGCCATCGGCGGGATCTGCCAGGCGATCATGCGCATTGGTGGCCACCGTGGCCGTCCCCAGTCGCGAGAACACCGCGCCGAACACGTTGCCGCAGACGGCCAGGAAGATGACCGGTGCTGGACTGGAGCAGGGTGTTGTAGACCGCGTCCTTGAGCCGCTGCCACGTGAACTGCCCGTAGATCACGGCCAGGAAGGCGGCGCCGACGACGCCCATGGCCGCGGCCTCGGTGGGGTCGCCCACCCCCAGATGATGGTCCCCAGCGTGGCGATGATGAGGATGGCGTGCGGCACCATCCCCAGCGTCAGCTCGATGGCGATTTCGCTTGAAGCTCCCGGTTCGCTCCTCGAGCGGCAATGGGGGCCCCAGGCTCGGGATTGATGATGCTGCGAACGAGGCAGTAGACGATGAAGATGCCGGCCAGGAGGAACCCGGGACCGAAGCACGCGGCGTAGAGCTCGGCCACCGACACGCCCATCACCGGCCCCATGACGACGAGCATGACGCTGGGGGCACCAGGATGCCGAGGGTGCCGCCCGCGGTGATCGCCCCCGCGGACATGGGGATGTTGTAGCCGGCCTTGGTCATGATGGGCACGGCCATGATGCCCATGAGCACGACCGTCGCCCCCACCGTGCCGGCGGCGATGCCGAAGATGGTGGCGGTGATGAGCACGCCCACGTAGAGCGAGCCGGGCACCGGCCCCATCAGGAGCTGGAAGCCCTTGAACAGGCGCTCCATGAGGCCGCCCTGCTCCATCAGGTAGCCCATGAAGATGAATAACGGCACCGCGGCCAGCACCTCCTCCTTCATGAGCCCGATGGTCTGGAACACCATGATGTAGAACGCGCGGTCGCCGAGCCCGACCCAGCCGAAGATCAGCGCGAGCAGCAGCAGCGTGAACGAGATCGGGAAGCCGATGAAGATGGCCCCCGAGCATGAGCACCAGCATGATGGCGCCGAGGAGCTCGGGACTCATCCGATCTCCATGTGCTCACGATGGACCCACTCGCGGCCGGTTCGAATGGCGTAGAGGCTCTTGAGAAGCTCCGCGACGCCCTGGATGAGCAGGAACAGCGCGGTGAAGGGGATGACGAACTTGAACGGCCAGACGATCGGGCGCCAGGGGCTCGCGTCCGAGGTCTCCCCGATCTGGAACGAGTGGTAGGCCTCCTGCCAGCCGAAGTAGAACAGGAAGATCATCGCCGGGAAGAAGAAGAAGAAGTACCCGATGGCGTCGATCCGGTTCTGGCGGCGGATGGACCAGCGCGAATAGAGCATGTCGGTTCGCACGTGCCCGATGCGCATGAGCGTGTAGGCGGTTCCCAGCATGAAGTGGGTGCCGTACAGCATGTAGACCACGTCGAAGGCCCAGATGGTGGGCGCGCGGAAGAAGTGGCGGGCCACGACCTCCCAGGTGACGGCGATGGTCATGGGGATGATGAGCCACGCGGTGGCGCGGCCGATATAGCTCGCGAAGCGGTCGATCCACTCGACGGTGGTGCGGAAGGCCGGCGATGCGTCGCGATGCTCGGGTTCTATGGGCGCAGCCGTCGCCACACGGATCCTCCGTTCTGGTCGCGGAAGTTGAGCGCCGAGCTCAAGGAAGAGTGGGTCCGTGGGTCGGCGGAGCGGTTGTCGAACGCCCGGACGGCGCGCCCGCGGAGCGGCCCGCCGTCCGGGGTTCAGCTCACCGGTCGGCTACTTCAGCCAGATCTTGTCCTTGTAGTAGTGCTCCCCGATGAAGCTGTAGTTCGGCCAGTACGAGAGGCGGTAGGGCACCACCACGCTCGGAGTACTTCTTCTGCGAGTCGACCACCTTCTTGTAGAAATCGTCCTTGGCCACGTTGGTCGCCACGATCTCGTCGTACGCCTTCAGGAAACGCCTGTTCAGCTCGTCGCTCGTCTTGATGATCTTGACGCCGGACGCGAGCATCTCCTACACAGGCCTTGGCCGTCTTCTCCTGGAACCGGACGAAGTGGTTCCAGTAGGACGCCTGGACGGAGGTCTTGACGATCTCCTTCAGGTCGGCGGGCAGCGCGTCCCACTTGCCCTTGTTGATGATGAACTCGCCCACCGTCACCGGCTCGTGCATGCCCGGGGCGTAGTGGAACTTGGCGATCTTGTCGATGCCCAAGGATCTTGTCGTCGGAGCAGTTGACCCACTCGGCGCCGTCGATGGCGCCCCGCTCGAGCGCGGGGACGATCTCGCCGCCGGCCAGCGCCACGGTGGCGATGCCCAGCTTGCTGTAGGTCTCGGCGCCGATGCCGTAGATCCGATACCGCTGCCCCTTGATGTCGTCGAACGTCCGGATCTCCTTCTTGAACCACCCCATCGCCTGGGGCCCTTCCGGGTGGACCTGGAAGCTGACCACGTTCATCTTCAGCGTCTGCTGGTAGGCCTCCTGAGCAGCTCGTGCCCGCCGCCTTCCCAGTACCAGCCGTAGTAGTCGATGAAGTCCATCCCGAACAGCGGCCCAGTGGGTCAGGGGATGAACGCGGCCAGCTTCCCGATGATGTACCCGGGGTGGTGTGCCCAGCGTCGAGGACGCCGCGGCTCACCGCGTCCTGATCTCGAAGGGCGGAACGACGGCGCCCGCCGACGACACCTCGATCTTGAGCCGCCCGCCGGAGGTCTTCTCGATCGTCGCCACCAGGAGCTTGGCGGCGTCGTCGGGGAAGACGCCGAGCGGCCAGGCGGTCTGCATCTTCCACCGTATCGGTGCCTGCGCGGTCGCGGGGGTCGTGGCGGAATGAGACCCGGCGAGATACGCGAGCAGGCCGATCAGCAGGAGCGAGGGCGATGGCGAGAGGAACGGGAATGAGTCTTCGCATGTTCGAGCCCCCAGTGTGGGAGTTGGGAGCGGACGAGCGAAAGGTGGCGCAAGAATATTCAGGGCCCCAGGGTCTGTCAAGGCCTTCCGGCGGATGGAGCGAGAGGGGAGCGCCGGGAGGTGCTACGGACCGGCGTGGGGCGGGCGGCTAGCCCTTGACGGAGCCGGTGAGGCCCGGTGACGTAGTACTCGACGAAAGAAGGAATAGACGATGGCCACCGGCACCGAGCCCAGCAGCGCGCCCGCCATGAGCTGCCCCCAGAAATAGATGTCGCCCCGGATCAGCTCGGAGACCACGCCCACCGGCACCGTCTTGCGCTCCGGCGAGAGAGGAAGATGAGCGCGTAGATGAACTCGTTCCAGGACAGCGTGAAGGCGAAGATGCCGGCGGAGAGGATGCCGGGGACGGCGATGGGGAAGATGATGCGGGTCATGGCCCCGAAGCGGGTGGCGCCGTCGATGCGCGCGCACTCCTCCAGCTCCTTGGGGATGGTCTTGAAGTAGCCCATGAGGAGCCAGGTGCAGAACGGGATGAGGAAGGTCGGGTAGGTGAGGATGAGCGCCCAGGGCGTGTTCCCGAGCTGGAAGTTCCGGATGATGTCGGCGAGCGGGATGAAGAGCAGGGTGGGGGGCACCAGGTAGGTCACGAAGATCGAGGTGCCCATCAGACCCGCCATGGGGAAGCGCAGCCGCGCCAGCGCGTAGCCGGCGAGGAGCCCGCAGAAGAGCGAGATGAGGGTGGAGATCACGGCGATGAAGAAGGTGTTCCACAGCCAGATGGGGAAGGTGGTCTTGGCCATCAGGTCGCGGAAGTGCTCGATGGTCGGGCTGGAGGGTCCAGAACGGGGCGTTGTTGACGGCCCGCCAGGAGCGATAGAGCTCGGCGTCCGGCCGGACGGCGGTGACCAGCATCCAGTAGAAGGGGAAAGAGCGTCCCGATCACGAAGAAGGTGAGGGGAATGTAGAAGTACACCCAGCGCTTCCACTTGCGCTCGATGACCATCGCGTTCTGCTATGCCCCTTCCAGGCGGCGGAGGTATCTCAGCTGGGCCCAGACGACGATGAAGAGGACGGGGAGCATGAACAGCGAGATAGCGGCGCCCTCGCCGAGGCAGGCCGGTGGCAACCCGCCCACCTGATAGGCATAGGTGGCTACCAGGTGCGTGGAGTTGGCGGGTCCCCCGCCGGTGAGCACGTAGATGAGCTGGAAGTCGGAGAAGGTCTGGATGATCGAGAAGACGACCACCACCACCGTGACCGGCTTCGAGCAGCGGCCAGGTCACGTGCCAGAAGCGGTACCAACCATTGGCACCGTCCAGCGACGCGGCTTCCTGGAGGTCGGGGCTGATGGTCTGGAGGCCCGCCGAGGAGGGTGATGGCGAAGAAGGGCATGCCGCGCCAGGTGTTCACCACGATGGCGCACCACATGCCATAGGTGCCGTCGGACAGGAACGGCACCTTGGTCACGATGAAGCCGCCCTGATAGAGCATCCAGTTCAGCACGCTGAAGGTGGGATCGAACATCCACCGCCAGGCAAAGGTCGAGAGCACGGTGGGAATGATGAAGGGCAGGAGCATGGAGGCCCGGATGATCCGCTTGCCCTTGAAGGTCCGGTTGAGCAGCAGGGCCAGCCACATCCCCAGCGCGAGCTTGAAGATGGTGGCCCAGAACGTGTAGAAGAAGGTGTTCTTGAACGCGGTCTGGAAGATCGAGTCGTCCCAGGCCTTGATGAAGTTCTTGAGCCCGACGTAGTGGCCGATATTGCCCACGCTGGTGTCGGACAGCGAGAGCCACACCCCATGATGAAGGGATAGGCGATGAACGTCCCGAGGAGCAGCACGGTGGGGGCGAGCAGGAGCGCGGCGAGCAGCCGCTCGTTCTCCAGCATCCGCACGTAGCCCGTGGGCCGGGTGTCGGTGCCGGGGCAGCGCGACCGTGGTGCCGGCCGCGCTCGCCCGATCCTCCCGCGATGGTCTTCTTCATGCTGGGTCTGCGGACCCCGGGGGCCGCCTCACGCCTCGTAGATCTTCTTCAGCTCGCCCTCGGCCCACTTCACCGCGTCCTCGGCCTTCATGCCCTGGACGGCCTTGGCGTACATGTCGGTGATGACGTACTTGGTGAAGCCCTCGGTGGCCTTGGCGGTGGAAGGCCCCGCATAGCCGAAGAGGCGGGTGTTCCGCGCCGCGGTCCGGAACATCTTTGAGCGGCTCGTCGAGCTTGCCCCACATGGGGTCGTTCTCCCACTTCTTGGTGGAGCCGACCGATGTAGCCCTCCTGGGTGGTGAACCACTTGCCGAAGTTCTCGGCCTTGTGGAGCCAGCGGAGGAAGTCCTTCGCGAGCTTCTGGTTCTTGCCGTACTTCATGACCGCGTGCGACTGGTTGAGGAAGAGGAGATAGGACCCGGCGGGCCCGGCGGGGAGCGGCGCGTGGTCGATGTCCGGTCCACATCGGCTCGCCCTTGTCGTCCTTGATCTTGTCCTTCTGCCGCTTGGCCACGATGTAGATGGAGGCGCCGTTCAGGGTGGCGGAGAGCTCGCCGGCGTGGAAGGCGCGGTTGTTGTTGGTGTCGTCCCAGGCCAGGCCGCCCTCGTCGCAGCACTCCTTCCAGAACGCCTGCATGAACTTCACCGCCTCGAGGGTGCCCTTGCGAGTTGAGGACGACCTTCTTGCCGCGTCGGGTCGGTCTCGGCGCCGCCGAAGGCCCAGAGTCATGGTGTAGGTGAACACCGGGCGCGTCGCCGAAGGTGTGGCCGAGGGTCTGGCCGTAGGGCTTGCCCTTCTGCTTCAGGCTGGCGAAGAGCTTGCGAGCCTCGTCCCACGTCTTGGGATACTGGCTGGCGCCGGCCTCCTTGAGCCAGGACTTCCGGTAGGCCACGCGCGTTGCCGACGATCGAGTGCGGCACCGAGAGCCACTTGCCGTTGACCTGGCACGACGGCGCGCAGATCGTCGTAGAAGCCGCCCTCGGCCTTGGCCACGGCGTTGGCGACGTCGCGACACGTCCACCACCGCGTTCTGGTAGAGGTGCGGCCAGTTGTACTGGAAGTTGAAGATGTCGGCGCCGGAGCCGGACTGGACGGCGGCGGTGATGCGGGGCTGGAGGTCGTTGGCGTTGATGGTCTCGAGCGTGACCTCGGCGCCCAGCGCCTTGAGGCCTCCGGCATCTGGCGCTTGAGCTCGACGTCGGACTCGGGGATGAAGTCCACCCAGCGCACCCAGTGGAGCTTGGTGCCCTGGGCGAAGGCGGGCGCGCGGCGCGCGGCGAGGATGCCTTCGATTCCGCCCGGCGGCCGCGGCGGCGACACCCGCGGTCTGCAGGAAACGGCGGCGGCCCAGGCTGGACAGGGTGGAAGCGTCGTTGCTTTCGTGGTTCAAGATGATCCCCTTGGATGGTCGGACACACGCGGAATAATCGGTAAAGTGTGGAGAATTATTAACAAAGAAGCCTCCATCTGTCAACGGGTATCCCTGCGCGCCGCGCCGTCACGCTCGCGCCGCCGCCACGCGCGCCGGTGCGGGGGCCGGAGCGCCGGCGGCCATCACCACCGCCATGGTGCCGATGGCGCCCGAGGCCAGGAACAGCCACGCATAGAGCCGAGCGCAGTCGTAGAGGAATCCGCCGCCGTACGAGCCGAGCCCCATGCCGATGCACGAGATGAAGAATACGGCGCCGAACGCCGTGCCCAGCGCCTGCTCGCCGAAGTACTCCCGGGTCACCAGCGGCATAGAGCGGCATGGAGGCGCCGTAGGCGACGCCGAAGACGAAGGTCAGGGCGGACAGCGGGCCGAGATCGCGGACGAAGAGGAAGGCGAAGACCGTGAAGCGCCTGGAGCGATCAGCGCCGCGATGAGGGTGGGCTTGGCGCCGACGCGGTCGGCCACGATGCCCGTGCCCACGCGCCCGAAGATCGAGGAAAGCCCGGAGAGCCCCAGCAGGCCCGCCGCCGACATCCGCGCCACGCCCTGGTCGATGGCGTGGGTGACGATGATGGAAGATCGGCCCCGAATGCGCCGCGCAGCATGCGAAATGCGTCAGCGCGATGGCCCAGAACGGCCCGCTCCGAGAAATCGCCCCCGGGTGCCCGGACTCGCCTGATCTCCAATCCTTCGCCCGCGTTCGGCGCATCCCGCAGCAACAACGCCGCCGGAATCACCACGAGCCAGCGCGAGGTCCCCCAGGATCAGGAACGCCGTGCGCCAGTCGAGCTCGTTCACCAGCCAGCGGGTGAGAGGCGAAAGGAGGAGAATGCCGGCGCCGTTGCCCGCGGAGACCACGGAGGCCGCCATCCCGCGCCGGTCGCCGAACCATCTGATGGCGAGCACGGTGAGCGGCACGTAGAAGGCGCTGACGCCGCCGGCCACCAGGATGCCGAAGGTCACGTAGAGCTGCCAGAGCGCGGTGACCTGGCTGGACAGGAGGAGGCCCGAGCCCGAGGAGCCCGCTGCCCACGAGCACCACCGCGCGGGTGCCGATGCGGTCGGAGACGAAGCCGGCCAGCACGCCGCCCGAGCCCCATCACCACCCAGTTGAGAAGCCCGACACTGCTGATGCTCGAGCGGCTCCAGCCCATGGCTTCTTCCATCGGCTTGAGGAAGATGGCCAGCGTGAAGAGCATGCCGATGGACATGGTGATGATGACGAAGGCGGCGGCGAGGCACGGTCCAGCCGTGGAACGGCTTCTCGGACGCGGACGGATGGGCGGAGACGACGCGTGTCTCTCATGGAAGGTCCATTCTTCCCTCTCGGACCGGGATGAGCAAGCACAGGGAGAGCAGCATCGCGCCGGCGAGCACGATCCAGGGCACCGTGAAGCCTCCCAGGCGCTCCGACGAAAGCGCCGAACAGCGGCGGGCACGCGGTGACGCCGAACGAGGAGATCGCGAGCCCCAGCCCCACCGCGGTGCCCGACGAGCGCGGGCCCGCCAGCTCGGCCAGCAGGGTGTGCTGGACGCCGTTCCAGCCGATGCCCACGAAGCCGAAGGCCAGCGGTCAGGGCGGCCAGGAGCCACGGGCTCGTGCCCGGCTGCCGGTGGCCGCGATCAGGAGCGTGCAGGCGGTGGAGCCCAGCCCGGCCAGCACGAGCACGATGCGCCGCCGCCCGCCGAAGTAGCCGGTCGGACAGGAGTCCGAACACCACGCGGCCCGGTCGCGCCGGCGATCTGGGCGAGCACGAGGAAGCGCGCGGCCGTGATGAGCGCCATGCCCACCACGTCGCGGAGGTAGAGGACGAGATAGGCCATCCATACCGTCTGCATGCCCGCGAAGATGAACGTGGAGGCGGCCACCAGCCAGAGGTCGCGGTTGCGCAGCACGCGCCGAGGCTAGCCGCGGGCACCAGCTCGCTGCTCGCCCGCGGGCTCGGGCGGATCGCGGTAGAGCAGCCAGCTCAAGCCGGCGAGCAGCGCGATCACCGTGGCGGACAGCGCCACCGCCGCGCGCCAGCCGAGCCAGATGGCCAGCGGCGGCATGATGAGCGCGCCGAGGGCGCCGCCGAAGGGCAGGCCGACCTCGCTTGAGTCCCACCACGGTGGCGCGATGGCGGCGGGGAACCAGGCGATGACCGCCTTCGCGGTGGTGGGATTGAGCATCGCCGTAGCCCGCGCCCGCCGACCATCATCAGCACGGTCAGCAGGGTGAAGCTGTTCGCGCCGGCGACGGCAAAGAGTCCCAGCGCGATCAGGACCTGGCCCATCACCATGGTCGCGGTGACGCCCCATCGGTCGGCCATGCGGCCCGCGGGAGGGACATCAGCGAGGGGCCGATGTAGTAGGCGGAGAGAAAGGAGCCCGCCTGCGGCGGTGGAGAGCCCGAGGCTGTCGCGGATCAGCGGCGCGATGGCGGGGATACCCAGCGGGCCCACGTTCGCCATGGTCTGGGCGGCCATGATCAAGGCGAGGATGCCCCAGCGATTGGTCACGAGGCGAGCGGGACGCCGGCTCAGGAAGCGGGGCGTGGCGGCGGCGGCGAGCAGCGCTTCCACCGCGCGGAGGTCGTCCTCGGTGTCCACGCCCACCGTGGGCTCGTCGGTCTCGAGCGACGCGGATCGGGATGCCGTGCTCGAGCAGCCGCAGCTGCTCGAGCTGCTCGGCGCGCTCGAGCGGGGAAGGCGGCAGCGAGTGGTAGCGTCTCCAGCACCGCGCGCCGGTAGGCGTAGAAACCGATGTGCTTCCAGTAGACGACGTCCGCCGGCGATTGTCGCGATCGAAGGGGATGGGCAGGCGCGAGAAGTAGAGCGCGTCGCCGTGCGATATTGGTCACGACCTTGTTGGCGGTGCGGCTGGGGACCTCTTCCGGCGTGGCGCAGGATCTTGAGCGTGGTCACCTGCACCTGACGGATCGTCGAGGAAGGGCCGGACGAGCCGCTCGATGTGGCCCGGGCGTGACCAGCGGCTCGTCGCCCTGGATATTGACGTAGACGTCGGCCTCGCGCGCCGCGCGACACCTCCCAGAGCCGGTCGGTGCCGGGTGGGGTGGTCGGGACGAGCGTCATCACCGCGGGAATGCCGTGGGCGCGGCAAGTCGCCACGACCTCGTCGGCGTCGGTGGCCACCAGGAGATCGTCCAGGCGGCGGCGAGCGCCGGGCGCGCGTGGTAGACGTGGACGACCAGCGGGACGCCCCGCGATTTCGCGGAGGACCTTGCGCGGCAGCCGGGTCGAGGCCAGCCGCGCGGGGATCACGCCGAGAACCTTCACGCGCGCTTGTACTCTCGGGCACTTACGTGAAGGCCGCGCATCGCCCACATCGTAGCACGCGCCTTCCGGTGCTACACTGGACGTCCATGAGCCAGCTGGAGCACCACCCCGGAGCGCAGTCTTCGATCGCCTCGGCCTTGCTGGGCTTTCCCGTTCCGGACCGAGTTCAGCCTGGCGCCGCTCATCCGGTTCTGGGAGCACGAGATCGCCGCCGGGGCCTCCGTCTTCGCCGGCGCCGCTCGCTCCGTGCTGGAGCAGGTCCGGCAGGCCCCGGAGCTGACCGGCGCCGTCGTCGATCCGGCCGCCGTCGAGGCGCACAAGGACGTGATCGATGCCCTCATGACGGCGGTGTTCGCGCCCACCTTCCAGGGCGAGGAGCACGCGGCGGCGCTCTTGCCGTTCCGGCTGCAGACCTCCTACTCCACCGCGGGCTTCAAGAGGCTCCTCGCCGGTCCGACGGCGCGCTCCAGTTCCGCATGGACGCGGACATCGCGCTCGTCTTGCAGGTCCGCATCCTCAATGCCTACTCGCTGATCCTGGAGCGCGTCTACGGCTTCGATCTCGGCATCGAGTTTCCGTGGGTGGCCGATCATCAAGGATCCCGACACCGGTCTCGACCGGCACCTCGAGCTCATCACGAGCCGCCGCTTTCTCGACGTGGAGGTGATGGGCGAGACGCCGATCCTCACCGAGTGCCGATCTGCGGCGGGTGCGCTCCCATGCCGCCGATCCCGCCGTCCTGATGGAGCTGCTCCCCGCGGACCGTCTTCGTCATCCGCGGGTTCGCGGTGGTACGCGCCATCGAGGTGACGGAGCCCGAGGTGCTGTCCTCCATCGAGCGGGACCTCATCGACAAGGAGTCCATCGTCTCCACCGAGCGCTTTCAGGAGCTCGCAGGACAAGATGCGCGCCCTCTTCCGACGGCCCGAGCTGGAGCTGGGTCTGGCCGCCATCGAGGGTGACCGGGTGCTCACCCTCCAGTTCGGCAACCGGTTCGAGCACGCGTGCATCTTCGCGGACTCCATGAAGCAGAAGGTGGCCGACTTCGCCGGCTCCATCCACGATCGCGGCTGCCCGCGAAGGGCGGCCCATCATCATCGAGGACCTCCAGAACTATCCCGACCGCACGCGGGTCGAGGAGGCCTCTCTCTCCAAGGGGTACCGAGCGTGGTGGTGGCGCCGCTCTTCTATCAGGGCGCAGTTCATCGGCGGCCTCAAGCTCGTGTCCCCCACGCCGGGCGCGCTCAACGTCACCCACACGCCGCAGCTGCTGCAGATCATGCCGCTCTTCGCCATGGCGGTGAAGCGCAGCATGGACGAGCTGGACAACCGCGGTGCAGGCGGTGATCAAGCAGCGGTGCACCGCTATCCACCCGGTGGTGGAGTGGCGGTTCCGCCAGGCCGTGCTCAGCATGCTCGAGCGGCCGGAGGCGGGGACCGACGCGGGCAGCGAGATGGAGCCCATCGTCTTTCGCGACGTCCATCCGCTCTACGCGCTTTCGGACATCCGCGGCTCGTCCAACCACCGGGCGTGGGCCATCCAGGGCGATCTGCTGGCCCAGCTCGGCCTGGCCCGGGACGTGCTCGAGGCCGCGCTACCGCGCGCGGCCCATGCCCATCCTCGACCAGATCCGGCACCGGGATCGCCACGCACGCCGACGCGGTCGAGCTGCGGATGGCGCGCGGGCGACGAGGCGGGGGTGGTGGCCTTCCTGCGGCCGGGAGGTCGAGACCGCTCTACGAGCACCTGGAGAGCTACGGCTCCGACGTGCGCGACCGCATCGAGGCCTATCGCGCCGCCCTGGACCCGCAGCGTCGGCGCGGTGGGCAAGCGCCGGCGCGCCTTCGAGGACACGCGTGGCCCTCATCAACGAGACCATCCTCGCCTATCTCGAGGCCGAGGAAGCGCTCGGCCCAGGCGCTCAGCCCGCACTTCTTCGAGATGCAGCGCACCGACGGGGTGGACTACAGCATCTATGCCGGCAACGCGCCTCCTCGAGGACGGCGGCTTCGTCCCCCTGCACCTCAAGAACCTGCGTCTCTGGCAGCTCATGGTGGCCTGCGGCATCGCGGTGCACGTGGAGCGGGTGAAGCCCCGGATGGCGGAGCCGCTCGAGATCACCAACCTCATCCTCGTCCAGCACGCGCCGCTGGCCATCCGCTTCCGCTTCGACGAGAAGCGCTTCGACGTGGACGGCGCCTACAACGTCCGCTACGAGATCATGAAGAAGCGCATCGACAAGGCGGTGGTGCGGGGTCGACGGAGCGGCTGACCCAGCCGGGCTCGATCGCCATCGTCTACTCGCAGCCGTCGGAAGCGGCGGAGTATCGCGACTACATCGCCTACCTCCACTCGCTCGGGCTATCTCCACGGCGAGGTGGAAAATCTCGAGCTGGAAGAGCTGCAGGGTGCCGGGGCTCCGCGCGCTCCGCGTGGCGGTGGACTTCGAACACGCCCGCGTCGAGCCCAGCGCGCCCCTGCTCGACGCCGCCCGCGCCTCGCTGCCCTCGCGCGCCTAGCCTCCGCCGCCCCCGGGCGGCCTTGACAGGCATATCCCGATGCGCTACTCAATCCGCAGATGTGGACGGTCGTCCCCTTCGAGCGGCCGCGGACCGCGCGACCCACGCCTCCCGCCACAAGGAGATCACTCATGACCCGGCGACGCACCGCCTTCCTCGTTCTGGCGCTCGCGACGGCGAGCCTCGCCGCTCCCTCGTCCGCCCCTGCCCAGGCGCCGCCCATCCGCATCGGGGAGATCAACTCCTTCAGCGGGATCGGCGCGCCCTTCACCGGCCCGTACCAGGCCGGCGGTGGAGATGGCGGTCGAGGAGGTCAACGCCAAGGGCGGGATCAACGGGCGAAAAGTCGAGGTGATCTTCCGCGACGACAAGGGCCAGCCCGCGGAGGCGGTGAAGCACGCCCAGGAGCTGGTGGAGTCCGAGAAGGTCGCCCTCATCGCGGGCACCTTCCTCTCCAACGTCGGTCTTGCCGTCTCCGACTGGGCCAAGCAGAACAAGACCATGTACGTGGCCGCCGAGCCCCTGACCGAGGCCATCACGTGGTCGAAGGGACACGACCACGCCGTGCGCGCTGCGGCCCAATACCTACGAGCAGGGCCGCATGCTGGCCGGAGAAGGCCGGGCAAGATGAAGTACGTCGAAGTGGGCGACGATCGGGCCCAACTACGAGTACGGCAAGCGGGCGTGGGAGACCTTCCGCGACCGGCTGAAGGAGCTGAAGCCCGAGGTGCCAGATCGTGGGCGAGCACTGGCCGACGCTCGGGCAAGATCGAGCCCGGGCCGCTGGTCACGGCCATCATCGAGCCAGAACCCGGACGCGCTCTACGTCTCGCTGTTCGGCTAGCGACTGGCTCGCCTTCGTGCGCGAGGCGCAGAAGCGCGGGCTCTTCCAGAAGATCTTCGTGGTGGGCATCCTCCTCGGCGAGCCCGAGTACATCGACCCGCTCGGCAGCCGAGGCGCCGGAGGGCACGCTGGTCACCGGCTATCCCTGGTACGACATCAGACGCCAGGCCCACCAGGACTGGGTGGCCAAGCTACCAGAAGCGCGGCGGACAAGCACGCCGATGCTGGGCTCGCTCATCGGCTACGTCGACCTACCAGTCCGATCGCCGAGGCGATCACGCAAGGCCGGGCAGCACCGATACCGACAAGCTCGGTCGCCGCCTTCAAGGGCCTCAAGGTCGAGACGCCCATCGGGCCCATCACCTTCCGCGCCGTCCGACGGGCAGTCCACCATGGGCGCGTGGGTGGGCACGACCAAGATCGATCGTCGCGCGCGGCGTCGGGCATCATGGTCAACCACGAGTACATCCCCGGCGAGAAGGTGCTGCCCTCCGACGACGAAGTGAAGAAGCTCCGCCCCGGGCAACTGACGGAACTCACGCCCCGCCTCTCCCATCGATGGGAAGGGTGGGGGCGGGCGGCTCGCATGTCCCTCCTCCTCGTCCAGCTGCTGAGCGGCCTCGCCAACGCGATGTTCCTCTTCCTCGTCGCGTCGGGGCTGTCGCTCATCTTCGGCGTCACCCGCATCGTCAACTTCGCCCACGGCTCCTTCTACATGCTGGCGGCCTATCTCACGTACTCGCTGGCGGCCGCGCTCCCGCTGGGCCGGCGCGCTTCTACGCGGCCGCGTCGTGGCCGCGCGCCATCGTCGCCGCGCTCGGCGGGCTCGGTCGAGGTGGTCCTGCTTCCGGCGCGTGTACCGCGCGCCCGAGCTCTACCAGCTCCTCCTGACCTTCGCCCTCGTCCTGGTCGCGCGCCGACGCCGTGCGCTTCTTCTGGGGCGCGGACAACAAGACGGGCCCCGCCGCGCCGGGGCTCGCCGGCTCCGTGCGCGATCGCGGGCCAGCTCTTTCCCGAGCTACGACCTCGCGGTGATCGTCTTCGGTCCGCTGCGTGGCGCTCGGGCTCTGGCTCGCTCTTCCACCGGACGCGCTGGGGCATCCTGATCCGCGCGGCGACGCAGGACCGGGAGATGGTCGCGGCCCTCGGCGTGGACCAGTCGCGCCTGTTCACCGGCGTCTTCGTGCTGGGCTCGCTTCCTCGCCGGGCTCGGCGGCGCGCTCCAGGTGCCCGCGGCTCGCGCTGACGACGGTCATGGACACCACCGTGATCGTCGAGGCCTTCGTGGTCGTCGTGATCGGCGGCATGGGCTCGGTGTGGGGCGCTCTCCTGGCCTCGCTCCTGATCGGCGTCCTCAACGCCTACGGCGTCCTGGTCCTGCCCAAGGATCTCCATCGTCCTCATGTTCGTCGTGATGGCCGTGGTGCTCATCGTCCGACCCGTGGGGCCTCCTCGGCCGGCCCGAGATCCTGCTGCGCGCGGCGAGCCGCCGTCGGTGGAGGAGCGCGGACGTCCCGTGGCATCCCGCGCGCTGGCTCGCCGCAGCTGGCCTGGCTACTGCTGGCGCTGCCTCTCGCCGCTGCCGACCTTCTGATCTGGATGGCCGCGTCGAGATGCTTCGCCTTCGCGCTCTTCGCGGCGAGCCTGCACCTCCTGCATGGGCCTGGGCGGCATGGTGTCCGTTCGGCCACGCCGCCTACTTCGGCCTCGGCGCGTACGGCGCGGCGCTCCTGCTCGAAGCAGGCGGGCTGGCCGATGCCGCTCGCCTTTCTCGCCGCGCCGTTCGTGGTCGGCCGCGGTCGCCGCCGCGATCTTCGGATACTTCTGCGTGCGGCTCACGAGCATCTACTTCGCCATGCTGACGCTCGCCTTCGCCCAGATCGTCTACGCCGTCGTCCACCAGTGGGACGAGCTGACCGGCGGCGACAACGGCGTCCTCTCCGTCTGGCCGCCGCCGTGGCTCAAGCCTCGCCGGTGCGCTACTACTACTGGCGCGCTTGTCTCGCCGGCGCGGGCGTCGGCCTGCCCGTCTGGCGCGCCGCCGTCTCGCCGTTCGGCCTGGCCCTGCGGGCCGCGCGAGATCACGCGCGGCGGGCGGAAGCCGTCGGGATCAATCATCCGCGCGCTGCAGTGGACCGGCCTTCGTCGTCGCGGGCTTCTTCGCCGGTCTGGCAGGCGCCGATCTTCGCCTTCCTCAAGGGCAGCGTCTTCCCGCTCTACGCCGACGTCGCCGATGTCGGTCCAGCCGCTGGTCATGGTGCTGCTGGGCGGCGTCGTGGGCGCTGTTGCCGGCCCGCTGATCGGCGCCGCGGCCTACAAGCTCCTCGACACCGTGATCACCCGCTACACCGACTACTGGCAGGCGGGCCTGGGCGGCATCCTGATCGCGCTGCGTGCTGGCCTTTCCCGCGCGGCATGGCGCGGGTGCGGTGTCTGGCTGGAGCTCCCCGGACCCGAGCGCTCGTGACTGCGCCGCCGGTGCTCGAGACGCGCGGCCTGGCCAAGTCCTTCGGCGGCGTGCAGCGCGGTGGACGGGCGTGGACCTGGCCATGCCGCGCGGCGAGATCCGAGCGCTCATCGGCCCAAACGGGGCGGGGAAGACCACGTTCTTCAACATGCTGACCGGGCAGCTCACGGCCGGATCGCGGGCGAGGTGCGGTTCGACGGCGAGCGCCTCGTCGGGCCTGCCGCCGCACGCAGGTATGGCGCCGCGGCGTGAGCCGCACGTTCCAGATCACGGCCACCTTCGCCTCGCTGACCGCGCTGGAGAACGTGCAGGTCGCGCGCATCTCCCACGAGGCGGCGGACGTACTCGCTGCTCCGACGCGCCGCGCGGTTCGAGGTGCGGACGCCGCGCCGCGCGCGCTGGCGCAGGTCGGGCTCGCCGCGCAGGCGGACAGGCCTGGCGCGGTGCTGGCCTATGGCGACCTCAAGAAGCTCGAGCTGGCGGTGGCGCTGGCCAACGATGCCTACGCGTGCTCCTGCTGGACGAGCCCACGGCGGGCATGGCGCCCGGCCGAGCGCGGCGCGCTCGATGGCGCTGGTCGCGCGGCTCGCGCGCGAGCGCGAGCTGACGGTGCTCTTCACCGAGCACGACATGGACGTGGTCTTCGCGGTCGCCGACCGCATCATGGTGCTGCACCAGGGCCGGGTGATCGCCGACGGCAAGCCCGCCGACGTGCGAGCGAATCCGGAAGTGCAGCGCGTCTATCTGGGAGACGAGGAATGACGACCGAACACTACGACTGGGACGCGATCGTCGGCGGGCCTCAACCAGCATCTGCGGCTGCGCTCGATCCCCATCGGGATGAAGCTCTTCGAGACGGTGGAGGAGATGGAGGCGATCCCCAAGATCCGCCGGCCCGCGGGCCAAGCACACCACCGACCAGATCGTGGCCCAGGCACGCCAGCTCGGCTGGACGGTGGGCATCACCATGGCCGACCTGATCGGCGCGCAGTGCGGCGCGGTGATCGGGCTTCGCCCGCAGGACGACGAGTGGCTCTCGGGCAAGCGCATGGCCGGCGTGTGGTTCAAGACGCAGGAGGACGCGACGCCGGCACCAGCACGCGATGGACTGCGTGCCCGTACGGCCGCTATCGCGCGATGGCGGTGGCCCCGCTCACCGCCGGGCGCCTCGATCCGCCCGACATCTGCCTGATCTACGGCACGCCGGGCCAGATGATCTTCTTCATCAACGGGCTGCAGTGGATCGGCTACAAGAAGATGTCCTTCACGTCGGTCGGGGAATCGGCCGTGCGCCGATTCCTGGGGCAAGGCGCTCAAGACCGGCGAGCCCGCGCTGACCATCCCGTGCTACGCCGAGCGGCGCTACGGCGGGGTCGCCGACGACGAGCTGCTGATGGCCATCCCGCCGCGCTTCCTGCCCAAGGTGATCGAGGGGCTCGGCCGCGCTGTCCAGGAACGGGCTGCGCTATCCGATCCCGCCCGTACGGCATCCAGTCCGACGCGGGGGCCGGGCTGCGCGGTGAGCTACTCCGGACAAGGACAAGAAATAGAGTGCTGGAGCTGAGGGGCCTTCACGCCGCCTACGGCCTCTCGCGCGTGCTCCACGGCGTCAGCCTCCGGGCGGGCCCCGGCGAGGTGGTGTCCTCCTCGGCCGGAACGGCGCGGGAAGTCGACCACGCTGAAAGCCATCGTGGGCCTGGTGGAGGTCGTCGGCGGCGGCGTGCATCTCGAGGGGCCGTGACATCACCCGTCTCGCCACGCACCAGATCAGCCGTCTGGGGTGGGCTGGGTGCCGGAGGACCGGCGCATCTTCGGCGACCTCACGGTGGAGGAGAACCTGCGGGTGGGCGAGCGGTCGGGGCGGCGCTGGCGCGCCGCGCGCATCTATCAGTTTTTCCCAAGCTCGGGGAGCTGGCGGGCCGACGGGCGGGCAGCCTCTCCGGGGGCGAGCAGCAGATGCTCACGGTGGCGCGTACCTCATGGGCAACCCGCGGGTGGTCCTGCTCGACGAGCCTTCGAGGGCCTGGCCCCGGTGGTGGTACGGGCGCTGGGCGAGCAGATCGCCGCGCTCAAGCGTGAGGGCTTGACCATCCTCCTCTCCGAGCAGAATCTACGGTTCGCGGCCCGGATCGCCGACCGCGCCTATATCATCGAGAAGGGCGAGATCCGTGGGAAGGCCCCATCGCGCGGCCTGATGGCCGACGAATCGGTGCGCCGGGCGTATCTCACCCTGTGAGGGCACCCGACTGATGCGGACCTTGATCAAGAACATCGGCCAGGTTGTCTCGGGGAGATCGAGAGGCCGCTCCTGGACGCCGATTCTCGTCGATGATCACCGATGGCAGTGTTTACCGCGGTGGGGCGAGGCCTCGACGCCGACGCCGACACCGTCATCGACGCCAAGGGCTCGCACCGTCATTCCCGGGCCTGATCGACTCGCACTGCCATCCGGTCTTCGGCGACTTCACGCCGCGCCAGCGGACCATGGACTTCATCGAGTCCGGGCTCAACGGCGGGCTCACGACGATGATCTCGGCTGGCGAGGTGCACCTGCCCGGGCGGCCCAAGGACATCGTCGGGGCTCAAGGCGCTGGCCATCGTGGCCGCCAAGGCCTACGGCCAACCTGCGCGCCCGCCGGGGTCAAGGTGCACGCGGCGCGCCGATCCTGCGAGCTCGGCCTGGTGGAGGAGGACTTCGCCGGAGATGGCGCGGGCCGGGGTCAAGCTCGTGGGCGAGATCGGGCTCGGCTCGGTCAGGACCGGCAAGGACGCGGCGCCCATGGTCCGCTGGGCCAAGAAGCACGGCGATGACCGTGACCATCCACACCGGCGGGCCCTCCATCGCCGGCTCGAGCCCCATCAGCGCCGAGGTCGTGCTCGGAGGCCGACCCCACGTCGTCGGCCACATCAACGGCGGGACGACCTCCGATGAGCGAGCGCGAGATCGACTCCCTGGTGGCCACCGACGATGGCGCTCGAGATCGTCCACTGCGGCAACGGCAAGACCGCGCTCCACACCCTGGCGCGCGCCAAGGACGCGCAAGGCGCTCCACCGCGATCATCATCGGCAACGACGCGCCGTCCGGGCACGGGCGTGGTGCCGCTCGGCATCCTGCGGGTCATCGCCCACCTGGCCTCGCTCGGGCGGGCTCGCGCCGGAGGCGCCATCTGCATGGCCACCGGCAACACCGCGCGCGGTCTACGGGCTGCCGGTGGGCGTGATCGAGCCGGGCCGCGAGGCCGACCTGCTGTCGTCGTGGACGCGCCGGTCGGCTCGGTGGGGAAGACGGCGCTGCGAGGCGCTCAGCGGCGGGCGACCTCTTCGGCATCTCCATGGTGCTGATCGACGGGCAGATCAGGATCGGCCGGAGCCGCAACACGCCGCCGGCGGCGCGCGGCCGGCCGAGGTGGTCAAGAGGCCATGAGGCTCCCGCCGGGGAGGAGCACACTGATGAGCGAGATCCGCGAAGCTGCGTCACGGTCGATGGAGGAGATCCTGGAGGACGGCGGGAAGCCGGTCGGCCCGAGCCCATCAAGAAGGTCGCCGCGGTCGCGGTGATCGAGAATCCCTTCGCCGGGCGCTTCGTCGAGGACCTCAGAGAGCTGGTCAAGACCGGCGAGGAGCTGGGCGATCTGCTCGGCCGCCGCGCCGTCGCGGCGCTCGGCGAGCGCCCGTGCACTCCTACGGCAAGGCGCGCCATCGTCGGCGTGCGACGGCGAGTACGAGCACGCCGCCGGCCATCCTCCACCCGACGCTGGGCACGCCGTTCCGCGCCGCGGTGGGCGGCGGCAAGGCCATCATCCCGTCGGCGAAGAAGCTGGGCGGCCCGGGCACGCCCATCGACGTGCCGCTGCACTACAAGGACGCGGCGTTCGTCCGCACCCACTTCGACGCCATGGAGGTGCGCGCTGGCGGACGCGCCCAGGGCGGAGCGAGATCCTGGTCGCCCTCGTGCGTCACTGACGGCGGCCGGCCGCATCCGCGCGTGGGCGGGCTCACCGTCGCCGAGGCAAAGAAGGAGGACGGGCTCCGATGACGGCCGGTTCGGCCTCCGCATCCCCAGCTTCGCGCTCGGCCCGAAGACCGCGACGCTGGCCAGGAGATGGGCGCCTATCTCCGCCGCGCCGAGGACCTCGGCTTCGACTGCGCGGTCGTCCATCGACCACCTCCTGCTCACGCCGCCCGCCTATGCCTGCACGTGGCTCGAGCCGGTGGCGCTGCTCGCGGCGCTGGCCGGGGTCACGCGCACGATGCGGCTCGGCACCATGGTGCTGGTGCTGCCGCTGCGCAATCCCGCCTACTTCGCCAAGGAGTGGGCGACCCTCGATGTCCTCTCGGGCGGCCGCGTCGATCCTCGGGGTGGGCGTCGGCTGGCACGAGGAGGAGTTCGCGTCTCATGGGCGTGCCGCACAAGCGAGCGCGGCCGCCGCATGGACGAGATGCTCGAGGCGGTGACCGCGCTCTGGGCGGGCGATCAGCGTCACCTACCGGGGCACAGTACTACGCCTTCGAGAATCTCACCATCGATCCCAAGCCCGTCGCAGAAGCCGCATCCGCCGATCTGGATCGGCGGCGGCACGCAGCCCTCGGAGAAGATCTACGGCCAGACCGTGGCCAATATCGATCCCGTCCTGCGCGCGCATCGCGAAGTACGCCAGGACCTGGGTGCCGCATTCCTCCTCGACCGCCGAGATGGTGAAGGGCGACTGGGACGAAGATCCAGCGCTTCATGGCCGAGAGCTCGGCCGGAAGCCCGGACGAGATGACCGAAGGTCTACTCGAACTTCGTCTGGGTGCTGAAGCCCGGCGAGAAGCCGGAGTCGGCCATTCCCCGACTTCAAGGTCTACTCCGGGATGGACCTCGACGTACTGGCGGGAGTTCTACCTCCTCGGCGAGGCCGACGGAGCTGGCCGAGCGAGATCCGCGAGAAGGTCGCACGCCCTCGGACGGCTGCGAGCGGATCGTGCTGAACCCGCTCGACTGGGGCATGGAGCAGCTCGAGCTTCTGGCCGGCGAGGTGCTGCCCCGCGGGCTGGCCAAGCCGCTGACGCGACGCGCTCGCGTCGCGCCGCGTCTGACCGGCGCCTCCGTCAAGCGCGCGCGAGGATCCCCGTCTCCTCGTCGGCGAGGGCGCGTATCTCGACGACCTCCGCATCCCGGCGGACTGCTCCACGCGGCCTTCGTCCGCAGCCCCCACGCGCATGCGCGCGTGCTGGGCGGTGGAGCCGCGCGCGGCGCTGTCGCTGCCCGGGGTGCGCGCCGCGCTGAGCGGGCCGATCTGTGGGCCAGGTCGGTCCCCGCTGGCCCCGCGTCTCGAGGCGGCGGCTTCTTGGCCACCGCGTGGGCCGCGCCTCTGCCCGGAGCGCGCTGCGCTTCGTGGGCGAGCGCGGTGTCGGTGCGTGGCGGCCGACAGCCCTATGCCGCCGCCGACGGCGCGGAGCGCGATGGTGGTCGACTACGCGCCCCTGACCGCGGTGGCCGACGCCGACGCGGCGATCGCGCCTCGACGCGCCCTCCTGTCCACGAGGCGCAGCCCGGCAACCTGCTCTTCGCCAGCGGCGCCACGGCGCGGCGACGTGGACGGCGCGTTCGCCCGCGCCGCGGTCGCGCATCTGCCGAGACGCGTTCAGCCACGGCGCGTGTCCGCCTCGCCGCTCGAGCCGCGGGGACTCGTCGCCTCGCTGGGAGGACGACCGCCTCACCGTGTGGATCGAGCACCCAGATCCCGCATCATCGATCGCAGGCGGGCCTCGCCCGCGGCCTTCGGGCTCCACGGGGAGTCACGTGCGCCATCGTGCCCGGACACGGGCGGCGGCTTCGGCCAGAAGATGCATCGTGCATGCCTGAGGACCTGGCCGTCGCGGCCTGGCGCAGGCGGCACGGCCGCCCGGTGGCGTGGGTGGAGACGCGCCGAGGAGAATCTCGCCGCCGCCTCCCAGGCGCCGGGAGGCGCGGGTCGCGAGATGGAGGCCGGCGCCGACGGCCAGAGGGCGTGCTCGTCGCTCCGCGCCCGCGTGTGCTCGGACGCGCGGCGCCTATCAGATCTTTCCGCTCGACCAGGCGCTCGAGCCCCTGGGCACGGCCAATATCTTCCCGGGGCCGTACCGCACCCCAGCCTATGCATGGCATGCGGTGGCCGGGCCGCCAACGAAGCCGCCGCTCGGGCGCCTATCGCGGGCGTCGGGCATGACCATGGGCGCCGTTCGCCATGGACGCGAACGCTCGACCTCCTGGCGGCCCGGCTCGGCCGTCGACCCGGCAGAGATCCGCCGCCGCAACCTCATCCCGCGCGACGCGCTATCCCTTCACCTCCGGCCTCGGGCTCGTCTACGACAGCGGCGACTTTCCCGCCGCGCTCGCCGATGCGCTGGAGCCCGGGCCCGGTACGCGGAGCGGCGCGCGGAAGCGAGGCGCGACCGGACGGACCCGGGAGCGCCATGGGTCGGCGTGGGCATCTCCTGCTACACGGAGTCCACCGGCATCGGGTCGAGGGACCTATCGGAACGGGGCATGATGGACGTTGCCGAGGGCGACGAGGCAGCGACCGTCTGCAGTGACCGCCCACGGCGACAGTCATCTGCGGGGTGTCGTTTTCACACAGGGACAGGGCCACGCGACCACGGTGGCCCAGGCTCGTGGCTGGACCGGCTCAGGGGTTTGCCTCGAGCGCGTGTCGGACTGCGGCAGCCGACACCGGCGAGACACCCGAGCCGGCAGCGGAACCTGCCAGCCGGGGCGCGCATCGTGTCGAGCGGTGCGGCGGACGGCGCGGCCCGACCGTTCTGAGCGCGGTGCTGGCTCCGGCCGCCATGCGGCTCGAGGTCGAGCGCAGCCGATCTCGTGCTCGCCGGCGGGCGCGCGAGCGTGCGCGGTGCCGGACGCGGGCTCGCGCTGGGTGAGATCGCGCGGCTCGTCGAGTCCGCCCCGCAGATCGCGGGCGGATGGCGCCCGGTGCCGGCGGCGCTGGCCGAGACCGAGCGCTTCGACCCGCCGGGGCCACCTTTTCCGGGCGCAGTGCACGTGGCCTACCGGTGGAGGTGGACGCGGAGACCGGGCGCGTCGGCGTGCGCGACTACGCCGTGGTGGAGGACTGCGGTCCGCGTCATCCGATCCGATGATCGTGCGCGGCCAGATCCATGGCGCGCTCGCCCAGGGATCGGCGAGGCACTGGGCGAGCGGCTGGCTCACGACGAGATCCGGCCAGCTCCTCACCGGCTCATTCATGGACTATGCGCTGCGCCCGCCTGCGCGCCGACCTGCGCGTCGTTCGACACTCGGCCAATCGAGGGGACGCCCTCACGCCGCTGACGCCCGGCGGCTACAAGCGGGCATGGGCGAAGGCGGGACCATCGGCGCGCCCGCCGCGCATCGCCAACGCGGTGGCCGACGCGGTGGCGCCGCTGGGCGTCGCGGTGACCGCGCTGCCCATCGTGCCCGAGCGACTCCGTTCCCGATGAATGCCGCGCCGGGCGTCACTCGCGGGCCATCGCGCAGTGTCCGTCCTCTACCAGGAGCCTGCTGACGGGCACCGTGCTGGTGCTGCTCGCACGCCGGGGCGAGACTTCATGGCGGCGGGAGCTGGTCCTCCCGCCTGTTCCGACGCCAGCACCTCGAGGTTCCTGCCCGGCGTCGCCAAGCTCGGCCTCGAGGATTGCCGCGCGGTGGCCTGCGCGCAATACCACTACTCTCGAACCGGCTCGGAGGCGTGAAGACGGGTATGTCCGCGAGTCGGACGCGAAAGCGTGGGCCGGCATCCGCCGCCTCGGTGGATCTGGGGCCGAGGCGCGTCGATCTGCGCCATCTCTGAGCCGCGTCAACGCCGCCATGCTGCATGGCTGGCATCGCCGCTGGCGTCGACGCGGCGTCAGCCTCGAATCCGCGGCTGGGCTTCGTCTGCGCAGGGCAGACAGAGCGATGTCGAGGGTACTATCGAGCGTGAATAAGCGACCTCGGGCCGGACGAGCGCGTGCGCTTCGCGCCGAGGCGAGGTATGCCCGACGCCGACCCCGCGCAGGCCCCGCGCCTCGATCCCGCGATCTGGACGCCCGACCGCCTGGACAAGGTGGTGCGGGCGCTATGCGATGGAGTACGTGCGCACCTTGATGCGGTGCTGCTCGACCGTCGTGGGCGCCGACGAGATGCGCCACGTCCTCGGTCACGCGGCCCGGCTCATCCGGGATGCAGCTGCGACGAGACGGCGGCGCTGCTGGGGTATCCCCTGGCGGCGCGGCGAGCACACGCGCCGAAGTATCTCTCGGAGGTCGCCCGTGCCCAGGGCGAGACCGTGGCAACGACACCTCGGGCGAGGTGGCCGTGATCCGGCAGACGGGTTGGCGGCTCGTGGACGGGCTGGCGCCTTTGCCTCCGGCGGTTTTCGAGGCCTGGAGCGAGCTCTGGCACGGCGCGCTGTCCGTGCACGACCGCCGGTTGCGGCTCGAGATCGTCGGACTTCCGCGCGGGCAAGACATGCTCGAATGGCGTATCGGACGCCTCCTGACGAGACAGGACACGATGCCCGGTGAGCCGAAAGGAAGTCGACGAGCGCTGGTGGCGAGCGCCGAGGCGCGCTGCCCTGGCGCACCGTTTCGCCCCGGCTCGATCCCATTCCCGCCCTCCAGCGAGGTGGCGGGCGGTAGAAGTAACCGCTGGGGCCGGCCCCGCGCATCGGCGAGCCCAGCGCGGCGCGCTGCGGCAGGTGGTGGCGCCGGTGCCGCGAGATCGGCCCCACCGCAGGCGCTGGGCTATGTGCTCTGCAGCGGGCCTCACTCCCCACAACACCATCTTCGCCGCGCGCGTGGTGCCCATCTCCGCGGTGTTCGACCTCCACGCACCGGGATTCTCCACGTGCCGGGCTCGTGGCGCGGTGGCGCTGATCGCCGCTGGGGAGCTGATGTGTGGCACGCGAGTGGACGCCTGCGGGTGGGCGAGCTGCGGGTACTCTGCACCCCGGCGTGTCGGGGTCCTCTCTCGCCGCGAGCCGGCGAGGATCCCGCGATGCACGCCCTGACCTTCAAGATCCAGGGCTATGAGACGCCGGACGGGTCCTGCGCCCAGTTCGTCCGGGGCCAGGCGCCGCAGTGTGGCTCGCCCACACGGAGCGGCTCACCCTCGCCGAGGGCTCCGCCTACATGCTGGATCGCGAGACCGTGTACAAGGCGCTCTACGACGTGGCGCGCGTCAGCCGGGCGAGCGCGTGTTTGTGGAAGGCGCTGCGGGCGGCACTCGCATCCATGCGGTGGCGGTGGCGCCTTCGCGTGCGCACGTGACGGCTCGTCTCCACCGAGGACAGCGGGCCGGCTGGTCCTCGCGGAGGGCCGGCCACGCCACGTCAATCGCAAGGCGCCGGGCATGGAGGAGGGTGTTCGCACCGGTGCCGCGGCCGGTCGAAGAGCGCGCGGAGGGCGGCGCCGCGGCGGAGAGTCTCTTCGCGCGCGTGGGAGGCCGCGGACGTGGTCGTCTCCTCGGTGGGCCGCGATCTCTTCGCCCGGATGGTCGATCTCCTCGACCCGGAGGCCGGCTCGTCTTACTACGGCGCCACCAGCGGGTGCATACGCTGACCTTCCTCGGCAAGGCCGGCGCGCCGCGCCGGCGGGATGCTCTCGGCGCTGACCTGCGGCCGCGCGAGGGGTGTGCTCGGCTACTGGGGCCTCGAGGGATGGCGGCGACGACGATCCCGTGGCGGCGGAGGCGACGGAGGCGGCGCTGCACGGCCGGCGCGCGCGTGGTGGTGGCCTGCCGCCGCGACAGCCAGGCCGCGCGCGTCAGAGGGCGCGCATGCCGTTCAGGGCGTGGTCAGCCTGGAGACGCTCGCGCGTGCCGGCCGCTTCAGCTCGGCCGGACGCCATGCCCGACTACGACCGCGACGCCGACGGCTATCGCGCGTATCAGGACGCCACTCTCAAGCCGTTCGGGCTCCGCGGTGGGCCGCCTCCTCGCACACCGCCGACAACCCGCGCGGCAATCCCGACCTGGTGGTGGAGCGGGGCCGGACAGGACACGCTCGGGATCAGCACCTTCCTGGCGCGCCCGTTCACGGGGCGGGTAGTCTTCGTCGAGGCCACCGAGGGCCGGCGCTTCGTTCTACGCGCCGAATGTGGATGCACGAGAAGCGCGTCCTCTTCCCACCCCGCCGTGCTGGGCTCCCATCTCTCCAACGCCCATCAGGCGGAGCGTGGTGGTGCGGCTACTCGACGCGGGCGCGCTTCGCCGCATGCGCCCGCGGTGCGTGACTGGGCGGCGCCTCGCCGAGTGCCATCAGCTCATCCACGAGAACCGCCATGCGGGGACGCTGACGGTGCGGGTGGGCGCGGGATCCCGCGCTGGACACGGCCCGGAGGGCGCGGGAAATCTACACCGCCTGGGCCGCGCTATCTCGACGGCGCCACCGTGCTGCCTGCGCCTGATCCGGTGCGCCCGGCTCGAGGACCTAGTCGCGCTGGTCACGGTGACGACTCGCCTCCCGCCAATGCCATCGGCCAGGCGGTGCTCGAGGATCTCGAGCGGGCGGTGGCGGCGATCGAAGCCGAGCCACGGGTGCGCGGCGGTGCTGGCGGGGCGGGGACCATGTTCGTGGCGGGCGCCGACATACGGGCGCTGCGCGCGTATTGCCCGCCGACGTGGAGGCGTTACGCTGCGGGTGCAGCGGCTGTTGATCCACCGCCCGGCTGCGCGACGCCAGTGATGGCGGCGTTGGACGGCTACGCGCTGGGGGCGGGAACAGCTCCAGTTGCCACGCGTGGCGCGTGGGCGCCGCCCGCGCGAGTGGGGACAGCCTGAGATCAACCTCACGTCCTGCCGGGGGTTCGGGGCGCAGCCTCGCGGCCCCGCTGCGCCGGGCCCGCGCGGCCGGCCGCCCCGATCGCGCGGCGCTGCTCGAGGCGCTGGTGATGCTGCTGGACGGTAGACGGCGCGGGAGGACGGCCGCGCGGGAGGCGCTCGGCCTGATCGACGAGCTCGCGCCCGCGGATGCCCTGTCCCATGCCCTGGGATCGCCGGCGCATCGCGCTCGGCGAGTGGACGGGACGCGCTGGTCACCGCTCGGCGAGGGGCGCGAGCTCGGACGGCTCGCCCCTATCCCGACCTTGCCGCGACGACGAGCTCCGCCGCCTCCTCGCGCATCACGACGCGTCCGCGTGAGCGCCCGCCCGCGCCATCCTGGACGCGGTACGGGTGGGATCTCACCGACGGTCTGGAGGCGGGACTCGCGTTCGAGGCGCGACAGGCTCGGGCTCTCGCGGTGGCGTCCGCGGACGGCCGGAGGCGGCATCGCGACCGGTTCCTCGCCCGCCAGTCCTGGTCGCTGCCGCTACGGCGCTCTTAGCCGTTCTGCGGGCTTCACCGGTCCGCCTGCTCGCGCTCGATGAGTGGCGAGGTATCGGCGGCTGCGCCCGCGATCAGCTCGAGGGTCTCCTCCACGGTGCCTCTTGGGGAACAGCGCAGGGCGCGATGCGATTCAGGCGCCGCTCGAACACCCTCGGTGAGGACTCAGCAGAAGGCGAACCGCGAATATCATCAGGTAGACGCCCCCAGTCCGTCCGCAGCGCGGCGCCAGCGCCGCCCCAGCGCCACATCCGGTACCAGGCGCCGCGCGACGTGGGAGACGAAGAAAGAGCACCAGCGCCGCCAGCATCAGGGCGTAGAGCGGAGAGCCAGACGGCAAAGAAAGCAACGGCGCCGCTGCCGGAACGTGTGGCGATAGGTCATGGTCGAGCCAGTACCCTTGAGCAATGCGTAAG
>ERZ1370068.5421-contig-4446_pt1 | contig 106148 bp, 136 predicted proteins | sample MGYA00561227_ERZ1370068 | MGnify/ENA primary metagenome ERZ1370068 (study PRJEB38410, sample SAMEA6850437) | metagenome | study: Metagenomic assessment of the ecological functions of the soil: analysis of the soil microbiota associated with the...
CACCACCATAACGCCCGCGGGCCCCATGCTCCGTACCCAGCCGAATGCGGCTGCACGGTCCATTTCCGCTGCCATGTAATAGTTTTGGGCAATCTGCTGCTGAACCGCCAACTGGTGGTAACGCTGGTATTCCTGTTCCCGACCGACGTAGGCAATCCCCGCTTTCTCGTCTTTATAGACGTAAAAACGTGTCCGTTTCATGGTGGCCCGATGGACTTGGTACGGTGGCAGGGCGGCATAGATTTGCTGTTGCTGTCGGCGTCTGCGGGGTGCGCGCGCGGAATCCCGCCGCAGTAAGCAGGGATGTTGTGTTTCCTGATCCCACCCCGGCACAACCAGCCACAAAGAGCGCGGTAACAGCTGCGGCAAAGATGAGAATGACGTTTAATTGCGATTGTTGTGTTTTCATAATGCGTAGCTGTTTTAAGTGAATTGAGCAGATGTTGTCGAGGAAGAAGAACTTCCCAGCGCCTAGCCGAGCGCATCACGGACCGCGGCGATGAACTTGTCGTCATTGAACGGCTTCATGAAAAATGCGACTGGGCCAATGGCCATGGCCGTGGCGCGCGCGGCCAGATCTTCACGCGCAGTGATGACGATCACCTTTGTGCGCGGTGAGATGGCACAGAGTCGCGCAAGGAGTTCCAAACCGGTCACCTGATCCATCCAGATATCAGTTACGACCACCGGCACATGATGAGCGCCGGCGTGTGCCAGAAAATCTTCCGCTTTATTGAACGGGCGGACCTTGAATCCTTCGGACGCGAGCAGGTAATGCATCGATTTGAGGACGGAAGGATCGTCATCCACGATGCAGACCTCATTCGCTTGCGCGTCAGCCGATTCGCTCATGCCGCCGCCTTGCTTTTTGCATTTCTCCGCGCGCGGCAGGAAGGCGAACAACCATGCGCGCGCCGCGATCAGGGGCATTCTCGCCGCTAATCGTGCCGCCGTGCGCCTCAATAATTGATCGAACAATGGCGAGACCCATGCCCATTCCTTTTTGTTTCGTGGAAAAGAAGTGATCGAAAACTTTGTCCGGACGATCCTTTGGCAGTCCCGTTCCGAAATCGCGCACTGTAACTTCAGCGACGTCGCCTTTATCGGAGCGCGTAGCTGACAATGACACGTCGTTCTGCCGGCGGAAGTGTTTCCATGGCGTCGAGTGCGTTAATGATCAGGTTCAGCAACACCTGTTGAATTTGAACGAGAGTTCCCTGCACTCCGGGCACGCTGGGGTCGAGCTCAGTCGTAACAACACTTTCGCGATTCAATACGTCGGAGCTGACGAGCCGCACGGTATCTGAAATAATTGCATTGAGATTCAACAGCGTCTGCTCGCTGGTTTCTTTGCGCACCAAACTTCGAATCCCGCGCATTACTTCTCCGGCACGCTGGCTGTCCGCAGCGATCTCCTCCAATAATTCCCGGAGCAATACAGGATCGATATTTCCACGGTCGAGAAAACGACGCGCCGCAGAGGCTTTGTTCGAGATTGCGGTCAGAGGCTGATTGATTTCATGCGCAAAGGACGCAGTCATTTCGCCCATTAACGCCACACGATTGCGATGCGCCATTTCTTCGCGTTGAACCTGAAGCTGAAGCGCGGCCTGCTTTTGCGCACTCACGTCAAGCGTTACTCCAATGGTTTCCAGAATGTTGCCGTGTTCATCTCGCAAACAGCGTCCACGCATAATCACCCAACGCGTTTTGCCGTATGGCAAAAGAAGGCGATGCTCGGTCTCAAACGCTCCACGCAAAGCACAGGCACGATCGTACTCGGCTTTCACTGCGGCTCGTTCATCGGGGTGAACCCGTGAAAGAATCAACTCACAGGTCAAAGGCAGGTTGGAGTCGAAGCCATAAATCCTGCGTCCCTTATCGCTCATCCAAGCGTCGCCTTCCGGATACAAAACCCAGAAAGCAAGATCGGCGGACTCAGCAGCCACGCTGATACGGGCATCGCGCTCCCGCAGAACCTCCTGCTGCCGCTGACGATCAATCGCGATCCCGGCAATATGTGTGGCGATTTGCGTGAGCCGCGTTTCTTCAGGCTGCGGTCCCCGTGTTTCCTGGCGATACATCGCAAACGAACCCAACACCTCGCCCTGAGGAGAAAGGATCGGAGTCGACCAGCAGGCGCGAAGTCCGCAAATCTTCGCGAGCTCGCGATAATCCCTCCAGAGCGGATCGGTCATGACGTCAGTCACGATGACTGGCTTGCGTGTGAACATCGCAGTGCCGCAGGAACCGTTGCATGGCCCGATTGCCGACCCGTCCACCGCTTTCACATAAGCTTCGGGCAAATTCGGTGCTGCACCATGGCGCACATGTTTCCCATCGCGGTTCAATAGAAGAATGGAACAGCGTAGTCCTTCTGCCTGACCTTCCATGAGAAGAACAAGGCTGGTAAGCACCTCGGAGAGCGGTGCGTCGGCCGCGATCATTTCCAAAACTCGACTTTGGCCGGCACGAAAAAATTCTTCCTCTTTGATTTGAGTGATGTCCCGGCAAACGACGACGCCGCCTAACAGATCACCGTCGGCGCCACGCAACGGGCGACCAGTGATTCGCGTCCAGATGCCGTGGGGCGCCTTTTTCATGTCGTGCGAACATCTCAATGTTGTCGACTTCCTCACCACGAATCGAGCGTGTGATGGGCAACTGATCGTGCGGAAACGGGGTGACCTTGTCCGGCAGATATAGTCCGTAATGTTGCGGCCACTCGGCTGGCGGCATTTGCATTGCACCTTTTCCAAACATGCGCTCCGCCGCCGGATTGAAGACGAGAAAGTTATTGTCCTTGTCGGCGACAACGACGGCATCGCCCATGTTCGACAAGATGGAGCGCAGGATTTCGTTGGTGCGGGAGAGCTCGGCAGTGCGGCGCGTTACTTTTTGCTCCAACTGGTCTCGACTCTCGCGCAATGCCCGCTCCAATTCCCGTTGCTCGGTAACGTCGGTGTTAGTTCCAAACCAGCGCGCAACTTTGCCCTCAGCATCGAAGATGGGAAGCGCACGCGAAAGGAACCATCTGTATTCACCCGTTTTACTCTTGAGTGGAAAGGTGTCCTCCCACGGCTGGCCGGTTGCGAACGCAACCTTGATACGTTCAACCACTCGGTCGACCTCATCCGGGTGATGGACCTTCTGCCAACCCCATCCTTTCATCTCCTCCAGCGTGGTTCCGGTGTACTCATGCCCAGCGGTCGTTGTACCCAAAAATGTAACCTTCGCTGTCAGCCATCCAGGCGAGCTGCGATATGGAGTTTGCCAGAGTCCGGAACTGCCGCTCTCTGGCCGCCGCCTCCGCGTGCGTAGCGCGATGAAGCAAATCTAATTGGCCGGCGACTGATGCGATCACGTTTAGCAAGCGCTCATTTTCGGCGCGTGACTCGCGCATAAAAATTCGAGGACCGCGATAACCTTTTTGCCTGAGAGAATCGGAATTCCAACACCGGTCTTCAAACCTGCGATCCGGGCGGCCGCTGATCGCGGAAAATTAGGATCGTCGGTGACGTTCTCAACCCAGGCAGGCCGTTTCGATTCCCACACGCGTCCGGGAAGCCCAACGCCCGTTTGAAAGTGAAATGCTTCAGAGGCGGTCCTGAAAGGTTTCAGCTCACCATCACCGCAATACCACGCCGAAACCAAATCAAGGGCAGTTCCTGGTGGATTCGGCACCCATGCGTGTCCCAGCACCCAGCCCGTTTTCTCGCAAACGTCGCGAAGCACAACTTCCAAGGCCGATGATAGATCCTCGGCTGTCGTCAATTCCGTTGTGATCGTTTGGAGCAAACTAAGCTGCTCTTCACTTTCGTGGCGCTTCTGTTCCGCGCTTGGAGACCGATCAGCTTTCTTAGCGTCGCTGCTCATAATCGTAGGCAATGTTGGATTCCGGACGATCGGATGGAATCGTGAGTAATTTTCCTCAACCTCCTTAGGGCGAGTATTGGACTTTAGGCCTATACCCACAAGTCAAAGGCGGATGGGGTTCAGCCGTTGACTACGAGTGCCACTCAAAATTGCCGGAAGAGATCCAACGATTCAAAATATCCGTCGTCGGAACACGATTCAAATATTGGGGAATACGTCGTTCTAGCAAAGCGACACTTTCAATACTGAGCAATCGTCGGGGGCGGTGTGCCATTGAGGTGCTCGAGCGTGCGATTGCGAATCTCGGCGATAGTCGGGCCATGGCCATTACCCGGCCCGACAAGAAAGTCGACAAGCCGATCGAGAGAGGCGGTCTCCTGTTGCCGCCGGGTTTCAAAAACGCCATCCGAAAAGAGATACAATTCCGTCGGAAAGAGCAGCGGAACTTCTAACGTCGGGTAATTAGCATGACCGAAGCAACCGACTGGCGGACCGCTCGCGGCTAACCTCGGATTCTTGCATCCCGCTGCGCGGAGAACTGCGGGAGGATGGCCACCACCAGCATAGCGTAATGTTCCGTGTGCCAGATCCGCGATCCCATGCCCAGATCGTGAAATAGAGGTGATCATGCGATTGCGAGAAGTACTCGATTCAACGCGCGCAGCACCGCACCGGGATCGTTCAATCAGTGTCTGCGAGGCCGCACGTGCGCAGCGTGTCGATGATGGAAACTGCCAGCAATGCGGACTTCACCCCGTGACCAGAAACGTCGAGGAGATAAAAGGCGAACCGCTCCGAATCGATCCAATGATAACCAAGCCCATCTCCGCCAAGTTGCGCGGAAGTGGTCATGAACCAGTCTGCTGAGATCCGTTCCTCAGTGATGGGGCGAGGCAAAGCGACATCACATAATCCACCGCGCCCGCGAGCTCCGCATTCAGCGCTTCCTGCGTCGTGCGCAGAGTATCGTATGCCTGCGTGATTTCCTGAGCGCGTTGTTCCGCCGCGACTTTGGCCACGCGCAGTTGCTCTAAGTTTTACGGTCCCTGCTCATATGCTCGGTGAGGTTAATTCTGTGATACGCGACAGCATGATTTCCATTAGACCAAGAGTCCTACTAAGGAAGTAAGAACTGCTCCAGCAGAAAGCCAACCGATGCAAGATAGTTGCGGCCCGACGGAAGGAAAACGGAAACCCCGAGGCGAAGTCTCAACCGCGGAAGGGCAAGCTTTACTTTGTTGCCAGATCGGAAGCTGATTTCACGCAGCGGAAACCGAGATGGTTCGTCCCAGTGTTCACTTCGCCTTTGCCGCGCGTGCCGACGATGTAGCGAGAACAATATTGCTCATTGCAAAGAAACGAGCCGCCGCGATGGACGCGCTTCTTCTCGTTAGGCTCAGCAGGATCCAATGGCGAGTCCGGCCCTTGCGGGTTGCGCGCCACTCCGCCTTTGTCTGCGAGCGTTTTATAGTAATCAGGCCGATACCAGTCGCTGCACCATTCCCAAACGTTTCCGGCCATGTCGTAAAGGCCGTAGCCATTCGGCGGAAACGATTTCACCGGCGCGATGCCGGCGTAAACCGTCTTCGCCCGCATCTTTCACTGGAAATGCTCCCTGCCACGTGTTGGCCATCCATTTTCCGCCGGGACGAAATTCATCGCCCCAGACGTATGTCTTTCCTGACAAACCGCCGCGCGCCGCAAATTCAACCTCCGCTTCGGTCGGCAAACGTTTACCCGCCCATTTCGCGTAAGCTTCCGCGTCAGAGTGCGCAATCTCCACCACGGGATAGTTCTCCTTGCCTTTAATGTCGCTTTGCGGACCGAACGGGTGACGCCAGCTCGCGCCTTTGATGTAGCGTCCACCATTGATAATGATCGTTGAGGGGAACTTCGTGATCGGTCGGCGCAAAAACGACTGCACCCAGCCACGAGATTCTCCTCGGGTGCAGTCGGGAATTCTTCTTTTGTGGGCGTGCGTTCAGCAATTGTGACGTAATTCGTCGCCCTAACGAACTTCTCAAACTGCGCATTGGTCACCGGCGTCGCATCCATCCAGAAACCGTCTACATAAACGCGATGCACGGGCTCTGAGTCATTCGAAGGCATCGGCATTGCATGACTTCCTTCGCCGCCCACCGCCGCGCCCATGGAAAATTCGCCGCCGGGAATCCACACCATCCCTTCAGGCGCTTTGCCTGACGGCCGATTCTTGTTCGCGGCGGTCGGCTGAAATTCCGCCGTGCCGCAAAACGCCGACGCTTCGGTTAACACGATGATCGCGCAAAGGACCAGCGTTCGATGCGTTCGGTGTTTCATTGAGGCTTTCGTTTAACTGCGGCCCAGCAGCCGGGCGCTATTCGGTTCTTCCTGTGGGCTTGTCTTTTTGTGCGACGAGAATCTGGAAGTTGGGAGGGCTCTGCGTGGTCGGATCTACCGTCCTGTCTGTGAAGACAAGTGTCGCGCCCGGTGTGATAACGGACTTTGCCTTATCCAGGAACGCGGTTGGCAGCCCGCTTTTCTGCGCCGCCACAAAAATACTCTCGTTCGATTTGCTCTCGCCGGTGGCTGTCACTTCCGCCCAGCGCAGATGCCCTTGCGGATCCGTTCCCTGAAGGGCGCTAAACACAAGGTCCTTCAAAGGCGCAACGACCTGCGGATTTGGTATTCCCGCCCGCCCGATTTCCACGCCGTTTCGGTAGACGTAAACTGTTTTGTCCGCGCTGCTGATAATCACAGAGACTGGACCGGTGGGAGACTTATCCGGGTCCCAATCAAACTGGCCGGCTGCAATCGGCTCACTCTCTTCGCCGCTCTTGGAAAAGAAAAGCCCTGGATGCACTGTCGTGGCAGGCGCGGAATGTTGGTTCGCCAGGATTACGGTCGCGCCTTTCATCGTGACTCCGAACAGCAGCTTGGAAAATTCAAGCGGAAGCCGGACACATCCATGGGAATCGGGGTAACCTGGCAGGTCTCCTGCATGTAACGCGATCCCGCCCCAGGTGACGCGCTCCATGTAAGGCATCTCTGCCCCCTTGTAGATACTCGAGGTATGATGCACCTCTTTTTCCAGAATCGTGAAAACGCCGGTGGGAGTAGGGTGACCCGGACGCCCAGATGCTAACGCTTGACCGCGCGATGCAGACACCGTTCCGATAGACATACGCCACCTGCTCGGGAATGCTGGCGACGATCAAAAGTGGTCCTTCCGGCGCGCGCTCAGGTTCCCAAACATATTGGCCGGGCTTCAGGCTAACCGTTTCCGGGGAGACGCGGATGCCTTCGGTAAAGGTTTCAGCCAACATGAATGACCACGCAAGAACTAACAACCCGGTAAGGATGGCGATCGATGACGAGAATAAAGATTTCATGGCATTAATGGGCAGTTGACGAGTACACGCGTGATGCTTCAGGTCGCTCTCGGCTGTCAATCCTTTTGCTCTGACGCAAGTCGGGCTTGCCGTGCTAGGCAGCCGGCTCGGAATGTAGTTCTCGATGCTTTTGTCGTAGATCAGCAGCCGGCAAATCGGAGTCAAGAAAACCGAGCGCGTGCGGCACCTTGATAACACGCACTCCAGCCCTGCGCTGTTGCTCGACAATTTGATCGCGGAACGCCTGCATTCGAGTCCAATGCACCTTCGGCCGGAAATGATGTTCGGCATGGTAGCCATTGTAGAACCACGTCCAGTTATAGAGCTTGCCGTAGGTGCTCACGCCCCAGGCAATCGGCTCGTCGGGATTGCCTCCGTAATGCCGATAGTAGCCGTTCAGATAAGAGAGGCAGTGGCCAAAATACCAAAACGGCAAAGGAAACAGATGTAATGCCAGTTCAGAATACCGAGGATCACAAAAGTCGTGACGAAGCACACCAGCTCGAACACTCCCCAAAACGCCTAGCGCGGATTTTTCGTTTTAGTTCCTTCAAAACGGTCTTGGGATCCTCGCGAAAGAAGCTTACGAACGTGTATTTCAACGGATGTTCCGCTTCACCGTCATGGCCGTGCTTGTAAATCGAAATCCAATCGATCGTGTCACCATGATCGTCGGGCCGGTCGGCGTTGCCCTTGTGATGCTGCATGTGAATGCACTCGTAAAAGACCTGGCCGAAGCCAACCGTAATCGATTCCATGATGCTGAATAACCGATTCAGCAGCGGCGAACGAAAATACGGGTTGTGAATGAAGTTGTGCGAAATGCCGTTGATGTTCCACGAAATGCTGACCGAATAAATAAAACCGAGAATCAGCATGACCCAGAGCGGGACGCGCGGGAAAAGGTAAAACATGCCGAAGAAGTAAACGCAGTGCAGAACGCCTGCCGCGACAGGGATGATGTCCCAGCGTGTGTGCGCAAAGATCCTGGAATTTGTCTTCGGACGCTCGATCGCGACCAATTCACTCGAAGAAGTTGGCATTGTGTTCAGGAACCCGTGTTGGAATACACAATTTTCACGGATAAATCCAGTCGGAAATTCTCGTTCCGATTTACAGCCGGTTCGAGCGAGATCACATTGCGGAAAGGGCCAGCCGAACGGCGGTGAGAAATTCCTCGTCGTCGAATGGCTTGGTGAAAAAAGCTGACGCGCCGGCTTTCAGAGAGGTGGAACGAACGAGCGGATCGTCTTTTCCGGTAAACATGATGACGCGCGTCGACGGCGAAAGCTCCCGCAGCCGCGATTGAACCTCGAGGCCGTTCATGAGCGGCATCCAAACATCAATGATGGCAACCGTAGGCCGATGAACCTTCACGTAACTCAAAAACGGGTCCGGCTCGCTGAATTGTTCGGGGTGCCAACCTGCCGACATGAGAAGCCGATTGAGGCCTCTCAACACCGACGGATCATCGTCGAGAAGACAGATCCGATCTGGGCGTGGAGCATGCAAAACAAGTGAATACTACGCTCGCGTTCGACGCAGCCATATTAGACCTTAGTCTCACACCACCTAGGGAATGCAATCTGTGCTTGTTTGACCAAACACACCAAATCAGCGACCGGCACGCATCATGTAGAAGGTCCGTTCACCGGAAGGACAAATTCAAATCGAGCCCCACCACCATCCGCGTTTTTCCCCGCGATGGTGCCGCCGTGCGATTCAAGAATCGAACGTGCAATTGCCAGGCCCATTCCCAGTCCTTCGTTTTTAGTAGTGAAGAAAGGATCGAACAGACGATCCTGCATCTCCGCCGAAATTCCGACACCGTAATCGCGCACGCTCACGCAAACTGTACCATCGCCATTTGATTGCGTTGCGATCACGACCTTGCGCCTGGAGATCGGTGTGTCTCGCATCGCGTCAAATGCGTTGATCACAAGATTCAGCAACACCTGTTGAAGTTGAACCGGGTCGGCTTCGACGGTCCGCAAATTCGAATCGAGCGATGTTTCCACCTGGCACGAACGCAGCAGGGCATCGGCAGATACCATGCGCACTGCGTCCATCACAACCTCGTTGAGATTCACCGAGCGACGCTCCACCTGCTCTTTCTTTACCATGCCCCGAATGCCGCGAACTACGTCACTGGCGCGGCGACCATCTGCGATGATGTCACCGAGCAGTTCGCGAATTTCGTCCTGATCAACATTCCCGCGATCGATGAAACGCTGTCCAGCTGCGGCGTTACTGAGAATTCCAGCCAACGGTTGATTCAACTCATGAGCAATGGAGGCAGACATTTCACCCATTAACGCCACACGACTGAGGTGACTGAGCTCGTCACGTTGCCGCAGTGCTTCTGCTTCAGCGAGCTTGCGCGGCGTTATGTCTATGGAAACACCAATGAGCCGAGCGCCTTTGCGATTGTCCCCGGCTACGCAGCGTGCGCGCGCGCCGATCCAGCGCAGAGTTCCATCCGGTAACAAAACACGATATTCGATTTCGTATCCACTGCGTGTTTCTAATGCGTGTTTGACGGCGGAATCGCGAAGCGCACGATCCTCTGGGTGAACGCGATCTTGAAAGGCCGCGTGGTCGAGGGGAGTCTCGGAATCAAATTGAAACAAAGTGCGCGCGCTGTCAGACATCCAAAGCTCCTTGGTGGCGGGGTCCATCTCCCACACCCCGAGATGAGCTGCTTCGGCTGCGAGAACGACTCGTTCCTCGAATTCGTGCAAAGCCTCTTCCTTTTTCATTAATTCTGTGATGTCCACGCATGAGCCGATGTAGCCGGCGAACCCTCCCTGCGCATCATGGCGTGCCACGCCCTGATCCGAAATCCAGCGATACTCGCCATCATTTCGTCTCGAAGCCGGTATTGCATAACAAATGGCTGCCGCGCATCGAATGCCTCGATGTAAACCTCGAGGCACTTTTGCAGATCGTCCGGGTGCACGCCTTCAGCCCAGCCGTTTCCAAGCTCCTGTTCGATGCTGCGGCCAGTAAACTCTAACCACGGCTTGTTAAAGAAAGTGCAGAGCTTATCCACGCCGGCCATCCAGATAAGGACGGGCGCAGCATCCGCGACGTTCTGGAAACGTGACTCGCTTTCGCCGAGTTCGGTTGCTCCAGTTACGCGTTCCTCGATGACTGTGGCCAGAAACAATAGCGGAATCGCTAAGACGATTAGAAATATTTGGATTGAAAGAGCGTCTTGTTCAGCTGGTCCGCCGGAGAATGGTCCATGCCCGTGGGCAGCGCTCCAGATCGCCAGGAAGCTGACAATCGAAACAGCAGTGCTTGCTCCCAGAGAGCCGAATCGTACCGCCGCCCAAAGAAGGAATGGGAGCGGGAGAAAGAGAAGAGCCGAGTCCGCTCCCGATCCGAATTTATAAAGGACAGCGTAACTTACGAGCAACAGACCAACAAATAGCGCGCATGCTTCCAAGTAACGCGATAGTCGGGCTGTCCGCAGGGGCTGGATTCCAGTCGTCGCCCACGTCACGACTAACGGCACAATTATCAATGCCGCGAGGGCGTTTGAAAAAAGGCGTACTCGGATCAGCTCCCAGTAGGTGTCCTCGCCCCAATGGTTCCATACGACAAGCGCGGCGTCTAAAAACGACGACAAGAACGGGGCGATGAACACCACGCAAAGGCAAAACAGGCCCACGTTGCGAAGTGTTAAGAAACGAATAGGCCCGCCCACCAGGTACCGCATCAACCCGGCGCCGATCAGTGCTTCGCAGGAGTTGCTGAGGAACCAGCAGAAAATCATCAGCGGTGGAACGTGACTCTGCAATTGCGCCGCCAGATGCGCTGGAAGCGCAGCCAATAGCACGACCCACCAGCTGCGCGGCGGCGTCAACAAAAGCGCCGCGACAAGAACAGAATTCGGAGGCCAAAGAACAGAGATAGGATGAGGTTGAAACGTGAGTGCAAAACCGATTTTGCAACCAAGATAATATCCAGCGAACACCCACAACCCGATGATCAAAAGATGCGGGTCGAAAACCGCGCTGCGAGTGTTCCCGTTCCGCGCTGCTGATTGAATGTTCGCAGCTTCAAGAGATACGGATATACCCTTCATCTTCAGCGAACCTCAATTTAGCCTTGGCTTTGAGGGGAACGCTTTGTCGGGTAACGGAGAAAAATGCATCGAATGCAGAAAGAGTCCCGATGTGACTGTCGCGATTGCGGTGCCTACAACCACACGAATGCCTGCCCTTAGCTGGCAACTTCTTTCCACGGCACCCCGCATTATTACATGGCCGCATCCTTGGGAGAAGCGTTATTTTTGATGTCGCTGCCGTTGGTCATCTTGTTGAAATGCCAGGGAGGGGACTCGAACCCCTACGGATTTCTCCACCAGATCCTAAGTCTGGCGCGTCTGCCAATTCCGCCACCCCGGCAAATTGCGATGCTCACGAAGGTCGCTTTGTTGGCCGCTTCGGGCAAATTGCGCTTGTAAGCTTCCTCCGGTTCCTGCGACAAATCGAACGATGCCTGCGCAAGAGCTCACCCGACCCGTTTTCCTCCCGGTCATTATCGGCACGCCGCGACAAGGCCGCCTAACCGAACCCGCGGCAAATTTCGTTTTCGGTGAAGCATCGAAGCGCAGCGATATCAAAACGGAATTGATCGACATCCGGAAAATTCCCATTCGCATGGATGACGCCGGCGAAGCGCTAAAGGACAGCCAGTTCTGCGCCACGGTCCAGCGCGCCGACGGCCTGATCATCGTAGCCCCGGAATACAATCACAGTTTCCCAGGACTGCTGAAGCATGTGCTGGATACAAATCTCAAGGAATACATTCACAAAGCGGTTGGCGTTTGTGGCGTATCAGCTGGTCCGTTCGGCGGTGCGCGGATGATCCAGAGTTTGCTTCCGGTGCTGCGCGAGCTCGGCCTGGTCACGATTTTCTGGGATGTCTATTTCGGCACGGCAGGAAAGCTCTTCGATCCAGCGACCGGCAAGATCACCGATTCAGCTTACACCCGTCGCGTGAAGAAATTTCTGGATGAGCTTGTCTGGATGGCGCGCGCGCTCCGGTACGCGCGCGAGAACATTCCAGCGCCGTGATTCTAGCTCGCGCATCGCGGGATTGCTTAGGAAGAAGCAGGCGATGGCGACGGCGCGTCTGCCGGAGGTTTCGCCTCAGCGGTTGCAGCGGCCGCTGCCTTCGCTGCCGCGGCTTTCGCCGCTGCTTCAGCTGCAGCTTTCTTCTTCGCCTCAGCGGCGGCTGCGGCGTCCGCGAGACCTCTTGTCAACCGCCTCTGCTTCGACGGGATGGATCTTGTGATAATACCCGTTCGATTTGGAAAGTTGCTCTTTGCGCCAAAGCAAGTGATCGAACCGCTCGCGCTGACTCAGCTCGAATTCCTTGTCCATCTTGATCGCCTCGAATGGACACACCTCGACGCAAATCTGGCAGCTCATGCAGACCGAGATGTCGATGTCGAACACCTTCGGGTAAAACTGCGGTTTGCCCATGTAATCGGGCTTTCTGTCCTCACTCTTAACGATGTAAATGCACTGCGGCGGACATTCCTTCTCGCAAATCTTGCAGGCGACGCAGCGCAGGCCCGCGTGCGGATCGTTGTCGTCGTAAATCAGAAACGGAAAATTCCGATAATTTTCCGGAAGAGGACTGCGCTCCTCCGGGTACTGCACCGTGGTCAGGCGTTCCTTCTCGAAATAACTTCCGACAAAGTTCCGTGCCGTGACGGCCATTCCCTTGAGTATGCCTGTGCCAATCATCGATCCACTTCTCCCATTACGATATCGATGCTGCCGAGGATTACCATTATATCAGCCACAGTGTGACCGAGGCACAGGTCCTCAAGCACAGTGAGATTAATGAAGCTTGGCGGGCGGACGCGGTAACGATACGGATTAGGGCTGCCGTCGCTGATCAAATAAAATCCGAGCTCACCCTTTGGTCCTTCGATTCGACCGTACGCTTCGCCAACCGGTGGGCGAAATGCGCGCACTTTTACTTTTGGATTCACAATGGGGCCGGGTGCAATTTGCGCGAACGCCTGCTTCAGGATCTCCACGCTCTCGCGCATCTCCAACGCCCGCATCATCAGGCGATCGTACGTGTCGCCGTGCTCCCCGAGCGGGATCCGGAATTTGAAACGCGGATAAAACCCGTAGCCGTCTACTTTGCGAATGTCGTAATTCACACCGCACGCGCGCAACATCGGACCTGTGATGCCGGCGTTGATCGCCAGTTCGGCGGACAGTTTTCCGACATTTTGGGTGCGGCCGATGACAATCTCGTTGCCGAGAATCAGTTCCTCGAATTCATCGAGAAACTTCGGGAAACGATCGACAATCTGTTTCGCTCGGGCGAGCCACTCATCGTTCGCGTCCACGCGGCAGCCGCCGAAACGCATGTAATCGCACATCATTCGCGAACCGGATAACGACTCAAAAAGATCGAGAATTTTTCGCGCTCGCGGAACGCGTACATCAGTGGCGTGCCCCACGCGCCCATGTCGCTGAGCAAAAAACCCAGAAGCGAGGCGTGATTCTGCAGCCGCGTCAGCTCGGCGAGAATGACGCGCAGATACTCGGCGCGTTCAGGAACTTCGATTCCGGCGAGTTTCTCAACGCTAAGCGCATACGCCCAGTTGTTGGTCATCGAGCACAAATAATCGAGCCGGTCAGTGTACGGCATCGAGCCGAGGTAACTGGTGTTCTCGCCGATTTTCTCGTGATTTCGATGCAGATAACCGAAGACCGGTTTGAGCTTGCGAACGACCTCGCCTTCGAGCGCCACATTCATCCGAAACACGCCGTGCGTGGATGGATGCTGCGGTCCCATCGACACTTCGAGCAATTCGCCGTCGAACCGCGAACCCATGCTGACAGGCGGTCTCTCTATTGCTTCGATTGTTTCAACGGCTGCGCTCATTTCAGATTGTCATCCTGAGTCGCGAAGACGACGAAGGATCTCTGGATTTGTTGCCTGAACCCGCGTCACGAAAATCGCTTGAGATGTTTCGCTTTGCTCAACATGACAGGTCAGGACGGTCTTAATTCCTCCTCGGCTGGCCTTGGCGGGTAATGCTGCTTCGCCTTCTCCATCACCTCGTCGTGCGGCGTCGGTTCCCATTCGTAATCGTCCGGCTCACGGTAATCTTTCCGCATCGGATGATCTTGAAACTCGTCCCACATTAAAATCCGGCGCAGATCGGGATGACCGTCGAGGCGGATGCCGTACAGATCGAAAATTTCGCGCTCCTGGAATTCGGCGCTCCGCCAGATCGGCGTGAGTGATGGCAAGCGCGCGCCTTCTGCACGATCAGCCGGTGCGCATGCGAATGATGACTGGGCCGTGTTTATGCGTCATCGAGTAAAGGTGATAAACCGCCTCGAGATACCCGGAATTTTCTCCTCAGTGGTCTCGACGATCTCTTTTTCCTGGCCATCGACGACCTTCTTTACCTTGGTTGTTTTCTTCACCACGCGATCCAGCCAATCGACGCCGGTGACGTTGGAGCAAAATCGAAGCACAGCGCGGGATCGACGCGCAAAAATCTCGCAACCGCGACCGCGTGCTCGTTGTCCATCAGCAATGAATGCTGCTGCGATGGACTGCCGTTCGGCACAATTTCGATCTTCGCTCCGGGCACCGCGGCCTCGATCCGCGATTTGATTTGGTCCAACGATTCCATGACGAAAAAGCTGTCATCCCGAGCGAAGTCGAGGGATCCCGAAGTATTGCCTCAAGGTTCCGCCACGGGATTCCTCGACTCCGCTCTGCTCCGCTCGGAATGACAAAGCGAGAATCATCGCTCGATCACCGGCGGCTGAAACACGTCGGCATTCGCTGATGGCTCCAGATCATGTTCGCCAAACTTCGGCACGGGGAACTCGCTTGGTTGGTCTGGCTTGAGAAACTCGGCCTTATCTGCGCCGGTCAACTTTTGATCGTCGATCTTGCGTTGCAATTCCATGAATGCATGAAGCAACGCTTCCGGGCGCGGAGGGCAACCGGGGATGTAAACATCGACCGGAATATAACGGTCGATGCCTTTGAGCACATTGTAACCTTGCTTGAATGGTCCACCTGAAATCGCGCACGCGCCCATGGCGATCACGTATTTTCGGATCAGCCATCTGGTTGTAAAGCCGCACGATTTGCGGCGCCATTTTCTTCGTGACCGTTCCGGCAACGATCATCAAATCCGCCTGCCGCGGCGACGGCCGGAACACTTCGCCACCGAAGCGCGCGATGTCATAGCGGGATGCCGCAGTGGCGATCATTTCAATGGCGCAACAGGCCAGTCCGAACTGCAGCGGCCAGATCGAGTTCTTGCGTCCCCAGTTGTAAAGGTCCTGCATCGAAGTCACCCACACTCCCTGTCGTTGCAGTTCGGTGCGCAGTTGTTCGTCGATTTGGCTCATGGATTCTCGTTACAAGAGTTACAAAGGTTACATTGCGGCCAGGAAGCTCGCAGCTTGTAACAATGTAACTCTTTTAGCTCTTTAACCAGCGCGTGAGCGCGCTAGCGCTGCCATTGCAAACATCCCTTGCCCCACGCCCAGACAAGCCCTTCGATGAGGAGCAGAAGAAAAATAAGGATCGCGATAAACGCTCCGACCGGCAAACCGGTGAATGCGACCGCAAACGGCACGAGAAACACGGCCTCAACGTCGAAGATCAAAAAGATTATGGCATAGAGATAATACTGCGCGTGGAACTGAATTTGCGCGTCGCCGATCGATTCGACGCCGCATTCGTAGGTAGAAGTCTTATCCGGACCGGGCTTTGGCGGTTGGAAAAATCGCCGCCACAGCCAGGCCAGCGCCAATGGAACCAGCGGAAACACCAGCGCTACGCCAATGAAAATGACGATGAAGAAATACGGATGCGGATTCATTCCAGTCTGCGATCAAATTCGCTCGGAAGTGGCCAGTGCCAAGCTTATAGTTACGGCGTGAAGAAAACAGCGAGAAAATTTCGCAGCTTTTCTGAGGCTGAGAAAGCGGACCGCGATTTTTACAAAAACTGACCGGCAACGAACGTTTGCAAATCCTGGTGGAGCTCCTCAATCATGGCCCTGAGCAAAGACTGGAGAGAGTTTCTCGAATTATTAAATTCCCGCGGCGTTGATTACGTCATCGTCGGCGCGCAGAGCCTGGCATTTCACGGGCGCCCACGCCACACCGGCGACTTGGACATTCTCGTCCGGCCCACTCCAGACAACGCGCTGCTACTTCTCGCGCTTCTGAATCAGTTCGGATTCGAGCAATCCAGCTTCAAGGAAACTGATTTCCTCCAGCCCGAGCAAAATCATTCAACTCGGACGAGTCCCGAGCCGAATCGATCTGCTGACCAGTCTCACAGGTGTGACTATCGACGAAGCATTCGACGCGAAAGTGTCGGCTATCATCGACGGCCTTCCTGTTTTCGTCCTTGGCAGAGACGCATTGATACGGAACAAGCGAGCGGTAGGTCGGCCACAAGATCTCGCAGATCTCGCCGCACTCGAGGCTTAATATTTCGATGCCGACGCGGGCTCAGGGTCTCGCGGAGGACAACAGTCGCATCCGGGTAGAACCTCGCGAACGCCGCAACAGCTAGTTTTAGCTGTCGTCTGACTTTCGTCCGAACCAACGCCGCTTTTTCGGCTTCGGTTCTTCGGCCGGTGGCGCGGTGGGTTCCTCTTGTCCCGGAGTGGGAGCTTCGGCCGTTGGCTCTTCTTGCGTGGGCTGCTCCGCCTCAGGCGTTATCTGCTGCGGTTCTGCCTCTGGCGTCTTTGCGTTTCGCCTTCTTTTCCTTCTTCGGTTTTTCCTCGGCGATATACTCTGCGTCCACCCACTCGATAAACGCCATGCGCGCAGAATCGCTCTTCCGCGCGCCGAGTTTGACGATTCGGGTGTAACCGCCGTTCCGTTCGGCGGAACGTTGCGCGATGTCGTCGAATAACTTTTTCACGATGCCTTTCTGCCGTAACACGGCCAGTGCCCTGCGACGCGCGTGAATCGAGCCGTTCTTACCGAGCGTCACCATCCGTTCAGCGAGAGGACGAACCGCTTTGGCCTTGGCCAAAGTCGTCTTGATTCGCTGATGTTCGATTAAAGCGCAGACCTGATTGGCGAGTAACGCCCGGCGGTGATCCGCGGTGCGCCCCAGCTTGACCGTCTTCTTTTGATGTCTCATACGCGACGAAACGCGATCTTCGCACAGACGTTTACTCTTGGCCAGCAGCAGGTGCGGCCACTGGCGCAGCGCCATCGGCACTTATCGGCAAATCGATCAAGCCCGGCTCGAACTTCATGCCCAGACCCAACCCAAGGTGTTGCAGTTTGTCCTTGATCTCATTGAGCGATTTCTTGCCGAAGTTGCGATACTTCAGCATTTCGGCCTCGGTCTTCTGGGCAAGCTGCCCGACCGTGGTGATGTTCGCATTGTTCAAGCAATTGGCCGCGCGCACGCTCAGCTCGATCTCGTTCACACTCATGTTGAGGAGCTTCTTCAGCTTGATATTCTCTTCGCTCACGCCAGCCGGCGTCTGATCGAATTCGATCACTTCCTCGTTGTAGTGGACGAAGACGTCGAGGTGATGCCGGAGAATCGCGGAAGCCTGGAGCAGCGCGTCATCTGGAGTTAGTCGGCCGTCGGTCCACATTTCGAGAATGAGTTTGTCGTAATCGGTGCGCTGACCGACCCGAGTGTTTTCCACTGCATACTTCACCCGCGTGACCGGTGAAAAGATGGAGTCGATGGGAATGAGGCCGATCGGCTGATCGGCGCGCTTGTTTTCCTCGCCGGTGGCAAATCCGCGGCCGACGCGCACCTCGAGTTCCGCGTCGAATTTGTGTTTTCGATCAAGGGTGCAGATCAGTTGCTTCGGATTCAGCACTTCAAAACCTTGAATCGTCTGAATGTCGCCGGCAGTGACCTCGCCTTCCTTGTTTACGATGAGCGACAATTTCTTGGGCTCGTGGTCCTGACCGTCCAGTTTGAATTTCACTTTCTTGAGATTCAGGACGATGTCGGTCAGGTCCTCAACCACGCCGGGCAACGTGGCGAACTCGTGCTGCGCGCCGGCGATTTTTACCGCGGTTATGGCCGCGCCTTCGAGCGAGGAAAGCAGGACGCGCCGGAGGGAGTTCCCAACGGTGTGACCGTAGCCGGCCTCAAACGGCTCGGCGATGAACTTTGCATAGGTATCTGTGGCCGTGCTCTCGTCTTTAGTGAGAGTCTTCGGCATTTCAAAACGACCGTAACGGATAGGCATCTTTTAATTTTCGAATGTCGATTTGCGATTTGCGATTGAACACCGGCAAAGACCGGACAATCGAAATTCGGAAATCTTAAATCGAAATTCCTTCTATCGCCGGGTTCCCCTGGCGAGCGCGATCTCACATCCAGCGACGGAGACCCAGGGACCAACGGCGTAATTTCAAAAACTCGCTGCGGAGCTTGGAATAAAGTCTAAATCCGCAATTTTGCAAACGCGGATCATTCTCAGCTCTCGATCACGTCATCCGGCAGTTCATTTGTGTCTCTCACCGTCTTCGGAAAGTGCCTGGCCAGCACGCTCCCGATTTCCTTGACCGCTTCTACCAACGCATCACTGAACTTCTCATTTTGAAAATGCGTCCGCATTCTTTCCACAATGCGTTGCCAGAATTCATCGCCGCATTTTTCATGAATCGCGTTGTCCCCAACGACCGCAAGCTTATGAACACGCGGCGCGACGAAAATGAGCACCGCATTGCGCTCGCGCGTCTTGTGCATACCGAGCCGATGAAATTTCCTCTGTGCAGCCTCGAGGGGATCACTCTTTAATTTGCCGCGCTCGATCAAAACGCGAATCTCACCCGACGTTTTCGATTCAGCTTCGCGAATCGCTTGAATAATCCGGTCGTGCTCGAGTTTGCTAAGGAATTCTCGCGTTCGCATTTGATCACCAGCTCGATCCCGCGCCGCCTCCGCCGAAACTGCCGCCGCCACCGCCGAACCCACTGAATCCGCCTCCACTGTCGCCGCCACCGGACGACCAGCCTCCGCCGCTCGGGATGAACACAGGGCCCACCTCCTCGCGATGAATAGCCGTAACCGCCGAGTTTTCGGAATAGCCGCGAAATGATGATCAGCACAATGACAAAAGATGATGAAGGGCAAAAGACCGGTAAACGCGCCGCCGCCCTTGCCTTCCGCTACCGTTTTTCCTGATCCTTTGTATTCGCCCCGGATCGCTTTGCAGATCAGATCGATTCCTGTCGCCAGCCCAGCCTCATAATTGCCAGCCCGAAATAGTGGCTTGATGTGACGCTCAGTGATGTCGAATGCCGTCGCGTCCGGCAGCGCGCCTTCCAAGCCGTAGCCGACCTGGATAAACATCTTGCGGTCCTGGATGAACACAAAGAGAACCACACCGTTGCGCCGCTCCTTTTGCCCCACGCCCCACGCCTGTGCCACGCGCTGTGTGTAATCGGCGATATCCGAGTCGCTCTGCATTTTGGGAAAACCGCGACCACCACCTGGTCGGAAGTTTCTCGCTCGAATTGAGCAAGCTGCTCGTTGAAGCGAGATGCGGCTTCTTTCGAAACAACGTTGGCGTAATCATTGAATTTACGCGCCAGGCGTTGGTGGAATTACTTCCGCGGCGTTCGCGCCGATCGCAAACAGGCGTCAGCGCTGCCAGAAACGGTGGATCGCGTGTCTCCGAACGCGACGGGACATTTAGGCGGCTTCGCCGCGATTGGTTTGGCATCGCCTTCGGAGAAGCCGATCCACCAAAGATCAACTTCACGTTATGGCGCCAGCTGTCGCTGCGGGCGCCGCTGGAGCGGGCGAGCTAAAATTGAACTGCACCGGCGGCGGCTTTTCCGCGCCCGGTTGCGCAGCGAAGAACGGTTTCGGCGGAAAACCGAGCATGCCCGCGATCAAATTTGTCGGGAAACTGCGCACCGCCACGTTGTAGTCCTGCACCGTCTTGTTGAAGTTGCCGCGCTCGACGGAAATTCGGTTCTCGGTTCCTTCCAATTGCGCCTGTAGACTCAGAAAGTTCTGGTTCGCTTTTAATTCCGGATAGCGCTCCGAGACCAGAAGCAAACGCGACAGGGCGTTGCTCAACTGCCCCTGTGCGGCTTGAAACTGCTCCAGTTGTGCGGCGTCGGCCGGCGCTTTGTTCGGATCGAGTTGCATTTGGACGCGACCGACACTGGCGCGGGCATTCGTCACTTCGACAAGCGTTGATTTCTCGAAATTGGCCGCACCCGACACCGTGTTCACGAGATTCGGGATTAAATCGGCGCGACGCTGATAGACATTTTGCACCTGCGCCCAGCTTTGATCGACAGCTTGTTGCAAGGGGACGAGACGATTGTAGCTGCCGGCAAGTGCAATGGCAGCAACTACGACGACGACAAGCAGAATGGCGATGAGGACGCCGCAACCGGAGCGCGAATTTGTTCATGACAATTATGGTTAACTGTGAGCGATCATTTTTCCAAGACCGGAGTGATTTGTGAAGCGACCATCTTCCATTGACCGCCCTGTTTCACAAATGTGTCGTCGAGACGAATTTTCCGCCGAGGATGATCTTGCTTTCTTTGTGCGCTTTGATGACGCCTCGCCGACGACGCTGAATCTTCATGAGCGCCTGCTCCTCCCCGAACGATCTCCCATGATGCCTGATCGTTTGCCAGACCACGAGCAAGTCAAACCGGCGATTCTCGCATTCGACGCGACCGAGCTAGCCGCAGAAACTGCGCGTCCGAAAAGTTTCCGCCCGATCCTTGGCGGACAATGACTGCTTTCAACGACGGAATAATGAATAGCCGCTGGTAATGCGACCCAAGCGCCACCACCATGTCCGCAGGCGCATCCTTGCAGATGCAAACGCCGGACCATTGCGCATTTTGCCAGGGCAAATCGAGCATTCGTTCCATATCGGCCTCGCGTCCGTTCGGTGCCTGCTGGTTCAACCAGAACGTGAGTCCGTACGCCGGATTTACCTGCGAACCAACAAACGCTTCTCGCAATAGACGTCGACGGGACAATTTGGCGACGATGGTAATTGCCGTTCCCAATTACAAGCTCGCCCAGTCGCGCCCATTCGCGCGCCGTTAATTCAAAGCCGGTCGCAGGCAGCGGATTGCCGCGCGCGTCTTTTTGTATTTGAGATCGCGCAGTCCAAGCCGGCTCGCCACGTGCGCTTCGAAGTAGCTGATAACGCTGCGCCCTCTGAGTTTTCGACGCAGCAGTTCCGAAAAAATCTGGAGGTGACTTGGGCCGTAGATAAAAGCCGAACCAGGTTCAGCCACACTGGGCAATCCGATCGCCATCGCGTTTCGATCGCGAATCGAAGCCCGCTGAAGATGCGACGCGCCTTCAATGCCGTCGGTTTGGCTGAGCAATTGCCGAATCGTGATCTGCGATTTGCGCGGATCACTTTTCCACTCGGTGATCGTGTCCGACACCGGATCGTCGAGTCTAAACAGGCCCTCTTGCACAGCCGCGAGCGCTGCAATTCCCCAAAACTTTTTGTCCCGCTAAAGATCGGCCATCGTCTGTTCGCAGACCCATCGTTTGCGTAATGCTCGAAAATTGTCCGGCCATTTTGCATTACCAGCATCGCACTGCCACGCCTGCTCTCGGAGTATTTTGCAGCACGCGCGCAATCCGATGCTTTGATTTCGGCAAAGGCAGCCGGCGACGTTGCAAATGTGACAAGCAACGAATCCGACTGTAGCCGCTTCGCTGTGCGAAGCGTGACCATGATCGGAGCCATTCTATGCGCAGATCGCGTCGCCCACAGGGCGACGGCTACAGATTCGTTGTAGCCGGGGCGCGATGACCCGGCGCTGCCGCGCATCTGCCGATGCGCGGCTACAGGTTGCGCCACCGGCAAATAACGTCTCCGCAACTCTTCCGCGTTTGGCAATTCGTCGAGATTGCGCAGACCGAAGTGATCGAGGAAAAATTGTGTCGTTTCGTAAAGGAGCGGCCGCCCCGGGATTTCGGCGCGTCCGGCGATTTTCACCAAACCGCGCTCCATCAACGTTTGCAGCACGCCATCGATGTTCACGCCGCGCACCGCTTCTACGTCCGCACGCGTAATCGGCTGGCGATACGCAATGATCGCCAACGTCTCCAGCGCAGGCGCACTCAAACGCGCCGGCTTCGGCGCCGGGAAAAGCTGCCGGACCCATTTCGCAAAGCCGGGATCGGTAGCGAGCTGCCAGCCTTCTGCTTTTTCGACCAGTTGAAACGCGCGGCTCTGCTGAATGTATTCCACCTTTAGTTGTTCGAGTGCGGCGGCAACTTCGGCATTTTTACGCGCGCAAACTCGTTAGGCGTCTCACTCGCCGGATCGCCTTCGGCCGCCTTGATCGCCGCGGTGATTTCATGAATCGAGAGCGGCTTTTGCGCGCTGAACAGAAGCGCTTCGATAACCTTTTCAAGCTCATACTAGTTGTCATCCCGAGCGGAGCGAACGCGAAGTCGAGGGACTCGCGGAGCATTTCGTCGCACGAGATTGATCTGGTCGAGGACTGTCGTCCACTGCGGGTTGCCTCGACTTCGCTCGGAATGACGGTGTTCATTACGCTCCGATCGCGGTTTGAATCGCATCCGCGATCCGGTCTGCTTGTTTGTCGATCATTTCAAACTCGCGCCCTTCGATGAGTAGACGAATTTTTGGCTCGGTGCCGGAATAACGCAGGAGCACACGGCCTTTGCCGGACAACTCTTTCTCGGCCTCTGTTACCAACTTCATCACAGAATCCAGTTCCGCCAGCGGACGCTTTTCTTTCACCGCCAGATTGCGCTGGGCCTGCGGATATTTTTGCAAACACGCCTTGAGCTTGCTCAGTGGCTGGCCGGTCTTGTGCATGATTCGCAAAATCTGGAGCGCGGTGATGATGCCGTCGCCTGTCGTGGTGAAGTCACGAAAAATGACGTGACCGCTTTGTTCGCCACCGAGATTCAGTTTTTGCCGCACCATTTCTTCAATGACATAGCGATCGCCGACTTTCGTTCGCACGACTTTGCCGCCGCGCGCCGCCAGCGCTTCATCCAGACCGAAATTGCTCATGACCGTTGCCACGACAGTGTTTTGCTCCAGCCGGCCGGATTCCAAAAGATCCAACGCCGCGATCGCGAGGATTTCATCGCCATCGACAATCTCGCCGTCCTCGTCGCAAAGAAGAACGCGATCAGCATCGCCGTCGTGACTAATGCCGACGTCCGCGCCGCTGATTTCGACAATCCGCTGGATTTCCTCTGGATGCATGCTGCCGCAGCCGTCGTTAATGTTGATCCCGTTCGGCTCGTTGTGCGCCACGGCAACCTCCGCGCCTAACTCGCGCAAAACGCACGGCGTCGATTTGTAAGCGGCGCCATTTGCGACATCCACTCCGACGCGCATTTCCTCGAGCGACATTCCCTTGGGAAAACTCGCTTTCGCGAATTCCACGTAACGGCCGAGCGCGTCATCGATTCGTGTGGCTCGACCAATGTTGTTCGCGGTCGGCCGAATCGAATCGATCTCGCCATTGAAAACGAGGTTTTCGATTTTTTCCTCGATCTGATCATCCAGCTTGTAACCGTCGTGCCGGAAAAACTTGATGCCGTTGTCCTGATAAGCATTATGCGACGCGGACAGAACGATGCCAGCATCAGCGCGCAGCGATCGGGTGATGTACGCAACGCCCGGCGTCGGCAACGGCCCGATCACCAGAACATCCACCCCAAGCGAAGTGATTCCGGCCACGAGCGCGTTTTCCAGCATGTAACCCGAAAGACGCGTGTCTTTCCCGAGCACGATTTTGGGCCGCGCGCCGTCAGGCGTCCTGCGCGGATTCATTTGCGCGAACACATACGCCGCAGCGCGTCCAAGTTTCAGCGCCGTCTCCGCCGTCACCGGCTCCACGTTCGCAACGCCGCGCACTCCGTCCGTGCCAAAGATTTTCTTCTGCTCGGTCACGGGCTAATTGAAACGCTCAAAGCGCGATTCGTAAACGCGAATTTTCGCAATGCCAAAGCCAACGGCTGGCGAGGCCGTTGCTGAGTGTGTGAATTAGTCACCGGTAATGTTGGCAGTGGCCCTCTACGTTGCGTCCACGGCTTCGGTAGATTTTTTCGCAAGATTCATTTTCGTTAATTTTGCGATGAAGCGTGCGGCGGCTGATGCCGAGTTTTTGGCAGCGGCGGTGACGTTGCCATTCGTGGCGGCAAGCGCCTGGGCAATCAATCTTCTTTCCGTCTCGTGCAGATCGAGCGGGCTGGTTTTTTCGCCGAACGCTTCAGTTGGTGAAACGCCGCCGGGCAACTTTGCTGTTGCCGCCTGACGCACGGCCGCTCGGCAGATCGCGTAACGTGATTTGTTTGCCTGTCGCCATGACGACGCCGTGCTCGATTGCGGTGCGCAGCTCGCGGATGTTGCCGGGCCAATCGTAAGTCAAGCAGCGCGTCCATGGCGTCTGGCGCGAGGTCGAGAAGCGGTTTGCTGGTTTTCCTTGCAAAAATGGCGCAGAAATCCGCGGACCAGAATCGGGATGTCTTCTTTTCGGTCGCGCAGCGGCGGCATAACGATACGCACGACGTTGAGGCGAAAATAAAGGTCGTCGCGGAATTTTCCCTCGCGCACGAGTTGTTCGAGATTCTTGTTTGTGGCTGCGATCAGGCGCACATCGGCACGCAATGTTTGGTTGCCGCCGACGCGTTCGAACGCGCGTTCCTCGCTCATGACGCGCAGCAATTTCACCTGCGTGCTCGAGTCGATCTCCGCCACTTCATCGAGGACAAGCGTGCCGCCATTGGCCTGCTCAAACCTGCCGATGCGCCGTTCGTGGGCGCCTGTGAATGCGCCTTTCTCGTGCCCGAACAATTCGCTCTCGAGAAGCTGCGGCGAAAGCGCGGCGCAATGCACCACCACAAATTTCGCTTTGTTCCGCCGACTCAAATTGTGAATCGCATGCGCGGCTAGTTCTTTCCCGTGCCGCTCTCGCCTTCGATCAACACATTGGCCGATGAAGGGGCGACTTGTTTGATTGTCTCGAGCACATCATGCAACGCCGGCGAATCGCCCCAGATATTTTCGAGTCCGTAACGCTCGTCGACCTGCTCGCGGAGCGCGCGATTTTCCTGCTCAAGTTTGCGGCTCTGCACCGCGCGCGCGATCAGCAATTCGACTTTGTCGAGGTTCAGCGGCTTGGTGACGAAATCGTAAGCGCCACGTTTCATCGCCTCGACTGCGACATCGACCGATCCGTAAGCGGTCATCATGATGCAGATCGGCGGACGCGACATTTTCAGTGCGCGATCGATTAGGGTCATCCCATCTTCGCTGCCAAGGCGGAGGTCAGTTAGAAGCACATCGACCTGCTCGCGCTCCAGCACGTCCATCGCACCCGCAATATCGGCGGCGACATACACGTCGTAATCGTTCTCGAGCAAACGCCGCAGGCCGTCGCGCGTATGCTTCTCGTCGTCAACAATCAGAACCGTGGGCTGAAGATCCATAAAGGAACCAACAACTAACCGCAGAGAACGCAGAGTTCATGGAGATTCAAAACATTTCTGTGGCTCGCGCGAGGTCCACGCTGTGACAAAACCTTGCGACTCTGTGGCGCTTGCGCCCGGAAACGTGTATCATCGCGCGTGCGTCAGCGAGTCTTTCGGGGTCTGATGTCAATTGTTCTTGTAAGCTGTCCCGCCCTGGTTACTGGCGAGGACGCGGGCAGCGCAGACACGACCTGGAAAATCGTGGCTCATGACAAAGATCTTGAAATCTACGGCCGGCTGCGCCCAGGTTCGCCGCACAAGGAATTCAAAGCAGTTGGCCCGATTGACGCGCCCACTCGTGCTGTAGGCGCTGTGATCGACGATTTCGAAAATTATCCAAAGTTCATGCCTTTCACGACGGAATGTCGGCTGATTAAACAGGATGGCGACACGATGATTGGGTATCAGCGGCTGTCGCCGAAGATTTGCGCAGATCGTGATTACACACTGCGCGTTTCGAAGAAGTCATTGCCCGTACGGGATGGTGTGGTCTATACGAGCCGGTGGTCGCCTGCGAATGAACTGGGGCCGCCCGAAAAGAAAGGTGTAGTGCGCGTAAAAATTTGCGAGGGCAGCTGGCGGCTTGACCCTGAAGGACCCGCCAAAACACTTGCCACCTATTCCATCTACACGGATAGCGGTGCCCCTTTGCCAGCCTTCATCGACAACCGCGTAAGCCTGACTGGAATTCGAAGATTGTTCGCGGCCGTTCGCAAACAGGTAAAGGAGCCAGCATACGCGGTGGCTTCGCAGGCGTCACCAGCGCCCGCCAGGCCCTAGCAAAATCTTTTCGCGAGTAACGTGCGCGAGTATTGTCCCTCCGCATGAGAGCGAATTTCTTCCTGTCTCTAGTCGTGATCGCCGGTGCGTTTACGCTCAACGACGCCACTTTGGCCGAGAGCGCGCCCGACACTCCAAAGAAACCTGTTGCCACCGAATACCATGGAGTAACCGTGGAAGATCCGTATCAGTGGCTCGAAGCGGACGACGACTCGCAGGTGAAAGCGTGGTCGGACGCGCAGAACCAGCAGACACGTAAAAATCTCGACAGCTTCCCCGACCGGGCGGCGATTGAAAAACAATTACAAGAGTGGGCACGCGAAAACTTCGCCGAGCTATTCCTCGCTCGTCTCGCGGCCCGGAATTTTGTTCGCCATGAAATTCCAGCCGCCGAAACAACAGCCGCTGTTGGTGACGCTCGCGTCGGCGGACGATCTTAAGTCGGAAAAAGTAGTGCTCGATCCGAACGTCCTCGACACGAAAGGCACGACTGCGATCGACTGGTTTGTGCCGTCGTTGGACGGCAAATACGTCGCCATGTCACTTTCCAAAGGTGGCAGCGAAGACGGCACACTTCACTTTTACGAAACTGCGACGGGCAAAGCGTTACCGGACACGATTGCGCATGTCCAATATCCCACGGCGGGCGGCAGCGCGGCTTGGAACGCGGATGGCACCGGCGTTTATTACACGCGTTTTCCCAGGAAAGGCGAGCGGCCGGATGCTGATCTCAATTTTTATCAGCAGATTTACTTTCATAAGCTCGGCACGCCCGACACAGAGGACACATATTCGATTGGCAAAGACTTCCCACGAATCGCGGAGATCGCCCTCGCAGCTTCCCGCGACGGCAAATACATTCTCGCGACTGTAGCGAACGGCGATGGCGGGGACTTCGCGCATTATCTGCTTGGGCCAGATGGAACGTGGAAGCAGATCACGCAGTTTAGCGATCAGATAAAACTCGCGCGCCTCGGGCGCGATAACGCGCTTTATCTGCTTTCGCGCGCGGATGCGCCGCGCGGAAAGATTCTTCGTCTGCCGCTCGATGTGCCGGAATTGAAAAATGCCGCGGAGATTATTGCTTCCGGGGAAGCGGTGATCGAGCAGATCGTGCCGAGCACAGATGCGCTCTATGTTGCCGATCTGCTTGGAGGACCATCGCAAATCCGGCGCTTCGATCTGAATGGCAAGAATGAAACCACGATCTCGACCCCACAAATCTCTGCTGTGCAGGAATTGCTCGCGCTCGAAGACGGGTCGCTCCTGTTCCGCGACGTGAGCTATACCGACCCGGCGGCGTGGTTCCATTGTCTCAATGGGAAAACCGAGCCGGTGAAGACGGCTCTGCAGAGCACGTCCCCTGTCTCGTTTGCCGACATTGAAGTGCGGCGCGAGTTCGCCACCTCAAAGGACGGCACGAAAATTCCAGTGAACGTCCTTTCTCGAAAAGGAATGAAGCGCGACGGAAACAACCCGACGCTGCTCTACGCGTACGGCGGCTACGGAATCAGCATGTCGCCCAACTTTGATTTTACGCGGCGGCTTTGGTTCGATCGCGGCGGCGTGTACGTGGTGGCAAACATTCGCGGCGGTGGCGAGTTCGGCGAAGAATGGCACAAGGCTGGCAATCTCACGAAAAAGCAAAATGTATTCGACGATTTTGCGGCGGCCGCGGAGTACTTGATCAAAGAGAATTACACGCGCCCAGGAAAGCTCGCGATTCAAGGTGGAAGCAACGGTGGCCTATTGATGGGCGCGATGATCACGCAGCATCCTGATTTGTTCCGTGCAGTCGTTTCCTCCGTGGGCATTTACGACATGCTGCGCGTGGAACTGGCGCCGAACGGCGCATTCAACGTGACCGAGTTCGGCACGGTTAAAGATCCCGAGCAATTCAAGGCGCTTTACGCTTACTCGCCCTATCATCACGTTGTGGACGGAACGAAATATCCTGCCGTTCTAATGATGACCGGCGCAAACGATGGACGCGTGGCGCCGTATCACTCGCGCAAGATGACGGCGCGCCTGCTTGCCGCGAACAAATCCGAGAACCCGATTCTTTTGCGAACCAGCTCGAGCGCGGGCCACGGCATTGGCACTGCGTTGAGCGAGCGCATCAAACAGTCAGCCGACATTTACGCGTTTCTCTTTGGGCAACTCGGGATGACGGGCAAGCGCGGTGATTAGTTACAACGGCGTTACAAGCGATCTTGTAACTGTTGCAACGACGTAACCTGGTGCCCTTCCGAAGGAAACCGCTGATCCTTGCCGCTGCGATTGCGATTTTCTTTGTGCTCGCAATTGCAGCTGGCGTGGCGGTCTTCTTCAGTCCGCTGCTCACTACGTTACGTGGAAGGTGACGCCTTCCGTGTCGAGATGGAGGAGGAAACGGCGAAGGGTTTGCATTTTCCTCGTGGCGCGTTACGCACCGATTCGACGGACCGGCGCATTTACCGCGCAAAGCGACAGTTTCAAAGCGGACAATGGACAGAAGGCGATGAAGTCACTCGACGCTCATGGTATCACCGCCAAATTCGATCCGTGGGGCGTGTTTTTGCGGCAATGGCGCTTCACCGATGTGCATGTGCAATCTGGCGACGTCGAGATTCAGATTTACAAAGCGAATCCGGAAGCAGTGACACCGCAAGCCGTGGTTCGCAATTTTTTTGCCGAACAGAGTTTACCTGGAGAAGATTCAATCGGAACAGGCCAACATCACCTGGCGCTTTCGCGGCGAGCGAGCGGGCTTTTTCGGAACCCAACTGCTCATCACCCCGAACGGCCGGGATTTCGAATACGTTGCGACAGGCGGTCGACTGAAAATGGCGCCGGTTCCCGATCTCGATCTTCGCCGCACACACATCCTGATCACGAAAACGCTTTTGACCCTTTATGATCTCGATCTCGCATCCGATTCACGCAGCGACGAAAGCATTCGAGCTCAGGGACACGCAGGCCTCGGCCAGGACAAAAGCATCGATGTAAAAGCGAACTTCAACTCGGTGCCCATTCGCCAGTGGTTGCCAGCGGAATGGAAAGGCCGTCTCAAAGGCAGCGCTTTCGGCGATATTCACTGGACCGGAAAAGATCCAAAGCTGGAAAGTTCATCCGGCGAAGGTTCGTTGCGCATTCATAACGGGCGAGTCGACGATGTTCCGCTTTTGAACAAGCTTGCGGAGCTTGCCCAAAAGAAGTCGTTTGAACGTCTGGATCTAAACGAATGTTCGCTCAGTTTTGCGTGGCGCTATCCGGAGATCGAGATCAAGGACATCACTATAGAGGAGAAAGGCAAATTCCGGATTGAGGGAGAGATTTCCATCAAGCGCCTGGCTGTTGCGAGGCACGATCAGACTTGGGCTTACCCGTGAATATCTGGATTGGCTGCCAAACCCTGAAGAAGTATTTAGCCGACGCTCCAGCGGGCTACTTATGGACCGATATGCATCTATCCGGCACGATTGATGAACCCAGGCAGGACCTCAGCCAGCGCATCATCGAACTCTTCAAAGAATCGCCCGGCGCTTATCTCGGTCTCATGTTTCGCCAGTTCGGCGATTGGCTGAAGAAAACATTTGGCGACTAACGGTCAGTGCGTCGAACTGACTTTGCCGCCGGTCAACCAATCACTGATTTCTGATCTTCCGGCCTCTGATCTCTGGCTTCTCCTGCTTCCAACATGCGAATGCGTTTGTCGATGAATGGCAAACGGATCGTCAGGGTAAGACCTCTGCCCTGGCTGCTCTCGATGGAGAGCTCGCCGCCGTGCTCGCGCACGATGCGGCGTACAATCAATAATCCAAGCCCACTGCCGGATGCTTTGGTTGTGAAATAAGGCTCAAATACGCGACTCAAGTTTTCCGCCGACATGCCGCCGCCGGTATCGACAAATCGGACGATCACATGCGTATCGGCCAGATCGGTCCGAATGCGCAACGTGCCGTGGCGGTGCATGGCTTCGACACTGTTTTTGATCACGTTGTAAAACGCTTGCTTCATCTGATCGCGATCGAGCTGAAGCAATGGCAGATCCGAGCGCAACTCTTGTTCAACGACTATCTCGCGGTCCTGAAGCTCAGGCGCGAAAAAGCGAACCGCTTCTTCGACAATTGTGTTTACATTTTCCGGCCGCAGTTGCGGACGTGACGGCCGGATGGCTTTCAAGAATTGCGTGACGATGGAATCCAGCCTGTTGACTTCGGAACGGGCGACATCGATCGATTGTTCAAGCTCCGCTTTTTCACCGTCGTGGAGCTTTTGCACGCTGCGCTCCATCAATTGCAAATGAATGTGCAGTGAGTTAAGCGGATTACCGATTTCGTGCGCGACACCTGCGGCCAACAACCTCAGCGCATTCAAACGTTCCGACTCAATCGTTTGCTGGGCGCGTTGCGGCGGCTTTCAGTGATGTCGCGCAGGATGATCACATGCCCAACCTCTTCCGCTGTAGCCGTGATCGGCTGGCCGGAATCATCCGCCTGTCGCCAATGCTACGGCGGACAAGCCGCCTCCGGCTACAGTCGGTTCGCGCTGTTCCATCACCAGCGGGACAACGTAGAAATTGATGAACCGATTTTGCGGATAGAAGATTTCCATGTCGTGGCTGACCGGGCCGCCGCTCCGAGTCAGCGATTCCCAATCGAGACCTCGAATGCGTTCATCGAGCCGCTTGCCGATTGCTTCGCCCGCCTCGAGTCCAAATAAGCCGCAAGCTGCATCATTCAGGTAAGTGATCCGGCCTTTCGAGTCGGTCACGATGATGCCTTCCTGGATGGCATTGAACACGGTTTCCAGGAAACCTTTCTCCTGCGCCAGGCGCAGAAAATAATTCTGCACATCTTCCGGCCCGATGCGGCCGAGGCGCTCGATGAGTTTTTCAAGAAAACCCGCTTTCATAAGCTTAGGTCATGGTTGAATGCGCGAATCGTTGAAGCGCTTGCAACCGATACGCTGCGCCGATTTAACTGTTCAACGACTCAACACTTCAACTTCTTCGTGTCGAGCCGGCACCTCCACCGTCAGCATTTCCACGCGCAAATAATTCAGTACCACCGGCGCGAGGATTAAGCCGGGGATCCCCATGAGTCGTTCGCCGAGGATCAGAGCGATTAACGTGAGCCAAACCGGATTGCGAATCCGGTCGCCGATGATCTTGCTGTTCAGCAAATACTCGAGCTTGTGAATCACGACGAGAAAGACCAGCGCGGAAATCGCCAGCTTCAGGGACATCGTCAACGCGAAAAAGACGATGATTGTGTTGCTCAGAAGGTTGCCGACGATCGGCACGAGCCCGCAAAGAAAGGTGACCGCAATGAGCAGCGGCGCGTGCGGCATGTGAACCGCCATGAGGAAGATCGCGGTCAACGCGGTATTGATGAGAGAAATGGTGATCTGCGCGCCCATTACCGTCTCAAAGCTTCGGTAAAAATCGCGGAACCGCCTTGAGACTTGATCGCAGCAAATGGAGTAAAGATTATTCTTCACCCGATGCGTGCCCCGGTAGGGGTCGAGCCCGGTTTTGAAAAAGAGGCTCGCGGCAGCGACGATTCCAAGGATGCTGAAAACCAGGTTCGTGGTCGTGGCTTTGGCAACGTTTGCAACGTTGCGCAGGTAATTCGCTTCCTCCCCGAGCGCGCCGACCACCACCTGCCTCAGACTTTCAAAATCAGTAAAGGGCAACTCGATCTGCCTCTTCTGAGCCCATGCGCTGGCCGAAGGAATCGAGGTATCCGCCACATCCGGCAACGCCAAAATGGCCGCCCGGGTAAAATAAACCCCGGCGGCGCCAATCCCGACCACAGCGATGATGAACAACGCCAGCGCCAGCCATTTTCTTCGGGTGAGAGAATATAGTTGGCGCAATGCAAAATACGAAAACAAGACTACCAGCAGCGGCGCGCCAAGATGAAGAATCCCCGCCAGAATGATTGTTGCGGCGAGCACTGCGTAAGAAACTCGCACCGGGGTAATCATGACTCACTCACCCCTTTTACTCCATCCGTGCCGGACATTGTCAACTAGGCCGTACCGTGCTGTAGAGTGCGCTGTCCTCAGCGCACGAGGGTTTACGCTACACAAAGATCGAAAATCGCCGCCGGGCGATCACAGAAGAACCGTTTCGGGACGTCTCGCTCCGCTAGCAACGATGTGCTCGTTACAAAGCTTGGCCTGTTTCTTTTTCAGCGCGTTCTTTCAGCGCCGCCTTGCGCGAAAGTTTTACGCGGCCTTTGTCGTCGATGCCGATGCATTTGACCCAAATCATGTCGCCAATCTTGACCACGTCCTCGGTGCGGTTCACTCGAAAATCGGCAAGCTCGGAAATGTGCACCAAGCCGTCTTTGCCTGGGAAAACTTCAACAAACGCCCCGAACTCCTTCGTCGTGACGACGCGTCCCTGATAGGTTTGTCCGATTTCGATTTCGCGGGTCATCCCGCCGATAATTTCCTTCGCGCGCGCCATGCTCTCGCCAGTCGTTGCGTAGATGTGCACTGAGCCGTCGTCCTCGATGTTAATTTCGGCGCCGGTTTCCGCGACGATGCCCTTGATGGTTTTGCCGCCGGGCCCGATGAGCGCGCCGATCTTCTCCGGATTGATTTTAATTGTCTCGATTCGCGGCGCGTATTTCGACAACTCGGTCCGCGGTTGATCCAGCGTGCTACGCATGATCTCGAGAATCTTCGTGCGCGTTTCTTTCGCGCGTTGGATTGCTTCCGCCATGATGTTGTGACCGATACCGGGGAGTTTCAGGTCAAGCTGAAAACCCGTCACGCCTGCGTCCGTTCCGCAAAGCTTGAAATCCATATCGCCATAATGATCTTCGGATCCAATGATGTCGGTTAGCAATTCGTAGCGCTTCAATTGCCCGTCATCACCGGCCTCGCTGACGAGGCCGATTGAGATTCCGGCAACCATGCCCTTCACCGGCACACCTGCGTCCATCAGTGCGAGCATTCCGCCGCACACGCTGGCCATGGAGGTCGAGCCGTTGGATTCCATGATCTCGCTGGAAATGCGGATGGCATAACGAAATTCGTTTTCGCTCGGCACGACCGGTTCGAGCGAACGCTCGGCCAACGCGCCATGGCCAATCTCACGCCGTCCAGGCCCGCCTGTCCGCCCGGTTTCGCCGACGCTAAACGGCGGAAAATTGTAATGCAGAATAAAGCGCTTTGATTGTTCGCCTCCGCCGTACGCATCAATCATCTGTGCTTCTTCAATGGGAGCCAGCGTCGCAAGCGCGAGTGCCTGAGTTTCGCCGCGCTGAAAAATCGACGAACCATGTGCTCGCGGCAGCACGCCTACTTCGCAGGTGATCGGGCGCAAATCGTTGATAGCCGCGCCCGTCCACGCGTTGCTGTTTTTCCAGAATGTTGGCGCGAAACATCTTCTTTTCGACAAACTCGAATGCCTGAGAGATCGCAAACGAATCTGCCTCGGGAAATTTTTGGAGAATCGCCGTCTTTACTTCCTCTCGCAGAGCGTCGATCGCTTTTGCGCGCGCACTTTTGCCTTCAGTGCGCAGCGCTTGTTCGAGTCGATCGCCGGCAACCTGGCGGGCGATATCCACCATCTCCTGATTCACGTGGAGCAACTGAACGTCACGCTTTGGTTTACCCACTCTCGAGGCCAGGTCTTTCTGGGCCTGAATCATCTCACGCGCATGCCCGTGCGCGAACTCGAGCGCTTTTATAAATTCAGCTTCCGGCATTTCCTTTGCCGAGCCTTCGATCATGATCACGTCGTTTTCCGTGCCGACGTAAACAAGGTCGAGATCGCTCTGGGCGCGCTCGTCATGTGTCGGGTTGGCAACTAACTCCCCATTAACACGACCAACGCGCACCGCTCCAATCGGGCCTGCAAAAGGAATGTCCGAAATAGAGAGCGCGGCGGATGCACCGTTCATCGCGAGAATGTCGGGATCGTTCTGGCCATCGGCGCTGAGCAGGATCGAGATGATCTGGGTGTCGTAAAAATATCCCTTCGGAAAAAGCGGCCGCAAAGGCCGATCGATCATTCGCGAAGTGAGCGTTTCCTTTTCCGCAGGACGGCCTTCGCGTTTGAAATAGCCGCCCGGGAATTTTCCAGCGGCTGCCGCTTTCTCGCGGTAATCAACTGTCAGCGGGAAGTAATCCTGACCTTCTTTGATTGCTAGCGGCCGAAACCGCGCTAACAAGCACAGTGGTGTCGCCGCACGTAACGATAACTGCGCCATCGGCGAGCTTGGCGATTTTGCCGGTTTCGATAGATATTTCATTGCCGCCGATTTTGGCGGTGACCTTTGTTGCATGGTTATTTTCCTGGATTAGCGGATCCAGGCGGTCACCCCGACTGTAGGTTTTAAACCCGTTGTCCGCCGCTGGCGGACGCGAAACTAAAACCTAAAATCCAAGGTGATTACTACGCCTGGACTGCTGATTGTCTCTTTAGTTTAGTTGTGGCTTCGAGCGAACCCGTCGAATGATCGCTCCGATTATTTCCGCAAGGTTCAGCTTCTCGATCACATTCTTGTAACGATCAGCTTCCGTTTTGCTCAAATAATCGAGCAGGCTCCGTCGTTGCGCGACCATCTTGAGTAAGCCGCGGCGCGACGAATGATCTTTCCGGTTAATCTTAAGGTGCTCAGTCAAATGCTCGATCCGGTGCGTGAGAAGTGCGACTTGCACATCCGCGCTGCCGGTATCTTTGTCATGCAATTGGAACTCCTTGAGATCCGACGTTTGGTTGCTCTCAGCCATAACGAAGCGCCTATTGTAGCCGAAGAACCCATCTTCGCAACCGCACAAACCAGCCGCGCCTGCAGCAGTCGGCGTGTTCTTAAGCTGGATGCCTTTCCCGTTTGCCGTCGCACCAAAGGCTGAGCTTTGCACGCGAACGGACTCCGCGCGGACCGCGGACGATTACGCCAAAGAAGTTGCGCAGAAAATGTTTCGCAGGATACATGCGCAATTTCCGAGCTGACGTGACAACCGGTTCTCGCAGCACTTTGAAAGCGCCCAGTTTTTTAGCTCGAGGAAAAATAAACTTCTTCACCAGCAAAGTACTGCTCATCGAATCCGCCGATAGCCTCGAAATTGCGTCGTGTAGTGAAAAGAAATGCGCCGGCCCCAAGATTCAGGCCGAAATAAACCGACGAAAACCCGCGCAACAGCATGCGTCCCCAAATGGGAACAAATCCGTCCATCGCCACTCGCGCGCTGCCTCCGGCGTAACCACCTTCCAGAGCGGCGATCCCCCACTCACATGCGCTCGATTGATCCGCGTGTCGGCGTCAACGAAGAACAAATACTCGCCCTGCGCAGCGCGTGCGCCTGCATTCCGGGAAGCCGCGATTTGGCGTCGATTGATTGGGATCACCTTCGCGCCCGCCCGCGACGCGATCTCCGGCGTCGCGTCCGTTGACGCATCATCAACGACGATGATCTCGTACGGCTGTGCTCGCGCCAGACGCGGCCTCCCGAATCGCAGCCAGGGTATCCGAAAGTTCGTGCTCTTCGTTGTACGCGGGAACGATAAATGAAATCATTGCTTTACTGAGGCGAGCCATATCGCCCGTGATCAACAGGCACGCAAGTCGCCGGCTCGCACGGCGCTACTTTGTCCGGGCGTAGAGCAGTGAATCGAGAAGCTTGTCCGTCCTTCACCACGTTGTTCTTGAGGCGTCCTTCGAAAGCTGAAGCCGGCTTTTTCCAGCACGCGTGCGGATGCGGGATTGTTCGCAAACGGCTCTGCATAAATTCGCCGCAGCGAAAATCTATCGAAACAAAAATCAGTGAACGCTCCAACCGCTTCCGTCATGATGCCGCGTCCCCAGAACTCCTCGCCGAGCCAGTAACCCAGTTCGGCAGTGTGCCGATGCACATCAATTCCTAAATGAATTCCAATCCCGCCAACAGCTGCGCTCGTTAACCTCAATACAAAACATTGTCGACCGGCTCGAACTGACCGTTGCTTCAAAAATTTGCGTGCGTCCTCGGTCGTGTACGGATGTGGAAACTGATCGCGCAATGCGAGCCAGACTTTGCGATTGTTCGCGTGCCTTGCCAGCGATTCGGCATCGTTCAGCCGCCACGGGCGAATCGTGCATCGTTCGAGCACGAGCTGCATCGATTACTCGCTATTGAACTTAATCCCAGTTTTCTGCACCTCGCGGTAAGGCAACAGCCATACGAGTGATTCATCGTGAAGATCGACCACCTGAATGCGATTTCCCCATGGATCACGAAAGTCGCAGCGGAACGGCGGCTCCAATTTGAGTTTGTATTTCTCGGTAAGTTTCTTTCTGACTTCCTCGAGCTGCGTTTCATCGCGAACCATGATCCCGAAATGCCGCATGTTTGCTCGCTGAACCTTGTCGACTTCGAAAATCGCCAGGAACTGATGGTCACCCAGTTTGAAGAACGCGTCGCCCTCGCCGCCACTCATCTGTTCGAGATTGAAAACATCCTTGTAAAAGGCCACCGCCTTCTCAACGTCATCCACCTCGATCGCGACATGATTGCATCCATAGACTTGCACGCTCATATGTCAGATTAGTCTGAAAACGAAGCGATGCGCGCGCGACTTTTCTGATCCAAAGGTGTCTCATACTGTCATCTGAGCGAAGCGAAGTCTCAGATCCTTTTTCCTGGCGTTCACTGGCCAATAATCAGAGATGTTTCGCTTCGCTCAACATGACAGTGCTAGTGTTGATAATTTATGCGCGTGACAAATTCACCACCGAGGCGAACGCACTTCAGCGAATCGGCATTAATCGCCTTTTTCAGTGCTGTAGCCTTGCTCATCCATCTGCTGACAAACGGGCGCTACGGTTATTTTCGCGATGAGCTTTATTACATCGCCTGCGGGCGCCATCTCGATTTTGGGTACGTCGATCAGCCGCCGCTGTCGATTTTGCTTCTTCGATTGAGCCAACTGCTCCTGGGCGATTCGCTTTTTGCGATTCGCCTCCTCCCGGCGTTGGCGGGTGCGGCGATCGTTGCGCTCACAGGCATGATCGCGCGCGAGATGGGCGGACGCGCGTGGGCCATCGCTCTCGCCTGCGCGGGATCGCTCTGCGCGCTGTTCAATCTGGCAGTTGGAAATTTCTTTTCCATGAACGCGTTCGAGCCGCTGTTCTGGATGGGATGCGTTTATCTTGTCGTCCGCATTGTTAACGGTGGTTCACCTACGCTTTGGCTTTGGTTCGGCGTGCTGCTCGGAATCGGCATTGAAAACAAACATTCGACGGTGTTTTTCGGCGTCGGCATTCTCGTTGCGCTGTTGCTCACCCCTGAACGCCGGCACTTTGCTCAAAAGTGGATCTGGCTCGGCGGAATTATCGCCTTAGCTATCGCGCTGCCGAACATCCTATGGCAAGCGCAGCATCACTGGCCCACATACGAGTTGCTGAGCAACATCGCTCACAGCAACAAAAACGTCGCGCTCAGCCCGGCACAGTTCATCGCGCAACAGGCTGTTTTCATGAACCCGGGAACACTGCCGCTGTGGCTCGCCGGCTTATTCTGGTTGTTTGGTTCACGTGACGGCCGGCGCTACCGCGCGATCGGAATCATTTACCTGGTCACGCTCACCGAATTCATCGTTTTGCATGGCAAAAGCTATTATCTCGCGCCTGCGTATCCGATGCTCTTTGCAGCGGGAGGCGTGGCGGCCGAGCGCGTTTTCGCGGCACGCCTGACGTGGATCAAACCGGTGTTCCTCGGCGCGATCATCGCAATGGGCGCGTTATGTGCGCCATTGGTCCTGCCAATCTTGCCGCCCGATAAGCTCGTCGCATACATGCGAGCCATCCACATGGAACCGCCGCGCACTGAGACATCACATACCGAAGCGCTCCCGCAGATTTTCGCAGACCAGTTTGGGTGGGAACAAATGGTCGGCTCGGTAGCGCATGTCTATCATCACTTGCGACCTGAGGACGAAAAACGCGCCGCGATTTTTGCCAAAACTATGGCGAGGCTGGAGCGATCGATTTTTCGGGCCAAAGCTCGGGCTGCCACCGGCGATTTCCGGACATCAGAATTATTTTCTATGGGGACCTCGCGATTGGACTGGCGAAGTCGCTTTGGTGCTCGACACGAATGACGACGACGAGCGCGAGCTATTCGGCTCGGTAGAAGATCTGGGCCAGGTAGTGAGCAGCCCTTGGGCAATGCCATTCGAAAGGCGACGTCACATCTACCTATGTCGCGATTTGAAGGTGAGCGTTCGAGAAGTCTGGCCGCGCGTAAAGAACTGGTTGTAACTCCGACAGCCTTTAGAGATCAGTCTCGAAGGGTGTTTATCCCCTGTCGGGCGATTCGTTCGATGAGTTGCGGATATGACAGGCCTGCTTTTCCGGCTGCGAGTGCGAAGTCTTCGTCGTCAGCGAGAATGGGATTCGGGTTCGCCTCGATGAAATAGAGCTTGTTTTCGGATGTCAGGCGCAGATCGATTCGCGCGTAGCCGTCGATTGTCAGCAATCGGTAAATCTCTTTACATTTCTTGTGGATACTTAATGACAAGCGCCGGATCGAGATCTCGGCGAAATGGTTCTCCAAGCCCCAGCGTTTGCGATATTCGTCGTCCCATTTCGCCTTGTAGGTAGCGATCTTCGGTTCGTCAGGCGGCACCTCGCGGAAGACCAGTTCGCGGATCGGAAAAACCGTCAATCGCACACAGCCCATCAGGCTCACGTAAAGCTCGCGGCCCTCGATGTATTCCTCGGCAATGGCGTCACTGTTGTATTTCTCGTGAATAAAAGTCACGCGTTCGCGAAACTGGTCGTCATTTCCAACGAATGACGCTTGTGAGATCCCGTACGACGCCTCTTCTTTCACCGGTTTCACCACGAGCGGAAATTTTGGCTGCTTCAGACGCGCGATCCGCTGCCCGCGCGGAATGACCACGAAATTCGGCACATGAATTCCGTGATAGTGCAGAATCTTTTTGAGATGCCTTTGTGCTTGCAAAGCGTCAGCCCGGTCGAGCCGCAGCCGGTGAACGGGAGGCCTTGCATTTCGAAAAATGAAACAATGTTCTGGTCGAATTCAGACTTGTTTCTGAATTGTTCGACCAAATTGAAAAGGACATCAGGCGCGCACATCTCCAGTTTTTGCCGCAGCAGATCGACATCGTCATAGATGGCCAGATGCTCCGGTGTGTGCCCCATCGCGCCGAGCGCGTTCATCACATCCGCCTCGGTTTTCCACTCTTTCGTTTTCAGTTCGTCGCTGAAATCCTGGTCAACAGTCGTAGGGCTTGTGCCGTCGAAGAGCACTAGAACTTTGAGCTTCTTCTTCATGTCCTATTCTCAGTCCGCTGTCATTCTGAGCGGAGCGAAGCTGCAACGCAGCGGACGAAGTCCCGCGAGGCCAGGCCTTTCAAATCCGACGTTCGGGGCGACCTAGTCCATAGTCGAGATGTTCTCGACTTCGCTCAACATGACAATGACGACTGATTATTTGGTGCGCTTGAATTTGCCGGTGAAAAGATAATTCATCACCAGCGTTGTGATAAAAGCGGTAACACGAAAATCCTGCTGCGGATCATCATTCAGCACATGCAATCCAAGTTCATCACATCGACGGGTAAGCCTCGCAAGGAGGTGGTTCACGGAGAATTTCTTTTCGTTTGTCCATTGGCAAACCGCATTCAGTAATCGCCGCCTTCGTCGGCGCAGATATGCGCTTGCCTTGATGCCAGCAGGCGCGGCGAAGAGCTGTCGCAGATCGGCATCATAAAAATCTGGATACGTATCCTCATTGAGTTTGCGTTTGTGCGCGTAATACGTTTTGAGCTTTACGTTCGAGACAATCGTAATCGGCGACGCGATACTGCGGAGTGTGCACTGGTGGCTTGCCTGCGAGCGAGCGCATCAGCTCATCAATGTATTCCATTTTTCGTAGCGCCGGCCAGTCAGCATAATCCTTGCGCCAATCGAGCTCCGGCGTGAGCCAGACCGCAAATGTCTCGGCGAAATCCTCGTCCGGATGACTCTGCGCATACCAATCCTCAAGATGAACGACGTAACTACGGCTGAACGGGCGTGGCCGGTAAGTGTCCGGTGTTTCCTCCCGCGATGTTTGCCCAAAACAGTCCTTCCATTTTTTCCGACGCGTCAGTTGATAAGCGTACATGTAAGCGTGCCCCGCTTCATGTCGCATTAACTTCATGAACCACTCCGGCGTCCCGCCTTCCACTTCGAGCATCATCGTGCGCTCGAGTGCGCGTAGCCGGTCGTGTACCAGAAAAACGGAACAAAGATCGCAGGAACCCCAACTGGGACGAACCATTCATCGCCAATATGACACGGCGGATGAAACACCAAGCCTTTTGCCGAAAGCTCGTCATAGAGGTGCCGGATAAGCGGTTCGAGTGCCGTGCCCTCGAGCCGCAATCCGAGTGACGAGATGCGGTGTTCAAGAAGTTCCTGGTCGCTCAGTGACGCCCAATCGGCAGCTTCCATCTCGCGCACCGTATCACCGGTAAAAGCGCTGTCACGCTTTCAAGGCGGGGCGGGCCAATGGCCATGAGGTTATGTGTCAAGCAGACCGGCGGTTCACAAATAAAAACGCGCGACAGCGCCGACGCGTTGGTCACGATCGATTGACAAGTCGCCCAACCCGTCTATAGAGAGGCCGGCTCGCCGCGGTGAGTCGTTGTCAGAAGTCCGCGCGTCCCCCAAGGGCTAGCGCGCCGGGGCTGTTCCGAATCCGAAGTAGAAGCTGCATTCCTGCGGCTTTCGGCATCGAGAATAGGGTGCTCCACACGAGACTCGACAACATCGGAGCAACCCCAAAACACCATGAAGCTATTTTACACAGTCATATTTTTCTCATTGCTGGCATCGGCCGCTTTCGCGCGCGAGGAGTCAATCCTGGCTCGTGTCACCAGTTACTGGGCAGGCGAGGGCTCCAAATTCGCCAGTACCGGCCGACGACTACACTCCGGACATTGCGCCGTCGATCCCAAGCGAATTCCGTACGGCAGCAAAGTTGTCTTCCCTGATCGCGCCTGCACCGCGGTCGACACCGGACCGGCGGTGATTAGTCGCAAAGCGGCTCGTCTTTGCGGACGAACTGCGAGCCAACTCAAGGCCATCGTGGTCGACCGATTTTTGAAACAAAGCGAGAGGCGATGGCGTGGACGAACACGCATCCCCACTTTATGACCCTTCAAGTTGTCCGGCCCGGATCTCACTCAGAACCGCCCGAGCTATGATTAAATTGAAAAATATTCGGAATCGCTTCACCCACGACGACAGGGACTTACAACTGAAATCGCCGTCCGACACTGGACAAGCACGGAAACGGCTGTACATCAACAGCCGATGAAATTGATCGACGCGCCGATTCGCGCTGCCCGCTGGGGCGGGCGAGCGGCATAGAGGCTCGTTAGATTTTCGCCAAGTTGGAGCCCGCAATTCGCGGCACCCCAGTGGTCGAATCTTACCACGCGCGGATTTTTCGCGCCGGTATCCCGAACCCACTTCGCCAATCACATTTAACAACGTAGAAAGTTATGAAACCAATACTTCAAATTAATCACAAACAGCGCCGCTCACGTCGCGACAACCGCGCACGGCGTCGTCACCAGAGTTTTCCATTAACGGATTACAACTATCGTCCGACAGCGGAAGCAGAGGCGAGTTCCCTCGCTGGTCGGCCGGTCACGAAGGCGCCCGCCTTTCACAAATTAAGCAGTAAATTCTTCGGCGCAGAAACAAGCCGGGATTATGTTCGCCGAGCTTTTGTTCTTCATTCTGATCACTGGCATCGCTGCCTGGCCGGTCGTGTCCATGCTCATCGCAGTGATTCGCATGATCAGGAATTACTGACGGCCCGGATTAGTCAGCGATGTTAGCGGTTGCCGCCGAAAATGCCGCGAATAGTTTGGCATGACCATTTATGAAAACGAAGGCCAAAACCTTCCACATCATTGTCTGGTCGATGCTGACACTGGCCGGCTTCAATCTGCTTGCAGCGAAGGAACCTCTTTACGACGGGCTCGGCTCCTATTCGCGCAAGGTCACGACTGACTCGGCCGAAGCACAGCGCTATTTCGATCAGGGCCTCGGCTTTCTCCACGGATTCAATCATCGCGCGGCGATCCGCGCGTTTCAGCAAGCCGCGGAGACTCGATCCGGAATGCGCGATGGCGCATTGGGGCGTAGCGCTCGCGTGCGGTCCGCACATTAATTCTATGGCCGTTCCACCGCCCGCAGCGGAGCTCGCGTGGAAGGAACTTGAGCTGGCTCAAAAGAATGCCGGCAACGCGTCGCCGGTTGAGCAGGCGCTGATCGACGCCCTGGCAAAACGTTACGCTAATCCGCAGCCGGAAGATCGCAGCGGGCTGGATCGCGCTTATGCCGATGCCATGCGCGAAGTGTGGAAAAAATATCCAAAGGATCCAGACGTCGGCGCTCTTTTCGCGGAAGCGATGATGAACTTGCGGCCCTGGGATCAATGGACACCAGACGGCAAACCGCAGCCGGGCACGGATGAGATCATTGCCACTCTGGACGCCGTGTTAAAACTCAATCCGAACCATCCACTGGCGAATCATCTCTACATTCACGCGGTGGAAGCATCGCCGAATCCGGAGCGTGCGATGGCTGCCGCGGACCGGCTCCGCAACTTACAGCCGGGACTTGCCCACAATGTGCACATGCCATCGCACATCGACATTCGCACCGGCCAATGGCTGAAGGCCGTGGATACAAATGCAAAAGCAGTGGAAGCAGATCAGCGCCACCGAAAGATTTTCGGGCCGCCCAAAGGTTTTCTGAACGTCTACATCGCGCATAACCGCCACATGCTGGCGTATGCCGCGATGATGACGGGTCAGCGCGACCTGGCGATGAAACACATCCGCGCCATGGTCGCGGAGATGCCGGCCGATTTTCTAAACGAAAACGCGCTGCAAGCCGAAGGAAACGTCGCGATGCCGCTGGAAGTAATGGTGCGCTTTGGCCTGTGGGACGAAATCCTGGCCGAGCCGGAAAAATACAGTGACAAGATGTGGTTCACCCGCGCATTTCATCATGCTGCTCGCGCGATCGCATACGCCGCGAAAGGTGACACGGTTAACGCGCGCAAAGCGCAAAGTGTTTTTGTCGAACGCGCCAAGCTTGTGCCAAAGGAAGATTTTGTGAGCAACAACAGTTGCGAAGCGCTTCTCGCCGTCGCCATTCCGATGGTCGAAGGAGAAATTCTGATCGCAGAAGGAAAGATTGATAGCGGCATTGAGCAACTGCGCGCCGCAATCCAAAAGGAAGACGCCCTCAAATATGATGAGCCACCCGGATGGTTGATTCCGGTGCGTCACTCGCTCGGAGCGGTGTTGATGAAGCAACAACGTTTTGCCGAAGCGGAGCAGGTGTATCGCGACGATCTCGCGCGTTTGCCCGAAAACGGCTGGTCCTTACTTGGCCTGGCAGAAAGTTTGCGGAAGCAAAAGAAAAACGCAGACGAAGTTGCTCAAACCCAGGCGAAGTTTAAGAAAGTTTGGGCAAAAGCCGATCTCACGATTACCACTTCGTGTCTTTGCCAGCCGCAGGCGTGACTCGCTGCGTACAGAAACCAGGACCAGTTGAGCTGACGCTTTCTCAGGCCGAGGGAGAAACCTACAGTTTTGCGTAAACGCCCATCAACGGGCGGCGCGATGGTATCTGTGAACGGAAGTCGCTGACGAAACCATCCTTGGTGCGAATTTCAACATGACCAACGCTTCGCGCGGTCCCATACACGAGCACCGAACCAACGGGCGCAGCGAATGGATCCGTTATCGATAGTCTTTTGAATCCGTAGTTGTTGACGAGTTCGAACGCAGCGTCTCTGGCAAGGTCGGTTTTCGGGCGGGAATCGATGACACCGGAAGCGAGTAACGCATCTTTAACGTAATGCCAGCATCGCGAGCGCGAATGCGCATGGGCGCGCTCCTGCGCGAGCGTTGCTGCTTGCACTAATCTGTTGTCGATGCGCCGATCGACTTTGGCTAGCGGGTAAACGATCCGCTTTGGATAATAGTCGCTAATCACGGGCACAGATTCCTTCTTACCCTGCGGAGAGCTGAAACTGAAACGGCTGCCATGCTGCACCGTTTGATTTACGGTCGGCTGATTCATCGGGCGCACGGGTTCCATCGCAAAGGTTGCTCGTGAGGGCGCCTTCTCGACTGCTTGCGTCGGCTTTTGCGCAGCTACGCGCACCGGCTTTTCAGCGCTCGTGCGCACCGATTCTGTCAGGAGTTTTCGCGTTTTTTTAGAGATCGCCGGCGCTGTCTTCGCCGTGATCACCTGGACTACATCGTTCGTGGCCTCATCGCTTCGACTGTCGCCGCCCAAGCTGGCCGGCGCCAAGCCCTGGGCACGTGCGCCCGCGCTGAACGTCACCGAAACCAATGCAGTTGCTAGTGCTAAGAAGAGTGGTGGTCTCCGCACGAGCGCGAGGTATGCCGGAAATCACAAACCGTGGCAAGCTTTTTTCGATAAAAATCATTGGCGGCTGGTCAGTTACCGAGGCCGCGATTTCGATGCGCGCGCGAACCATGCCACCCCGTTTCAATCGTCCGGGGAATAATCGGGCTCAAATCCGGGCGGAGGACCGAACATCTGGTCGCGGTCGATGTACGCCCGGTTCCGATGGCGGGGCACGGATTCTTCGCTCGTCCGGCGCGACGATGGCAGTGCGCCCGGAAGGCAAACGCAGGATCAATCGCCCATCGGATGTGATACCCGTAACGCGACTGCGCACCGAACGAGTGCGGCCTCGCGCGGAATATGCGGCCGAACTCCGGCTGGAGGGGCGCGTTTGGCTGTTGAGGCAACAGATTTCTTTTTGCTCTCAGCAGCGGACCGGCTTGCGGTAGCTGGCGGCGGTTCGGTGTTTGCCTGCGCTAATGAGTTTGCGGCTGTGTCCGTAGGAGCAGCGGTGTCGGGCGTCGCTGCCGCAGCATTTTCCGCTGCATTCGTTGGAGCGGCGCCGTGGGATTGAGCGTTGGCTATTTGAGCCTGCTGAACATCGGCGGGCGAAACGTGAAACGGATTCGGAGTCGTCGCGGCGTTTGCCGGCGCAGGAGTTTCAGGTAGGGCAGTTGGTTTCGCCGGTTGCGATGACACAACGGCGGGAGGCGATGTCGAAGTGTTTCGAGTGACTTGAGTCTCGGGCTGACTTGCCGCTGGTGAAGAGTCCGGCACACCAACCAGAACGCCAACTTGCTTTGGCTTTTGGATGCCACGAACCAACTTGCCGATTGAGTCCGGGAAAACCACGGGCGCGATTGCCGCTGCCAGCAACAACAGGACGCCAACCACCGCCGCGGTTCGCACCAGCCGCCGCGGCCGCGCTTTTCTCGGCTGCGGAACGCTTGTCCTAAGAGGGATACCGTAGCGATCGGATAGCGTGCGTCGGCGCTCAATTTTCCCAAGCGATTCGCGGATCATTTCCGTGACGACCAGCAAATCCTTTGGACGCTGATCGGGGTCGCGATGCAACAACCGGCCTAACAAGACTCGCAACGGCTTTGGAAACCCTGAAAACTTTGGACCGCGCTGGAGCGCCTCGGCTGAGAGCGCAATCCCGGTCAGCAGAAAATAGAGGGTCACACCGAGTGAATAGATTTCCGAGCGGATATCATTCGTCGGGTCGCTGAATTGTTGATCATTCACGCCCTGGTCGCTGGCGGGTTTGCCAGGCACATCTGATTCGCTTAGCTGAGGCTCGGGCTGAGGCATGAGCGCCGGCAAGCCAAAGTTGGTGACCTTCACCAACGGCCAAGTGCCCTCGGCGGTCTGCCCTGGCACCAGCATGATGTCCGAGGGCCGAATGGGCGGATACGGGAGCTTGTGAAAACCGGCCGAGGACAACACACTCACGATCTGTTCGCCCACTCGTAGTGCAGCGTCAGCCGGCATCGGTCCGTGGCTGCGTACCCATGACGCAAGTGTCTCACCCGCAAGCCGCTCGGACACGTAAACGTAATCGTCTCCTTCGCGCCCAAAATCGCGGACGCTGCCGATATTGGCATGCTGCAGCTTCTGCGCCGACGATATATGTTCTTCAAATCCCTCACGCTCGGCCGGGTCGATACTCGCTGCCGGGATCAGCGTCACAGAGACTGGCTCCCCGGTTCTCTCATCCACGGCTTCGTAGCTCGTTGCGGGACCGGCGCTAAAGGGTTGGTACGGCGTGCCGTCATATTGAAGACGGATGCGGTAATTCTTGAGGAATGTCGTGCGCTCCATAACCGGCCTCGTTGGCCACGGCACAAATACGATCTGGCTGCACCGCCATTCATTCAACCGTGATTTCGGCCGCGAGTTGCTCGGCGTTTGCGTTCGAGAGGCGTGACCTCAGGATCGCCGATTTGAAAGACCCGCGTCTTGGCCATTACCCGAATACACTTTGGAAATTGCGCCCGCGGCGAAATTTGCGAATCTAAACCGCAGATCCTAGTACCCCGTGGTGTAACGGTAACACAGCGCCCTTTGGAGGCGTTATTCATGGTTCGAATCCATGCGGGGTAGCCACGTAAAGCATCTTCGACGCTCACGTGGCACCACACCAGAGGACCGCGCGGTGCCTGTCTAGCTGGAAATTTCTCTGACCGCGTGGTGAAGCCTTTTACGCGATTCACCAAATCCCCGAACTGAAGGGTATAGTTTGGGTCCGGCTTTATGAACGGGTGAGGTAAGAAAATCTGCACGCGTCGCCGTAGGCAATCAGGAAATTGTGCGCGGCCTGACCCCTTCTATTTCGTGTTCCGCGAGGCGAAGTGCGCACTGATGGGCCCGAACGGCTCGGGGAAAAGCACGCTGGCGAAGGTGTTGGCCGGACATCCCGATTACCGCGTAATCGCGGGAAAGAGTTTTGATGGACGGCGAAAATCTTCTGGAACTTGAGCCGGATGAACGAGCACGACGCGGTCTGTTTCTGGCTTTCCAGTATCCGAGCGAGATTCCGGGCGTGACCATTGCCAATTTTCTCCGGGCAGCGTTGCAAGCGCGTCTGCCGGAAGGCGAAGAACTGGAGGCCACCGATTATTACGCCAGGCTTTACGAAAAGATGGAATTGCTCGGCATGGATCGTTCGTTTACTTCGCGCTCGGTCAATGAGGGTTTCTCCGGCGGCGAAAAAAAGCGCACGGAGATTCTGCAAATGGCCGTGCTCGAGCCACAATACGCCGTGCTCGATGAGACCGACAGCGGCCTGGACATTGACGCGCTCAAGACCGTTGCGCACGGGGTCAATTCGTTGCGCGGGCCGAACCTTGGGATACTGTTAATCACGCACTATCAGCGGCTCCTGAACTACATCGTTCCCGACTACGTCCATGTGATGGTAGGAGGGCGAATCGTTAGGAGCGGGCGAAAAGAACTCGCTCTGGAGCTCGAGGAAAGAGGTTACGATTGGACACGCGAGGGAGCCGAGCGAACCAGCGTTTACGAGGTAACAACAAATGAAAACCGAAACTACTGCCAGTCAATATTGATCGAAGTAAGGGCGATTTCTCTTATCCGGAAGCTCACGTGCGCGATGCGGGCGCCGGCTTGAGCGAGCGGACCGTTCACTACATCTCGGACGTCAAAGAGGACCCGGATTGGGTGCGCGAGTTCCGTCTGCGCGCTTTGAAGACATTCTGGGAGAAACCGCTCCCAACGCACTGGGCGAGCAAGGATCTCGAAGCCATCGATTTCGACAAGATCCGTTACTATCTCTCGCCCGGGACCGAGACGAAACGCAGCTGGGAAGAAGTACCAGATGACATCAAGCGCACATTTGAGAGGCTTGGCATTCCCGAGCAGGAGCGCAAATTCCTCGCCGGCGTGGAAGCGCAGTTCGACAGCGAAGCTGTCTATTCAAACATCAAGAAAGCCGTCGGCGAACAAGGCGTCATTTTTGTCGGATCGACGAGAGGGACTGAAGAATTATCCGGAAATTTTCCGGACGTGGTTCAGCAAAGTCATTCCGGTTGGCGACAACAAATTCAGCGCGCTGAATTCAGCTGTGTTCAGTGGCGGCTCATTCATCTATGTCCCGCCCGGAGTGAAAGTGAAGCATCCGCTGCAGGCATACTTCCGCATCAACGCGGAAAACTTTGGCCAGTTCGAGCGCACCCTCATCATTGCGGATGAGGGCTCGGAAGTTACTTACATGGAAGGCTGCACTGCGCCGAAATTCAATACGCCAACACTGCACAGCGCTGTCGTCGAACTCGTGGCGCTCAAGGGCGCGAAGATTCAGTACATCACCGTGCAGAACTGGGCTTCGAACGTTTTCAACCTCGTGACGAAACGCGGGCTCGCTGCAGGAAAACGCCGAAGTGAAATGGATTGATTGCAACATCGGGTCTCGCCTCACCATGAAGTATCCCGGTGTTATTATGAAAGGTCGAAAGGCGCGCGGCGAAGTCTTGTCCATCGCGCTTGCCAATGATGGTCAGCATCAGGACACCGGCGCAAAGATGATTCATGCCGCCGATGAAACGACCAGCAACATCGTTTCCAAATCGATCTCGATCGGCAAAGGTCGCGCCACTTACCGCGGCTTGGTGCACGTGCCGAAGCATCTAAAGAATTGCAAGAACAATACCGAGTGCGACGCGTTGCTCATCAACTCGACGTCGCGCACGGATACTTATCCGGCGATCACCGTGCGCGGCACTGGCAACGCCGTGCAGCACGAAGCCAGCGTCAGCCAGGTCAGCACGGAGCAAATTTTCTACATGCAACAGCGCGGTTTGAGCGAGGCGCAGGCGATGAGCTTGAGCGTGAACGGTTTCGTCAACGATCTCGTCCGCCAATTCCCAATGGAATACAGCGTCGAGCTCAAACGGCTGATCGAGCTGGAGATGGAAGGCTCGGTCGGATAACCGTCGCGTTTGGCGAATTCTTTCTGTAGCGGCGGTCTGTGACCGCCGTCTGCGTCTACAAGTTCAGATGTCGCTCAGTCACACATCAAGAGCAAGCAGCACCGATTCTCTCCGGCCCGAGCGAATCGCGCGATTTTCCAGATTGGTTTCGTGATCAACAGCGCGCAGCGTGGCAACAATTCGAAACGTTGCCGAACCCGACGCGAAAAGATCAACCATGGCGATTTTCAAATGTCGGTCTTCTCGATCTGGCGCCGTTTCGAATAAGCCCGCCGCTTTCTGAAGACGACCGCAACAATGTTCTGAAGTATTCCCGCGGGCTCGACGAGTACGCGGGTCGAATGATTTTCGCCAACGATCAACTCATCGAGCGCGACGTCGTTTCTGAAGACCTGAAAAAGCGCGGCGTAATTTTTCAACCGCTCGAGCGCGCCATGGTGGAGCACGCCGATGTCTTCCGGAAATATTTCATGTCCACCGAAGCGAAGCTTGGCTCGGCCAAGTTCGCCGCGTTACACAAGGCACTCGTTTCGATCGGGAACATTCCTGTTCGTGCCGCGCGGGCTCGAAATCGAATTGCCGATCGAAATCTTCCATTGGCTGCGCCACGATAACATGTCGGTGTTCCCGCATCTGCTCCTCGTGGCCGATGAGTTGGCGAAGGTGACGGTGATCGAACATTTCCGGTCGTGCAGCCGAACGGCCCCAGGCTTCGCCTGTGGCGTGAACGATCTCATCGCAGGACCTGGCGCGAAGGTGACATACGTGTGCGCGCAGGAGTGGGCCAGTAACGTGATCGCGTTACAAATGAACTCCACGGTGGTCGATCACGATGCTTCAGCTATGAGCCTGAATTTGCACGTGGGCGCAAAATATTCGCGGTTCGAAAGTCTGAGCCGTCTCATTGGCGAAGGCGGCCGCAGCGATCTGCTCGCTGTCGCCGTGGCGAAACACCAGCAGGAATTCGACGCGCGCACATTGCAGGACCACATCTCGCCGCGCACGGCGAGCGACTTGCTTTACAAAAACGCGCTCGACGATCGCGCCCGCACGATTTTCGGCGGGCTCATCCGCGTGGAACCGCACGCGCATTTCACCGACGCTTATCAAAAGTTCGCAACCTTCTGTTGAGCGACGACGCCGAAGCCAACTCAATGCCCGGCCTCGAAATCCTCGCCGACAACGTCCGTTGCACCCACGGCGCAACCTCCGGCCAGATCGATGAGGACGAGCTCTTCTATCTGCGCACCCGCGGCATTCCCACGAAAGTCGCCCAGCGCCTCCTCGTCACCGGATTCCTCGACGAAGTGATCCAACGCCTCAATCATCCGGTGATTGGTGATCATTTGCACCGCCTCATCGAAGAGAAGTTCGCCGCATAGGCTCTGGGGAGCACGCGTCTTGCGTGTCGCTTTCGGCATTCTCGCCGAAGATTTTTCCGATCAGTTCTCCTGTTTCTCGCTCGGTATTCAGTTCGAAATTGATTTTTACGTCGTAATGATCGCCCTTGATTAGCCCCGTCGGCGGCGGATCAACCTGGCTGATTTGTTTCGCAACCGCCGCCACTGATTCATTCACTGTGGCGTTCTCGGATGGTTTGGCGATTTCGAATTTCGAAACGCGACCGTCCTTTTCGATTCGCACGTTCACGAGTGTCGAAATTTTGCGCCCGAAGGGACGTTCGTGGTGGGCTGGATCCAGGCACTGTAAAAACGATCATGCAACATGTTGCCGTACCAGCCAAATTCGGACGCACGTCGCCTTCCGCCGCTCGCGCTGCCAGCTTTGCCTGTTGATCCACTTTGCCCGCTTCCGCTGTGAGACGCGGAATCCTTTTTGCGAGCACAATTTTGTCCTTTTTCTCCGACTTGGCGTTCGCTTTTGCTGGGCTCGACTTCGGTTTTGCCGCCGGTTTTGGAGAACCTTTCGCCACCAGAGTTTTCTTGGGAGTTGGTTTCGGGATTGGTTTTGGAGTGGTTTTTGCTCTTAATGCAGGAGTGGCACTCGGCTTCGGCAGCGGTGTTGCTGTTGCCGTCGGTTTCGGAGTAGCCGTTGGCAATTCGATTTCGCTCTTCGCGGTTGGTTACGACAGGCTTTTCGTCTGCGGCTTCATCCTGTTCCGACTCGCTGGATTCAGTCGTCAGTGGCTGGCTGCTTTGGTGATGGCGATTCCTGTTTTTCCGATTCGCCTGCCGAGAGATCTCCCGCGCCACCCAACCACACGATGCTCTCTGGATTCGATGACGCCTTCGCTGCCACACTCCAGCGGATCAGTCCCGCGATCAGCGCGACGTGCGCCAGCGCGATCAGGACGACGTTTACCCAAAAACGCCCGCTTGGCGTACCGATACCTCTGCGAAGGCGGCCCTTTCGCCATTTAATTCGGCTCTGCTTTGGTGGCGATACCGACCTTCGTGATTCCCGCGCGTTGCAATGCGTCCATCACTCCGATTAATTTTTGCACGGGCAAATCGTGATCGGGTCGAATCACAATGGCGATATCCGGATTCGTCTGTTTCAACTGCACCAACTGCGTCGTCAGAGTTTCCAAGTCCATCACCTGATTATTGAACCGGATCGTGTCGGTGCGATCGATTGAGACCGTTTGCACCTGCGACGTGTTGATGGGCGGATTCTTCGTGCCACTGGATGGGATCACCAGGTTCATACTGCTTTCCAGCAGCGGCGTGGTGATCATGAATATGATGAGCAGCACAAAAGCGAGATCGAGCAGCGGCGTGATATTGATCTCGCTCAACGTGGAGAGATTCTGGCGTTGCGAGTAGCGTCTCATCTGCCCTTTCTTCGACGTTCGGAGTTGGACGTTGGACCGTTGAAAACATTTGCAGAAAACGCCCAACGCCCAACGCCGGACGCTCAATTCGAACGAAGAAAGCATGATGATCATCTGCGAAACGCGGATTCCCGCGACCCGTGATCGACATATTTGTGCTCGAACTCGGATGCGAGCTCGGCGGCGAAGTTGTCCATCTCCACGATGATCCCGCGAATGCTGGTAACGAGAAAGTTGTAACCGAACATTGCCGGGATCGCCACGCACAGCGCGACGACTGTGGTTATGAGCGCGCCAGAAACACCGGGCGCCATTGCCACGAGGTTGGGTGAGCCCGCCTCAGCAACGCCGGTGAACGCGTCCATCACGCCCCAGACCGTGCCGAGCAATCCGAGAAAAGGCGAACCGCTCACCGCGGTAGCGAGCAGAATCATCTGCGATTCGAGTGAAAGCGCTGTCTCGCCCACCGCGCGTTCCATTGCGGCGTTGACCGCACCCATTTGCGCCGGTGAAATCTTGTCAGCGATCTCGAGCCGGGCGCGAAAGGTGTCATCCACTTCGGATGACCCGAGCAGATGGAATGTCATTTCCTCACACCCTGCGCGATACACATTGAAAACGGGCGCACCCGGAAAGCGCGCGTTTTTCTCAAACAGACGAAGTGGCTGTCGGTCTTTGTGAAAAGCAGCGAGGAAACGAGCGTTCTGTCTCCGCGCGAAACGGATCACGCGCAATTTCGTGATCATGATCGACCAACTGAAAATCGATACGACAGCAAGAAGAGTGAGAACGATTTTGCCTGCGATCGTCGAGTGATCGAACGCAAACAGTAGACCGCCGCCGGCCGCTACGATTTCCGGAACGAGCATTTCCGCAGTCACCGGCATTAGTAATAACGCCGTTTTGCGGAAACGCCACCCGAAACGCGCTGTCATCCTGAGCGCAGCGAAGCGGAGTCGAAGGATCCCGCAAAACTACTTTCGAGTTCCGCCACGGGATTTCTCGACTTCGCTCGGAATGACTACTTGCCTCTTTGGGAACGTCGGGTGCCTCTTTGCCGCCACGATGAATGCGGCGCCAATCACAATCAGGAAGAACGAAAAGAATTGGCCGCGCGTGAATGCTCCGATCAATTCCGCGTCGGGCTCGCGGAAATTTTCAATCACGATTCGAAAGATCGCGTAACAAATGAAAAACAATCCGGTCAAAACGCCGTTGGGTTGGCGCGTGCGCGTCCGCACAAACCACAAAATTGCGAACAACGCGATGCCCTCGAAGAAATGCTTCATAAAGTTGCGACGGATGCCGCGGCGACAGAATTGAACGCAGTGCGTTCGCGACCTCCGGCTGACTGCGCACCGCGCCGATGATCGCGTCCGGTGTGGTCAACGATGGATCGATTCGCGCGCACGCTGCGACTGCGCGTTCAGCTTCCTGAGGATGATCGAACAGTTCCTTCGGAAACTGCATCGCCCACGGAACATTCGCGATCCGCCCGTACAGCTCGCCATTAATGAAGTTCGCGCATCGTCCGAAGAACAATCCGAGCGGCGCCGTTACGACGAGATTGTCGCCGAGATTCAGCCACGAAATTTTGTGACGCCGCGCGTAGTAAAGCGTGAAGAGCAATAGGCCGAACATCCCGCCGTGACTCGACATGCCGCCTTCCCAGACGCGCAAGATCGACAACGGCTCGCGCAACATTTCCGGCTTGTAGAAGAAAACGTAACCGAGACGCCCGCCAACGATCACGCCGAACAGCGCGCAGCCGGTGATGAAATCGCTTACGCGTTGCGGCGGCAGATCGGCGTATCCGCGCTTGGACAGCCAGAGAAAAGAAAATAGCTCGGATACAAACGCAAGCACATAAGCGAGCCCATACCATCGCGGTCCGACGTTGTCGTAGATCCGGAAAATGATCGGATCGAGGTTGTGCAGATAGTAGGCGAACATTTGCGGCGCGATTGTGGCTGATGTCGCTGATAGCCGCAATCAAAACGCGTGTCATCCCGAACGAATGTGAGGGACCTCTCAATAGATGACCGGTCACCCAATGTTCACTGCGTCACGGCGATTTCGATTGTGAGGTCCTTCGCTCCGCTCAGGATGACAGCGCGGCTTTCGGACGCGGTGTGTTCAAAACCTTTCGCAAAAATGGCGCGGTGCGGCTGACTCGATTTTTCGCCACTTGTTCCGGCGTTCCGCAGGCGACCACTTCGCCGCCAGCTTCACCCGCTTCCGGCCCCAGATCGACGATGTAATCGGCTTCGGCGATCACACTGAGATTGTGTTCGATGACAATGACGGTGTTTCCTTCGTCAACGAGCCGATGCAGCACGTTGAGGAGCAATTCAATGTCTGCCATGTGCAGGCCGATGGTCGGTTCCTCGAGCAAATACAATGTCGATCCGGGCTTGCGCATTTTCCGGATCCGCTCGTCCGCCGCGCGGCTCACACCGCGTTTCAATTGCGTCACCAGCTTGAGCCGTTGCGCTTCGCCGCCGCTTAGAGTGGGACTCGGTTGTCCGAGCTTCAGATACCCAAGGCCGGTGTCGACCAGGAGTGAAAGTGGGCGGGCGATTTTCGGATGCGCTGAAAAGAATTGCGCGGCTTCTTCGATCGTCATTTCCATTACGTCGCCGATCGATTTCTCGTTGTAGAGAACCTCCAGCGTCTGCGCGATTGTAGCGCGCGGCCGTGGCAATCTTCACACGAGACATAACTGCTGGGCAGAAAGTTCATCTCGAGCTTGATCACGCCCTGGCCCTTGCACGTCTCGCAGCGGCCGCCTTCGGCATTAAACGAGAATCGGCTCGCCGAATAGCCGCGCATCCGTGACACGCGGCAATTGCGCGTAAAGATTTCGGATCTCGTCGAACACTTTCACGTAGGTTCCCGGCGTCGAGCGCGAGGTCTTTCCGATCGGCGACTGATCGACTTCGTACACGGCTTCGATGCGTCGCAGTCTGGGAGCGCACGCCGCGTGCTGGTTGCCGCATTTTGCGGCAACGAACTTTCTGTTTCCCAACTTACGCCCATAGGCGCAATTGGAAGTTCGTGAAGGCAGAATGCCTTCACCAGCACGCTGCAAGCGTGCGCTCCCAGAGTCTCGCGATACGCGGCAACAATACCTCGTGCATTAACGTGGATTTGCCGCTGCCGGAGATTCCGGTGATCACCGAAAGCCTACCGACCGGGAAACGCACATCGATGTTCTTCAAATTGTTCGCGCGCGCGCCACGAATCTCGATCCAGTTTTCGACATCGCGGCAGCGAGCGGCGTGATCCCCGGATCGGATGACACAGCGGCGATTTCAAGCAACGCGCGGTTTCGGAATTTGGATTTTTCTGGACATCGCTCAGCGTTCCGCTCACCACCACCTCGCCTCCGTGAATTCCCGCGCGCGGCCCGAGATCGACGATGTGATCGGCGCGCCGCATCGTTTCTTCGTCGTGTTCGACCACGATCAATGAGTTACCCTTGTTCCGCAGCGTCGTGAGCGTTTCGAGCAAGGCGCTGATTATCGCGCGGATGCAAACCAATCGTTGGCTCGTCCAGGACGTAAAGCACGCCGCGCAAATTTGAGCCGAGTTGCGCAGCCAAACGGATTCGCTGCGATTCACCGCCACTCAAAGTTTTTGCCGAGCGCCCAAGCGCGAGATAACCGAGCCCGACGGTCTCCATAAAATGCAGTCGCTGTTGAATCTCGGGAATGAGACCGGCGGCTACCGTCTGATCTCTCCCTTTGAATTTTAGTTTCGCGATCGCGCGCGCTGCTTCGCCCGCCGAAAGATCCGTGAATTGATCGATCGTATAGCCTTGCACGCGCACATGACGCGCCTCCGCGTTCAAACGCGAGCCGTGACAACTTGGACATTCGCGCGCTTCGCCTTCGTCGATCCATTCGGATTCGCGTTCGGCCGCCAACTCGTTTTCCAGAACAGATTCGCCATCGCGGTTCGCTCCCGTTTGCAAATCGCTGGTCCCAAATTTCGCCGAACCCGCCGCATTCTTCGCACATCCCATGAGGCGAATTAAACGAGAACAAACGCGGATCGAGTTCCTCAAATGCGCGGCCGCAGTTCGGGCAGCTCATCTCGGTGCTCACGACGGTAAGGCGATTTTTTGAATCAAGCAGACGCGCTGTGCCTCGGCCAATCTCAAGCGCGCGTCGGGCAATCTCGCGAGCACCAGCGATTCGCCGCCGATCGATCACGCCCACCACCACGTCAATGCGTGTGTTCTTTGAAACGCTCCAGTTTCCGAAATTGCGCGACCGGAACGAGCTTTCCATCCACATAAAGAGTGTCGAATCCCTGGCGTTCCGCCCAACGTGCCACGTCGGTGTGAAAACCTTTGCGAGCTTTCACCAGCGGCGCGAGCACCTTCAGCGGACCGCGTTTCGCAGCCGTCTCGATCTGTTTCACAATGGAAGCCGCACTCTGTTTTTCCACAGGCAAATCGCAGTCAGGACAAAACTGCGTTCCGGTTTTTGCGAACAAGAGGCGAAGGAAATGGTAAACCTCCGTAACCGTCGCGACCGTCGATTTGCCTCCGCCACGAGTCACACGTTGCTCGATGGCGACGGTCGGGGGCAATCCGCTGACCAGATCGACATCTGGTTTTTCGAGTTGCTCCACGAATTGCCGCGCATACGGCGACATGCTGTCGAGAAACCGGCGTTGTCCCTCGGCGAATAGGATGTCGAACGCGACCGTCGATTTGCCGGAGCCGCTTAACCCGGTGATGACCACTAGTTGTTCCCGCGGGATTTTCAGATCGATGTTTTTGAGATTGTGCTCGCGCGCGCCGCGAACATGAATCGCGCCGTTGCGATCACTTGCGCCAGATCGCGGAGCTGTTTCTGCCGGCTCGCGCTAACTCTCGCTGTCATCCTGCGCGTAAGCGAGGACCTCGCAATCTCGCGCATCGATCTGTGCGTGAGATCCTCGCCGTCTTCGCGGCTCGCGGATGACATGCAACGGTTCGCGAACTTCCGAGAGAACGTGTCGCGAAGAAATTTTCCGGTATGCGAATTTCTCGGCTTGCGCAATTTGTTCGGGCGTTCCGGTGGCGACGACTTCACCGCCCGCATCACCAGCTTCGGGGCCGAGATCGACGATCCAATCGGCGCACTTAATCACCTCCAGATTGTGCTCGATCACCACGAGCGAATGCCCGCGATCCACAAGGCGCTGGAATAATTGCAGCAGCATCGCCACATCGTCGAAATGCAGTCCCGTGGTTGGCTCGTCGAAGATGAACAGATTGCGGGTGCCGGAAGCGTCCGACAAATGTCCCACTAGCTTCAGCCGCTGCGATTCGCCGCCGGACAAGGTGTTCAACGGCTGACCCAACCGCAAATAACCAAGCCCAACTTCGTCGAGCACTTTGAGGCCGTCGGAAATTCGCGCGCCGCAATCTTCGCCGGTTTGCGCAAAGAAATGGATGGCTTCGCTGATCGTGAGTTCAAGAACGTCGTGAATCGATTTCTCGTGCAGGCGCACCTTCAGCACGTGCGGCTGGAAACGTTTGCCTTCGCATTCTGCGCAGCGCACATAAAGATCGCTCAAGAATTGCATCTCGATCTTTTCGTAACCTGTGCCCGAGCAACGTTCGCAACGCCCGTTACCGGCGTTAAACGAAAAGGCGCCTGCGGTCAGTCCCTGCGCCATCGCCTCCGGTTGCGCGGCGAACAATTCGCGGACTTGATCAAACAAACCGAGATAAAGAATCGGAGTTGAACGCGGGGTGCGAGCAAGCGGTGACTGATCCACCATCACCACATCGCCGATTCGGTGCGTGCCGGTGATCGATTTGCATGCGCCCGGTTCCTGATCTGAGGATTGTCCCTTGGCGCGCAGCAGATTCCGGTACAGCACATCGTGAACCAGAGTCGATTTGCCGGACCCGGACACTCCAGTTACACACGTGAAGACGCCGAGCGGCAACTCGACGTCGATATTTTTCAAATTGTGCTGTCGCGCGCCGAGGATCTTGACCGACGAAGTCCATTTTCGCCGCGATTTCGGGACTGGAATTGATTTACGCCTCGTAAGATAATCGCGCGTTAAGGATTGGAGCGCAGCGCGTGCGGTCGCCCATCGCGGCGAGAACTTTCTGGCGACCGATCGCCGACGCATGCTGGACCAAAGTTCGTGAGGCGCTTCACCAGCACGCAGAAGCGTGCGCTCCCGGATTTCGACACCGCGCGAGAAATTCTTCCAACGGTCCATTCCAAACCAAGTCGCCGCCGTGCTCGCCGCGACCCGGGCCGAGATCGATCAAATTGTCCGCTGCGCGGATGATTTGTTCCTCGTGCTCGACAACCAGCAAGGTGTTGCCTTTGTCGCGGAGATTGTGCATCACGCGCACCAATTGACCAACATCGCGCGGGTGTAATCCAATGCTCGGTTCGTCCATCACAAAAAGCGTGTTTGCCAGCGAAGCGCCGAGGCACGTGGTGAGATTTACGCGCTGCACTTCACCGCCGCTCAACGTGCGCGTGGACCGGTCGAGCGTGAGGTAACCGACGCCGACCTCGCAGAGATAGTTGAGGCGCGCGCAAATTTCGTCGCGCAACATCTGCGCTGTTTTGTCGTTAGACGAACATTCGATCGCGCGCAGAAGATCACGAGCGTCGGAAATCGAGAGCGCCTGGAATTGAGGCAGAGTTAAGCTGGAGCGCGTGCCTCCGGCTTGCGATTCTGCGCCTTCGCAGACGCGACGACGCGTCGCGCTACTAATTCTATAATTCAGCGCTTCCGGCTGGTAGCGACCGCCGTTGCATTTAGGACAGGTGACGTATGCGCGGTAGCGGCTGAGCAAGACGCGCACGTGCATTTTGTAAGTCTTGCTTTCCAGCCAGCGAAAAAGCCGCGCACTCCATACCAGCGATCGTCCTCATAGTCTTCGTCGGTGTATTCGCCTGATCGCCTCTCTCCTTCGATTACGAAATCCTGATCGGCCTTGGGTAATTCCTCGAACGGCACGTTAATATCGATGTCTTCGCGGGCGCACGCGCGGAGCAAATCCTTCTGTGATTCACCAAACTCGGCGCCGCGAAAAACGCGCACCACGCCTTGTTTAATGCTGAGGCTGCGGTCGGGGATCGCTTTGTTTAGATCAATCGCGATCGTTCGGCCGAAGCCGCGGCAGTCCGGACATGCCCCGAGCGGATTATTAAAACTGAAAAGGCCGACCGTTGGCGGACGAATGTCCAAATCGCACCAGGCACAGTGCCAACCGGTCGAGAAGGGGAGAACTTGATCGACGGTGGACGCTTGTCGGTCGCGGTCTGTTGATGGTTCGCACGTGCGATACGTCCTGCCTCCACAGGAATCTGACGATTGACCTGACCCTTGCCAAAGCGCAGCGCGGTCTCGATTGCTTCGACCAATCGCGTGCGATTTTCCCCAGTGATCGCGATGCGATCCTGAACGACCTGCACACGCGCGCCGAGCCGTTTGGTTTTTGGATTCGGGTCGTCCACGCGCACGACTTTGTTGTCGATCCAAACGCGCAGGTAGCCCTGCTGCTGGAGGAAATCGAAAAAGTTCCGCGGCTCAGTTCCCGAGGGGACTGCGACCCAGAATGTGATAAGAATATTTTTGCCGACAGCAGTCGCGCAGAACCTGCTCCGCAATCGACTGCGCTGTTTCCGGTCGAATTTCACGGCCGCAACTCGGACAGAACGCGTGCGCAATGCGCGGCCAGAGAAGTTTCAAGTAATCGTTGATCTCCGTCATTGTGCCGACGGTTGATCGGGAAGTCTTGACGGGGTTCGACTGCTCAATGGCGATTGCGGGCGGGATGCCGCGGATATCGTCAACGCGCGGCTTGTCCATTCGATCGAGGAACTGCCGCATGTATGGGCTGAACGTTTCGACGTAACGTCGCTGGCCTTCAGCGTAAATCGTTTGGAATGCCAGACTCGATTTGCCGCTGCCGCTCGGGCCGGTGATGACGGTCAATTTTCCCAGCGGAAGATCGACGTCGATCCCTTTGAGATTGTTCTGGCGTGCGCCGCGAATCTCGATGCAATCATTCTGCGCCGGAGTGATAACCCGCTCTTTGTTCCCGATCTTCGAACCCACTGGAGACAGTTCCAAATTGCGCGGCGGTTCGCAAATCTTACCAGTCGCTTCCGCTACGCGAAGCGCCTTCGGCTAGCCGCACACGCCCGCGGAGTCGCCGGCTACAGCTCAAATCCCGCGGCTAGTTGCTCGCGCTGTTTTTGCAATTCTTCCGGCACCACGCCGCCTAACGAATCGAAAAATTCTTTGTGCGCAGCGATCTCTTTTTGCCATTCCTCGTGATCGAGGCCAAGGAGTTCGTCAACGGCATTGTGATCGATGTCGAGCTCGGCAAGGTCGAGATCGTGCGGGCTGGGCAGCCAGCCGATCGGCGATTTGAGTGCGCCACCGCTTCCTTCGCACCGGTCGATGATCCATTTGAGCACGCGCATGTTTTCACCGAAACCGGGCCAGAGGAATTTTCCGTCTGCGCCTTTGCGAAACCAATTCACGTTAAAAATCAGCGGCGGATTGGTGAGCCGCTTTCCGATATCCAGCCAGTGCTGGAAATAATCGCCGATGTTGTATCCGCAGAAGGGCAGCATCGCCATTGGGTCGCGCCGCACTCGCCCTACGGCACCGGTGGCGGCTGCGGTGGTTTCCGACGCCATCGTCGCGCCTAAATATACGCCGTGGTTCCAATCGAACGCTTGATAAACCAGCGGCACGGTATCGCTGCGGCGGCCACCGAAAATGATTGCGCTGATCGGCACGCCTTCACCTTTCTCGACGTCGGGGTCGAGCGCCGGATTGTTGCGCATCGGCGTCGTGAACCGGCTATTCGGGTGCGCGGCTTTTTCGTTTGATTGCGGTGTCCAGTCGTTTCCGCGCCAGTCAATCGCATGTGCGGGCGGTTCGCCATCTTTGCCCTCCCACCATACGTCGCCGTCGTCGGTAAGAGCCACGTTGGTATAAATTGTGTCGTGCGCGATCGATCGCATCGCGTTTGATTCGATTTATAGCTCGTCCCGGGCACGACACCGAAATAGCCGTTCTCCGGATTGACCGCGTACAAACGGCCGTCGCGAATTCGCATCCAGCCGATGTCGTCCCCAACCGTGGTCACCTTCCAGCCTTTGAAATGCGCGGGCGGAATGAGCATCGCGAAATTCGTCTTGCCGCATGCACTGGGGAATGCAGCGGCGACGTAATGTTTGCGCCCTTCCGGCGATTCCACGCCGAGGATCAGCATGTGCTCCGCCATCCAGCCCTGTTTGCACGCCAGATAAGAGCCGATACGCAAGGCCAGGCACTTTTTGCTTAACAAAACGTTGCCGCCATAACCTGAGCCGACCGAGATGATCGTATTGTCCTGCGGAAAATGACAAATGAACCGGCGCTCAGGATTTACATCCAGCAATGAGTGCACGCCGCGGTTCCATTCTGCATTCGGATCATCGCCGAGCCGTCTTAGGGCAATTTCGCCCATGCGCGTCATGGTCCTCAAGCTGAGCACGACATATTTGGAATCGGTGATCTCGAAACCGACCTTGGTCAGCGGTGAATCCGCCGGGCCCATCATGTAGGGAATGACGAACATCGTGCGCCCGCGCATCGCGCCCGCTGAGCAGCCCCCGGAGTTTCGCATATGTTTCGGTCGGGTCCAGACCAGTTATTCGTCGGCCCGGCTTCCTGTTTTGTTGGTGTGCAGACAAAAGTGAACTGTTCGACACGCGCGACGTCGTTCGGGTTCGACCGGTGCAGATACGAGCGCGGAACTTTCTTCTGATTCAGTTCGATCAGACACGTTTTGCTTGAGCGACTCAGCGATCAAAAATTCGTGTCTCGCGCTCCGAGCCGTCGCACCAGAAAATATTCTCGGGTTGTGTCAGGGTTGCGATCTCGTGCACCCAATCGAGCACGGCTTTGTTGCCGGGCTTTGCATCACCGATCCCCTTCGGCGGAAATATGGCGGGCGCGAGATTCTTCATCGAACGAAACTGGCCAGTTTAACCACGAATCCGCCTTCGTCGAGGCTACGGCGTGACAGGTGCACACCGATAAAGCGTTACCGAATCACGAAGCAGACAATACTGACGAAGTTTGAAATGCAGCATCTGTCGTTTCACTTGCACAAGCACTAGCCCGCGGCATTAATTGAAAACATGTTCAGGGTGACCACGTCCGATGATTATCGGCCGGTTGCGTGGATGGGTCGATATCCTGTCGATGTAACCACGATGCTCGTCGGGATACACGTGGCGGCTGCGATTCTCGCCGCGATTCTGGTAGCATTCGGAGCCGGGCTCTGTTTTGCTTTGGCTGCAATTCGACAGTGCCGCGATCTGGTCCAGCGGCCAGGTGTGGCGGCTGTTTACCTATGCCTTCGTTCATGCCCCATCGGGGCTGCTTTGGTTCGCCATCGAGATGTACTCTTCTGTTTGTCTTCGGGCGAGAAGTGGAACGTTTTCTGGGCCGACGCGCGTATATCGCGCTCTATGCTTTTTGCTGGTCACGCCGGCAGCGCTACTGACGATCTGGGGACTGTGGGAACGGTGCGCAATTGCCGGTTCGCCCGCGTTGCACTTTGGAATATTCGTTGCGTTCGCCACCATTTATCCGCGTGTCGAAATGTTGCTGCGGATCCATGGCTAAGTGGATCGCGCTAATTCTGGCTGCCATTTACACTCTTCAACTGCTCGCCTATCACGCCTGGAGCGATCTGGTGGTTGCTCTGGACAAGCATCGGCGTTGCGTTTCTTTTCGTCGAACTGAATGGTGCCGGCCCGGAGCTCGCGTGGTGGAATGCGGTGAAAGCGCGGTTCGCTTCAACGCCCAAGTATCACGTCCTCCCGAAACCACGAGCACGCACCAGCGGCAGCCGCTCAGAATCGGAAGACGTTTACACGTCCATCGATCCGATCCTCGACAAAATTTCCAAGTTTGGAATTGGAAGCCTCACCGCGAGCGAGCGGCGGCAGTTGGATCGCGAGCGCGAACGGTTGCTGAAAAATTCGGAGTAATCTGTAGCCGTCGCCCTGTGCGCGACGACTTGCGTTGGAATGTCAGGCTCACGCTGCACAGCGAAGCGCTACAGTTTCGCGAGCCGCGCTTCGATTATCTCGCACAACACATGCAGCAGAAGCTGGTGGGCTTCCTGAACTCGCGCCGTTGAATCGCTTTTGACCAAGAGATCGAGATCAGCAATGCCGATCGTCGATCCGCCATCGCGCCCGAGAAATGCGATCGTTTTCAGCTTGCGCGCTTTCGCTTCCTCCAGTGCGCGAATCAAATTCTTCGATTTTCCGGAAGTGGTCAGGCAGATGAGCACATCGCCAGACTGTACCGAATGCCGCCACCTGACGCGCAAAGACCTCATCGAAACCATAGTCGTTCCCAGCGGCGGTGAGAATTCCGCTATCGCTCGCGAGACAAATCGCCGGAAGCGCGCGGCGATCTTTGGCAAAACGGACCACCAGTTCGGTAGCAAAATGTGATGCATCAGCCGCGCTGCCGCCGTTGCCGCAAACAAGCAGTTTGTTTCCTGCACGCAAACATTGATCGATCACATCGGCAGCTTGCGCCATCTGCGGTTCGAGGCTGGAAAGTGCGCGAAGAGTCTCCGTCGCCGCTGCAATGGCATCGCGTAGTTGAGGAAGATCAGGCATTGGCTGCAGGCTTTATCTGGAACCGATTGCTGTTGATACAGCTTTTCAATGCTCGAAGCAAAATCAATGGGCGAGCGTTGCCAATGAGGGGCCTTCAACTCTGGCTTTTGATCTTGTCTGACATTTCTCAAAGCTGATAAAGATAGCGGAAACACGCGCCCCACGTGAATAAACTCGCTCTAACTGACCGGATGCCAGTCCTGTCGGAGGCTATGCCGCTTTTATGCTAACCACGCTCGATACCGTGATCGCCTTCGCGGTGATCATGACTGTTCTCAGCCTGCTTATCACACTTGTTGTGCAGATGGTCTCAGCGGCGCTTTCCTTGCGCGGTAAGAACCTGGCAAATGCGCTGGCGCTCACGTTTCAAACCATCGATCGAATATCGGCAAGTATGCGCATTCCCTGGCGGCGCAAATTCTACGCGATCCGATTTTTAGCGACTCTTTTGGCAGAAAAAGACGCGGCAAAGTCTCGACGAGGCCTCACAGAAGTTCATTGCAGCTCAGAGAAAGCTTCGTGATGCCAAACTGCGCAACCCGAACGATCCAGAACCGCGCCGCTGCGATCAGCAACGCCACTGCCGAAGTGAACGTCACGAAAGCGGCAGTCACGATTCCAAACGTGACTCCCAATCGCGAAAAACCATGGGGATTTTGGACAGTGCCGTGGGGCGGCTCGATGGAGATCGCGACCGCGATTCGGCCGGGCGAAATTTATCGCGTTCTTCAGGAGTTGAGAGAAATGAGTCCCGAAGAGGCGCAGTTGCTCAATATTCCCAAGGAGCTGACTGAAAGGCGCGAGGATTGGTCGCAGCCCTGCACCGGTTGGACCTGCCTGCGATCGAATCGCGCGTAAAACTGAAGGACATCGCAGCGGCTGCAAGGATGTTCGCACCTGAACAACAGACGAAGCCGTTCTGGACGCGCTTGGAAGCTTCGGCGCGACGGTAGAGCGCGCCACGACGCAGGCTTACGACCGGTTTCAGCGCTGGTTCGGCAGTGCACAGGATCGGGCAGAACAATGGTTTCAAATTCACGTGCGGATGGTCACAATTGTCGCGGCGATCCTGGTCAGCGTTTTTCTCCAACTGGATACGGTCGAGATTTACGACAAACTGCGCCACGAACCAAAGCTCGTAGAAGCGCTTGTGAAAGCAGCGCCTGGCACGCTGGAGCAAGGCGCCGCTGTCCAGGGCTCAGGTCGATGCCGATGCGCGAGAGAAAGCGTTTGCCGATTTAAAAGCGAAGATCGACAGCACTGGATTTGAGCTGTTGCCCGGTGGTTGGTTCGCTCGCTGGCGCGACCGAAAAATTCTGGTGGTTTAACCACTTGTTCGGGCTTGCACTGAGCGCAGGGCTGCTGACACTCGGCGCGCCGTTTTGGTTTAACCTGCTCAAAAACCTCACGAACCTTCGTCCGGCGGTGGCGACTCTTGTTGAAAAACGACCCACAAGCGCACCCGCATTGCCCGCTTCGCCGACGTCTCCTCCCTCGCCTAGCTAAGATTGGCAATTCCTTATGAATATCCCAGACGCTATCGCATGGTTTAAAAATTTCGGCCCGAAGCTGGGAAGGCCGTCGCGGGCACACCGTTCAGTGCGGACATAGTGACGGCCATCGCATATCAGGAAACCGGTTACATCTGGTCAGCGCTCGTGGACAAACAATTGAGTTTGCAAAAATCCTCGAGCTTTGCGTAGGTGACACCCTTGACGCCCCGAACCGAAACGCATTTCCCAGAAACAAAGCGGACTTGATCGCTGCGCCAGGCGGTCAGGAAATGTTTCGCATCGCACGTCAAGCCTTGGTCGACATGGCGCGAGTAAATTCCCGGTTATCAAAAAGCCGTCCGCAATTCCGACAAGTTTTGTCACGGTTACGGCATCTTTCAGTACGATCTGCAGTTCTTTAAAAATGATCCCGCGTTTTTCTTGCAGAAGGAATGGTCCGACATCGCCACTTGCATTGGAAAAGTCGTCGTTGAGCTGCGCCAGGCGATGCAACGTCAGGGTTGGGCGAACAAGTCGACACTAACGGACACCGAAAAAGTTTACGTCGCGATTGCGTACAACTGCGGCCGCGCCAATCCCGCGCTCGGGTTCAAGCAAGGCCACCGATCGGACGACGGCAGGTTTTACGGCGAGAACGTTTTCGAATTTTTGCGTATCGCGCAGAGCATCAGCATTCGCCCGCGCGGCAAGCAAGTAGCACAACCGAGCCAGACAGCCGCTCCACTGCCAGCGCCCACGCCGGTTGACGTGACTGAGGATGTTTACGAAGTCGACGTGCGGGAAACAGCTCTGTCATTGCGCAGCGAACCACGCATCGATCCACGTAATCCGCGTGCCAATGTCATTGCTCAGCTGCCGGCCGGCCAAATGGTGGTTCGCATGTCGGGAAACAAGGTGACAAATTTTTTGAGGTTCAAACAAGCCTCAACGGCGCGCATCTTCACGGGTTCGCGGCGGCCAAGTATCTGCGTCCGGTCAAAGTGCCAAAAGCAATTCCTGTGGTTGCACCGAAAGCGGCGCCTCCGACAACAGGCATCGTGGCGGTGTATATGCCGCGCAAGCCTGGAATAATCACGCGTCGCGTTGATCCCGCAGGGCCGCATTCGTTGAACGAGCCTGACCAGCCGCAGCGCAACGCCGAAACGGCAGTCGAGCGATGCGCTCAATTGGCAGCCATCATCAGACTGGCTGGCCGTCGACAAAACTGCAAACAAACGTTATCAGCCAACGGGTGGCGGTACGACTTTCTGTAATATCTACGCGCACGATTACTGTTTCCTCGCCAACGTGTATCTGCCGCGGGTTTGGTGGACGCCGGGCGCAATTGAACAACTGGCCAGAGGCGAAAAGGTCGAGCTGCTTTACGAAAAAACCATCGATGAGCAACGCGCCAATGATCTGTTTCGCTGGCTGCGCGACTTCGGCCCGCGCTTTGGCTGGCGACAAACCGGGACGCTAACCAAATTGCAAGAGGCAGCTAATCTCGGCGGTATCGGAATTATTGTTGCGCGACGAAAGATCGACGGTAAATCCGGGCACATCGTGGCCGTAGTTCCGGAGACGAACGATCAGAAAGCCAAACGAGACAGCAACGGATCAGTGACGAGCCCACTGCAAAGTCAGGCCGGTGTAAGGAATTTTCGTTATCGGGCGGCTCCCGTCCAATGGTGGACCGGTGATCAGTTTGCCGACAGCGCGTTCTGGATCCACGCCTGATAATTACGACGAACCACTCCAGCGGCAGATGGAGTCAAAGATTCGAGACGAGGCGGCTATTGGAGCACATCAGCGCGTTGGGATCGCTCAAATCTTAGGAACAACTCGCGCCGAGTTATTGCTCAGGGCTAAGGATGGTGCGCGGTAGAGGTTTCGAACCTCTGACCCCTACCGTGTCAAGGTAGTGCTCTACCACTGAGCTAACCGCGCATGGAAGTCAGAAGTGATAACTGATCGGTGATCAGTAATCAGTCAAGACCAGGAGGACCAATCACAGGCACTGGTCAGCAGATCAGATCGATACTGGACAACCAGAACACCTCAGACGAACATTTCGCTCCGCGTGAGCACACTTTTTTCAAGCGTTTTCTGAAGCGTCCGTTCCAAATCGCGTCGATTGTACTCAGTTCCAAGGCGATGGTGGAACGTGTCGCCAGCAAAATGGATTTCACCCAGCCGCGCGTGATCGCGGAGTACGGCCCTGGCGAAGGCGTGCACTCGCGTGAGATCGCGCGACGGATGACACCGGATTCGCATTTGCTCCTGTTTGAACTCGACGCGCAGCTGGCAAGAGCACTGGAACGGCAATTTGCAGGCGATCGACGCGTGCATGTGATTCATGGCGATGCGGCCTCGTTGCCGCACGAGCTGAAACGCCGCGGATTCGCTTCGTGCGATTACATTCTCTCCGGCATTCCGTTCAGCATTCTCAAGATCGAGAAGAAGCGCGCACTGCTGCGAAAGACGTACGATGCGCTTAAGCCGGACGGCAAGTTTATCATTTACCAGGTCACCAATGAGTTGAGGCAGCACGCCACCGATTTTCCAGCGCGACGAATCGGAATATTTTCTGCAAAATATCCCGCCAATGTTTATCACGGTGTTTCACAAAACACCGTCGGCACAGGGCGCTGGACGCACCTCTAAGAAGTCAAAGAGCCGTTCTCGCCTCGCCGGCGTCGGCGCAGAGCGTTCGGCATGACGGAAAAACCGACGCGAATCGAAAAAGATTCGATGGGCGAGATGACCGTGCCCGCGGATGCTCTCCACGGCGCGTCCACGCATCGCGCAGTTTTGAATTTTCCGGTAAGCGGTTACCGATTTCCGCGGCCATTCATTCGCGCGTTGGGCTTAATCAAGTGGGCGGCGGCGAAGGCAAACCAGGATTTAGGTTTGCTCGACGCCAACCGAGCAGCGGCGATCGCACAGGCGGCCGAAGAAGTCGCCGACGGAAAACTCGACGACCATTTTCCGCTCGACATTTTTCAGACCGGCTCAGGCACGAGCACCAACACCAACGCGAATGAAGTGATCGCGAACCGGGCGGCGCATCTGTCAGGGAAGTCGATCGGATCGCACGACCCTGTTCATCCCAACGATCACGTCAACATGGGGCAATCGAGCAACGACGTGATTCCCTCGGCGATTCACATCAGCGCCGCCGAGGAATTGAAGAACCATTTGATTCCGGCTCTGGAAAAATTGCACGGCGCGCTCGAAGCCAAGGCGAAAGAATTCTGGCACGTCATGAAGATTGGGCGCACGCATTTGATGGACGCGACGCCGGTGCGACTCGGACAGGAATTCTCCGGCTACGCGCAGCAGGTCGCGTATGCGAAGGCGCGCGCGGAGAAAGCGATCGAAGCTTTGCGCGAGGTTGCGCTCGGCGGGACCGCAGTCGGCACCGGTCTGAATCGCCATATCGATTTTCCCAAGAAAGTGTTGGATCACATCAAACAGCGCACCGGGATAGCATTTTACGAAGCGAAAAATCATTTCGAAGCGCAAGGCGGCAAGGACGCAGTTGTAGAAGCGAGCGGCCATTTGAAAACTATCGCCGTCACTCTCTTCAAAATTGCGAACGACATTCGTTGGCTCAGCAGCGGGCCGCGGTGCGGCATCGGCGAAATTCAACTGCCCGCCACACAACCGGGCAGCTCGATCATGCCGGGAAAAGTAAACCCAGTGATGGCCGAATCGCTCATGATGGTGTGCGCACAAGTGATCGGCAACGACGTGACAATCACCTGGGCAGGCGCGAACGGAAACTTCGAGCTGAACGTGATGATGCCGGTCATGGCGCACGACATCCTGGAATCCATCCGGTTGCTGGCGAACGTCGTGGACATCTTCACCGAGAAATGCGTACGAGGCATCGTGGCGAACGAGGAACGTTGCCGCGAACTGGTGGAGCTTTCGATGGCCATGGTGACCAGCCTCTCGCCAAAGATCGGTTACGATCGCGCGGCGGAAATTGCCAAGGAGAGCGCCAAGACCGGACGAACGGTTCGCGAGATTGCGCGAGAAAAAAGATCTTGCCCGAAGACGAACTCGAGCGCGCACTGGATCCCTTCAAAATGACCGAGCCGGGCGGAACCGGCGGGGAGTGATCAGTCCGTGGTTGCCAAACTCGAAGGGCCGCAGTTTTCAGGCGGCGCGAACATCGCGATCAAGTGCCCGAGCCACACGTACGAGCAAACGGTTGCCTTTTATCGCGACACGTTGGGCCTGCCCTTGATCGAGGAGGAAAAGGACGGCTGCATTTTTCAATTCGGCCCGAACCGGCTTTGGATTGATAGCGTGCCGAACCTGAGTCATCCCGATGTCTGGCTGGAATTGGAAACGAACGACACCGAAGCGGCCGAGTCATTTTTAAAAGTTCACGGCGTCTCGCGCCGCGACGAAGTCGAGCAGTTGCGTGAAGATTTCAACGGCTTCTTCATCTCGGCGCCGAACGGTGTGATACATCTCGTCGTCGGACCGGAGGAAGTGTAACTCGAAGCGCGATATCACAGGCCCCCAAGGGCTGTCATGTTGAGCGGAGCGAAACATCTCTAAGGTTCGATTTGCGGCAGATTGAGCGCCGAAGAAAATTCAGAGATTCTTCGCTTCGCTCAGAATGACAAACGGGCTCTACGCTTCAGCGGCTTGATGATGCGCAGCGCCGCGCCATCGCCCGATCCATGTGCTCCATCCGTAAAATCCCAGCGGATCCAACAAACCTTCCGCCACTAATGCATCCACGTCTGCGCGGCTTGGTGTGATCTTTTCGTTGGCATCAGCGCCGTAAATGTCGTCGATCACCATCCAGCTTCGCTCGGCAAATTTGTCGCGGTAACAGTCGACGTCTCTGCGTTTGGCAGCATCGGCATCGAGGATTAACAGCCCGACTTGATCCGAACCGAGTGCTTGATGGACAGCCGACATCGTTTCCGGCTTAAACGACTTTCCCTTAACCAATGTGACCATGTTCGCCACACGCTCCCTGGCGAGATTGCGTTCCAAGTCGCGCAAGATATTGCGAGTGCCGAGCCGTTTGTGTTTCACGCTGCCGCCGGGCTCGACCGCGATCAGTTTTTCTCGTGACCTGAATCGCGGACGCCTAACGCCGCGGCAATTGTTGCTCCTCCAACAAACGCGCCGATCTCGAGAATCGCGCCGGAGCAAAGCTTCGCGAAATGATAAACCAAAATCAGCACGTCCAGATGGAGCATGGAGTATTTGTCGCGGATCTTCATTAGCTCCGAATGAATTGGTTCGTGACGGTACGCCATCACCCTGTGCATCAGATCAAGGCACTCGTTGTAGCTAGCGGCCTGTGCGATCGGTTTTTCGGGATTCACGGCTTCCGTTTGCTGTGAGGACTTCGGGATGCCGCGGGAGAACGCGTTGGGGCGACTGTCGTGCCGGGCGAGGCGGTCTCAGCCGGGGTTGAAACGCGAAATGCGAAGGTTGCCGACGGCGACGGAGAAGGTGTTCCCGACGCAGTTGACGAAGGAGACGGCGAGAAGGACTCGGGGTCGGGCTGGGAGTCGGGGAAGGGATAATGTTTTCCCAACGATGCAACGGCACGCTCGCGCCGCCGATCTCTTTTACCAGCGTTTCGCAACGCGCGTGGATTTTGTCCAAGTCAGGAGGACCAAATGGCTTCTCAGCCGTTCCCGGGAAAATGATGTAACTCACCTTCAGATCGCTCACCGGCCGATTGTAGGCTGTTGCAAGCGCGTTGAGTTCCTTTGCGATGCGCAGCGACGCCTCGCCGACTTTGTCATTGGGACCAACGTCTCCGACGATGGCTGGATAAATCGCGTCGCCAAAAACCACCAGCGCGTAATCGCCCACTTTAACCGGATCGGGGCCATGGGTGAACGTGCCCGGCACCACGATGAACGGATCGGTCGTGCCGATCAGGAAACTAAACTTTTTCAGCGTGCCAATCTCGTTGCGTAATTCTGCGATTGCGTTGCGCAGCTCGCGTTTGCGCGCGGGCGCGGTAGCTTGCGGCCGCGTAATCGTCTTCTGCCCGTTTCAATCGCTGTTCGTCCCCGAAAGATACGGGTTGGGCGCGTCCGTTTTCTTTTCCCAACGATAACTGGTGGCCGGCTTGAAATTCGTCGGCGCACCGGTTCCGGCAGGCAGGCGATCGGAATCGGAGCCATCGGCGTCAACATCCATCTCCGCCTGGAGGAGAAGCGCTTTCCGATGGGTTTGAGGATGCTGAAGCTGTAGAACGGTCTGGCAATCGAAAAATTATGCCGCGATAAAAGCAGATCGAGACGGCCAAGGTTCTCGCGCAGCATTCTGACTTTTGTGTCGTAAAGCTGCGCGAACAGCGGCGAAACGGATTCAGCTGACAACATCGAGGTCAAACCGGGCAAAAGCGTTGGTAATTGGGGGCTGACTTTCGCCAGTTCGTCGATCGTTTTGTTCGGTGAAGGTACACGCGCCAGCAGCTTAATATCCAGTACGTAACTCTCAGGTTGGATGCGTTCGGTTGCAGCATCGGCGCCGGGAGTCGTCTCGACGGTGGAATGAAGTGTGATGCCGTTGAACAGTTTTGCGGTGTCCAACTTCCCCGTGATGACCGGCGACCGGGTTGCCGTCGGTGCAGGAGTCGGCGTTTCGGATATCTCGATGGGCGCGAAGCGTTGCAGTCGCTCAAGCGATATCCAACGATAAACAATCGCAGCGAAAATCGCGGCAAATAAAACCAGAACCAACCGCCGCCACGTACGAGGCGAATTTTTCCCACGCGATTACTTTCTGACCCAGGCGACGATCGCTGCAATAATCCCGATCACGCTCAGCACTGACATCATGCCAGCGGGCATGATTCTTCCGGTGCGAAAGAATTTGGGCACGAACTGCCCAGCCAGCAAAACCGAGATAATGAGCGCAGTCGCTAATCCGGCGACGCGGTGTTCAGGCAAAAGAAATGCCGCTACGATCAGCAGAACTCCTGTGATTCCCCCGGCAATAATCGACGCCGTGCTGCCAGCCTTTACATAGCCGATAATGCCGCCGACGATCGTGAGCAGGCCAAAAATAATGAAATAAATCTTCGCCGCTTCCATTTGGAATGCGCCATTTGGTAAGCCAACTGGACGCCGCTGTCCAGCATAGACTGTAGCCACAGCGCTTGATGGCGCGTCACGTGACCGAGTGTGCGCGATCACCGACCCGGCTACAGCGCGCGCACGCTCGCATCATTGTAGAATTCGATCTGCCGCCCGCCGAGGCGGCGGATAATGCGCCAGCCATGGTTCGTTGCAAATTCACGAAGTTCGTCCTCCGACATGTCCCGCAGAACCCGCAACTCCGCAGGCTGGGTGACGACATACTCGGAGCTTATTGAAAGTCTCTCCCCGATCTTGGCGGCGAGAGCTGGCAAATCGTTGTGCATCTGTTCCGCTCTAGCGGTTAACCGTGCGATCCGCGTCAGAGACCTTTTCTTCAACGGCAGCGGTGGCGGCCGCTTGGGTTTACGGTTCAATCTGGCTCCTAGTGCGTGAGCAGCTTTGCGGCCGGGCGACGGTCCGCGCGCGGTTGGTTTCTCCATATTGATCCTGCTGGTTGTAGAGACGTTTGTGTCAGTCGCATACGTATCAAGTTCACGCCTGGGCACAAGCATCACCACACAATTCCGACCCACTGGCGCGGTGCTTTTCCTTGGCTAAACTTCTGTCGATGTTTTCGGAGACGATCGAGTTACGCGGTCACATCATTGATTCGCTCATCCTGCCGAAGGTGCTCGATCAAATTTTAACCCACGGCGCTAATTTTAAGATAGGCGAGATCACGATCGGCCAAAAGCGTGCGGACCAAAGCTTTGCACGCATCGAGGTCTCGGCGGAGACAAGCGACGCGCTGGATGAATTAATTCTGCGACTGCGACAGCACGGCGCCGAAGTCGCCGAACGCACAGACGCACAGCTAGCTCCGGCTCCGGCGGACGGCGTTTTCCCGCCCGAGTTCTACGTGATGACGAACCAGCAAACCTTCGTCCGCGTTGACGGCAAGGATATCGAGGTGCGGCCTACCATGATGGACTCCGCAATCGCAGTGGACCGAAAGGGCGCGCCGCGCGAGCCGTTAAATTCTTCGACGTTCGTAAAGGCGACGAAATCCTGATCGGCCACCAGGGTGTGCGCGTGGTGCCTGTGCAGCGCGCGACGTCGCGCACGGATATTTTTCAATTCATCAACACGATCATGAACCTCTGACCCCTACCGTGTCAAGGTAGTGCTCTACCACTGAGCTAACCGCGCATGGAAGTCAGAAGTGATAACTGATCGGTGATCAGTAATCAGTCAAGACCAGGAGGACCAATCACAGGCACTGGTCACAGATCAGATCGATACTGGACAACCAGAACACCTCAGACGAACATTTCGCTCCTCGTGAGCACACTTTTTTCAAGCGTTTTCTGAAGCGTCCGTTCCAAATCGCGTCGATTGTACCCAGTTCTAAGGCGATGGTGGAACGTGTCGCCAGCAAAATGGATTTCACCCAGCCGCGCGTGATCGCGGAGTACGGCCCTGGCGAAGGCGTGCACTCGCGTGAGATCGCGCGACGGATGACACCGGATTCGCATTTGCTCCTGTTTGAACTCGACGCGGCAGCTGGCAAGAGCACTGGAACGGCAATTTGCAGGCGATCGACGCGTGCATGTGATTCATGGCGATGCGGCCTCGTTGCCGCACGAGCTGAAACGCCGCGGATTCGCTTCGTGCGATTACATTCTCTCCGGCATTCCGTTCAGCATTCTCAAGATCGAGAAGAAGCGCGCACTGCTGCGAAAGACGTACGATGCGCTTAAGCCGGACGGCAAGTTTATCATTTACCAGGTCACCAATGAGTTGAGGCAGCACGCCACCGTTTTCCAGCGCGACGAATCGGAATATTTTCTGCAAAATATCCCGCCAATGTTTATCACGGTGTTTCACAAAACACCGTCGGCACAGGGCGCTGGACGCACCTCTAAGAAGTCGAAGAGCCGTTCGCGCCTCGCCGGCGTCGGCGCAGAGCGTTCGGCATGACGGAAAAACCGACGCGAATCGAAAAAGATTCGATGGGCGAGATGACCGTGCCCGCGGATGCTCTCCACGGCGCGTCCACGCATCGCGCAGTTTTGAATTTTCCGGTAAGCGGTTACCGATTTCCGCGGCCATTCATTCGCGCGTTGGGTCTTAATCAAGTGGGCGGCGGCGAAGGCAAACCAGGATTTAGGTTTGCTCGACGCCAACCGAGCAGCGGCGATCGCACAGGCGGCCGAAGAAGTCGCCGAAGGAAAACTCGACGACCATTTTCCGCTCGACATTTTTCAGACCGGCTCAGGCACGAGCACCAACACCAACGCGAATGAAGTGATCGCGAACCGGGCGGCGCATCTGTCAGGGAAGTCGATCGGATCGCACGACCCTGTTCATCCCAACGATCACGTCAACATGGGGCAATCGAGCAACGACGTGATTCCCTCGGCGATTCACATCAGCGCCGCCGAGGAATTGAAGAACCATTTGATTCCGGCTCTGGAAAAATTGCACGGCGCCCTCGAAGCCAAGGCGAAAGAATTCTGGCACGTCATGAAGATTGGGCGCACGCATTTGATGGACGCGACGCCGGTGCGACTCGGACAGGAATTCTCCGGCTACGCGCAGCAGGTCGCGTATGCGAAGGCGCGCGCGGAGAAAGCGATCGAAGCTTTGCGCGAGGTTGCGCTCGGCGGGACCGCAGTCGGCACTGGTCTGAATCGCCATATCGATTTTCCCAAGAAAGTGTTGCACCACATCAAACAGCGCACCGGGATAGCATTCTACGAAGCGAAAAATCATTTCGAAGCGCAAGGCGGCAAGGACGCAGTTGTAGAGGCGAGCGGCCACTTGAAAACTATCGCCGTAACTCTCTTCAAAATTGCGAACGACATTCGCTGGCTCAGCAGCGGGCCGCGGTGCGGCATCGGCGAAATTCAACTGCCTGCCACGCAACCGGGCAGCTCGATCATGCCGGGAAAAGTAAACCCAGTGATGGCCGAATCGCTCATGATGGTGTGCGCACAAGTGATCGGCAACGACGTGACAATCACCTGGGCAGGCGCGAACGGAAACTTCGAGCTGAACGTGATGATGCCAGTCATGGCGCACGACATCCTGGAATCCATCCGGTTGCTGGCGAACGTGGTGGACATCTTCACCGAGAAATGCGTACGAGGCATCGTGGCGAACGAGGAACGCTGCCGCGAACTGGTGGAGCTTTCGATGGCCATGGTGACCAGCCTCTCGCCAAAGATCGGTTACGATCGCGCGGCGGAAATTGCCAAGGAGAGCGCCAAGACCGGACGAACGGTTCGCGAGATTGCGCGAGAAAAAAGATCTTGCCCGAAGACGAACTCGAGCGCGCACTGGACCCCCTCAAAATGACCGAGCCGGGCGGAACCGGCGGGGAGTGATCAGTCCGTGGTTGCCAAACTCGAAGGGCCGCAGTTTTCGGGCGGCGCGAACATCGCGATCAAGTGCCCGAGCCACACATACGAGCAAACGGTTGCCTTTTATCGCGACACCTTGGGGCTGCCCTTGATCGAGGAGGAAAAGGACGGCTGCATTTTTCAATTCGGCCCGAACCGGCTCTGGATCGATAGCGTGCCGAACCTGAGTCATCCCGATGTCTGGCTGGAATTGGAAACGAACGACACCGAAGCGGCCGAGTCATTTTTAAAAGTTCACGGCGTCTCGCGCCGCGACGAAGTCGAGCAGTTGCGTGAAGATTTCAACGGCTTCTTCATCTCGGCGCCGAACGGTGTGATCCATCTCGTCGTGGGACCGGAGGAAGTGTAACTCGAAGCGCGATATCACAGGCCCCAGAGGGCTGTCATGTTGAGCGGAGCGCTGCACGAAATGCGAAGCTGAGCGGGCCAAACATCTCTAATGTTCGATTTGCGGCAGATTAAGCGCCGAAGAAAAATTCAGAGATTCTTCGCTTCGCTCAGAATGACAAACGGGCTCTACGCTTCAGCGGCTTGATGATGCGCAACGCCGCGCCATCGTCCGATCCATGTGCTCCAGCCGTAAAATCCCAGCGGATCCAACAAACCTTCCGCCACTAATGCATCCACGTCCGCGCGGCTTGGTGTGATCTTTTCGTTGGCATCAGCGCCGTATATGTCGTCGATCACCATCCAGCTTCCCTCGGCAAATTTGTCGCGGTAACAGTCGACGTCTCTGCGTTTGGCAGCATCGGCATCGAGGATTAACAGCCCGACTTGATCCGAACCGAGTGCTTGACGGACAGCCGACATCGTTTCCGGCTTAAACGACTTTCCCTTGACCAATGTGACCATGTTCGCCACACGCTCCCTGGCGAGATTGCGTTCCAAGTCGCGCAAGATATTGCGAGTGCCGAGCCGTTTGTGTTTCACGCTGCCGCCGGGTTCGACCGCGATCAGTTTCTTCTCCTGACCTGAATCGCGGACGCCTAACGCTGCGGCAATTGTTGCTCCTCCAACAAACGCGCCGATCTCGAGAATCGCGCCGGAGCAAAGCTTCGCGAAATGATAAACCAAAATCAGCACGTCCAGATGGAGCATGGAGTATTTGTCGCGGATCTTCATTAGCTCCGAATGAATTGGTTCGTGACGGTACGCCATCACCCTGTGCATCAGATCCAGGCAGTCGTTGTAGCTAGCGGCCTGTGCGATCGGCTTTTCGGGATTCACGGCTTCCGTTTGCTGTGAGGACTTCGGGATGCCGCGGGTGAACGCGTTGGGGCGACTGTCGTGCCGGGCGAGGCGGTCTCAGCCGGGGTTGAAACGCGAAATGCGAAGGTTGGCGACGGCGACGGAGAAGGTGTTCCTGACGCAGTTGACGAAGGAGACGGCGAAGGACTCGGAGTCGGGCTGGGAGTGGGGGAAGGGATAATGTTTTCCCAACGATGCAACGGCACGCTCGCGCCGCCGATCTCTTTTACCAGCGTTTCGCAACGCGCGTGGATTTTGTCCAAGTCAGGAGGACCAAATGGCTTCTCAGCCGTCCCGGGAAAATGATGTAACTCACCTTCAGATCGCTCACCGGCCGATTGTAGGCTGTTGCAAGCGCGTTGAGTTCCTTTGCGATGCGCAGCGACGCCTCGCCGACTTTGTCGTTGGGACCAACGTCTCCGACGATGACTGGATAAATCGCGTCGCCAAAAACCACCAGCGCGTAATCGCCCACTTTAACCGGATCGGGGCCACGGGTAAACGTGCCCGGCACCACGATGAACGGATCGGTCGTGCCGATCAGGAAACTAAACTTTTTCAGCGTGCCAATCTCGTTGCGTAATTCTGCGATTGCGTTGCGCAGCTCGCGTTTGCGCGCGGGCGCGGTAGCTTGCGGCCGCGTAATCGTCTTCTGCCCGTTTCAATCGCTGTTCAGTCCCCGAGAGATACGGGTTGGGCGCGTCCGTTTTCTTTTCCCAACGATAACTGGTGGCCGGCTTGAAATTCGCCGGCGCACCGGTTCCGGCAGGCAGGCGATCGGAATCGGAGCCATCGGCGTCAACATCCATCTCCGCCTGGAGGAGAAGCGCTTTCCGATGGGTTTGAGGATGCTGAAGCTGTAGAACGGTCTGGCAATCGAAAAAGTTATGCCGCGATAAAAGCAGATCGAGACGGCCAAGGTTCTCGCGCAGCATTCTGACTTTTGTGTCGTAAAGCTGCGCGAACAGCGGCGAAACGGATTCAGCTGACAACATCGAGGTCAAACCGGGCAAAAGCGTTGGTAATTGGGGACTGACTTTCGCCAGTTCGTCGATCGTTTTGTTCGGTGAAGGCACACGCGCCAGCAGCTTAATATCCAGTACGTAACTCTCAGGTTGGATGCGTTCGGTTGCAGCATCGGCGCCGGGAGTCGTCTCGACGGTGGAGTGAAGTGTGATGCCGTTGAACAGTTTTGCGGTGTCCAACTTTCCCGTGATCACCGGCGGCCGGGTTGCCGTCGGTGCCGGCGTCGGCGTTTCGGATATCTCGATGGGCGCGAAGCGTTGCAGTCGCTCAAGCGAGATCCAACGATAGACAATCGCAGCGAAAATCGCGGCAAATAAAACCAGAACCAACCGCCGCCACGTACGAAGGCGAATTTTTCCCACGCGATTACTTTCTGACCCAGGCGACGATCGCTGCAATAATCCCGATCACGCTCAGCACTGACATCATGCCAGCAGGCATGATTCTGCCGGTGCGAAAGAATTTGGGCACGAACTGCCCAGCCAGCAAAACCGAGATAATGAGCGCAGTCGCTAATCCGGCGACGCGGTGTTCAGGCAAAAGAAATGCCGCTACGATCAGCAGAACTCCTGTGATTCCCCGGCAATAATCGACGCCGTGCTGCCAGCCTTTACATAGCCGATAATGCCGCCGACGATCGTGAGCAGGCCAAAAATAATGAAATAAATCTTCGCCGCTTCCATTTGGAATGCGCCACTTGGTAAGCCAACTGGACGCCGCTGTCCAGCATTGCTGTAGCGGAGCGCATCGACGCGACCTAATCGGTCGCGATCTAGCAGCGGGATCACCGATCCCGGCTACAGCGCGCGCACGCTCGCATCATTGTAGAATTCGATCTGTCGCCCGCCGAGGCGGCGGATAATGCGCCAGCCATGGTTCGTTGCAAATTCACGAAGTTCGTCCTCCGACATGTCCCGCAGAACCCGCAACTCCGCAGGCTGGGTGACGACATACTCGGAGCTTATTGAAAGTCTCTCCCCGATCTTGGCGGCGAGAGCTGGCAAATCGTTGTGCATCTGTTCCTGCTCTAGCGGTTAACCGTGCGATCCGCGTCGGAGACCTTTTTCTTCAACGGCAGCGGTGGCGGCCGCTTGGGTTTACGGTTCAGTCTGGCCCCTAGTGCGTGAACAGCTTTGCGGCCGGGCGAAGGTCCGCGCGCGGTTGGTTTCTCCATATTGATCTTGCTCGTTGTAGAGACGTTTGTGTCAGTCGCATACGTATCAAATTCACGCCTGGGCACAAGCACCACCACACAATTCCGACCCACTGGCGCGGTGCTTTTCCTTGGCTAAACTTTGTCGATGTTTTCGGAGACGATCGAGTTACGCGGTCACATCATTGATTCGCTCATCCTGCCGAAGGTGCTCGATCAAATTTTAACCCACGGCGCTAATTTTAAGATAGGCGAGATCACGATCGGCCAAAAGCGTGCGGACCAAAGCTTTGCGCGCATCGAGGTCTCGGCGGAGACAAGCGACGCGCTGGATGAATTAATTCTGCGACTGCGACAGCACGGCGCCGAAGTCGCCGAACGCACAGACGCACAGCTGGCTCCGGCTCCGGCGGACGGCGTTTTCCCGCCCGAGTTCTACGTGATGACGAACCAGCAAACCTTCGTCCGCGTTGACGGCAAGGAGATCGAGGTGCGGCCTACCATGATGGACTCCGCAATCGCAGTGGACCGAAAGGGCGCGCCGCGCGAGCCGTTAAATTCTTCGACGTTCGTAAAGGCGACGAAATCCTAATCGGCCACCAGGGTGTGCGCGTGGTGCCTGTGCAGCGCGCGACGTCGCGCACGGATATTTTTCAATTCATCAACACGATCATCGATGCTGATGAACCGAAATCGGCCATTATTCGCGAATTGGCTGAGGAACTTCGACGCGCGCGCAAGGCGAAAGGCAAAATCGCAGTTGTGGCCGGCCCGGCGATCGTGCGGACCGGTGCCGATCAGCATTTGGTCCGGCTCATTAAAGGCGAGGCTACGTCGATCGACTTTTCGCCGGAAATCCATTTGCCGGTTACGACGTGGAACGAGCGTTGTTCGGCACTTCTTTGGGCATCAGCCTCGACCTGGCGTTCGCGCGCGGCGGCCGCGAGAACGTTATGCGCGCGATCAATGCGATTCGCCAAGCCGGCAGCGTTGCCGCAGCTGTTGAGAAAAATCTCCTGACCAGCGGGATCATGCACGCCTGCGTCCGTAACAATGTCGACGTCGTGCTCACTGGCTCGATTCGGGATGAGGGATCGATTCCCGGCGCAACGACAGACGCGATTGAGGGCCAAAAAGTGTTGCGCGAAAAACTTGCAGACGTGACGCACGCGTTGCTGCTGGCGACCATCCGGCATTCGCTTGCGGTGGTGAGCATGCTCGCGCCCACCGTGAAAATCGTATGCGTCGATATCGATCCCTCGGCGGTCGAGCGAGTCGTCGAACAACAGCCGTTACAATCAATCGGCATGATCACGGACGTGGAACCATTTCTTCGGGAACTCGCCGATTGCCTCATAACATCATAATGTCATTCTGAGCGAAGCTGAAGAGATCTCGGATCGATTTGGGAGCGGTGCCCGACGAGAAGTGCCAGAGATGTTTCAGCGCTTCGCTCAACATGACAACGCTATGAACGAGGTGAGTTCTAGTGAATCCCGCACTGCCGAGTAGATTTAAAAGTCGTATGCGCGAGCTGCTTCTTTGTCCGCCGGATTACTACGGCATCGAGTACGAGATCAATCCCTGGATGAGCGTCGCCCACGGCGCCGAAACGGCGATCGTGCAAGAGCAATGGAAACAACTGCACGCGACGCTTTCCAAATTGAATTGCAAGGTTCATCTGATTGCGCCGCAGCCGCGGCTGCCGGATATGGTCTTCACCGCCAACGCCGGGCTGACGGTTGGCCGCAGATTCATCCCCAGCAATTTCCGCCACAAAGAACGCGCCGGAGAACAACCGTTTTTCGCCAAATGGATGGAGCAACACGGCTACGAAGTGGATTGGCTGCCGGAGAAACTTTACTTCGAAGGCGAAGGCGACGCGCTCTTCGGCAACGACGTGCTCTTTGCGGTTACAAATTTCGTTCCGACATTCAATCGCACCGCGCCATCGCAGAAATGCTCAGTTGCCTTGCTATCTCGGTGGAGCTGGTTGATCCGCGTTTTTACCACCTTGATACCTGCTTTTGTCCGTTGCCGGACGGCGGTGGGTTTTGGTTTCCAGATGCCTTCGATGAATACGGGCAGCGCGCAATCCGGGAGCACGTGACTGATTTGATCGATGTCGCACCGGAAGAAGCAATGCACTTTTCGTGTAACGCCGTCGTGATCGACCGCGACATCGTTTTGCCCGAAGGCGCGCCCCAGCTCGTGACGAAGTTACAAGAGCGCGGCTACCGCTGCCACGAGTTGCCGATGAGCGAATTCATCAAAGCCGGCGGCGCCTGCAAATGTCTCACCATGTTCATGCCGCAAAGAGAGAAGGCTTGAGCTAGGGACAGACCGCCGGGCCGTCCCGTGAAGCTTCGGCGCGCTCGGCGAATCGCGCCCTACCTCTCGGAGTTTCGCACGCAGCGCTTTTTCGATTTTTCCGAGCGGCAAGCAATTGCACCACGTCGTCTTTGGTGAGCCAGCCTTTGCGCGCGATGCCGATTCCGAACCACAAATCTTGCAGTCGCTCTGTGCGGTGAGCATCCGGATTGATCACGCATTTGACGCCTTTTTGTTTGGCTAGTGGCCACCACCGCCAATCGAGATCGAGCCGCTTGGGCGCGGCGTTGAGTTCGACCCATGTGCCGGTGCGCGCTGCCGCGTCGAGCACCGCCGGAATATCGATTTGGTACGGGTCGCGTTTCAGAAGCAATCGGCCGGTCGGATGCGCCAGCATCGTGACGAACGGATTTTCCAGCGCGCGGATTACGCGCTGGGTCATCTCGGATTCGCTCAAATTGAACGCGGAATGAACTGACGCGACGACGTAGTCGAGTTGCGACAGCACTTCATCGGGAAAATCGAGCGAGCCGTCGCGCAAGATGTCGCATTCAACTCCGGCAAATAAACGAAATCCGTCGAATGTCTTGTTCAGCTTCCGAATCGCGGCGACTTGCTCGAGCAACTTTTCCGCGGCAATCCCGTGGCCTTGAACGGAGCTGCGGCTGTGATCGGCGATCCCGAGATACTCCAGCCCGAGTTCGCGGGCGGCTTCGGCCATTTCTTCGAGTGTATTGTGACCGTCGCTTGCGACGGTATGGCAATGAAACGTGCCGCGCAGATTTTCCTTCTCGATGAGTTTTGGCAGGGAATGCTGTTTGGCCGCTTCGAATTCGCCGCAGTTTTCCCGCAGCTCCGGCGGAATGAAATCGAGATCGACCGCGCGATACAAGTCGGCTTCGTCCCGCACACTTGGAATTTTGCTTGGCGACTTTTTTCTTCTTCGCCTTCGGATCAAGCGGGAACCGAGCGCGAGCCGGTATTCATTCAGCGTCCAGCCTCGCTGTAACGCGCGGCTGCGCATCTCGATGTTGTGTTCCTTGTTCCCGGTGAAGTAAGCGAGCGCAAACGGGTATTCCGCCGTCGTGACCACTCGCAGATCGCACTGCACTCCCGAACGCAGCCGCACGCTCGATTTGGTCGGGCCTTGTGCGATGACGGATTCGACCAGCGGATGGGAAACGAAGAATTTCGTAACGGCTTCCGGTTCCTTTGTTGCCACCAGCAAATCGAGATCGTGCACGATTTCTTTTCGCCGTCGATAACTCCCAGCGATCTCAACTTGCAAAGCTGCTTCGTGCGCAGCCAGATCTGATCGCAGCGCTTCAGCCTCAGCTGCTACCTGGCCAAATTGAAATGAACCAGCGTGCGATGCGCGTCTGGCGATGGCGTCACAAATCTTTTGCTGTGTTGTTTCCCCAAAGCCCGCCAACTCCGCGACCCGCCCCTCTTCGCATGCCTTTTGCAACTGCGCGATCGAACTGACTCCAAGCCTGTCGTGGAGCGCCTTGATCTTTTCGCGCCGAGCCCGGGCAGTGAAAACAATTCCAGAATTCCCGGCCGGAAATTCCGCGCTCAATTCCCGGAAATATTTAAGCGACCCGGTTTCGGCCAGCTCCTTGATCTTCAGCGCGATGCTTTTTCCAATTCCCGGAATTTTCGCGACGGCTTCTTCGTCCTGAAAGTTCGATACATTCGCGCCAAACGTTTCGATCGCGCGCGCTGCATTGGTATAGGCCCGGATCTTGAACGGATTTTCGCCTTTCAACTCCAGGAGCGTTGCGATCTGCTCCAGAACGCCGGCGATTTCCTCCTTGGTCATCACCAAGACGGTTAAACCTGAATTACGCCGCCGTCGATGCGGCTATTAATTCAAATCGTACACTTCAACCAGAGCAACTCCAGCGGTGTTGTTTACACCGCTGACGATCGGCGGTGTAGTTGCCCGGTTGCAGGTCTGCAATGATCGCCTGACTCGCTTGCCGCGGTCGGAGCGTGGCCGCTGTTCTGAATATCGCTGACCTGATTGCTGGTGATAATCCCGCCGAGTATCGTCGTCTGCCAGTCATCATTGGTAGCAATCAGTGCTCCGGTCCCGTTGTGCAGTTCCAATCTCGGATTAGCCAACGCATCGGTGATCCCATACTGCGTGAGCTCAGGGCCAATCGCACGAATGATCACCCTCTTTGGCCCAGCTCAGCCTTGAACAATAAAACCGCCAATCATCACATGCTCAGAGCCTGTTTGAACAAAGCTGCGGGTGCTGATGTTACCAAGGATTGGCTGGACCGTGTCTGAGCTAGATCGTAGCCGATGACATCGAGATTAATGCCTTCGGGCGATGTGGCAGCGATGTCGAAGGATTGTCCATGCACATGAAAAGCATTCTGCGCGTACGGATGCGCCTGATGGGACTGGGCTCGCTCAGCCAATCGCCGAAATCGCCGTCTGGGTTCTGATTGAAACTGACGATGTTTGTTACGCCGCCGTTGATCGAGAAGTAGCGCGTTGCCGGAAGAAGTGATATTTCTGTGACCAGCAGATGACCAACTGAACGAGATCCTGAGGACGAAGATCGTTGCTGTTAGCGCCGAGGCGCGAACCGAGACCAATGACCTCGTCGCATCTCATGCTCAACGACCCGCTGCGCATCGAAGTTGCTCCCGTTGACAGGTCGAGTGAACTGAAACGGCTTAGACGAATTCGAGCGTAACGATCCCATCATACGGGCCCGCCCTGGCCGACCGTGCCGTTTGCAAACATCGCCTGGCGGCGTGTTCAATCCCACCGACCCGACGCGTTCGCGCTCGCCTGGCCTCGATGTTCGTGGATAATGCATTGCCCGGCAGGCTCGCGTTCGCGAGATCGTCGTTGCTGGTCTGTCGCATCCGCTCTCAGCGCGCTGATGTAACGTGTTCCGACGGAATCGATGTAAAGAGCGGTAGTCAGACTCTGCGACACAGCTCCCTGCGGCAAAGGACTGCCATCTGGTCGCAGTCGTCGCGTAGCGGAACCGAATCTGGATTGTGATTGGATCGCTGAACAAGTGACTCGTAAATTGAGATCGCTCGGTTAATCATCGCCTGAATGGCGGCCGCGTTTGGATTGCCCGTAATGGAACTGTCAAACGTTGGATGAATCGTTCAGGCCAGTCGTAGGCGCAGTCGTAATCAGCGCATTCGTTTCCGAATAGCCGGCTGGTGCGGTGGCATCGTAAGCGCGAACCCGGTAGTAATACGTCGTGCCCCGGCTCAACCCGGTCACTACTCGCCCGGTCGCGTCACCAACGTCGAGGTCGTGATAGCCATCGACAAAACTGTCGAACGAGCTGCTCGTGGACACATCCAGCAAGTATCCCTTCGCGCCCGATTACGCTCGGCCACAGTTCGCCATAAAGCTGCTTCGCGTGCGGCGGCGGCGGCGAGACCGTTTCACTCTCCGATGAGAACTTCGTTCGTGTTTGGAAGCTGCAACGAGCGTCTCGCGATTCAGCGCGTGTCTCATGCGCTGACCGCTCCGACTTCGAAACTGAGATGCTGCCTGACGCGAGCCGTCTGCGCCTGACAATCCTGATGTTCGCCGTGCAACGCCAGCGAGTCCAACAGCGACGACACAAACAAACGCAGAAATTCTTATGAAGATATGCGCCGCATTCCGCCTCAACGAAGGTCGCCAACTCTAGTCGGACATTCTTACTGCACAAGTCGAGAAAACGGATACGCGACCGACTCTGATCATCGTGCGCGCTTTTGCTCGTCACATCCGCCCGCGGCGCTGATAGAATTTGTAGCGGTCGATAATCGACTCGACGTATCTACGCGTTGCGGGAAAATCGATCTTTTGAAGAAACTGGCGTTCCGGTATCTCGGCAACGCCGTTTCCACCGCTCCAGCGCTGGGCACGACTGGCGCCGGCGTTGTATTCCGCCAAAGCGAAAGGAGTTGGATCGGACTGATGGTTCCAGTGTTCCATGGCGCGATGCAAATACCAGGTGCCGGCCTCCAGATTTGTCTTTGGTTCGAAAAGTTGATCCGGATTGAAACCGGCGATCTTATTTTCGCGCGCCCACTCGTTGGCCGCTACTTCGCTCACCTGCATCAGGCCGCGCTCTCCATGAGCTGCCACGCTTTTTCGGATCGAACCGGCTCTCACGCCAGACGACGGCTTTCACCAGCATCGGATCCAGATGATGTTCTAACGCAACGCTGCGGATGAGCCGGTCGTACTGATGAAACCGGGCCGGGCTCATCCATTCGTAAAATGCGTACAGCGGATCCCCTGATTTCACTGCGACATAAGCAAAGGCCGCAGCGATTGCCAGCAATACGCAGAGAATCAATTTGAAAAGGATTTGTATCATTTAAGTCATGCTACAATAGCCGATTACAAAGTTAAGGGCACGAGCACGAGCATGAATCATGAGCATGGGACGCGCTACGTTCGCGTCATCGTTGATCGGGCAATTCATCGCGAGCTCGATTATTCGCTGCCGGAAAATTTAGCCGTGCGCGTCGGAGTCGGCTCGCGCGTGCGGGTGCCGTTCCGGGATAAATCGGCGCTGGCAACAGTCGTGGCGATCCCCGAGCAGAGCGAAGCCAAAGGCATCCGGCCCATCGAAGCGATCATCGGCGATGCGCCGGTCTTGAGCGAGCACGTTGCTCGAACTGGCGCGGTGGATCGGCACCTACTATTGCTGCCCGATCGAAACGGTGATGCGCAGTATGCTGCCGCAAGTGATCCGGCGCGCGGAAGTCGGCTGGAAAAACAGCTGTTCGTGCAACCCGCGCGCAAGCATCGACCCCGGTGAAATCGAAAAGTTGCGAAGACGCGCGCCGCGGCAGGCCGAACTTTTGGAGGCGATTTCGAAGCTGGAAAAGCCGATACGCGCGGCGGAGCTCCTGCGGCAAACCTCGCTCGATAACCAGACGTTGCGCGCGCTGGTAAAGCGCGGTCTCGCCGAATTGCGCGAAGAAGCAGTCGTGCGCGATCCGCATGGCGACGAACAGTTCATCGCAACGTCGAATCTCGTTCTGAACGAGGAGCAAACGCACGCATTAAATGAAGTCGAGCAAGCACTCGACGCACCTGAAAACGCGCGTCCGATTTTACTCCACGGCGTCACGGGTTCCGGCAAAACGGAAATTTATCTGCAGGCCATCCGCGCGGCGCTCGACCGCGGACGCACGGCAATTGTTCTCGTCCCTGAAATCTCGCTTACGCCGCAAACGGTGGAACGCTTCAAAGGCCGGTTCGCCGAGGCGCAGGACGACGTCGCTGTTTTGCACAGTCATTTGTCCGAGGGCGAACGCCACGATGAATGGCACAAGATTCATTCCGGTCGCGCCCGGATCGTGATCGGCGCGCGCAGCGCTGTCTTCGCGCCTCTGAAGAATCTCGGACTCATCGTTGTCGATGAAGAACACGAAACAACCTACAAACAGGAGGAAGCGCCGCGATATCACGCCCGCGATGTCGCAGTCGTTCGCGCGAAGATCGAGAAATGCGTCGTCGTTTTAGGCAGCGCCACGCCGTCGCTGGAGAGTTATCACAACGCGACGATCGGAAAATACCGGCTCGTTACGCTCACGCAGCGCGTCGATCAAAAGCAGATGCCGCTCATCCGTGTCGTCGATCTGCGCCAGGAACGACGGAAGGAAAAGAAAGCCGCCATTCTGTCCGAGAAATTGTCGCAAGCCATTGCCGATCGCCTCGAGAAACGAGAGCAGACGATTTTGTTTTTGAACCGACGCGGGTTTTCCACGTCGCTGCTGTGCAGCAATTGCGGTGAAGCGCGCAACTGTCCGAATTGCAGTGTCGCGCTCACGTTTCATCGGCAGCCTGCGGTCGCCGGGACGATTGAGCTGTCATTTGTGCGGGCACACCGCCGCTGTTCCAAAGAAATGTCCGGCCTGCGGACAAGACGCGTTGATTTATCACGGCTTCGGCACTGAGAAAGTGGAATCAACAGTCGCCCAAATTTTCCCCAAAGCCGTGGTGCGCCGAATGGACGCCGATTCGATGACCCGCAAGGAAGCGTATCGCGAAACGTTACGAAATTTTCGCACCGGCAAGATCGATATTCTCGTCGGCACTCAAATGATCGCGAAAGGCCTGCATTTTCCGAACGTAACGCTGGTCGGAATCATCAACGCCGATCTCGCGCTGCATCTGCCCGATTTCCGCGCCGGCGAACGCACTTTCCAACTTCTCACGCAGGTGGCCGGACGCGCTGGCCGCGGCGAGACACACGGCGAAGTTTTCGTGCAAACTTACACGCCGTTCAGTCCCTCGATTCAGTTTGCGCGCCACCATGATTTCACCGGCTATTTCCAGCAGGAGCTCGAGTTCCGCGAACGCTGCGATTTCCCGCCATTCAAACACGCGGTCCTGATCACCGTGCGTTCTGCTCACGAAGGCCGCGCCAAACTTTCGGCCGAAACCTTGAAGCGTCGCTTAAGCGAAGCGTTGCCCGAAGAATTCATTTTGGGCGATGCAACGCCCGCGCCACTGGAAAAATTACAAGGCCAATTCCGTTTCCACATTTTGATCCGCGGCGAAGCCATCATGCGCCTGAGCCGCCTTGTGCGTGAAACCCTCGACAAACTGCCATTCCCCGAAGACGTCACCGTCACGGTCGACGTTGATCCATATCAGTTGCTGTAATCCGGGGAGGCGCCCACGCCTCGTTCGCACGCCTTTACGGCAGAATCGCAAATACCCGCGCGGGAAAACCGGAGCCGCCTTTCGGTTTGGGAAAACTGACCACGACCAGCGCGCCGGCTTCGGGAACTTGATCAAGATTCGTGAGCAGCTCGATTTGATAATGGTTCGTGCTCAGGATGTAAGTCTCCAGCGAGTAATCGTCTTTACTCGCGGCGATCCCCGGATCGGTGTCGGTGGTTTCGTGGCCTGACGCAGTGATCTTGCGATCCTCGTAGAGATATTTCAGCGCGGGCAGACTCCAGCCGGGATAATGGGCGACGCCGTTTGCATCTTTGTTTTCCATTTTTGCAGCGTCAGGCCACCGCTTCGACCAGTCAGTGCGCATCGCCACGAAGGCGCCGGCGGGAATTTGGCCATGATCTTTCTCCCACTTTTTCACGCGGTCGAGGGAGAGCGTGTAATCAGGATTTTTCGCCGCTTCCTCATGCACATCGATAACGACCAGCGGCAGGAGCATTTCTTTCGGGTCGATCTGGTCGACGGTGCGCAGGCCTTTAATGAAATGTGCCGGCGGATCTACGTGCGTGCCCCATTGGCCGACGTGCGTGAAGAGTTCCGAGAAAAACCGGAGCCCATCGTGTCCGGACGCTTGGTCGTACCAGTAAATTGTCTTGCGCGTTTCATCCGGAAAACCGGGCCAGCGCGGAATTCCCGGCGCAAACTCGTGCGTAAGGTCGACGTATTTCTTCGACGCGAGCACCTTCTGGATTTGCCAAAGTGGTTTATCATCGGCACCGAACACCGCTGAACTCACCAAGAGCAAAAGCGGCGCGAGGACGCGCGCGCACTCCCAAAGCTTCGCGAAACAAAAGGAGCGCGGTTCACTTTTGCGCGAAGCGCTGTAGGAGTGCGATGCGTCCTCGCATCGCTTTTAACGTGGTCTCGTTCTGCATGCCGACTTTGTTAAAGCATCTTCGAGCAATTCGCTAATAAGTTTGAATAACCTCGAATAACTGCCGGTCTGTTTTCGACAACGACCATTTCTCGTTGCAGCGCACAGATATTATCAACAGCTCATTTGCACCCAAATTTGCGAGGGCAACCGCCGAGACAGATCCGTGTTATTCACGCCGCTAAGAAGAAGAAATTCTCTAAACTAAAAATTCAAATCATCTTCTTGTGGTGTGAAGAACTCTCTCGATAACGGATGAAACAGTTTCGTGTTCTCGATCCAAATCTTCCTGATCGCGGCGCACGCGGTCTTTGTGCATTGGCCGTCATGACCAAAGCGCCACAAGCCGGACGAGTGAAAACGCGATTGGTTCCGCCACTAACGCCGGAAGAAGCCGCGGAACTAAACAAATGTTTCCTGCGCGACACCGCGGCTGCGATTTCGAGTGCCTGTAGCCGTCGCCCTGTGGGCGACGCAAGCAAAATGCAATTTCGAACACGCCGGCGCTTCGCACAGCGAAGCGGCTACAGCCGCGTGCGGAATCGCGGTTTACACGCCCGTCGGCGCTGAGTCGGCCTACACGGATATTCTTCCGGCCGATTTCAGCTTGTTGCCGCAACGCGGCGATGAATTCGGCGAGCGTCTCTATTTCGCGGTCGAGGATTTGTTCAAGTGCGGTTTTGACTCGGTGTGTCTGATCGATTCCGACAGCCCAACTGTGCCCGCGCGAAAACTTTGCAGAAGCTGTTGAACTGCTAAGCACGACCGAGGATCGCGTTGTGCTCGGTCCGAGCGACGACGGAGGGTATTACTTGATTGGAGTGAAGAAACCGCACCGGCACTTGTTCGAGCAAATCGATTGGAGCACCGAACGCGTGCTCAACCAGACGATACAGCGCGCAACCGAGATCGGACTCGAAGTCAAACTTCTGCCGACTGGATATGATGTCGATGACGGCGCGAGCTTGCGCCGTTTGTGCAACGAATTACTGGCCGATACGACGGCGGCAGATATCGCGCCGTACACTCGGCAATTTCTCGCGAGCTTCGTAGAGCGAAAGAAATTGTTGTAGCAGGCGCTCGCCGCGGCGAGCGGCGAATGGCAAAATGGAATGAAATGAAACGCGCACTCGTCACTGGCGCCGCGGGTCTGATCGGCTCGCACGTTGTCGATCTTCTCGTGCGCGAAGGTTGGCAGGTTCGCGCGCTGGATAATCTCGAGCCGCAAACGCACCGCCGCGGAAAGCCGGCATGGATAAATCCCAAGGCGGAATTCATCCAGGGCGACATGCGGAATCGCGATGCGATTACTGCCGCGCTCGATGGGATCGACGTTGTTTTTCACCAGGCCGCGTACGGCGGTTATATGCCGGAGATCGCGAAATATGTGCACGTGAATTCGCTCGGCACGGCACAGATGCTTGAAGTCATTCGCGAGAAAAATCTCCCGATCAAAAAGATCGTCGTTGCGAGCTCGCAGGCCGTTTACAGCGAAGGCGCGGGCGAATGTCCGAACGCACGGATTGGTCTTTCCAAGCGTCCGCCCGATCGAGCAATTGCGTCGCGGCGATTGGCAGGTGCACTGCCCGATTTGCGGAGCGATCACAAAAGCGTTCCCACGCCGGAGAACGCGCCGGTCGGTGGCGAAACCGTTTACGGGCTGACGAAAGTTGACCAGGAGCGGCTCGTGCTGCTCTGGGGAAAGCAGATCGGCATTCCCACAGTCGCCCTGCGTTACTCCTGCACGTACGGACCGCGCCAATCGATCTTCAATCCATACACCGGCGTGATTGCAATTTTTTGCACGCGTCTGCTGAACAATTTGCCGCCGGTGCTGTACGAAGACGGCGAGCAAACGCGCGACTTTTCCTTCGTTGAAGATATTGCGCGCGCGAATTTGCTCGCGGCACAAACCGACAAGCTCGATGGCTTGCCCGTAAACATCGGCAGCGCTTGCGGCACACCGATTCGCGAAATCGCGGAACAACTTGCCGACATTCTGAAAATTGATATCGCGCCGGAGCTCAACGGCGAATTTCGCCCCGGCGAAATGCGTCATCTCACGAGCGACACCACGCTGGCGCGAGTCCGCCGGTTACAAACCAACCGTCGATCTCGGCGAAGGCATCTCGCGTTACATCGACTGGATCAGAAAGCAGTCGGACATTCGCGATTACTTCAGCGAAGCGAGCGACATCTTGAAGAACAAAGGCATTGTTCATCGCGTGGCCAGATGAACCTTGCCAGCACCATTCCAGATTTTGACGCACCGGTCCTCCAGCATGCGCGGAAGGATTTTCCGCTACTGGACGCGGACATGTCGGTTGGCGAAGCGCTGGAGCGGATCCGGCGCGAGGGCGTGGGCGAGCGCGTAATTTATTTTTATGCGATCGATGAAGAGAAGCGACTCGTGGGCGTCGTGCCGACCCGGCGTCTGCTGACCGCGCCACTGGAAACCGCGCTGCGCGAAGTGATGGTGCGGCGCGTCGTGGCTGTTCCGGCGAAGGCAACGGTGCTCGACGCGTGCGAGTTCTTCGTGCTTTACAAATTTCTCGCATTCCCGGTCGTGGACGAACAACGCCGCGTGGTTGGAATCATCGATGCGAACTTGTTTGCCGAGGAAATTTTGGAAGCAGGAGATACTCAGGATCGATCCCGCAGTCAGCGAGACTGTGCCGGTCGGTGCGGAGTTTTTTGAGGCGCTCGGTTTTCGCCTCGAACAAATCCGTGGTGCATCGGCGTGGCGCGCTTTTCGATTCCGCTTCCCATGGCTGCTCGTCACGGTGACAGGCGGAACGGTCTCGGCCATTCTGGCGGGCTTTTTCGAGGCAACACTGGCTGGCAGTCTGATCATTGCGTTTTTTCTCACGATGGTGCTGGGATTAACCGAAAGCGTCAGCATGCAAACGATGAGCGTTACGATTCATGCGTTGCGCTCAGTCAGCGTGACCCGGGATTGGCTCGCGTCTGCGTTCCGTCGCGAACTGGCAACGGCAGTGCTTCTCGGCGTTTCTTGCGGGTTCGTTGTCTGCGTCATCGCCTGGCTGTGGCGCGACGATCTGCGCGCGGCCATTGTTATCGGCGGAAGCATTGCGTTCTCGCTGGTGACGGCATGCGCGTTTGGTTTGGCTGTGCCCTCGCTTCTGCATCGATTGAAGCTCGACCCCAAAATTGCCGCGGGCCCTGTCACGCTCGTGTTGGCCGACTTCATAGCGCTGGCGATTTACTTCACAAGCGCGTCGCTCGTTTTGCGATGAGCAAGGTGTCCGTTGTCATCCCCGCGTTAAACGAGGAAGAACCGATCGCCGGCGTGGTTCGCGAATGCCTCGCGACCGGCGTGCCCGGCGAAGTGATTGTCGTTGATAACGGCAGCACCGATCGCACAGCCGAGCGGGCGCGTGAAGCCGGCGCGCGCGTCATAACTGCGCCGCGTGGTTACGGGCGAGCGTGCGCGGCAGGCGCTCGCGCGGTTTCGGTCCGGCAATCGCGGGATGACATCGTAGTGTTTCTCGATGGCGATGGCAGCGACATTCCAGCGTTCATACCGCAGCTCGTCGAGCCGATCACAAGAGGGACGCACGATTTCGTGATCGGCTCGCGCACGCGCGGGCAGCGCGAGCCCGGCAGCATGAATTTCCAGCAAATTTTATCGGGGCGAATTGCCGGATGGATAATGCAACTACTCTACGGCGTTCGTTACACAGACATGTGCCCGTTTCGCGCCATCCGGCGTGATGCGCTCGCAAAACTTGATATGCGCGAGGAAACTTACGGCTGGAATTTGGAGATGCAGATGAAAGCCGCGCGCGCCGGGCTGCGCATCCTCGAAATCCCGGTGAATCATCGCCGCCGCACGGGTGGCGAATCGAAAGTTTCAGGCACGTTGCGTGGCACGTTCGTCGCCGGCACTCGCATCATCGCGACTCTTGCGTGCGCTCCAGTAGCACGTCAATGGAGCCGGTGCGCCCCGCACCGCAATAGGCGGTCGAAACGGCTGAGGCGGGCGTCCCAACGCGAAACCATCTGGCGATCCGGCGTTCGCAATGTAGCGTCGCCGATGGTTTCAATGCTCGATTTGGACAGGTTCCGCGCCACGCCGCTTACCCGCGAGCCGTTTGAATTTTTGATTGTTCCGGAATTTGTGAAGGCCGATGCGCGCGCGGCGATACACAACGATTATCCCGAAGTAGACCGGCCTGGCAGCTTTCCTCTGCGTGAGGTTACTTACGGCTCTGCATTTGCAAAGCTGGTCGAGGAAATGCGCAGCGACGAGTTTCGCAAAGCGTTCGAGGAAAAGTTCAGCATCGACCTGACGAATCGGCCCGACATGATCACCGTGCGCGGCCGTTGCAGCGAAAAAGACGGCAAAATCCACACTGACTCGGAGACGAAAATCATCACGATCCTGATTTATATGAATGCGGGATGGGAGTCCGCTGGTGGCCGGCTTCGGTTGCTTCGTTCAGGAAACAATCTCGACGACATGATTCTCGAAGTCCCGCCGACGGAAGGGACGCTGTTGGCGTTCCGTCGCGGCAATAATTCGTGGCACGGCCACAAGCCGTTCTCAGGTCCGCGTCGCGTGATTCAGTTTAACTGGGTCACCAGCGACGCCGTGGTGCGCCGCGAGCAAAACCGCCATCGCTTATCGGCGTGGATGAAAAAATCCGCGGCGCGTTGTCGGGCGAGAAGAAGGCGGCATAGTGCAGCTGTGGTAGGTCGCTTCTCCCTTCGAAGGGAGAAGGGGAGGATGAGGGTCATTCGGATTACTCTGCTTGCGCGCAAGTCGAACCCTCACCCCGGTCCTCTCCCTTGCTAAGGGAGAGGCGGAACGGCGAGCTGCCTTGAAGCTGCCGCGTTTTACAAGCAGCATTGCTCGATGTTGATTTATCTTTCGAGAATTGAACCACGCAGAACCCGAAACTCCAGACGCAAAGTCTCGCGACTCGTCCGGGCTTCAAACCGCCGAGTTCTCGCGCATTTTGCTGATCAAGCCTTCGGCGCTCGGCGACGTCGTGCATACGATCCCGGTGCTGGTAAAACTGCGTGCGCGTTATCCGCGTGCGCGAATTGACTGGCTGATCACACCGGAGAACGCGGAGGTCGTCCGTCATCATCCCGCGCTCTCGAATGTGGTTCTCTTCGCGCGACGCGATTTCTCGAAGCCCGGCCAGAGATGGCGCGCCACGCTGGGCTTTTTCGATCTGCTCAAACAAATCCGGCGCGCGAAATACGATCTGGTGGTCGACATGCATGGCCAGGTGCGTTCGGCTTTGTTCGCGCTCATCAGCGGCGCGCGAGTGCGCATCGGGTTTGATCGGCCGATCGAATTCTCGCGCACAATTTCTGCCGAGCACGATCTCAAGAACGTCCCGAACCGCGGCTGGCGCGGCGCCCGCGAAGGTTCCTGGATCGCGTACACTCACCGCATTCCCATTCCGACGCTCGATGTTCACGCGATTGATCGTTACCTGTGGGTCGGATCGTTGCTTGGTTTCGATGATGAACCGCCGGACCTGGCAATCCACCTCTCACCGGAAACAATCCACAACGTCGACCGATTGCTCGATGAGCACGGTGTGCCTGCTGGCAAACCGCTTGTTGTTCTTGTGCCCGGGACGATTTGGGAAACAAAGCACTGGACCATCGAAGGATTTGCAGGCGTCGCGCGCGAGTTTCTTCGCGAAGGATTTGCGGTCGCTCTCGCGGAGTACGAAACGCGATGAGGCGCGCTGCCAGCAAATCGCAGCCGCCGCGCCTGGGACGATCAATCTTTGCGGTAAAACTACTCCAGCAGATCTGGCGGGGCTGATCCAACGCGCCGAAGTGGCGGTGACGAACGACTCGGGGTCGATGCATGTCGCCGCGTCGCTTGGATAAACCGATGGTGAGCGTATTTGGCCCGACGAATCCGGTTCACATCGGGCCGTACCAAAGGCCGGAATCGGTTGTGCGCGTCGACCTGCCGTGTTCGCCCTGCAATTACCGTCGCCTGAGCCAATGCCCTTTCGATCACGCCTGCATGAAGCAGGTCACGTCCGAGATGGTCGTGGAGCGCGCACGGAAAATTCTCGCGGCGGCAAAACTGTAGCGTGCGCTGTCCTCAGCGCAGGATCGCTTGGCGCCGCAACAAAATCCGCTGAGGACAGCGGACGCTACAACGCTTGTGGCTCAGAAACGCCGGGTAAGATCGGCAACAGTGACCAAAACAAAAGCGATCTCCGCCGGGTTGCTCGCCGGATTCGTGGCCGCAGTCGTGATGACGACCGCGATGTTATTGCTCGCGACACTCGGCGTGGCGACACCGCTCGTCATCATCGGCGATCGCCTTTCGGTGTTCATTCCGCCGGGTCCGTTTCTTTCGCTGATGGGCAAGGTCGGAGGTTACAATCATCTCAAGCAACTTGGCGTTGGATCGACAATCGCCGGTCAACTTGTGGTCGGCGCGATCGGTGGAGCGATTTTCGCGTTGTTCGTGCGGCGCAACTCCGGTGCGCATCCCGGCGATTTGGACGATGTTGATCTTCGTTCTTCTGCCGGTCGTTGTATTTGCGATCGCACTGTGGCCGGTGTTGGGCACAAGCTACATCGGCCTGCCTATTCAGGTCGCGCGACTGGTCACGCTCATCGGCTTCGCATTGTGCGTCCTTTTGTTCGAACGAACGCTAGTAATCAGGGTTCCGATTTTTAATGGTAGGGACGGCCCGCCGGGCCGTCCGGACATCGCAGCGCGATGTCCCTACCAACGAGTTCACTCCAACTATCGGACGCCGTGCATTCGTACTGGGCACTATTGGTCTCGCAGCGGCTGGTGGCGGAGCTGCGCTGGCGCGCAAAGCTGTATCGCGCGGCTACGTTCAGCTATGACGGCACCGCAATACAAAGGCAGCATCGTTCAGCCGATTACGCCTAACGACTTGTTCTACTGCGTCACCAAGAACGTCGTCGATCCCAACGGTGAACATCGATGTGTGGCATCTTGGAAATCGGCGGGCTCGTGCAAAACCGCGGCGACCTGGCGGTTCCAGGATCTTGTAGGATTCAAACCGACTACTCAGGAGACAACGCTCATGTGCATCAGCAACGGTTTGGACGCAGGCCTGATCAGCAATGCCGTGTGGAAAGGTCTTCCGCTGCGCGATTTGCTCGATCAGGCCGGCGTGCTTTCCGGCGCCGCGCGTGTCCGCCTGCACGGCGTCGACAATTACACCGACACGATCCCGCTGGAGAAAGCGATGGAACCAACAACGTTGCTCGCTTACGAGATGAACGGCGCGCCCCTGCCGGATCGGCACGGTTATCCCTTACGCGTGATCGTGCCGGGCTACTTCGGCGAAAAAACGTGAAATGGGTCACGAGAGTTGAAGTGACCGACGCGAACGCGAAAGGATTTTACGAGGCACAAGGATGGGGACCCGATTTCATAGTGCCCACACGATCGAGAATCGATGTGCCGGATGATTGGATGTTTGTGTCGTTAAGCAAACTAACTGCTCCAATCGAAGTGAAAGGCATCGCGTTCGGCGGCGACCGCGGCATCTCCCGCGTCGAGCTCAGTTTCGATGATGGTCAGACCTGGAGCGACGCGGAGATTTATTACTCCGGCGGCAATCTGGCGTGGTCACTCTGGAAAGCGCAGTGGACGCCCCGCCGCGGCGGGTGATTACCCGCTGCTCGTCCGTGCCACGGATGGCGAAGGCGACGTCCAGGAATGGGAAGAAGATCGCGGTCCATTCTCCGGCACGAGTGGGCTGCACAGGATCAACGTGCGCGTGACGGCGTAGCACAGACATCTTGTCTGTGGGGCACGCGGCCATCTTGGCTGCGTATCATCAATCAACAGGCGGGACGCCTGTGTAGCCTCACGAGGCAAGGATGCCTGTGTTACCATTTCTGCAACTTGCGCGCTGTGCTAAATTTTATCGATGGAGAAAGTGATCATTGTTGGGAGCGGTTGCGCAGGACTGACTGCTGCGATTTATGCTGCGCGAGCGAACCTCAGCCCGCTGGTGCTGGAAGGCCGGCAGCCTGGTGGGCAACTCTCCACGACGACACTGGTAGAAAATTATCCCGGCTTTCCCGACGGAATCGATGGACCGGAGCTGATTCTGAACATGCACAGACAGGCCGAAAAATTTGGCGCCCGGTTTTCCTACGCGGAAGTGACCGATTTCGATCCGAGCAACAAGCATATCCGGATCAAAGCCGATGATGAATGGTTGGATACGCGGGCGCTCATCATCGCCAGCGGCGCCGCGGCCCGATATCTCGGACTGGACGGTGAAGAGAAATTGGTCGGCCATGGCTTGACGTCCTGCGCGACTTGCGACGGCGCATTTTACAAAAACGTGCCGGTCTGCGTCGTGGGCGGCGGCGATTCCGCAGCGGAGGAATCACTGTTCCTCACCCGGTTCGCCTCAAAGGTTTATCTCATTCATCGCCGCGACAAGATGCGGGCGTCGATGATCATGCAGGAGCGCGTGTTTGCGAACAAGAAGATCGAGCCGATCTGGAACACGGTGGTGACCCAATACATTGCCGATGAAAAAGGTGAGATGCGCGCCGTCCGTTTGCGCAACGTGAAGACAAATGACGAACGCGAACTGGACGTGGCGTGCGTTTTCGTCGCGATCGGGCATGATCCCAACACGAAGGCGTATCGAGGCAAACTCGACATGGATGCTGAGGGCTATCTGCTCCCGAAAAACGGGGTCGAGAGTAAACATCCCGGCGTTTTCATCGCCGGCGACGTGGCTGACCGCGTTTACAAGCAGGCCGTTACCGCTGCGGGAATGGGTTGTGCCGCGGCACTGCAGGCGGAGAAGTATTTGAGCGGGGCGGAGAGCTAATTTGCAATTTGCGAGTTGCGAATTGCGATTGATCAATGACTGAACGCGAACTCCTTCAGCGAACAAAACAGTTCGCACTGCGGATTTTTAAACTTGTGGGTGCGCTGCCCCAAACGATTCAGGAAGAGCAGTCGCTGCCCAACTGATAAGGAGCGGACGTCGGTGGCAGCGAATTATCGTGCTGCCTGCCGAGCCCGCTCAAGCCGGAGTTTGTTGCCAAGCTTGGCGTCGTCGAAGAAGAAGCAGACGAAAGTGCGTTTTGGCTCGAGCTGATAATTGAGACCGGATTGCTCAGCGCGGCAAAGTGACGCCGCTACTAACTGAGGCGGGTGAAATTGTCGCAATGATGGCGTCATCGAAGAAAACGGCGGCAAAATCGCAAATCGCAAATCGCAAATCGGCAATCCGATGAAGATCTGCGACCTCACTCAGTTTTATTCGCCGGTAAGCGGCGGCGTGAAGCGATATCTTCATGAAAAGATCGATTACATCGACAGGCACGCGTCGCGCTACGAACACGTTCTTATTGTTCCTGGCGCGAAGACGAAGCTGAAGGCAAACGGGCGCTCGCGTGTTTACACGATTCGTTCTCCTCTTGTGTCGCGGACCGCGCAATACCGCGCGCTGTTGAATCTTCGCGCAGTGGAAGAAATTTTGGACCGGGAACAACCGGACGTCATGGAGTCTGCCGACCCCTATCAGCTCGGCTGGAGAGCTTTGAAGGTCGGACGCGCGCTGCGCGTACCCGTGGTCGGATTTTACCACTCGCATTTTACGGAAGCCTACGTGCGAAAAAGCGCAATGCTCCTTGGGAAAAGGGCGACACATCGCGTGATGAAGCTTTCCCGCGCATACGTTCGTAAACTATACAATCAGCACGCCGTCACGGTCGTCGCATCAGACCTGCTGGGCCGCGTGCTGCGTGACTGGGGCGTCCACAACGTGCGTGTGCTTAGTCTTGGTGTTAACCCGGAAATCTTCCGCCCCGACGGATCCGGAACCGAAGCAATACGGCGCTCGCTTGGCGTCAATTCAGGTCAAAATCTCCTTCTTTACGTAGGCCGGCTGGCGAAAGAGAAGAACACAGTGACTTTGCTTCGCGCTTTCAAGACTCTGCAACGACGCCGGCCGAACGAATTTCATTTGCTCGTGATCGGCGATGGGCCCGACAGAACGCAACTCCGGAAACTGCAATTGCGAACGGACAATGTTTCATGGATTCGCTACTGCGCCGATCCCTGCGAGCTCGCCGGGTTCTATCGTGCGGCCGATCTTTTCGTTCATCCCGGTGTTCAGGAAACATTTGGCCTTGCAGCCCTGGAATGCCAGGCGTGCGGGACGCCGGTAGTGGGCATTCGCGGTAGCTATATGGATAACGTGATTTGTCATGATCAGGAATCGTGGGCGCTGGAAAACAGCGCCGACGCGCTGGTAGATGCGATCGAAGACTGCAGCGACAGGAAAGTTGTCGGTTATGGGCAGGAACGCTGCACGCGTTGCGCGGAGTCTGTACAGCTGGCCGCGTGTGTTTGACGAACTATTTTGCATTTATCGCGAGCTTCGCTCAAAATATCGCCGATCTTAAATGCTGAACGATGACCACCAGCCGTTTCTCATTCGTGGCTACCGTGCATCAGATCGCGAAGCGGTAAGAAAACTCTGCTGCGAGACCGGCTTCCTCGGCGAGCCGATTGATCCCGTGTATCAGGATCGAGAATTGTTCGCCGATTTTCTAACCACGTATTACACCGATCACGAACCGGAATCCTGTTTTCTCCTGGAGGTGAACGGCGAAATCTCCGGCTACCTGCTCGGCTCGCGCAAGCCGCTGCAAAATCAGCTCTACGCGCTTTATCAAAACGTCTGGCTGTTTTTCCGGGCGCTGACCCGCTACTTCCGTTACAACCAGCGCTCGCGTCGTTTCATTCGCTGGATACTCGCGTACGGCTGGCGCGAAGTTCCCGCCCAGCCGCGGCACGTACCGCATTTTCATATCAATCTGCTGCCGGAGGCGCGAAAAGTTTCGACGACGCGCGCGCTGATGAGTGCGTATCTGAGTTACCTTTATCGCTCCGGCGAGAAACGCGTCTGTGGCCAGATAGTCACGTTCGAGAGCCGACGCGGCGAAAAAATGTTCGAACGTTACGGCTTCAAGGTTTTGAATCGGGCAGAGATATGTAAGGTCCGTACGATGCAGACGTCAAATGCTCTGGATCCGCAGTCGCCGCAGGCGCGCGCGATTTACGATTTGGCGATCCCTTCGACGATCATTTTCGCTCTGATTTTCGTCATCGTAACCGGCGCAATCATCTACGCGATTTTTCGCTTTCGCGGGCGCGCGGGTGAGCCCGACCCGAAGCAAATCCCGGGTAACAGGAAGGTGGAAATCGCGTGGACGATCATTCCGTTCCTGATCGTCATTTTGCTTTTAGTCATGACACTTAGCGCGATGAATCGCGCTGATCCGCCGCCGGCGCCTTCACCCGATTTGGTCGTAACCGGACATCAATTCTGGTGGCAGGTGGATTACCCGGCTCAGGAGTTATCACGGCCAACGAAATCCACATTCCGACCGGCAAGCCTTTGTCAGTGCGACTGGAGTCAAAGGATGTCTTACACGAGTTCTGGGTGCCGGAGTTGACTCGCAAGATGAGCAATGTGCCGGGCCAACCTAACCACATCTGGTTACAAGCAGACAAACCGGGCACCTACATCGGCCAGTGCTCGGAATTTTGCGGAACGCAACATGCCTGGATGCGCATCCTGGTCGTGGCCGAGGAGCCTTCGAAGTTCGAAGAATGGCAACGTGCTCAGTTACAACCAGGCCAGGCAGCGACAAGTGATGCTACCGCAAAAGGACTGGCGCTGTTTCAAACATCAACCTGCATCAACTGTCATGCTATCCGCGGAGTAGCTGGAGCGGATTTGCGGGTCGCGCCGGATCTCACGCACGTTGGCAGCCGCAAACAATTAGCTGCCGGTATTCTGGAGAATACGCCAGCGAACATGCGGCTTTGGCTCAAGAGCCCGCAGCACATCAAGCCGGGGGCGCTGATGCCGGACTTTAACTTCACGGACGAGCAGCTCGATCAACTAAGCGGCATATCTGTCGACGCTACAATGAACGGCACCACTACTATCGCAGAGTTCCGAGAGGCAGTCCTCGATCCGGCCAAGCGCGCACACTATCGAGCTCGCGTGGCTTTCCACCGTTGATCACAAGCGCATCGCCGTTCTCTACATGCTGACCGCTCTGGTCTTTTTCATCATCGGCGGAGTCGAAGCGCTTTTCATCCGCCTGCAGCTGGCAGTTCCTAACAACCATTTTCTCCAGCCCGACACCTTCAACCAATTATTCACCATGCACGGCACGACGATGATCTTTCTCGTCGTGATGCCGGTGTTATTTGGTTTGGTCAATTACGTGCTACCTCTGCAGATCGGCGCGCGCGACATGGCTTTCCCGCGTCTCAACGCCTTTGGTTTCTGGTGTGTGCCGTTTGGTGGAATTCTTTTGCACTTTAGCGTGCTCGCCGGCGGCGCTCCCGCGGTCGGCTGGTTCTCCTACGCACCTTTGAGCGAGACGCCCTATTCCTCATCTCCCGGGGTCGACTATTGGGCAGTAGCTATCTTCGTCCTGGGTATCGGTTCACTTAGCTTCGCCATCAACACCATCGCGACAGTTATTTCGCTGCGCGGTCCAGGAATGACGATGCGTCGCCTTCCGCTCTTTACCTGGATCAACTTCGTTAACGCGTTCATCATTATTTTCGCTCTTGCCAGTCTTAAACGCCGGCCTGGCGATGATCCTGATCGATCGCCAGCTACAGGGTCATTTCTTTCTACCCATTGGCGGAGGTTCACCCGTTCTGTGGCAACATATCTTTTGGGCGTTCGGTCACCCGGAAGTTTACATCCTGGCCCTTCCCGCATTCGCAATCGTCTCCGAAATCATTCCGGTTTTTTCGCGGAAACCGATTTTCGGCTACGAATTTGTCGCTGCCTCGAGTGTTGCCATCGCAGTCCTAAGCCTGGGCGTCTGGGGACATCACATGTTCACCGTCGGGATGGGTCGTCCACTTGATGTGTTCTTCGCCATTTCCTCGATGCTCATTGCAATTCCAACTGGCGTAAAAGTGCTGAATTGGACCGCAACGATGCTAGGCGGGCGGATCCGTTTCGATGTGCCGATGTTATGTTGCATTGCGTTTCTCATCCAATTCCTTGTCGCGGGCCTCACCGGAATCAGTCATGCCAGCGTGGCACTCGATTGGCAGACTAAGAACAGCTACTTTCTCGTCGCACATTTTCACTTTGTGGCGGTAGGCGCGATCGTCTTCGCAGTCATCGGCGGCCATCCAATATTGGTTTCCGAAAATGAGCGGCCGCATGATGTCGGAGTCGCTCGGCCGTTGGACGTTCTGGCTCATGGTCATCGGTTTCAACATGACGTTCGTCATTCAGCATTTCCTTGGGTTGCTGGGCATGCCGCGGCGCGTGTTATACCTATCCCGATCTTCCACACTGGGGTTGGATGAACATGCTCTCGACCGCCGGCGTTTTCTTCATGAGCGCAGTCGGCGCTTATCCTGGTTTGGAATTTGGCCACTTCATTTTTCCGAGGCAAAGTAGCGGGCGATAACCCCTGGGACGCATGGACACTCGAATGGGCTACAACGTCGCCGCCGCCGCATGAAAACTTTGTCGCGCTGCCGCCGATCCGCAGTCGCCGACCATTATGGGACCTGGCTAATCCCGACCGGCCTGACCCGATCGTAGGCGAGAATAGCGCCGCGGTAACTCTTCCCGATCACAACAAGGTCGGGATCCTAAGCTTCATTCTTTCCGAAGCAGGATTCTTCGCGGCGCTTATCCTTGCCTATTTGTATTTCTACGCTCGGCCCGAAGCCGGTCCCGGACCGAAAGAACTGGATGTTCCGCGAACGCTGGTGTTCAGCGTTTGTCTTTTCGCGAGCAGTTTCACTTTTGGCGATCCGAGGTTGCCCTGACGAAACAGCGTCGCGGTTCCATGCTTGGCTGGCTCGCGCTGACGATCCTGCTCGGCGGTATCTTCCTTGTTGGTCAGGGAACGGAGTATTGGAAACTGTTTCAGACCGGGGTCGATCTCAGCACCAATCTGTTCTCAACCACGTTCTTCACTCTAACTGGCTTCCACGGTTTGCACGTGCTCCTTGGTTTGATCGCGCTGCTGATCTTTCTCTGGCTGGCGTGGGAGGGTGATTTCGCTTCTGGCCGCGGCGAATCGGCCTTTAAGTCAGTCGGCTACTACTGGCACTTTGTCGATGTCGTCTGGGTCTTTGTTCTACTCACTGTTTACATCCTTCCACTTGTTCGATGACTACCTACCAATTCTTCACTACCGCCTGGACGTGGAATTCTATTCGTTCTCACTCTTAGCGCGCTTGCGTTTGTCGGTTACTTTCTCGCCTTCGGACAACGAGGCAGGCCGCTCTATTTCGCTGCTGCGCTCGTTGTATTTCTTTTGGCCTTCATCTCACCGTTTAGCGCACTGGCTAACGGTTACCTCTTCAGCGCGCACATGCTTCAGCACATCCTGCTCGTGCTGATCGTTCCCGCGCTTTTGTTGCTAAGTCTACCGCGGTCGTTCTCGCTTCGTCCTCCCCTCACCTATCTTAGTCATCCACTGATCGGATGGATTGCCGGAGTTGGTGCGATGTGGCTGTGGCACGCGCCCACACTTTGTAACGCGGCGGCAACGTCGAGGACTGTCTCGGCGATTCAAACAACGTCGCTTCTATTAATGGGAAGCGTGTTTTGGTGGCAGGTGCTCGCGCCGCGCGAGGAGCAACGGCTTTCACCGCCCGCGGGGATCGTTTACCTCTTTACCGCCTGCACTGCCTGCAGCGTGCTCGGCATTATCCTGACCTTTGCCCCAGTTTCGATTTGTCCGGTTTACCAACACCCGGTCGATCGATTGGGAATGCTCAGCACGATCCGCGGCGATTGGGGCCTAACGAGTGATCGAGACCAGCAGATCGGCGGACTGCTGATGTGGGTTCCCATGTGTGCGATTTATGTAACCGCAATTCTCGCCCAGCTCGCTCGCTGGCATTCGTGCCCGGCGCCACAAACGGAGAAATCAAATGCCTGACGAACAATCAACCACGCAACATGCGGACGCGGTGCCGCCCGGCTGGCAGGTGCTACCCGATACGCCACTGCCGCACCCGACCTACTTCCCGGCCGGGCTAGCCATGGGAGTCGCCTTTCTCTTCTGGGGATTGATCACCACCTGGGTCGTTTGGCTGGTCGGTGTTGTCCTCTTCATCGCAGCGCTTGCCGGTTGGATCACGGAAATTCGCCATGAATACAAGTCCCACTGAGTCGTCATCTGCGCCGCTAACTGAAACTCCAGAGGAGATCAGCCGTCGGCGATTTTTTGAAAAACTCTCAATCGCGCTTGTAGGTCTTTGCACCGCGATTGTCGGAGTGCCGTTAGTCGGATTCATCGTTGCGCCCGTTCTTTCGAAAGGTGCCCAGGGAATGGGTCACGCTCGGCAAGCCGGATGATTTTCAAATCGGTAAGACAGTAGCCGTGACGGTGACCGATCCTTCATCGCTTCCCTGGGCCGGAGTGACAGCAAAGAGTGGCGTCTGGCTACGACGCGTGGACGCCAGACAACTTTATCGCGTTTTCAGCTAACTGCACGCATCTCGGGTGTCCTGTGCGCTGGCTGGAAGGCGCCGACCTTTTCATGTGTCCGTGTCACGGTGGCGTCTATTACAGTGACGGCAACGTCGCCGCCGGTCCGCCGCCGCGGCCGCTCTTTCGCTATGATGTGCGGGTCGCAAATGGCGAAGTGCAAATGAAACAGGCGATCGTTCCGATTTCCACCACGCTGTGATCAAGCTATTCAAAACAGTCTGGAATTGGCTCGACGATCGGCTCGGGATCAGCGTCCTGCTCTCGCCGATGAAGCATATCGCGCCGCAGGATTCGAAATGGTGGTACGTCTTTGGCAGCGCCACGCTCGTTGCGTTTATCGTGCAGGTCGCAAGCGGCGTTGCGCTGGCGTTCTCATATATCTCTTCGTCGTCACAAGCTTACGAGACGCTCTTATTCATAACTAACAACGCGCCGTTTGGCCGCTTCCTGCGCGGACTTCATTACTACGGCGCGTCCGCGATGGTGTTGATGATCGGAGCGCATATGGCGCAGACGTTTTTGTTTGGCGCCTACAAATTTCCACGCGAGATGACGTGGACCACTGGAATCTGTCTGCTGGGCTTCACCCTCGGAATGGGATTTACCGGGCAGCTACTCCGGTGGGATTCAACCGCGGCGTGGTCTGTCGTGGTCGCGGCTGAGCAGGCAGGACGTATTCCGATTATCGGCGACTGGGTGGCGCGCTTCATCCTTGGCGGTAATACGATCGGCGGCGCGACGCTTAGTCGGTTCTTCGCCATCCATGTTTTCGTTCTGCCTGGAATCATGTTTGCCTTTATCGGGTTACATCTGTGGCTCGTCCTTCGCCACGGGATCTCGGAGCCGCCGGTTGCAGGCAAACCAGTCGACCCGGCAACCTACCGCGCGGAATACGAAGAACTGCTCAAGAAGAGTGGCAAGCCATTTTGGCCGGACCTGGCATGGCGCGATGTGATTGTCGTCACGGGCCTGATCATCGCGATCGCTGCTCGCCGCATTCTTCGTCGGACCTCCGGCGTTGGATAGGCCGCCGGATCCGAGCATACTGGCGGCCGATCCACGACCGGATTGGTATCTTCTTTGGTACTTCGCGCTGCTCGCCCTCATCCCAGCCAGGATCGAAGGCTACGTCATGATCGGATTCCCAATCCTGATCGGGCTACTCCTGCTGTTTGTTCCTATTTGGAATCACAAAGGCGAGCGCGCTGCCTCCCGACGCCCCTGGGCAATTGCGGTCGTGTGTCTCTCGGTGATCATGATTGGTGGGCTTTGGTGGGAAGGACAGCAGTCGCCCTGGTCGCCTAACTTCGAGGCTCAGCCGCTCAGCGAGAAAGTGGTAGGAGC
>ERZ1370068.7588-contig-6498_pt1 | contig 106080 bp, 132 predicted proteins | sample MGYA00561227_ERZ1370068 | MGnify/ENA primary metagenome ERZ1370068 (study PRJEB38410, sample SAMEA6850437) | metagenome | study: Metagenomic assessment of the ecological functions of the soil: analysis of the soil microbiota associated with the...
AGCTATTGCTGTCGCCGCCCGGCGCCTTGTCGCCTCTTCACGGCGAACTGCGCGCCCGCGTCAGTGGTGTCGGACATCAGGAGACTGATGCCTGCGTTGGACGCGAAGCCTGCGTTGGTGAGCTCATCGGCCGCCGCTCCGCGGCCGCTCGCGAATGGAAAACGCCGGTGACGAGATGCGACATGGAAACCTCCTTTACGTCGCCAAGACAACGCCGCCGCCGGTATTCACCGGGGCCGCAGGACATCCACCGTCACGGAAGCTTCGCGCTGCCGCTCCGCATCGGGGGACCGAAGGCAGCAAAGCGCGCCGACGCGACTGACCGCGAATCGGCGCTACCTTGCGGCGTGGGCGAGGACACGTTCACGGCCTGAACATGTAAATGGATCACCCAGCGTGTGGTCCTACCTGGGCGCTCTCACAGAGTTCGCCGCTGAGGACTTCCCCCTCGCTCGGTTCGCAGTGTGACGCGTAAGCCCATCTTCTGCCGGATCGCCGACATCCGTTCGATGACTTCAAAGGCATGTTACGCAAGTGAGGTCCGCGAACGGTCATTCACGTCCGACATCGCGCGCAGATTCCGTCAGACCTCCGTGCGCCACGGGGCGTCGGTCTCGCTCGACGACGCGGCCGAATCGAGGAATTCCGCCGCATGAGGATCGCGCAGGTGGCGCCACTCCACGAGTCCGTGCCGCCCGTCTCTACGGCGGAACGGAACGAGCGGCCTCGTACCTGACCGAAGAGCTGGTAGCCGGGCACGACGACTGGAAATTCGCCAGTGAGAGACTCCGTCAAACCCGGGCCCATCTGATCGCGTCCTGCCTCGGGGTCGCTTCGGCTCGATTCGCGAAAGTGCACTGACCCGATGGCCGCACACCTGGTGATGGTCGAGCGCGTCGCGCAGGCGGCCGAGCAGTTCGGACGTCATCCACTTCCACTGCGACTATGCATCTTCCACGCGGCGCCCTCGCGACGCCGACTTGGTGACGCCGCACTAACTGCCGGACCCTCGCCCTGAACAAGTGAGTTCGAGCTGCCGTTGATCTCGATCTCCGATGCAAATTTCGGTCAACTATTACGGCAGGTGTATCACGGCTGGGATCTTTCGAGCTACCCGACCCCGGCGACTACCTGGCGCTTCTCGCCGGAGAAGCGCCGACCGGGCGATCGCGATCGCCGAACGAGCGGGGTTGCCCTCAAGATCGCGGCGAAGGTGGACCGTAACGACCGGGAGTACTACGACGAAAGTGGATCCGCCGCTGCCTCGAGCCCGCGCATCGGGCTGAGATCGCCAGGAGTCGGAGAAAGACGAGCCTCTCGGCCGGGGCCAGGGCGCTGCTGTTCCCGATCGACTGGCCCGAGCCGTTCGGCCTGGTGCTGATCGAGGCCACTGGCGTGCGGCACGCCCGTGATCGCGTTCCGGCGTGGACTCGAGGTGATCGGGGTGAGTGGCTGGGTGGTCGACGACGCCGCGGTCGAGGCGGTCAGCCGCCTCGACGCGCTGAGCCAGCCGGCGTGCCGCTCCACGTTCGGCGGTCCGTTCGCCGCATGGCCCAGGACTACGTCGCGGCGTACACGCGGTCTGACGCCGTCCTCACCTGGATGGGTAACGGACGCACCGTGAAAGCGCGGGAGCGCCGCCCCGGTGAGCCGAAGCTCGCGTCTGACGTGATTGCGACGTCCGCCCGAAGATCAGAGCAGACGACGCTGTTGTCCGAAGCGGTCGATCAGCGTTTCATGACGGCGATGACGAGAAGAATGTGAGAACTGGAGGTTCGCGAGCATTCCGGCCAGCCAGAACTGCACAGAGCGATGGTGATGATCCAGAGCATTGCGGTTCCGTCTGGCGTCGGAGGTCGCGTGGGGGAAGAGAAGCGAGTTCTCGCGCCGGGGCAGATTATGCCACGCATGGGATCACGGCGGCGATCGTGATCGATGTCATGACACTTCCTCACCTGATCGACGACCCGTCGCTAGCGCACGCGTGGTTTCGCCGACCGAGCTGGCATGGCGCGCGACCCTCGCTCGACGATCCGAGAGCCATGTGTCCCGCCTGATACGGAAGGCGCTGCCTGGCCCCGTATTTCGACCCCGACTGGCGAGCAAGGTGGCCACCATTTCCGAGCCGCGCCAGGCTGCGATCCATCGATTCCACGAACGAAGCTGGAGGATACGACCATGTATGACGAGTCTCAGAGCAACGGCATGGGTACGCGTCGGCCACGATCGGACTCCGTCCGGATGCTGTGGTTTTGGCATTTCGCCCTGCGCCGATTAACGGAGTATGGACAGACTGCTCGCCGTCTCGGCGACAACGCGCGAGAAACGATGAAGCAAGGTCGCGTGAGGCGCGAGATGGGAAGCCAGTTGAGTGGACGACGCCAAGACGGCGATCGGAAGCGCACGCGACGCGTTTCGACACGACCACAACGAGACCGGTTCTGAGTCGTTCGTACTCCAGCGGCGCCCGCGAAACGGTCACGAGGAGCATCCCGCGTTCGTAGCGCGAATCGAGAAGCAGAGCAGTCGAGCGTCGGGCCCGCTCTGCGGGCGCGGGTTCAGGCACCCTGGACGAGGAGCACGAGGCCGATGAGCTCCCTGACCCGAATGGCCGAGTCGACGATCAACCGGGAGGCGAGTCAGGAGAGCGTGTAGAAGACGAGCGGCCGGGGCGCGGGGAACCGACAACCGCCGGCGACCGAGAGGGGCAAGCGCCTGCGTGGCGGCAGACCCGGTGGGAGACCTCGATGGCCTCCCGGGGCGCCGAACCCGTGGTGGCTTGCCCCCAGTCATTTCATGGACACCGAATCCTGTGCGCTCCGGATTTCAGGCGGAGCGTCGGAGGTATCGCGTGGATCATTGCCGTACCCTGCTCGAACCTCAGGCCCGGCGTCGCGCAGGCAGCGTGGCGCGATGGTCCGCGAGGTTGAACGCTGCCGGGATCGATTGCCTCGTCAGCTCGGACCAGCGCAACGGGCCGCAGTAGCCCGCGGTGGCGCGCACGGGGCGAGAATGGCGCCACTCCAGGTCGAGCGCGCCTGATTGCGCACCGTGTCGATGAGGATTCGGCCGGGCCGCCGAGCCTTGGACATGTGCGTGGTGAAAACCCGCGGCTCCTCGCGCACGAGCTCCATCGCCAGCGCCGACGAGAGTCGCGGATGACGTCTCCAGGCCGAGCCCGCGGCGGATCGGCGCGATGATGGAGCCCTTGCCGCCCGTGGTCTTGATCGAAGCTTGAGATCGAACGGCGCAGAGACCTCGCGCAGCCGGTGCGCTGCTCGACCACCTGAGGCCAGGCGACGCTCGGATCGGGGTCGAGGTCGAATCACGACACGATCCGGCTGCCTCGAGACGATCCCCACGCGCGCCCCACAGGTGGATCTCGAGCACGCCCATCTGGATCAACTCGACCTGGCCGCGCGCTTCCGACCACCCAGTAGGCTTCCGCGTTCCGCGCAGCTCGGTCACCGCCACGCTGCTGAGCCTCGTCGTGGGAAGCTCGCGCCGGATGCTACTGGTGAAAGCACTGCGCGATGCCGTTCGGGCAGTGAGCAGCATGAGCGGTCGCCCGATCACGTGCGGAGATATCGCCTCGCCGCGTCGACGAAGCTCGCGACCTCGAGCTTCGTGATGCCCGACGGGTGCTGGCGACCTGGTGGGGTGGCTGATCCTGACGCCCTGACCGCGGTCGGATTCTCGGCGGCTCGACCACCGGAGCTTCTTCGCCGACGCGATCGCGATCCGGGACCTTGCGGCCGGGCTCGCGGACGGGCGAGCGGTCGGGGGCGGATCCTGCCCGGCGTCTCGGGCTCGGGATCGCGAATCGGCGGCTTCCGGCCCGGGATCGCGAGCCGGGTGGCCTGAACCGGGCTGCGGATCGGCGTCTCGCTCGCGCGCGCCGTTCGCGCCGATCGGGTGCGACGGTTCCCGCCTGCCGCGGGGTGACCGCGTCGATCGCCGCCGGCCGCTCGAGCAACCACCCTGGCGCGAGGGCTTGTCCTCTCTCAGTCCCTCGAACGACGGATGACGCAGCCGCCCGTCGCGCGTCATCTCGGTGAACGAGACCTCCGCGACCAGCGTCGGCTTCACCCAGTGGACGCCGCGCACGCGCGTGGGACTCGAACGGCGGCGCGTCGATCTCGATCGCCGCGAGTCGCCGCCCCAGCTCGCGTAGCGATTCGCGCGTGAATCCGGTCCCGACCCGGCCGGCGTAACGCAACCGCGTAGCCTTCGCGCTGCGCGACGCCGAGGCGCGACTGCGCGCGCCGGTGCCGGCGCGACGCCGAGCAGCAGCGAGCCCAGGTCCCTCGCGCGAGCCGCTCGGCTCGGTGAAGCCGCTGATCACGAACTCCTGGCGCGCGGTGCACTTCACTCTTGAGCCAGTCGCGCGCGACCGGAGACGGCGCGCGTCGCGACGCTTGAGATGATCCCTCGAGCCGGCGCGCACACGCTTGCTCGAAGAATGCCGGCCCTGGCCCTGATGTGCGCGCTGTACCGGAGCGTGCCCCCGCTCGCGTCCAGGGCGAGCAGGGCGCTCGAGCAGCCGCTTTCTGCTTGAGCGGCGTCTGCGCCAGGTCGACGCCGTCGAGGTGCAGCAGGTCGAAGGCGAAGCAGACCAGCTCTGGCGTCGCGGTCGGTGCGGAGCGCGTCTGGAGCGCCTGGAAACTGGTGGTGCCGTCGGGCTCGCGAGCACGACCAGCTCGCCGTCGAGCAGCGCGCGCTCGACCGGAAGCGCGCGACAGCGCGGCCGCGATCGGCTCGAAGCGCTCGGTCCAGTCCTGGTTCGTCCGGTCGAGAGCCTCGCTCGACCGCGCTCGATCCGGGCGAGAATGCGGAAGCCGTCGTACTTGATCTCGTGCAGCCAGCCGTCGCCGTCCGGCGCCTCAGTCGACGAGGGTGGCGAGCTCCGGCGCCAGGACCTGCGGCAGCAGAAGCGCCGCCGCCGCGCCCCGGACGCCTTGGCCGCGGAGCGCGAAGCGACGCGACGTCGCCCGACCGGCCTCGTCGTCCCGGTGCCCGGCGCGGCGCGGCCGCGCGACGCGCGCGCACCGAGGTCTTGGCGGCGTCGCGGTTCGAGTGCCACACCCGCGACGCCCTTTCCGATCTCCTCGATCGACCGTCCCGACTGAACGCTTCCGGGTCGCGCGGTCACGATGTCGGCCTCGCGCCCGGCGCGCGCCTCGGCGTCGCGATGCTTGATCAGAGCCAGGCGTTCTCTCGCTCTCGCGCCGGATCCGCACCAGCACCCACGCGTCCGGCGGAGCTTTCGCCCACGAGCTCGAACTCCTGAGCCGGCCGCGGCTCAGTCCCTGCCGCGGATCGCCGATCGGCACCCAGTCGCCCCGGTCCCACAGCAACACCGAGCCGCCGCCGTACTCGCCCTTTGGGGATCGTCCCTCGAATCCGCCGTACTCCGATCGGATGGTCCTCGACCTCCCATCGCCAGACGCTTGTCGCCGGGATCGAGGCTCGGTCCCTTCGGCACCGCTCCAGCTCTGAGCACCCGTCCAGCTCGAGGCGGAAGTCGTAGTGGAGGCGGGTGGCGGCGTGTTCTGATCACGAAGCCAGCGCGCGCGAGCGGTATGGCGCGCCCGCCGGCGAGGCTCGGGACTGCGTTCGAAGTTTCGTTTGCGCCGGTACGTCGTGAGACTCCATGCGTGTCCCCTCCGGCGCCGGACGAAGCACGAGTTGCGCCAGCCTCGTGCCGCGCGAACCGCCGTCGCGACATCGAATGATGACGTTCGAACGTGCCCGATGCGCGGAACAACTTACAAGCAGGGGCACGGGCCAAACCACCCGGTTGATCCCGGCGCCGCGCGTTCCTCGTTGCAGATCGTGCCCACGCGCGTTCGGGGACGATCGCGCCGCGACTCGCGTTCGACCCGCGCATGCCGCGTCGAAGCCGATAGTTCACGTGAAGACCCTCCGCCCTTCGCTCGGCTTCGATGGTTCCCTCGAGACTTCTTCTCCGACGTCACTGGGTCGTCTTCCCGAGAGGTCTCCATGGCATCGGCATCGCGTCTCTCCCGTTCTGCTGCTGGTCCTGTCGGCGCACCCTCGATCGTCGCCCGGCTCCCGTCCCGTCGACGTCCTCGCCTGGATCCGTTCCCACGCGCTCGCGTGTCACGACCGAGGACGCCACGCGATCGACGCGAGCGCGTGTGGCCTGGATCGAATGCGCGGCGGCATGGACGCGAGCAAACCTGCTGATCGAGGACATCATGGTCAGCAACGACCTCTACGCGCTGGGACGCGAAGGTGGGAACTACATCGAAGCGCTGGCTCGATGGCCTACCGCGCGACCTCGACCGCCGTTTCTCGACCGCGTGCTCGAGCTGACCGACCTGGCGAAGTCGCAGCTCCGCGACGCGTGGCTCGACGGCACCACCGACGGCTTCACCGACTGGCTGTGGCTCACCGATCCGACCAACAGTCAGTTCTACGGCAAGTGACACGAACTGGCTCGACGAGTCCATCACCTCGGGCAACGTGGCGCTCTGGGCCTGGGCCTTCCACGCGAATCGCGATCTCGATCCGCGCCACGCCGCCGCCGCCGACTTCTGGCGTGACTGGCTGAGAATCAGTTCCCGGCCGGGTGGTATCAGCGCGCCGGGGATCCGCTGCGGGCCTGGAACACGCCGTTCGCGGCCTTCTACAAGCCCGACGTCGAGCCGCGCTTCCGCCAACTGGCGGCTCGCCTACTATCTGTGGCGGATCACCGGCAACGCCTTCTACCGCGACCGCACCGACGAGATCGTCGAGGAGCTGATCGGGGCCCAGCAGATCAATCCGGCTTACCCCACCGCCTACCGGTGGACGCGCCAGACCGATCCGTCGTCGCAGAGCTGGATGGCGACCAACTACGCCAACTACTACGCGCGCGTGGTCATCGAGATGAACCTCAGAGAGGAATGCCGTTCTACTCGTCCTCGACCGAGATGGCCCGCTTCGCGTCGACCTTCCGCGACGTCATCTACCGCAACTCGCTTCCCGGACTGAGCACCAGTGGCGGGTGACGTCAGCGGCGGCGGGTCCGCCGGCTTCGCGCCGTACGCCTTCAACGGCTTCGCGGCCTGGGACCCGACCGGAACGCTGATGACGATCGCGGACCGCGCGATCACCGGGTCGGCAACTACGCGACCGGCGGACGCTCCAAGGCGGCGCGCAACGACACCTGGCATCTCGGCCTACGCGCTCCTGTCGCTCAGCCTGACGGGAACGACGGCCGTGACAGTGCGGTCGTTCACGGCGGTCCCGCTCGCCGACGGAACGGTGAGGATCGAATGGGAGCTGTCGCCCGAGGCCGGGGCGACGATCACGCGGCTCCAGCGGGTGCGCGAGGATCGCGGCGAGCGCACGCGCGTCGGCGTGGACGCGACAGGGGGCCCGGCATCCACGTGCTCGTGGACACGCCGCCGGCCGACACGCGGTCGCTGGCCTACGAGCTCGAGGAGGTCACGCCCGGCGGCGGGCGCCGCCTGGGCCGGGTCGCGGTCGTGCGCGAGCCGACCTCCGGCAACGGCGTCGCGGTCGAGGCGAACCAGCCGAATCCCTTCTCGACCTCGACCTCCATCCACTTCGACGTGCCGCGCGCGACGCGCGTGCGGATCACCGCCTGGGACGCCGCGGGTAGACGGGTCCGCGTGCTCCATGACGGCGACTTCGCACCCGGGCATCACGCAGGTGGAGTGGAACGGCCGCGACGAGGGCGGCCGCGCGCTGCCGAACGGCACCTACCTCTACACCCTCGAAGCCGACGGCGTGACGCTCTACGCCGCCGCGCCATCCGCGTCCGTTGACGACGCGGGCCCGACCGTCGCTGGCCGGGCCCTCGGGTCGTGATCCCGCGCGCGGGTCGCGCGCGTCAGACCACCGCGACCTTGACGCAGTGGATCGGCGGCAGCGCGGTCGAACAGGCACTCCCACTCCTCGCCGCCGTCCCGGCCGATCCAGAGCTGGCCGGTGGTGGTGCCGAAGTAGAGCGCCGGCGACTTCGAGATCGTCGATGTCCATCGCGTCCCGCTGGACGGTGAAGTAGCTCGCCTTCCGCGGCAGCCCGCTGCGCGAGCTTGCGCCACGAGTCGCCGCCGTCCTCGCTGCGCCAGACCGCCGGCGCGCCGCCCGGGCAGGTGCGCGTCATCGGCTCGAGCGGCATGCACGTAGACCGTGTCGGGGTCGTGCGGATGCACGACGATCGGGAAGCCGAAGTCGGACGGCAGCCCCTTGGCGATCGACCGCCAGGTCTTGCCGTGGATCGTCGCTGCGCAGCACGCCGATGTCGGGACGCGGCCCGCCGGGGCCGTCCCAGTTCGCCCAGCCGCCGTGGTTCTGCATGTAGAGCCGGCCGGGCGCGTCCTCGTGGCGCGACGATCTTGTGCACGCACTGGCCGAACTCGGGATACGGATCCGGCGCGAAGCCGGCGCCGACGCCCTGATTCGACGCGCTGGAACGTGGCGCCGCCGTCCTCGCTCAGGTAGTGACCGCCGGTCGAGATGCCGAGGTGCACGCGGTTCGCCGTCGCGCACGATGGTGTGCATGCAGAGCCCGCCGTTCCCCGGCTGCCACTGGCGGGCGTGCTCGTGGTTGCTGATGCCGGGCACCATCTCCCAGGAGTCACCCCCGTTGTCGCTGCGGAACAGCGCGGCCGGCTCGACGCCGCACCACAGCTCCTTCTTGCCGGGCCCCGGCTCGATCGACCAGATGTTGGCGAGCGCGCGGCCGTCGTCCTTCGGGAACGCCGGCGCCGCCTTGGTCTCCTTGAACGTCTTGCCCATGTCGGTCGACTTGAGAATCTTCATCCCGAAGAAGGCGTTGCAGCTGGAGGCGTAGACGCTCGGCTTCCCCGCGTGTCGATCAACGTGCTGTAGACCGCGACCCCCGTCCGTGCGGCCCGCGAAGATCGAACTTGCCGCGCGACTTCGACGCTTCGGCGACGAAGGCGCCTTCTTGGTCCCGATGCTGAGAACGACTCGTTCCGCCATGGCTCAACCTCCTGAGATCGCGGGCAGGATGATGACGACGTCGCCGGTCGAGAGCGCGGTATCGAGCCCCTCCCGGTCACGAATGTGGGATGTGTTCACGAACAGGTTGACGTGACGGCGCACGGTCCCGGTCTCGTCGCACACGTTCCGGTAGAGCGAGGGATGGTCGCGCTCGAGCTGCTCGAGCGCGGCGCGCACGCTCGCGGCGGTGATCGCGAGCTCCGCGGCGCCCTGTGAGTACGCACGCAGCACTCCCGGGACGTGCACGCGGACCTGGGGTTCGTGGGTCATCGAGTGTCGGGTGGCGAGAAAACCGCGGTCTCTTCCAAGGTTCGTCGGCGCGACCGTGATCCGGCCGCAGGTTCGAAATCGGCTCGCCCAATGTACCACGGTCGCGCGGCATCTTGCGCGTCGGCAGGTGCACGAGCCGCGGACGGGCCATGGGACGGAGCACGGAGTCCCGGACAGGCATCAAGGCCGTTCAAAAGACGGCGCGCGCGGACGCACTTTCCTCTGTACTCCGGACATCGGGACCTTGACCCTCGCACCGCCGACGCCGATATCGACCTCTCCCCCTGGCCGCCCCGGAGACCCGATGTGTAACCGTCACGATCCTCGTCGCGATCGCGCCGCGACGATCCGCGCCCGCGCGCGTCTCGCTTCGCTCGCGATCACCGCGGTCTTCGCGGCACGCGCGACCGCGGGCGCCGTCGCGCCCTCTCCCGATGTCGTCACGCAGCGGCTGTCGCTCACGCGGGTTTCGCTTCAGCGACTGCGCACGGCCGCGGCCCGCACCGAAGTGATCCCGCTCGACCTCGACGGCCGTCCGCGTCACCGTGCGGCTCGACCGCGTGTCGCTTCGCGCCCCCGGCTTCCGCGTACGGGTCGCCGCGCCCGACGGCACGCTCCACGACATCGATCCGCCGGCGCCGGCGACGTACCGCGGCACCGTCGACGAGGTCCCGGGCTCGGTCGCGGGCGGCGTGATCCGCGAGGGACGCGTCTGGCTCACCGTGGCGCTCGCGGACGGGCGGGTGTACGCGGTCCAGCCCTGTCACCGACGTCGATCGCGAGGCCGATCCCGCGCTCCACGCCGTCTATCCCGCCGACGCCGCCACCGGTTCGGGCTCGTGCGCGCGCGGACGAGCCGGCGGTCGCCGTTCCGCCCCGAGGCCCGGCCCCCGAGGCCGCGCTTCGCCGCCGGGCCCCGAATCGCCGAGCTGGCGATCGACACCGATTACGAGCTCTACCAGCTCGAAGGATCCGTGACCGCCACGGTGAACGACGTCGAGAACGTGATGAGCGGCGTCAATGTCGTCTACAAGCGCGACTGCAACCTCACCCACCGGCTGGTCACGATCTCATCGTCCGCTCCGCCCCGTCCGATCCGTACTCCACGACCTCATCCGACTCGCTGCTCACGCAGATGCGCACGCACTGGAACGCCGCGCAGACCGGCGTTCACCGCGACATCGCGCACCTCATGACCGGCAAGAACTTGGACGGCAGCGTGATCGGCATCGCCTCGGTCGGCGTCATCTGCAACTCGACCCGGGGCTACGGCCTGTCGCAGACGCGCTACACCACTCACCCTGAGCCGGCGCGTGGCGCTCACCGCGCACGAGCTGGGGCACAACTGGAACGCCGTGCACTGCGACGGCGTGACGCCGTGCCACATCATGTGCTCGAGCATCGACGGGTGCGACGGCATCGGTCTGCCGAGCTTCGAGCCGCAGGCGATCGACGCGATCACGAGCTACGCGTCCACCCGGAGCTGTCTCGACACGCCCCTCGCTCGCGGTCCTCGACCCCGCGACCACGGGCGCGATCCGGCTGATCGCGCAGCCGACGCCGTTCGTGGGACAGACCCGGATCACCTATTCGATCGGCGAGGCCGCGCGCGTGCAGCTCGCGATCTACGACGTCGCGGGCCACCGCGTGGCGACGATGGTCGACGCGGTCGAGAGCCCAGGCGCGCACGCCGTCGTGTGGGATGGTCGCGACGCGCGCGGCGCGCGGCTCGAGCCCGGCGTGTTCTACGCGCGCGGCTCGAGACTCGCGGCGCCGTGGTCACCCGCACGCTCGTCCTGATACACTAATGTTGCCCTAGCCCTTCAATCAGGAGTCTCCCGTGTTCCCGGAATTGCTGCGCCTTCTCCTGTTCGTGACCGGCCTGTTCTCCTTCGCGTCGCCGCGGCCGGCGGCCGCCTCGGAGATCGCGGGCTTCGATCCGTCCCTCGCCCCTTCGACGTCCGCTTCGGCGACGTCGACGTTCCCTACCGTGAGTTCCTGGCGACGGTGCTCCCGGGCCAGACGGTCGAGATTGGCACCGGCGAGCCGGTCGAGGCGTCGTCCTCCGCGGGCATCGTGAGCGCGACCGCCCCCGACCGCTGGCGCTGGCAGGCGCCGTCGACGCCGAGGATCTACCCGGTGTGGCTGGCCGGGGCCGACGACACGGTGCTCGTGCGGGCCGCGGTCCTGGTTCCCTATCGCGAGATGCGCCGTGGCGTCCTCCACGGCTATCGCATCGGCGCGTACCCGCGATCGCGCCACGGCGACCCGGCCTACGCGCGGCCGGCGGGGTTCATCGAGGTCACGGAGGCGAACCGGTCGATCGGCGTCTCGCCGCACTTCCGGCTCGAGCAGTTCGTGTGCAAGTCGGGTGCGGTCTATCCCAAGTACCTGGTGCTGCAGCCGCGGCTGATCGAGAAGCTCGAGCGGCTGCTCGACGAGGTCAACCGTGAGGGGCTGCGCGCCGAGACCTTCCACGTGATGAGCGCGTACCGCACGCCGCGGTACAACCGCGCGATCGGCAACTCGACCACGTTCACACGCCACCAGTACGGCGACGCCGCCGACATCTTCATCGATCGGGATCCCGAGGACGGGCGGATGGACGACCTCGACGCCGACCGGCGGCTCACCTGAATGGACGCCGCCCTGCTGGGCCGGCTGGCCGATCGGTCCGATCACTCGGCGGAGCTGGCGAACCTGGCGGGCGGCATGTCCACCTACGAGGGCAACGGCGCGCACGGACCGTTCGTCCACGTCGACACCCGCGGCGCCATCGCGCGCTGGTGAGCAACCGGCCGGGACGCATCCACGTCCCGGGCGCTCTCGGCAAGGAGCGGGGTGCGCCGCGCGCGGCGCGATCGAGACCCGGCTTACTTGAGCAGGACGACCCGGGTCTGGACCTGGTCGGGACCGGTCGTGAACCGCGCGAAGTAAACCCCGGCCGGACATTTCCGATCGTCGTCGTCGCGGCCGTCCCACATCACCACGCCTTCGTGCGCGGTGCCGACGTCGAAGGTGCGGCGCGCAGAGCCGGCGAGGTCGTAGATGACGATGGTCTGCGCCGCGGCGGAGCCGGCGACGACGCGCGCCAGGCCAGCTCGACCGGGATCCGCGCCGGCTGAACCTTGGAGACGATCGTGGCGCCGCCGGGCGGCGGTGGAGGCGGCGTGAATCCGATCTGGAAGGTGGTGACGTTCGAGATCGGCGAGAGATTGCCGGCGTGGTCACGGGCCTTGAGCGCGGCGTGATAGGTCTGGTTCCGCCCGAGACCGTTGAGGACGTAGGTCTCCTGCGTCGGGTAGTAGTCGAACGACGGCACATCGACCTGGATCGGGGCGCCGTCGTACTGGGTCGAGTCGGCCGGCCCGGTCCAGACCCGCAAGGGATAGGCCTCGCACCGTCCCGAGAGCCCGTTGTCCCCGCTCTCGGTCCAGCGCAGCGTCACCACCGTGTCCACGGCGTCCACCACGGCGAGATCACGCACCGGCGCCGGCGGCACCAGCTCCTGGAAGCACGAGTCGACGTCGACCCACATCACCGGATTGATCGCCACCTCCGAGCACGCGTCCCCGTACGCGTCGCTGATCGAGGCGTTGAAGGAGATGCAGTTGGTGCAGGGCGAGGCCACGTAGAGCCGGGGGCGCGTCGCGGCGCTGTCGCAGGCGGCAACATCGGCGACGAAGCTGACCCGCAGCACCGCCTTCCCGGCGAAGCGGCAAGCGAAGGGAGCGTGAGATCGAAGGTGACGCGGGTCATCGGATCGTTGCCGGTGACCGTGAACGGCGTGGGCGGATAGATGATCGGCATGCGATCGGCGAGCAGCGTGTCGCAGTAGGGCACGAACGGGCTGAACACCGGGGCGCCGTACACCGTGACCGACATCGGGAGCGCGCACGGGACGGTGAAGAACAGCGGGAGATGGACGGTGGTGAACGACGTGCTGTCCGCCGACTCGCAGCCCCCACAGTTCGCGGGATCGAGCACGGTGAAGTAGTCGTCCGGCGGGAACACGAAGTCGAGCGTGTCGACCGAAGCCCCGATCCCGTCGACGCCGAGATGGGTGCACAGGCCGCCGCTCCCCACCGGCCGGACCGGCGCGCTCCAGGCTCGCGGCCGCGACGCCGAGCGCTGAGGCAACGGCTTGGCGGCTTCGGCGACGGCGACGGTCAGGAGGACGGCGAGCGTGGAGAGGAGAACGGCGGGAAGACGGAGGCTGCGCATCGATTCGATCTCCGGGACGCCAAGCACTACACCACGAGACCCTTCATGATACGACAAACCCGCGCGGCAAATCACGAGTTCCTTGTCGCGAGGAACGCGCGATGATCGGCCGCCACGCGAAAAAGGCGCGAAATCGCGCGTCACCCATCGCCAATCGTTCCGTCATCGCGCGTCGGCGTGTCAAATCATCGTCAATGAGCGCGGCCGGTCGATCATGACCGGCCATTCTGTCATCGGCCGTTTCGTCGTGAAGCGTGAGACCCTGCTAGATATCGAGTACCAAGCGACAACGACAATCCGGCGGGTCGAGGACGAGGACGAGATCGTGGTGCGACACCGCCTTGATCTCGCGCAGGCGGACGTGACGCGACGGATCGAGCCTCGAGCCCTCGAGCGTGGCGTCGAGTGTGCGCTCGCCGAGCGCGTGGAGCGTGGCCCGCGACCACACCGCGCGCCCGATCTCGGCCTCGAGTAGGACGGTGTTGAGCCAGTGAACGAGCAGGTCACCGGGATCGTCGCCCTCGAGCTCGAGCCGTAGCACGGACGTCGTCGCCCGGCACGCGGGTCTCGGCGACCTGCGCCATCAGCGCCTCGGCTGCCAGGCCGTACAACCGCTCGCGCGTCGGCGCCCAGACCTCGAGGCCCAGGTCGCCGGTGTGGTCGAAGGTGCGATAGCCCTCGGGATCGTTCGCCATGCGGCTCGTGAACACTCCGTGTCCACTAGATCAGCTGCCGGGCTTTCATGCTCACCACTCCGCGCGACGCGACGATGACGTGATCCAGCACGCCGATGCCGACGAGCTCTCCCACCTCGACCAGCCGTTTGGTGATGCTCAGGTCTTCCTCGCTCGGCTCGGGATCGCCGCTCGGGTGATTGTGGACCAGCACGACGCTCGCCGCCGAGTGGAGGATCGCCGGGAGGAATACCTCGCGTGGATGGACGATGGAAGCGTTGAGACTCCGATCGACACGGTCTCGCGGCACTGGAGCTCGTGCCGCGCGTTGAGCAGCAGGACCACGAAGTGCTCGCGGCGGGCGCAGAGAGATCTCGCACCTGTCCGAGCACGTCGTCCGGGCCGCGGATGGTCGAGCTCGCGACTCGACGCTCCGCGGCGCGCCGGCCCAGCTCGAAGGCCGCCGGTCAGCGCGGCGGCCCGCGCCGGCCCGATCCCCGGCACGAGGAGCCACCGCGCGCTCGACCAGTCGGCGAGCTCGGCGGGCGGGCGTTTGGCCAACACGCGCGCGATGCGATGGACGCTGCGCGCGACCGTGCCCGAACCGATCAGGAGCGCGAGCAGCTCGGCATCGGACATCACCGCGGGCCCGCGCTGGCGCAGCTTCTCGCGCGGACGCGGATCCGGAGGCCCGGGATCGCGCGCGGGCTCCTCATCGGAACCGCGGACGGGGGGCATCGCGGAGTCCGGCGCGCGTGGGGCGCTCGCTTGCTTTCCATTCGCCGGCCTTCTCGGTGATAATACGGCGTTCCATTCGTAGTACCCGCCCCGCTCGGGGTGATGGCTTCTCCGGAGAGAAATCGCATGCGACGTGCCATTCGCTGGATCCTGCTCGGCCTGATCTGTTCTGGCCTTTTTGCCCACCGGGCCCGCGGCCGCGCCCCAGCCTGTGAACCTGATCAACGGCATCGGGCTCATCGATTACACCCGCAAGCCCGACTTCAAGGTGGGTTCGTGGGCCAGAGTACCACGTCACGGGCAGCAGCGAGATGGGCATGTCCGACGACTACGTAGTCACCGTGCTGATCGCCGGCGAGGGAGAAGTTCTGGGGCGAGGACGGCTTCTGGGTCGAGACCTGGACCGAGCCCAAAGGCAAGCCGCCGTGGGCGGTGGCGACGCTGATGTCGTACGAGATCTTCAACGACGACATGCCGCTGGTGCGGATGCAGCTCTACTCGCGCAAGATGATCAACGAGGTCACGACGGACGGCCAGCCGGTCCAGACCATCGCCAAGCGACCGAGCAGCTCGCTCACCATGCGCAAGCCCGTCGCCGACAAGTCTGCGGTCGTCACCTGACACGCTCGGCAAGGAGACGATCACCGTGCCGCGGGGCAGCTTCCCGTGCATCGAAGGTCGTGATCCGGCACGGCGTCGGCGCCACCGCCGACATGGCCGACAGCTCGGTGCGGACCGACGTCTCACGAGGACCCGCACGGTCTTCATGAACCGCCAGATCCCGATCACCAGCGTGGCGCGCGAGGAGATCGAGAACCTGATCCAGCGCAAGTCCTGGAAGATCGGCCATTCCCAGGATGCGCCGCTCAACACCATGGACAAGGCCAAGGGCGTCGCCGAGCTGATCGACTACGGCTCGGGCGGGCTCAAGCCCGAGCTGGTGCCCGAGGCGTTCCGCCGCTCGCTCGCCGAGCAGCAGGCCAGCCCCAAGCCGAAGTCGACCGCGAAGGCGCCGAAGAAGCGCACCGGCTGAGCGGTTCCGTCGCGACGCGCGCGACTCGCGGCCGAGCGGGGCTACTCGAACAGCCCCTGCGCGAACGCGCGGGGCTCGAACGGCTCCCAGTCGTCGATCCCTCTCCGAGCCCGACCACGCTGATCGGCAGCCCGAGCTGATCGGCGATCGCGAGCACCGCGCCGCCGCGCGCGGTGCCGTCGAGCTTGGTGACCGCGAGGCTGGTCACCGCGACGCGCGCTGGAACTCGCGCGCCTGCGCGACGCCGTTCTGGCCCAGCGTCGCGTCGAGCACGAGCAGCACGTGATGCGGCGCGCCGGGCACGACGCGCGCGCACACGCGGCGCGATCTTCTCGAGCTCGGCCATCAGGTTGTGCTTGGTGTGGAGCCGCCCGGCGGTGTCGACCAGCACCACCTCGACGCCGCGCGCGCGCGCGCGGCGACAGCGCGTCGTGCACCACCGCGGCGGGATCGGCGCCGTCGCGCGCGCGCGACGATCTCGACCCCGGCGCGCTCGGCCCACACCTCGAGCTGCTCCGATCGCGGCGGCGCGGAACGTGTCGCGCGGCCACGAGCACGGTCGAACGCCCCTCGCGCGCGAAGTGCGCCGCCAGCTTGCCCGCGAGCGTGGTCTTGCCGACGCCGTTGACGCCCGACGACGCAGCGCCACCCACGGCCGTTCGACCGCCCGGCGCGAACGGTGCGCGGTGCGCGCCGACGAGCTCCTCGGCGCGTGCGCTCGAGCGCCGTCTCGAGGTCGAGGTCCGACTCGCGGCGCATGCGCTCCTCGGACCGCTCGATCAGCGCGCTCGGTGGTCGCCGGGACCGACGTCGGCGCGCGAGCAGCGCCTCCTCGAGCTGCGCGCGCGTCTCCGGATCGACCCTGCCCGTCGAGGCCGCAGCGCATCGGCGCGCAGATGCTGCGTGAGCGCGTTCGCGCGGTGCGTCCCGAGTCCGGACCGGAAGCGGTCCCAGAGGACTCACCGCGCGGGCATCGGTCGAGCCGCGGCTGTCGGCCAGCTCCGCGCGCTCGTCCGCGTCGGCGCTCGGCGCTCGGCTGGTCGAACTTCACCGACACGAGCGTCGAGACGCCGAGCTCCTGCATGGTCACGCCGTAGAGGCAGCCGGCGGCCTCCATCGTCTTCTTGTTGTGCGTGATCACGACGAACTGGGTCTTGTCGCTGAAGCGCCGGAGCATGTTGAGGAAGCGGTCGACGTTGGCGTCGTCGAGCGGCGCGTCGACCTCGTCGAGCAGGCAGAACGGCGACGGCTTGACCAGGTAGATCGCGAACAGCAGCGCGATCGCCGGTGAGCGCGCGCTCGCCGCCCGACATCAGGCTGATGCTCTGGAGGTGCTTGCCGCGCGGCTTGGCCGCGATCTCGATCTCGCACTCGAGCGGATCCTCGCCGACCGTGCGCAGCTCGGCGTCGCCGCCCTCGAACAGCGTCTTGAAGACGTCGCGGAAGTGCTCCTGCACCTTGCGCGAAGGTCTCGACGAACAGCTGGCTGCGCGGTGACGTTGATCTTCTCGATCGCCTCGAGCAGCTGGGCCCGGGCGCTGGTGAGATCGCTCGCGCTGCTGGACCAGGAACTGGTAGCGCTCCTTCTTCTTCGTGTACTCCTCGAGCGCGAGCAGGTTGACCGCGCCGAGCGAGCTGCAGCCGCGCGCGCGCGTCCTCGAGCTCGCGCGCGGCCTGCCTCGGATCGAACCCTCGCCGGCGATCGGCTCGAGCGTCCACGGACTCGGGATCCATCTGGTACTCGGTGCGCAGTCGCTCGAAGGTGCGGTCGAGCTCGGCGCGCGCACTGCACGCGCTCGAGCTCGATCTGGTGGAGCAGCTCGCACAGCTCGGTCTGCTCGAAGCGCTTGCTGCCGCGCCGCCTCCTCGAGCCTGCACCGGTCTCGGCCTTGAGCGCCTGGAAGCGCTGCTGCAGCCCGACCGACGCGGTCGCGCTGCGTCGACTCGGTCTCGAGCAGACCGGTCGAGCCCGGCCGCGAGACCCGCGACCTCGGCGTCGATCTCGGCGACACGCGCGCGCGAGGCCGCCTCGTCCTGCGGCGCGCGCCTCGAGACCGGCCTCGAGCTCGCGGCGCGTCTGCTCGGCGCGCGCCCAGCGGCGCCTCCCACTCGCCCTCCTCGCGCGACAGCCGCGAGCAGCGTCTCGCGCGCATCCTGCGCGCGTGGCCGCTACCGCCTCGCGCGCGCGCCTCGAGCGCGTGCACGACGCCGTCGAGATCCACGAGCTGGCGCGCGGGCCGCGCTCGAGCTCGCGCTGGAACTCTGGAACTCGGTCTCGGCCTCGGCCAGCGCGCGCGCCAGCGAATCGAGCCTCGGCCTCGATGCGTGGCGATCTCTGATCGCGCTCCGCCGCCTCCTGCGCCGCCCAGCGACGCTCGCGCTCGGCCGCCTCGAGCTCGCGCGACAGGCCTCTCGAGCGCGTCGCGCCGCGATCGACCGTGGCCGCCGCCGCTGTGACGCTCCTCGAGCGAGCGCGCACGCCGCCGGGCCTCGACCGCCTCGCGCTCGCGCTCCGCGCCTCGATCGCCAGCGCCAGCTCGGCGAGCGCGGCCATTGAGCTCGCGGATCTCCGTCTCGCGGTGGAGCAGGCCGCTCGAGTGCTGCGCCGAGCCGGCGCGCACGCGGCCGCGCTCCCAGACCTCGCCGTCGAGGCTCACGAACCGCAGGCCCCCTCCGAGCTGGGCCGCGAGCCGCGCCGCCGGCGGCAGCGATCCTCGACCAGCGATCACCGAGCCGAGCAGGCGCTCGACCAGCGGCTGATGCGTCGGCCGCAGCGCACCAGGTCCGAGGCGCGGCCCACGCACGCCCGGATCGTCGGGCAGCGCGGGCAGCGGCGCCGCCGGCCGAGCGCCGACAGGTCGACGAGCGTCGCGCGGCCGGCTGCCGAGCGCGCGCAGCCGTCTCGACGCGCGCGACTCGAGCGCCGCGCGTCCTCGACCAGCACGAACGCCGCGGCCTCGCCGAGCGACGCCTCGAGCGCGTCGAGGCTGGCGACGGCACCTCGAGCACGTCCGCGATCGACGCCGAGCAGACCCGGCCGGAGCCGGCTCGCCGTCGTCGAACAGCGCACTTCACGCCCTCCGAAACGCCGTCGAAGTTGCGCTTCAGCTCGAGCAGCGTGTTGAGCCGCGACTCGGCCGCCGCCGACTCTCGCGCGCTTCGCGACAGCGCCGACCCGGCGCTGCTCGCGCGCTCGCCGCCAGTGCTCGCCGATGCCGCGCGTCGATGCCGCCGAGCGCGCCGCGCGCCTCGTCGAGCTCGGCCTCGAGCTCGGCGCGGCTCGACCGCCGGCCGCGAGCGCTCCGGTGCGCGCGCTCGAGATCCTCCGCGCGCCGCTCCATCTCGACAGGCGTCTGGCGCGCGCTCTCGCGACGCTCGACCAGCGAGCCCGAGGCGCTCGCGGATCCGCTCGCAGCGCCACGCTTCTCGCGCCTCGGTCGAGAACAGGTCGAGCGGAAGCTGCTTGTGATCCTGGGCGGTCGACGCTGCGGGCTCGCGCAGCTCGGTCTCGACGTCCGCGAGCTCGCGCTCGCGCTCGGCCCGCGCTGCGGCCTCGTCGGCGCTGCCACGCGGATCGTCGGCCGCGCCTCGTTCGGGCCTCGTCGCTCGCGCCGCGACCACCTCGGCAGACGCTCGCGCATGCGCGCCGCCTCGGCCGCCGCCTCCTCGGCGCGCCGCGCCAGACCCGCGGCGCGCTCCGCGCAGCAGCACGATCTGGTGCTCGGCCGGCGTGCGAGCCTCCTCGCGGTCGCGAAGGCCGCCCTGCGCGGTCGGTCAGCTCGCGCTCGAGCTCGAGCAGCGCCAGCTTCTGGTCGTTGAGCCGCGGCCTCGACGCCGGACGAGTGTCGCGGTCACGCCCTCGCGGCGCACCGCCTCCTCCTGCCAGCTGGTCCGTGGCCTCGACTCGCCGCGCTTGCAGCGCCGAGCACGCGGCCCGGCGGTGAGCGCGCAGATCGAGGTCGCGGATGTCGTCGCGCAGCGCGCTGGTAACGGCGCGCCTTGCCGACCTGGCGCGCGAGCGAGCGCAGCTCGCGCTCGAGCTCGAACACGATGTCGTTGAGCGCGCGTGAGGTCGCCCTCGGTGGCGTCGAGCTTGTTCAGCGCCTCCTTCTTGCGCGCCTTGTACTTGCGTGATGCCCGAGGCCTCCTCGAACAGGAAGCGGCGGTGGCCCGAGTTGTCGGAGAGCACGTGGTCGACCATCGCGCGCTCGATCACCGAGTAGGCGTGGCTGCCCATGCCGGTGTCGAAGAACAGGTCGCGGATGTCCTTGAGCCGGCACGGCGCCTTGTTGAGGAAGTACTCGGACATGCCGGAGCGGGAACACGCGGCGCGACACCGTGACCTCGCTGAACTCCGGTCGGCAGGATGCCGCGGTCGTTCTTGAAGGTGAGGTGGACCTCGGCGAGGCCGAGCGGCTTCCGCGCTCGGGCAGCCGTTGAAGATCACGTCTTCCATCGAGTCGCCGCGGAGCTGCGTGGCGCTCTGCTCGCCCATCACCCAGCGGATGGCGTCCGGAGACGTTGGTCTTGCCGCAGCCGTTCGGGCCGACGACGCCGGTGATGCCTTCGCCGAACAGGAGCGTCGTGTCTTTGTCCACGAACGACTTGAAGCCCTGCAGCTCGAGCTTGTAGAGGAACATCTATTCCCTCCGGATGCGCGGGTGATCCATGCGTCGGATGCCCGGGCTCAGATATGTCGCCGGCGGCGTCGCGCGGCCCAGCGCGTCCGCGGCCTCCGATCGATCTCCGTCGCCGGTCAGCGTCCTCACGTCCAGTCTCAGCTTGCCTCCCCGGATGTATCCGATGACGGGTGGCTCGGCGCCGCGGGCCCGCGTCCAGCGCGTCCGCGCCCACTCCCACCCACTCGATCTCGACCACCCAGCCCTCGAGCCGATGGGTCGGCAGCGCGCCGCCGCCCACCTCGCCCCGTCCGCGCGCCACGGTCATCGTGGCCCGCGGCAGGCGCCGCTCGAGCTCCGCCGCCAAGAGCGCGCGCGCGACGCTCGAGCGCCTCGGGCGCCGCGCGCAGCATGGCCAGCGCGGAATCTCGGCCCACCGCACGTTCCGGTTCGCAGTACGCGGGAAGCGTCGCCTCGAGCGCCGCGAGCGTCAGCTTGTCGACGCGGAGCGCTCTCGCGAAGAGGTCGCGACGCGCCCGATCGACCGCGCGCCGCCGCCCCAGGATCAGACCCGCCTGAGTGGCTCCCAACAGCTTGTCGCCGGAGAAAATAACGACGTCGCAGCCGGCGTTCAAGCTTTCTCTCACCGTCGGCTCACGTTCGAGGCCGATCGTGCCGAGATCGACCAGCCGCGCCGCTGCCCAGATCCTCGATCAGCGGCACGCGACGCTTCCGCGCGAGCGCCGCCAGCTCCGCGAGCGGCGGCTGGGCGGTGAAGCCTTCGACGCGAAAGTTGCTGCGATGCACCCGCAGCACAGCGCCGACGTCGGCGTGCTGCTTCAGCGCGCGCTCGTAGTCGCGCGCGTGCGTTCGGTTCGTGGTGCCCACCTCGAGCAGCGTGGCGCCGCTCTTCTCCATGATCTCGGGGATGCGGAACGAGCCCCCGATCTCGATCAGCTCGCCCCGCGACACCACGACCTTCTTACCGGACGCCAGCGCCGACAGCGCGAGCAGCAGCGCCGCCGCCCCGTTGTTGACCACCAGCGCCGCCTCGGCGCCGGTCAGCCGGGTGAGCCAGCGCTCGATCCCGAGCCCGCGGTCGCCGCGACGCCCCGTCTCGAGGTCGAACTCGAGGCTCGAGTAGCCGCGCGCCACCTGGTCGACCGCCGCGCGCGCCGCCGCCGACAGCGGGGCGCGCCCGAGATTGGTGTGGAGGACGATGCCGGTGGCGTTGAGCACGCGGCGGAGCTGCGGAAGGTGGGTCGCCCGCGCCCGGGCGGCCGCGCAGCGGCGAGCGCCTCCGGCGGATCGGGGGTCGCCGAGTTCCGGCGGAGCCGCGCGCGCTCGTCCGCGACCACGGCGCGGATCGCCTCGACCACGAGCAGGTCGCGGCATCGTCACGCAGGACCGGAGCGAGCGCCGGCTGCTGGAGGAGCGTTTCGACCGCCGGAATCGCGCGAAGGGTGGCTGGAGGGGGCTTCGGCATCGGCTCATCTTATCCGGCTACCGCCCGATCGGCACCATGAGACGCGAAGGGCGGACCTGGCGGATCCGCCTTCGATCGAGCGCCGGTGGATCGAGCCGCCTCTCGACCGGGGTAGCCGGACTTCGGCTTCCCGGTGAGCGGGCGGTGGGGACCCAGCGTGGAACCCCGTCCTGCCTGGCCGGTGTTAGGTGCACCACCGCGGCCTTCGTCGTCAGCACCCGCTGCTGCTGGGTCAGCCTCAGCCAGTAGGCGATGCCGGCCGGAACGCTGCGACCGTTGCCGAGGCTCACGGTGTGGTCGCCCGGTCCGAGCGAGCCGACCTCGCGCGAGGCCCACGCGCCGGCCGCCGACGTCGATCAGCTCGAGCGTCGCCGCGTTGGCGCTCGGCAGCGTGAATACCACGTTCATCTCGTGCGTCGCCGGGTTGGGCCGGAACCCGCCGAGCCGGAACTCGTAGGCCGGCCGGATCGAGAGCTCCGGCGTCGGGTCCTCGAGCGTCGCGGTCGGGCCGCGCAGCGCCGCGACCTGAGCGTCGGTCATGGCGCCCTGCCACAGCGCGACGCCGGTGATCGAGGTGCCGGCGGCGAGGTAGTCGCCGTAGACACCCGCGCCGCGCCACGTCGAGCCGCCGATCACGATCTCGCTCTTCGGCACCCCGAAGTTCGGATGAGAGTCCGTGTACATCAGCGTGCCGTTCATGTAGACCCGGAGCTCGCCCGGCTTCTTCACCACGGTGGCGTGGTACGACGTGCTCGGCGCCACCGGGAAGGCATTGGCCCAGTCCGGCGCCCCGGTGTAGACGCGCAGGTTGGAGTGCGAGACCGAGACCGACAGGCCCTTCGCCGAGCCGAAATCCTGTAGCCACTCGATCAGATACTTCTCGTCGGTGTTCGACACGATGGAACCGGTGGTGAACCACGAGCTCGGCGGTGAACGCGTTGGCGTTCTGGAGCTGTGTCACCGCGCCCGCCGGGATCTTGGCCAGGTCGTCGACGCCGTCGAACCGGAGACGGTACGGGCTGCCTGCGGTGCCGTTGCCCTGCCAGCCGCTGCTCGTGTTGCCGTTGAAGCCCGAGAGCGCCGCGTTGGTCTGCGTTCCCGTGAGGTCGATCCACGGTCCGCCACTGCGGAACCGGGTAATGGGTGGTGCCGTTGGCCGAGTCCGCCTTGAGCGTCACCAGCTTGGCGAGTGACGTCATCGGCGTCGACGGCAGGTAGCGGCTGCTGTCGGCGAGGAACGCGCTGCGGACCTGCGCGTCCTCGAGTGCGGCACGCCAGAGCCGGAACTGGCTGATCGCGCCGTTCAGGAAGTCGCCGTAGCTGCCGACCCCCTCGGCGATGCGGAACACCGAGCAGCCGAGCGTGAGCTCTGTCCCCTGCGGCCCCATGTTGGGGGTTGATGCCGGTGTAGACGCGCTGCCCGTTGAGATAGATCCGGACGTGGCCGGGCTCCTTGGCGACCGCGACGTGATACCAGGTGTTGGGGGTGACCGCACCGGCGTCGACCCACGGATTGAGATAAATCTGAAGGCGTCCGTCCTGCACCGCGATCGACATCCCGGAGCCCGTGTTCCCCATCTTGAGCCACTCGAGCAGGTAGTCGTAGTGCGTGGAGGAGCCGTTCCACCCGGTCTTGAACCACATCTCCGCGGTCACCGGCTGGGTGGCCGTCAGCTCCGAGAATGCTCCCGGCCGGGACCTTGACGCGCCCGAGGTCGTTGCCGAACTCGAGACGGCGCGGCGAGGCGTGGGTGCCGTCACCCGTCCAGCCGCTGGTCGACCAGCCGGCGAACAGCTCGAGCTGGCCGTGGTGCGAGCCGCACCGCAGGTCCTTCCACGGCGACGCTGCGCCCGGTGTCGGGTAGGCGCCGGTGCCGCTGGCCGAAGATCGGCGCGGAACTCGAGCAGGACGGTCGCCGCGGCGACCGGCGACTGGATCGTGAAGTTCGCGCTGCTCGCGGTCGTCGTGTTGGCCGCCGCATCGGGCGGTGAGTCGCACCCGCGCCGTGGTGAGTCGCCGCGGCCGGCGCGGTCCAGGCGAACGAGTCCCGGAGTTGGCGAGCCCGGCGGCGATCGGCGTCCAGCTGGTGCCGCCGTTGCTCGAGTAGTCGAGATCCACGCTGGTCACGCCGACGTTGTCGCTGGCGGTCCACGTGATCGCGTGGGCCGATGAGGTCAGCCACGACTCGCCGCCGATGGGCGACGTCAGCGCCGCGACCGGAGCGGTCGCGTCGCTGATCGGCGAACACCGCGTTGCTGAGATCGGCCCCGGCGTTGCCGGCCGCGTCGCCGCGTGCGGTGCCGCGGACCAGGCACTGGGTCGACGGCGTGTTCGGCACCAGCCACATGAACGAGCCGATGCCGCTCGAGTTGGTCGTGAGCCCGGTCGCGATCGACGTCAGGTGCCGCCGTTGTTGGTCGACGCTTCCAGATCCACCACGGTGACGCCGACGTTGTCCGGTGGCTGCGAACGTCAGCTTGTGGGTCGTGCCGGTGACCCAGTTCTCTCCACCGTTTGGCGTGGTGACCGTCATGACCGGCGGCGTGCCATCGCCGATCCAGGGCTGGCGGCTTGCTCCGTCGGCGGCGGAATTGTTCTGGGCGTCAGGCGGTCATCCGCATCAAGGCGGTGGACGTGGGCTGATCGGCACCGCCAGTTGTAGGTGCCGGTGTTGGCCGACCCGACCTACCGGGTTCCACGAGGTGCCACCGTTCAGCGAGTACTCGATCTTGACCGAGAGTCACACCGATGTTGTCGGTGGCCTTCCAGGTGGCCTTGTGCGTCAGCCGCCGAGGCCAGACCTCGCCGCCGTTGGGCGTGGTCACCGTCATCGTCGGCGGCTTCAGGTCGCGGATCTCGAAGAACCGTTGCCGACGTCGGCGGTGAGGTTGCCGGCCGCGTCGCGGGCGGTGCCGCGGATCAGCGCGGTGGTGGTGATGGAGTTCGGGACCACCCAGCTGTAGCTGCTCGGGAGGTTGGGCAGGAGTGCCACAATCAACGTCCAGCTCGTGCCACCGTTGAGCGAGTACTCGAGCTTGATCGTCGCCACCCCGACCGCGTCGGTGGCGCTCCAGGTCAGGTTGTGGGCGGTGCCCATTGCCCCAGACCTCGCCGCCATTCGGCGTGGTGATCGCCATGATCGGCGCCTTCAGGTCGCGCAGCTCGAACACCGCGTCGCTCGAGTCGGTGGCGGCGTTGGCGGCCGCGTCGCGGGCCAGGACGCGCACGCGCGCGGTCGTGCTCGGCGTCCCACCCGGCGTGAGCCAGGTGTACGTGCCGCTGTTCGCGATGCCCGCGGCGATCGTGGTCCACGGCGCGGCGCCGGTCAGCGAGTAGGAGATGTCCACGTTGCTGACGCCGCCGGCGTCGGTCGCGGTCCACTGGATCTGCTGGTTGGTCCCGGTCCCCACACCTGGCCGCCGTTGGGGACGGTGACGTTCACCACCGGTGCTAAGACGTCGGCGAAGGTGGCGGTGATGTTCTTGGGGCCGTTCATCACGACGCTGAGCGGATTGGCGTTGCCGGTGGCGTTGCCGCTCCAGCCCATGAACGATGTAGCCCGGCGACGGCGACGGCGTGAGCTGCACCGTCGCGCCGTTCGGGTAGGTCGCGGTGTTCGGGCTCTTCGCGACCGTGCCGCTGCCGACCACGGTGACGTTCAACGCGTACTGGTTGGCCACGAAGCTGGCGGCGATGGTGTGGTTGGCGATGACCGTCGATGAAGGTGTAGCTCGCGACCGCGCCCACCGACGAGCCGTCCACCAGCACGTCCTGCCACGTGGTAGCCGGCGTTCGGCGATGATCGTGAAGCCCTGGCTGGCGCCGTCGTTCACGACGACCGCGCCCGACGGGCGCGATCGCGCCGTTCGCGCCCGCGCGTCGCCGTGATCGTGTGGGCGTTGATCGCGAAGCTGGCGGCGATCGTGTGGTTCGCCGTCACGTTGCTGAACGTGTAGCTGGTGACCGCGCCGACCGACGAGCCGTCCACCAGCACGTCGGCGACGTGGTAGCCGGGGTTCGGGCGTGATGGTGTAGGCCTGGCTGCCGCCGTGGTTCACGCCGTCGCGCCGGAGCGGCGAGATCGAGCCGTTGGCGCCCGCGCTCGCCGTGATCGTGTAGGTGTTGATCGCGAAGCTGGCGGCGATGGTGTGGTTCGCCGTCACGTTGGTGAACGTGTAGCTGGTGACCGCGCCCACCGACGAGCCGTCGACCAGCACGTCCGCGCACGTGATAGCCGGGGCTCGGGCGTGATGGTGAAGGCCTGGCTCGCCGCCGTGGCTCACCGACGTCGCGCCGGACGGGCGAGATCGCGCCGTTGGCGCCCGCGCTCGCCGTGATCGTGTAGGTGTTGATCGCGAAGCTGGCGGCGATGGTGTGGTCGGCGGTGACGTTGGTGAAGGTGTAGGTCGTGACGGCGCCCACCGAAGAGCCGTCGACCAGCACGTCGGCGACGTGGTAGTCCGGGTTCGTGCGCGATGGTGAAGGTCTGAGTGCCGCCGTGGTTGACGCCCACCGCGCCCGACGGGCTGATCGCGCCGTTCGCGCCGGCGGTGGCGGTGATCGTGTGCACGATGATGGCGAAGCTCGCGGCGATGGTGTGATTCGGCCGTCACGTTGTTGAACGTGTAGCTCGTGGTGGCGCCCACCGACGAGCCGTCCACGAGCACGTCGGCCACGTGGTAGCCGGATCCGGTGTGATCGTGAACGTCGAGCTGGTCCCGCAGTCGACGCTCACCGCCCCGCCGCGCTGATCGCGCCGTTCGCGAGCGCGCTGGCGTTGATGGTGTAGGTGTCGATCGCGAAGCTCGCGGTGATCGTGTGGCGGGCCGCTCACGGTGTGGAAGGTGTAGCTCGCGACCGGTCCGAGCGAGCCGCCGTCCACCACCACGTCGACGATGTGGTGGCAGGCATCGGGCGTGATGGTGAAGGCCTGGTCCGACGCCGCAGTTCATCGTCACGCTGCCCGGGCTGATCGTGCCGTGGGCGCCCTGGGTCACGGTGATCGCGTGGGTGTCGATCGCGAAGCTGGCGGCGATGGTGTGGTTCGCGCTCACGCCGGTGAAGGTGTAGCTCGACACCGCCCCCACCGACGAGCCGTCCACCAGCACGTCGTCGATGTGCCAGCACGGGTCGGCCGTGACGGTGAAGGTCTGGTTGTCGCCGTGGCTCGCGCCCACCGGTCCCGACGGGCTGATCGCGCCGTGCAGGCCCGCGCTGGCGGTGATCGTGTAGGTGTTGATCGCGAAGCTGGCGGCGATCGTGTGACCCGCGCCCACGTTGTTGAAGGTGTAGCTGGTCACCGCACCCACCGAGCCGCCGTCGACGATCACGTCGTCGACGTGGTAACCGGCCACCGGGGCGATCGTGAAGGCCTGGCTCGCTCCGCAGTTCACGCTGGTGGCACCCGACGGCGAGATCGCGCCGTTGCGACCCGGCGCTGGCGGTGATGACGTAGGTGTCGATCGCGAACGTCGGCCGAGATGGTGTGGTTCGCGGTCACGCCGTGGAAGGTGTAGACGCCCACCTGCCCGAGCGAGCCGCCGTCGACCACCACGTCGACCGTGTGGTAGCAGGGATCGGGCGTGATGGTGAAGGTCTGGTCGTTACCGTGGTTCACGCTCACCGCGCCCGACGGCGAGATCGACCCGTGCGATCCAGCCGAGGCGGTGATCGTGTAGGTGTCGATCGCGAAGCTCGCGCTGATGGTGTGGTTCGCGCCGACGGTGCTGAAGGTGTAGCTGCCGACCGCGCCCACCGAGCTACCGTCAACCAGCACGTCGGCCACGTGGTAGCCGACGTTCGCGGTGATGGTGTAAGCCTGACTCGCGCCGCAGTTCACGACCGTGGCACCCGGCGGCGAGATCGAGCCGTTCGGCCCGGCGCTTGCGGTGATCGTGTAGGGGTCGATCGCGAAGCTGGCGTTGATCGTGTGGTTGGCGCCGACGGTGTTGAAGGTGTAGCTGGTCACCGCGCCCACCGAGCCGCCGTCCACCAGCACGTCGGCGACGTGGTAGCAGGGCGCCGGCGAGATCGTGAAGCTCTGGTTGGCGCCGCAGTTCACGCTGGTTGCACCCGACGGCGAGATCCCGCCGTTCGAGCCCGCCGAGGCGGTGATCGTGTAGGTGTCGATCGCGAAGCTCGCGCTGATCGTGTGGTTGGCGGTCACGTTGGTGAGGGTGTAGCTGGTCACCGCGCCCACCGAGTTGCCGTCCACCAGCACGTCCGCGATGTGGTAGCAGGGGCGCCGGGGTGATGGTGAACGCCTGGTCGCTCCCGCAGCTCACCGTGGTCGCGCCGGACGGCGAGATCGAGCCGTTGGCGCCGGCCGAGGCGGTGATGATCTCGGGGCTGGCGACGAAGCTGGCGCTGATGGTGTGGTTGGCACCGACGGTGTTGAAGGTGTAGCTCGACACCGCGCCTACCGAGCTGCCGTCCACCAGCACGTCCTGGATCTGGTAGCAGGCCGCCGGGGTGATCGTGTAGACGGGGCTGGTGCCGCAGTCGACGCTGGTGGCGCCCGGCGGCGAGACCGCGCCGTTCGGGCCGGACGAGGCTGTGATCGTGTAGGGGTCGATCGCGAAGCTGGCGCTGATGGTGTGGTTGGCGCCGACGGTGCTGAAGCTGTAGCTGGTCACCGCGCCCACCGAGCTGCCGTCCACCAGCACGTCGGCGACGTGGTAGCAGGGCGCCGGCGAGATCGTGAAGCTCTGGCCGCTACCGCAGCTCACCACGTTCGCGCCCGACGGCGAGATCGAGCCGTTCGAGCCGGCCGAAGCGGTGATCGTGTAGGTGTCGATCGCGAAGCTCGCCGAGATCGTGCGGTTCGTGGTCACGTGGGTAGAGCACGTAACCGGTCACCGGGCCCACCGAGACGCCGTCGACCAGCACGTCCGCGACGTGGTAGCAGGGATCCGGCGTGATCGTGAACGCCTGGTCGGCGTCGCACAGGATGGGCACCGCGCCCGCGGGTGAGATCGAGCCGTTGCGTGCCGGCCGAGGCGGTGATCGTGACGGTCTGGAGCGTGAAGCTGGCGTGGATGGTGTGCGCGGCGGCCACGCTGGTGAAGCTGTAGCTGGTCACCGCTCCGACCGAGGCGCCGTCCACCAGCACGTCGTCGACACGCCAGCAGGGATCCGGCGTGATCGTGTAGCTCTGGCCGGCGCCGCAGTCGACCGCGGTCACGCCGGAGGGCGAGATCGCGCCGTGAGCCTCGGCGCTGGCGGTGATCGGGTAGGTGTCGATGGCGAAGCTCGCGGCGATGGTGTGGTTGGCGCCGACGCTGTTGAAGGTGTAGCTCGACGACCGCGCCCACCGACGACGCCGTCGACCAGCACGTCCGCGATGTGGTAGCAGGGCGCCGGCGAGATCGAGTAACTCTGGTTGGCGCCGCAGCTCACGACCGTGGCACCCGACGGCGAGCGAGCCGTTGGGTCCGGCGCTCGCGGTCAGCGTGTAGGTATCGATCGCGAAGCTCGCGCTGATCGTGTGGTTGGCACCCACGGTGTTGAAGGTGTAGCTCGACACCGCGCCCACCGAGCTGCCGTCGACCAGCACGTCGACGATGTGGTAGCAGGAGTTCGGCGTGATGGTATAGGACTGACTGGCGCCACAGTTCACGACCGTGGCACCCGGCGACGAGATCGAGCCGTTCGAGCCGGCGCTCGCGGTGATCGTGTAGGTGTCGATCGCGAAGCTCGCGCTGATGGTGTGGTTGGCGTCGACGCTGTTGAGCGTGTAGCTGGTCACCGCGCCCACCGAGCTGCCGTCGACCAGCACGTCCGCGACGTGGTAGCAGGGCGCCGGCGAGATCGTGAAGCTCTGGTTGGCGCCGCAGTTCACGACCGTGGCGCCACTCGGCGAGATCGCGCCGTTCGAGCCCGCCGAGGCGGTGATCGTGTAGGTGTCGATCGCGAAGCTGGCGCTGATCGTGTGGTTGGCGCCGACGGTGTTGAAGGTGTAGCTCGTCACCGCGCCCACCGATGAGCCGTCCACCAGCACGTCGGCGACGTGGTAGCACGGATCGGCCGTGATGGTGTAGCTCTGGCCGGCGCCGCAGCACGACCGTGGTCACGCCGCTCGGCGAGATCGCGCCGTTGGGACCGGCCGACGCCGTGATCGTGTACGGGTCGGCGCTGAAGCTCACCGCGATGGTGTGGCTGGCGCCGACGGTGTTGAAGGTGTAGCTCGCCACTGCGCCCACCGAGCCGCCGTCGACCAGGACGTCGGCGACGTGGTAGCACGGATCCGGCGTAAGGGTGTAGGTCGCGCTCGAGCCGCAGCCCACCGTCGCGGCGCCGGAGGGCAGATCGCGCCGTTCGGTCCGGCGCTCGCGGTGATCGTGTAGGGGTCGATCGCGAAGCTCGCGTTGATGGTGTGGTTGGCGCCGACGGTGCTGAAGCTGTAGCTGGTCACCGCACCCACCGAGCTGCCGTCCACGAGGACGTCGGCGACGTGGTAGCAGGGCGCCGGCGAGATCGTGAAGCTCTGGCCGCTGGCGCAGCTCACCACGTTCGCGCCGGACGGCGAGATCGCGCCGTTCGATCCGGCGCTCGCCGTGATCGATGTAGGTGTCGATCGCGAACGTGGCCGAGATCGTGCGGTTCGCGGTCACGTGGGTGAGCACATAACCGGTCACCGGGCCCACCGAGCTACCGTCGACCAGCACGTCCGCGACGTGGTAGCAGGGATCCGGCGTGATCGTGAACGCCTGGTCGGCGTCGCACAGGATGGCCACGGCGCCCGCGGGCGAGATCGAGCCGTGCGTGCCGGCCGAGGCGGTGATCGTCACGGTCTGGAGCGTGAAGCTGGCGTGGATGGTGTGAACGGCGGTCACGCTGGTGAAGCTGTAGCTGGTCACCGCTCCCACCGAGGCGCCGTCCACCAGCACGTCGTCGACACGCCAGCAGGGATCCGGCGTGATCGTGTAGCTCTGGCTGGCGCCGCAGGCGAGCCGCGGTCACGCCGCTGGGCGAGATCGCGCCGTGAGCCTCGGCGCTGGCGGTGATCGGGTAGGTGTCGATCGCGAAGCTCGCGGCGATGGTGTGGTTGGCGCCGACGCTGCTGAAGGTGTAGCTCGTCACCGCGCCCACCGAGCCGCCGTCCACCAGCACGTCCGCGATGTGGTGGCAGGGCGCTGGCGAGATCGTGTAGCTCTGGTTGGCGCCGCAGTTCAGGACCGTGGCACCCGACGGCGAGAGCGAGCCGTTCGGCCCGGCGCTCGCGGTCAGCGTGTAGGGTATCGATCGCGAAGCTGGCGCTGATGGTGTGGTTGGCACCCACGGTGTTGAAGGTGTAGCTGCCGACCGCGCCCACCGACGAGCCGTCGACCAGCACGTCGGCGATGTGGTAGCAGGAGTTCGGCGTGATGGTATAGGACTGGCTGGCGCCACAGTTCACGACCGTGGCACCCGACGGCGAGCGAGCCGTTCGGCCCGGCGCTCGCGGTCAGCGTGTAGGTATCGATCGCGAAGCTGGCGCTGATCGTGTGGTTGGCGCCGACGCTGTTGAACGTGTAGCTGGTCACCGCGCCCACCGAACTGCCGTCCACCAGCACATCCGCGACGTGGTAGCAGGGCGCCGGCGAGATCGTGAAGCTCTGGTTGGCGCCGCGGTTCACGACCGTGGCGCCACTCGGCGAGATCCCGCCGTTCGAGCCCGCCGAGGCGGTGATCGTGTAGGTGTCGATCGCGAAGCTCGCGCTGATCGTGTGGTTGGCGGTCACGTTGGTGAGGTGTAGCTGGTCACCGCGCCCACCGAGTTGCCGTCCACCAGCACGTCCGCGATGTGGTAGCAGGGCGCCGGGGTGATGGTGAACGCTTGGTCGCTTCCGCAGCTCACCGTGGTCGCGCCGGACGGCGAGATCGAGCCGTTGGCGCCGGCCGAGGCGGTGATGATCTCGGGGCTGGCGACGAAGCTGGCGCTGATGGTGTGGTTGGCACCGACGGTGTTGAAGGTGTAGCTCGACACCGCGCCCACCGAGGCGCCGTCCACCAGCACGTCCTGGATCTGGTAGCAGGCCGCCGGGCTGATCGTGTAGACGGGGCTGGTGCCGCAGTCGACGCTGGTGGCGCCTGGCGGCGAGATCGCGCCGTTCGGTCCGGCCGAAGCGGTGATCGTGTAGGGGTCGATCGCGAAGCTGGCGCTGATGGTGTGGTTGGCGCCGACGGTGCTGAAGCTGTAGCTGGTCACCGCGCCCACCGAGCTGCCGTCCACCAGCACGTCGGCGACGTGGTAGCAGGGCGCCGGCGTGATCGTGAAGCTCTGGCCGCTGCCGCAGCTCACCACGTTGGCGCCGGACGGCGAGATCGCGCCGTTCGGTCCCGCCGAGGCGGTGATCGTGTAGGTGTCGATCGCGAAGCTGGCGCTGATCGTGTGGTTGGCGCCGACGGTGTTGAAGGTGTAGCTCGTCACCGCGCCCACCGATGAGCCGTCCACCAGCACGTCGGCGACGTGGTAGCACGGATCAACCGTGATGGTGTAGCTCTGGCTGGCGCCGCAGCCGACCGTGGTCACGCCGCTCGGCGAGATCGCGCCGTGGGCGCCGGCCGACGCCGTGATCGTGTACGGGTCGGCGGTGAAGCTCACCGCGATGGTGTGGCTGGCGCCGACGGTGTTGAAGGTGTAGCTCGCCACCGCGCCCACCGAGCCGCCGTCGACCAGGACGTCGGCGACGTGGTAGCACGGATCGGGCGTGAAGGTGTAGGTCGCGCTCGAGCCGCAGCCCACCGTGGCCGCGCCCGAGGGCGAGATCGCGCCGTTCGGTCCGGACGAGGCGGTGATCGTGTAGGTGTCGATCGCGAAGCTCGCGCTGATGGTGTGGTTCGCGGTGACGTTGGTGAAGGTGTATGTCCCACCGTTCCCGACCGAGCTGCCGTCCACCAGCACGTCGGCGATGTGATAGCAGGGATCGGGCGTGATCGTGAACGCCTGATCGGCGCCGCAGTTCACCACCGTCGCGCCGCTCGGCGAGATCGCGCCGTTGCGCGCCGGCCGAGGCGGTGATCGTGTACGTGGCGACGATCGAGAAGCTGGCGCTGATCGTGTGCGGGCCGGTCACGTTGCTGATGGTGTAGCTCGACACCGCGCCCACCGACGATCCGTCGACCACGACGTCCGCGATCTGATAGCAGGAGTTGGGCGTGATCGTGAACGTCTGGTTCGAACCGCAGTCGACCGGCACGCTCCCGCTCGGGCTGATCGAGCCGTTGGGATCGGCCGAGGCGGTGATGATCTTGGTGTCGGGGGCGAATACGGCCTCGATGGTGTGGTTGGCGGTCACGTTGAAGAAGATGTAGTTGCCCGCCGGTCCACCGAAACCCCGTCGATCTTGATGTCGGCGACGTGGTGACAGGGGTTGGCCTCGATCAGGAAGCCTTGGGCATCGCCGCAGTTGACCTGGACCGGCACCGACTGCGTGATGGTTCCGCCCGGTCCGGCCGAGGGCGTGATGGTGAAGACGTCGACCTGGAAGCTGGCCTCGATGGTGTGGTTGGCGGCGACGCCGCTGAAGGTGTAGCTCGTGACCGCGCCGACCGACACGCCGTCGACCAGCACCTGCGAGACGCGATAGCACGAGGCCGGCGGTGATCGTGTAGGACTGGCTGTTGCCGCAGGCCACCACCGTCGCGCCCGCGGGTGAGATCGAGCCGTGGGCGTTCGTGATCGCGGTGATCGTGAACGGACCCGCCGGGGCGAAGCTGGCCGAGATGGTGTGGTTGGCGGCCACGCTGCTGAAGGTGTAGGTGGTGACCGCGCCCACCGAGCTACCGTCGACCAGGACGTCCGCCACGGCGAAGCAGGCGTCGGGCGTGATCGTGTAGGTCTGGCTGGCGCCGCAGGTGGCCGGGGTGACCCCGCCGGCGAGATCGCTCCGTTGGCCCCCGCCGACGCGGTGAGGTTGAACGGTCCGTTGATCGCGAAGCTGGCGGCGATGGTGTGGTTGCCGGTGACGTTGTTGAAGGTGTAGCTCGTGACCGCGCCGACCGAGACGCCATCGACCAGCACGTCCGCGACGTGCTGGCAGGCGTTGGGCGAGATCGTGAAGCTCTGGCTGGCCGCGCAGTTGACCGAGACCAGGCCGGCCGGGCTGATGCTGCCGCCCGAGCCCGCGGTGGCGTTGATGGTCTCGACGTCGGGCGCGAAGAACGCGGTGATGCTGTGACCGGCCTGGACGTTGTTGAACGTGTACGTGGTCACGGCGCCCACCGAGCTACCGTCGACGATGACGCTCGAGACGTGATAGCAGGGATCCGGCGCGATCGTGTACGCCTGGCTGCCGTTGCAGGACACGGTCGTGGCGCCGGCGGGTGAGATCGCGCCGTTCAGGGCCGGCGGAGGCGTTGATGGTGAACAGCCCGCTCGGCGCGAACACCGCGCGGATCGTGTGGTTGGTGGTGACGTTGAAGAAGATGTAGTTGCCGACCACGCCGACGTTGACGTTGTCCACCAGCACGCTGTCGACGTGGAAGCACGGGTTGGCGTCGATCAGGAACCCCTGGTTTGTCGTTGCAGCCGACCTGGATGTTCCCCGACTGGGTGATGGTGCCGCCGGGTCCGGCCGAGGCGGCGATGGTGAGCGTCGCGGGCGCGAAGGTCACCGAGATCGTGTGGTTGGCCGCGACGTTGCTGAAAGGTGTAGCTCGAGACCGCGCCGACCGAGCTGCCGTCCACCACCACGCTGAAGATCGAGAAGCGCGTGCCGGCCGGCGTGATCGTGTAGGTCTGGCTGCCGCCGCGAGATACCGCGGTCGCGCCGGACGGCGAGACCGAGCCGCCGGTTCCCGCCGACGCGGTGATCGTGTAGTTGGGCACCGGGGCGAAGGTCGCGCTGATGGTGTGGTTCGCGGTGACGTTGACGAAGTTGAAGCCGGTGACCGCGCCCACCGAGGCGCCGTCGACCAGCACGTCCTGGACCTGGAAGCAGGCGGCGGCCGTGATCGTGTAGTTCCGGTTCGCATTCTCGTTCACGGTCGTCACGCCGCTCAACGCGATCGAGCCGTTGGCGCCGGCCGAGGCGGTGATCGTGTAGGTGTTCTGCGTGAATGTGGCCGTGATGTTCTTGTTCGCGTCCATCGTCACGCTGAGCGGGCTGGTGTTGCCCGAGGCGTCGCCGCTCCAGCCGGAGAAGGACCAGCCCGCCGCCGGCGTCGCCGTGAGCTGGACGATCGAGCCCGCGGTGTAGGCGGACTGGTTCGGATTCTTGGCCACCGAGCCACTGCCGACCGTGGCGACGTTCAGCGTGTACAGCGTCGGCGAGGAGATGTTGAAGTTGTCGAGCGCAAAGGTGCCGAGCCCGGGGCTGTTGAGAAGCGCGTTCGTGAAGTACTTGAGGTCAGGTCAGCCCCGCGGAGGATGTCGTCGCCGTCATCTCGTCGAAGGTCAGCGCCGTCCCCACCCACACGTCGGCCGCGTTGTTGCCGACCGTCGCCACGCTTCCGTTCGGCGCCAGATAGCTGTACGTGGCGCCGGTCTTGTTCATCACCCAGGTGATCACCGGATTGCCGGTGATGTTGGCCGAGTTGGTGCCGGCGCCGTTCAGGTTGCGGAGCTGGTAGGTGCCCGCGGTCGTCGTGATGTTGATGCCGAGCCGGCTGAACGTGCTGCCGTCGGCCTCGTCGGCATTCGCCGTGCTGAAGCCGCTGCCAACGCGCATGATCACGGTCGGCGCCGCGGTGCCGCTGCCGGTGATCTTCGAGAGGTTGAAGGTATAAACGATTGCGCCTGGCGTCGGGCTGGCGATGTCGGTGGAGCGCGAGAACGACACCGAGCCGCCGCTGTCGCGTGTCAGCCGCAGCGTGTTGCTTACCACCGTGGCGCCGCTGGCACCGCCGCCGCTGGAGCCGAACGCGTCGAACTTGCCGTTCTGCGGCGCCGCGCCGCCGATTTGATAGTCGGCCAGCGTGTTCGAGAACTGGAAGTCCTGAACGAGACGGCAGGCTTGCCGCGACGAAGGTCGCGGTGACGTTGCGGTTCGCGGTCATCGAGATCGTGGCCGGGGTGGTCGACCCCGTCAGGTCGCCGCTCCAGCCCGCGAACGCGAAAGCCCGCGCCCGGCGTCGCGGTCAGCGTCACCGTGGTGCCGTGATCGTAGGTCGCCTGGTCCGGGCTCTTCCCCACCGTCCCCGTCCCCACCGTGGTGACGTTCAGGTGTAGGTGTTGATCGCGAAGTTCGCGGTCAGGCTCCGGTTCTGGGTGATCACCACCGGCAAGGGGTTGGTGGTGGCCGAGGTGTCGCCCGACCAGTCGACGAAAGTCCAGCCGGTACCCGGCGTGGCGGTGAGGTTGAGCGCGGTGCCGTAGTTTCGCGTCGTCGTCCCGGCCGGGCTCGTGGTCCCGGTGCCGGTGGTCGACATGGTCAGCGTGTAGGTGTCGATCGCGAAGTTGGCGACCAGGCTGCGGTCCCGCGTCATGGTCAAGAGCAGCGGGTTGCCGGTGGCGGTGGTGTCGCCGGTCCAGTTGACGAAGTGATAGTGCGGGGCTCCCGTCGCGGTCAGCGTCACCTCGTCGCCGGGGTTGTAGTTCGGCTGATCGGGCGACTTCGCCACCGACCCGTTCGCGCCCGCGGTCACGTTCAAGTTGTACGTGTTCGAGAACGTGGCCGTGAGGTTGCGGTCGCGCGTGACCACCAGGCTGAGCGGGTTGGTGGTGGTCGTGGTGTCGCCGCCCCAGCTCACGAAGTGGTAGCCGACGTTCGGATTCGCCGTCAAGCGTGACGGGCGTGAAGTGATCGTAGGTGGCCTGGTCGGGATTGCGGTTGATGGTCCCGTTGGCATCCGGCGTGGTGGTCACGGTGTAGGTATTGATCGCGATGGTGGCGGTGACGTTCTTGTTCGCGTCCATCGTCACGCTGGTCGGGCTCGTGCTCCCCGACGCGTCGCCGCTCCAGCCGACGAAGTGCCAGCCGTTCGCCGGCGCGGCGGTGAGCTGAACCACCGAGCCACCGGCGTAAGCCGACTGGTTCGGGCTCTTGGTCACCGTGCCGTTCCCGACGGTCGTGGTGTTCAGCGCGAACAGCGTCGGCGAGGGAGATGTTGAAGTTGTCGAACACCATCGTCCCGGTGTTGCTGTCCCAGAAGAACTTGAGATCGGTGAGGTTGGCGGCGGCGGTGGTGATCGCCATCTCGTCGAAGCCGGTGCTGAGCGTGGTCCCGACCCACAGGTCCATCCGGTTGTTCGCCACGGTCTGAATCGTGCTGTTCGGCGCCAGGTAGCTGTAGGTGGCGCCCGACTTGTTGGAGCACCCAGGTGATCTGTGCGTTGGTGGTGATGTTGGGAGTGAGCTGACCGGTGGCGATGTTGCGCAGCTGGTAGGTGTTGCTCGTGCCGGTCTGGTCGAGCCCGACCTTGCCGAAGGTGTTGCCGTCGGTCTCGTCGGCGTTGCCGGTGCCGAACCCGCTGCCGACGCGCAGGATCGCCGACGTCGTGCCGGCGCTGGTGCCGGCGGTCTTCTGGAGATTCCACTGGTAGACGATCGCGGTCGGCGCCGGGTTGGCGATGTCGGTGGACCGCGAGAAGGTGGCGGTGCCGCCGGTGCTGCGCACGATCTGGAGCGCGTTGCCGGTCACCGACCAGGTGGCGCTCGACTGGCCGAACGCGTCCCACTTGCCGTTCTGCGTCGCCGCCCCGCCGATCAGATAGTCGGCCAGCGTGTTCGAGAACAGAAGTTCTGGACGAACGGCAGCGAGGCGGCGAGGAAGTTCGCGGTGACGGTGCGGTTCGCGGTCATCGAGATCGTGGCGGGGTTCGCGGACCCGGTGAGGTCGCCGCTCCAGCCGGTGAAGAGGAAACCGGCCGCCGGGGTCACGGTCAGCGTCACCGTGGTGCCATGGTCGTAGGTGGCCTGGTCGGGGCTCTTCGCGATCGTTCCGCTGCCGCCGGCGGTGGTGATGTTGAGCGTGTAGGTGTTGATCGCGAAGTTCGCGGTCAGGCTCCGGTTCTGCGTGATCACCACCGGCAAGGGGTTGGTGGTGGCCGACGTGTCACCCGACCAGTCGACGAAGTGCCAGCCGGTACCCGGCGTGGCGGTGAGGCTGAGCGCGGTGCCGTAGTTTCGCGTCGTCGTCCCGGTCGGGCTCGTGGTCCCGGTGCCGGTGGTCGACATGGTCAGCGTGTAGGTGTCGATCGCGAAGTTGGCGACCAGGCTGCGGTCCCGCGTCATGGTCAAGAGCAGCGGGTTGCCGGTGGCGGTGGTGTCGCCGGTCCAGCTGACGAAGTGGTAGTGCGGGGCTCCCGTCGCGGTCAGTGTCACCTCGTCGCCCGGGTTGTAATCGGGCTGGTCCGGGCTCTTCGCCACGGTGCCGTTCCCCGACGACGTCGCCGACAGCGTGTATGTCGCGGCGAAGGTCGCGGTGAGATTGCGATCCCGCGTCATCACCAGCGTGAGCGGGTTGGTGGAGGAGTCGTGGTGTCGCCCCCAGCTCACGAAGTGGTAGGCGGCGTTCGGGCTCGCCGTCAGCGTAACGGGCGTGGAATGGTCGTAGGTCGCCTGGTCGGATTGCGGACGATGGCGCCGTTCGCGTCCGGCAGTGGTGGTGAGCGTGTACGTGTTGATCGCGAAGGTCGCCGTGACGTTCTTGTCGAGTCCATGGTCACGCTGGTCGGGCTGGTGCCGCCCGAAGCGTCGCCGCTCCAGCCGACGAGAGTGCCAGCCGGCCAGCCGGCGTGGCGGTGAGCTGCACCACCGCGCCGTTGGCGTAGGCGGTCTGGTTCGGGCTCCTGGTCACCGTTCCGCTGCCCACGGTCGTCACGTTGAGGGTTCAAGAGCGTCGGCGAGGTGATCCGGAAGTTGTCGAACACCATGGTCGCCGAGGTGCTGCCCCAGAAGAACTTGAGATCGGTGAGGCTGGCGGTGGAGGTGGTGATCGCCATCTCGTCGAAGCCGGTGCTGAGCGTGGTCCCGACCCACAGGTCCATCCGGTTGTTCGCCACGCTCTGCACCGTGCCGTTCGGCGCTGCGATGTAGTTGTACGCGACGCCGGACTTGTTGAGCACCCAGGTGATCAGCGCGTTGGTGGTGATGTTGGGCGTGAGCTGGCCGGTCGCGATGTTGCGGAGCTGGTAGGTATTCGCCGTAGCGGTCTCGGTCGATCGCGATCTTGCCGAAGGTGTTGCCGTCGGTCTCGTCGGCATTGCCGGTGCCGAAGCCACTGCCGACGCGCAGAATCGACGACGTCGTGCCCGCGCTGGTGCCGGCGGTCTTCTGGAGGTTGAACTGGCAGACGATCGCGGTCGACGCCGGGTTGGCGAGGTCGGTCGAGCGCGAGAACGACACCGCGCCGCCGGAGGCCCGCACGAACGTCAGCGCGTTGCCGCTGACCGCGACCGAGCTGCCGGCTCCGCTCGCGCCGAACGCGTCGAAGCGCGAGCTGTCCTGGGACACGTTGCCGGTGCCGATCCCGTAGTCGGCGAGCGTGTTCGAGAACTGGAATCCCTGGGCGAACGGCAACGTGGCCGGGATGAAGGTCGCCGTGATATTGCGGTTCGCCGTCATCGAGAAAGTGGCCGGGTTGGCCTGCCCGGTCAGGTCGCCGCTCCAGCCCGCGAACGCGTAGCCCGGATCCGGGTCGCGGTCAGCGTCACGCTGGTGCCGTGATCGTAGGTCGGCTGGTCGGGACTCTTCGCGACGCTGCCGCTTGCCGGTGACGGCGACGTTCAGCGTGTAGGTGTTGATCGCGAAGTTCGCGGTCAGGCTGCGGTCCTGGGTGATCACCACCGGCAAGGGGTTGGTGGTGGCCGAGGTGTCGCCCGACCAGTCGACGAAGTGCCAGCCGGTACCCGGCGTGGCGGTGAGGTTGAGCGCGGTGCCGTAGTTCTGCGTGGTGGTCCCGGCCGGGCCTCGTCGTCCCGGTGCCGGTGGTCGACATCGTCAGGGTGTAGGTGTCGATTGCGAAGTTGGCGGCCAGGGTGAAGTTCTGCGTCATCGTCACCGTCGCCGGGTTGGCGGCGGTGGTGGTGAAGCCCGCTCCCGGTCCAGTTGACGAAGTGGTAGTGCAACACCGGCGTCGCGGTCAGCGTGACCACCGAGCCGTGGTCGTAGGTGGCCTGGACCGGATCCTTGTCGGCAGTGCCGTCCAGCGGCGGGCGTCGGGTTCAGAGTCAGCGTGTAGGTGTTGATCGCGAAGTTGGCGGTCAGGTTGTAGTCGCGCGCCATCACCAGCGGCAGCGGGTTGGTGGTGGCGGTGGTGTCGCCGGTCCAGTTGACGAAGTGGTAGCCGGCGGCCGGCGTCGCCGTGGCGGTGACGCTGGTACCGTAAGTTGTAGGTTCAGGCCCGCCGGGACCTGTCCCACCGTGCCGTTGCCACCCGAGGCGAGCGTCAGCGTGTGGCTATCGATCGTGAAGGTCGCGGTGATGGTCTTGTCGGCGTCCATGGTGACGTCGAGCGGGTTGGTGTTCCCGTGGCGTCGCCGCTCCAGCCGGTGAAGGTGTAGCCGGTTCCCGCCGTGGCGGTGAGCTGAACGAGCGAGCTCGCCGGGTAGTAGAGCTGGCTCGGATTCCGGACGACGGTTCCGCTGCCTACGATCGGGACGGTGAGCGCGAAGATTCCGGCGGAGACCTCGGCGATGGCGAAGTCGCTGAACGAGGTGACGCCCAAGGCCTGGGTGCTGGTAGCGGTGCGGGTGCCGGCGGTGGTCGCGTTCCACGCACCGCTCGAGAACCGGCTGACCACGAAGCTCGAGGTGCTGGCGCCGCCGTCGACGTCGCCAGCGGCGAAGTTGAAGGTGGCGTCGTAGCTGGTGAAGCTCGGCGATCCGGTCGGCGTCAGCGTCCAGTAGCGGTTGACCGACTTGCTCGGATCGAGGCCGGTGGCGGCGAGGTTGGGATGATCGCCGGTGGTGGTGCTGGCGGTCACGGTGGTGGTGGCGGCGAGGCCGGTCATCACCACGGTGATCGGCGCGTAGACGGCGGCGTCGCCGACGTCGAAGGTCCGGGTCGAAGCACCCGAGGGCGAGGTGCGCATGTACGAGCCGATCACCAGCCGGTGCCCTGGGCGGCGCCGGTGGCGTTGTTGGAGGTCAGCGAGAGCGTGTTGCCGCCGCCGGTGGTGAGCTTGCCGGCAGTGAAGCCGAGGGTGCCCGAGACGGTGGTGACGCCGCTGCGGCTCAGGGTGAGGCCGGCGGTGTTGTTGAGGGTGAGGTTGTTGACGGTGGCGGGCAGGCCGCTGCCGGTGACCTGAGCGGCGGCGCCGTTGTAGGTGTAGTTGGCGGCGGTGTTGAAGTTGCGGGTGGTGGTCTGGACGTTGCCGGTGGCGCCCGACGACGTGATGCCGGCGGTCGAGCCGATGCCGAGCGCGTGCCGCCCGAAGCGACCGTGAACGTGCCGGCGCCGGTCACGGCGTTGGTGCCGCAGTTGAGCGTGCCGTTCACGGTGAAGGTGCGACCGCTCGCGACCGGCAGGTTGTTGTTGAGCGTGGTCGACGCGCTACCGGCGGAGGGAATCGCCCAGTTGAGATTGGCTCCGACGATGGTGCCGGCCGACTGCGTGAATGTCTTTCCGGCGCCGTTCAGGTTGATCGTCATCACACCGGCCAGGCTTTCGAACGTCCTGCCGGTCTGGTTCCAGTTACCACCCAGGTTCATGGTCATCGTTCCGCTGCCGCTGTTGGACCAGTTGAACGTGCCGGCCTGGAGGTTCAGGTTGCCGCCGATCGTGACGACCGGAGAGGCGGTGTTGCCCATGTTGAGGATGCCCGACGCGCCGGTGCTGATGATGGTCGCAGATCGCCGGCGATGGTGATGGTGCCGCCGAAGCTGATGCCCGTGCCCGAGGTTCCTGACTCGGACAGTTCCAGATGATGTTGCCGAAGGTCTGCTGGAAGGTGGACTGGGTCGGAATGTTGGTGGTGATGCCGAGGAACTCCGGCGATCGAGGTGGCGTTCCAGGTCGCGGTCGGGACGTCGCCGCCGTCGCGGTTGTGCTGGTACCGGCCGCCGGCGTTGAAGGCGATCGAGCCGTTGTTGGTGAGGCGTGCCGCCGTTGTTGCGGAAGGTACCGTCGACCGAGAGGTCGGTGCCGGTGCCGTTGTTGAGCGTGAGGGTCACCCCGCTGCTCAGGTTGACCTGTCCGCCGCTCGCGATCACGACCTGATCCACGGTCACGCTGGCGGAGACGGTGATCGTGTGGCCGCTCTGGATCGTGATCACGCCGTTCGCGCTGGTGGGGTCGAGCTCGCCGCCACCCAGCTCGTGCCGTTGAAGGTCTGCCAGCTCGAGGTGGCGTTCCAGTTGCCGCTCGCCACGTTCGAGCGGTAGTCGCCGCTGACCTGCGCGAACGCGTCCGTTCCGAACAGCATCGTGGCCAGGGCCGCCATCAGCGTGAACACCGTCGCCGGTAGGTGACGCATGAGAATCCGGGTATTCATCGATGCTCTCCCGAGGGCTGGGTCGTGCGTGTGGCAAACCCCGACCGGGGCCCGCGCCGTATCGCGCCGGGGGCCGAGGGAATCGTCGTGATGGATGTGATGAGCAGAGTCGCGCGGGCCCGGTGGAGCGGCAGGGGCGCGGCGAGCGCGGAGGGGTGGAGCGGGAGTCGAGAGCAACGGGAAACGTCGAGCTTCCGGAGCCCCGGCCGCGCGGGCCGGAGCATCGGAGCACGCTCACGCTGTGCCGAGATCCGCGATGCGCTGGAACAGCCTCATGGATGCGTTCCCAAAGATGCGTGCGCTGTTCTCGCGTGCCGGTTGCGCGGCGCGCGACGGAGGCGTCGTCGTTCGTACTACGCCGCTGTATCAATCGTGTATGTGATTGATATATCGGGTGGAGCGGATCGCTCTATTCGGCACCGTGCAACCTGCATGCCTACCCGTGGTTCCGAGGACAACGCGCGGATGGTCAAGCCCTTGGGCGTGAACGTCGGGCGCGATGTCTCTCGGGTGACTCGCGCGGTCCGAAGAAAAGTGTCGGACCTGCCTACAGGCGGCGCGGAGGGAGACCAGCGAGGGAGATGATGCTCGAACCGTACGGCGACGACGACGACGGGACTATCGTGCCTTCTTGCTACCGCGGCGTGCCCACCACGCCAGACCGAGGACCAGAACGGCGGCCCAGAGCAGGATCATCTTCATCATGAGCGACTCACCTCCTTTCCGCGAATATCGGTGATGACGCGTTATTCGGCGACCAGGGCCTCGACCAGCTGGATCGCGGCGGGCCGAGGATGATCACGAGCAACGCCGGCAGGACCAGGAACACGAGCGGGAAGGCCAGCTTGATGCTCGCCTTGCGGCGCGAGCTTCTCCGCGCGCTGGCGGCGACGCGTGCGCATCGACTCCGCGTGGGCGCGCAGCGCCTGCGCGACGCTGGTGCCGAGCTTGTCGGTCTGGATCAGCATCGCCACCAGCGCGTAGACGTCGTCGACACCCGTGCGCTGGGCGAGATTGCGCAGCGCGTCCGCGCGCGGGATGCCGGTCTGCATCTCCTGATGCACCAGGGCGAGCTCCTCGACGAGCGGCGGGCACGCGAGCTCGATCTCGCCGCGCCACGCGTTGCAGCGCGGCGGCGATGCCGAGCCCGGCCTCGACGCAGACCACCATGAGGTCCAGCGCGTCGGGCAACGACCGGGTGATCGCGTCCTGGCGCTGGCGCTTCACGAAGCCGAGAGCAGCATCGAGGGCGTGTAGAACCCGGTGATCGAGGCGGCGATCGAGACCAGACGAGGCGTGGCCCATCGGGCGCGCCGACAGGTAGGCCGAGCTGAAGTAGAGGATCGGGAACAGCGCGGCGCAGGCGATCTTGGCGCCCATGAACACGAGCGGCGCGTCCGCGCGCCGGAAGCCGGCGCAGATCAAGCCCGGTGCGCAACGCGTTCTTGCCGTCCCGCGCGGGCATGAAGCCGCCGAGACGGGCAATGAGGCTCGAGGATCAGCGACGGCCGGTCGCCGTAGCCGATCGCGGTCGGTCGGCATGGAGCGCGCGCAGCGACCGCATGCGCAGCGTGACCGGGTCGCTGCTCGGTGACGAGCTGGGACCAGATCGCGTAGGCGGCGAAGCCGACGGTGGCGAAGAGCAGAACAGTGAAGACGATGATGAGCATGGTGTCAGACCCTGATGTTGACGATACGGAGGATCGCGAGCACGCCGGCGAGGCTGCATGGATCCTGCGATCCACAGCGCGCACCCGGCCCTCGCGATTCTCGATCATCGGACGGAAGTAGTTCGGGAGCCGCAATGGCGGTGAACAAGCCGACCGCGATCGGCAGACAGACCAGGATCACTCCGCTCAGCTTGCCCTGCGCGGTGAAGGTCTGGATGTCGCCGAGCACGCGGAAGCGCTCGCGGATCAGCGTGGCGGTGTTCGACAGCACCTCGGCCAGGTTGCCGCCGGTCTCGCGCTGGAGCATCACCGCGGTGACGAAGAAGCGCAGGTCGAGCACGTCGACGCGCTCGGTCAGGTTCAGCATCGCGTCGCGGAAGTCGAGGCCCAGCGCCTGTTCCTCGACCAGCACCGCGAACTCGCCGCGCACCGGCTCGGGCGATTCCTCGCGCCACGATCTGCAGCGCCGCCGAGAACGACAGTCCCGCCCGCAACCCGCTCACCAGCAGATCGAGCGCGTCGGGAAACTCCTTCGCAAACGCGGACATGCGCTGATGCTTGCGATAGAGCATGTAGACGATCGGGGCCGCGCCCAGCAGTCCCATGAAGACCAGCGCCGGGAGCATCCGATGGTAGAACCCGAGCCCGCAGAGGTAGCCCGCGATCATGCCGACCGCGACCATCAGCACCAGGGTCCCGGCGCGCATCGTCATGCCGGCCTGGTAGAGGATCATCTCGACCCGCCGGCCGACGTTGACGCCGCGCAGCACGCGGTCGAGCCACGGCATCACGCTGAACCGCTCGTCGCGCTCCGCGCTCTGAGCGATGTCGGGGCCCTTGCGTCCGAGATGGCGTAGGCGCGCGGCCAGCGCTCGCGCGCGCTGGCGCCGCTGCGCTCGAGGCCGACGCCGAGCGACGAGCGCGCGCGACCGCGAGGAACAACAGAATGGTGAAGACGACGATCATTTCGACCTCGTGAACCGGCGACCACGCTCGAACAGATCGTTCGGCAGCTCGACGCCCGCGACACGCAGCCGGCCGATGAACAGCGCGGAACGATCCCGGTCGCCTCGAAGTGGCCGCTGGATCGCGTCCGTCATCGTCGACGCCGACCGGGACGAACTGGAAGATCTCCTGCATCGTGACGACCGGGCCTTCCATGCCGATCAGTTCCTGCACCGAAAGCACCTTGCGGGTGCCGTCGGACATGCGCGAGATGTGCACCACCAGCTCGATCGCCGAAACCACCTGCTCGCGGATCGCGCGCATCCGGCAGCGTCGTGGCCCGCCATCAGCACCAGGTTCTCGAGCCGGTGCAGCGCGTCGCGCGGACCGTTCGAGTGGATGGTGGTGATCGAGCCGTCGTGACCGGTGTTCATGGCCTGGAGCATGTCGAGCACTTCGTCGCCGCGGACCTCGCCGACGACGATGCGGTCGGGACGCATGCGCAGCGCGTTGCGGACCAGATCGCGCTGGGTGATCTCGCCCCCGGCCCTCGATGTTCGGCGGGCGGGTCTCGAGCCGCACGCACGTGCGGCTGCTGCAGCATGGAGCTCGGCCGAGTCCTCGATCGTGACGATGCGCTCGTTGTTCGAGATGTAGCGCGACAGGATGTTCAGCAGCGTCGTCTTGCCCGAGCCGGTGCCACCGGTGATCAGCATGTTCATGCGGGCGCGAACCGCGGCGGTGAGGAAGTGGGCGATCTCGTCGGTGACCGAGTCCAGCTCCAGCAGGTCGTCGATCGAGAGCGCGCGGCGGCGGAAGCGGCGGATCGAGAGGATCGGGCCGTCGAGCGCGGCCGGCGGGATGATCGCGTTGACACGCGAGCCGTCCGGCAGCCGGGCGTCGACCAGCGGGGTCGATTCGTCGATGCGCCGTCCGACCCGCGAGATGATGCGGTCGATGATCTGAGCCGCAGGTGGGCCTCGTCGCGGAACGAGATCGGGGTCTGCTCGAGCTTGCCCGAGACGCTCGACGTAGACCTGACGGTGACTGTTCACCAGGATGTCGCTGATCTCCTCGTCGAGCAGCAGCGGCGTGATCGGCCCGAGGTCGAAGGCGTCGTGGAGCAGCTCGGAGATCAGCCGTTCCTCATCGCCACGCGTCAGCCGGATCTCCGAGGTTCGGTGACCAGCGTGCCGCGCGGCGCGCTCGACCTGGTTGCGACGCTCAGCGTCACCCATGCCTTCGAGCAGGGCCAGATCCAGCTTCGAGATGAGCTCGCGATGGAGCTGTTTCTTCAGGGACTGATAGCGATCGGGTTCGCCGTTACCGGGACGCGCCGCGAGGCGGACCCCGCTGAACGGCGCGCTGTGACCGTTGCCGTCCTTCCCGCCCAGCCGTTGACGCAGATTCATGACACCTTCCCTTTCCGAACAGCTTGAAGATCGGACGCGCGCGCCACCAGGGCGGGCTCGTGACCATTGGTTTCCTTGAACTTGACCCCGGCATCAGCCTGCAGCGCCAGCGCCACGAGATCCTCGCGGCGCGGCTGTCGGGGAGTTTCTGGCACACCGGCTCGCCGGCGTTGATCGACCGGTTCACCGAGGCGTAGTCGTTGGCGATGGTCGCGAACACCGGGAGGCCCAGGGTCTCCACGATCTGCGCCAGTGGACACTTCGCCGCCATCTCCGGCGCGATTGACCACGATGCGAACCCGGTCCGGAGAGACCAGGAAGTTGAGCTTGTGGAAGATCTCGAGCGAGCGGCGCGCGCGCACGCACCGAGGGCACGTTCGGCTCGACCAGCATCAAGATGACGGTCGTGCGATCGAACACCTCGAGGACGACATCGGTGAACGCATGCGGGCAATCGACCACCACGGTGTCGAACTGGCGGCCGAGGATCTCGAGCACGCTGCCGATCTTGCTGGCTGCTCGCGCTGTCCATGGTGTCGAACTGCTCAGCCTGTGAAAGCACGAACACGCCGCTGTCGTTGCTTGGTGAGACGTCCTGGATCACCGTCGAGTCGAGGCGCGGCGCCGCCAGCACGTCGTGCACCGAGCGCGCGGGCGACAGCCTGAGCATGAAGGCGACGTCGCCGGACTGATGATCGAAGTCGGCCAGCGCGACCTCCACGTCCGGACTCCCGCTTGATGCACAGCGCCAGGTTGGTCGCCACCGTGCTCACGCCGGTGCCGCCCTTGTTCGAGAACACTGCGATCACCGCACGGGTGATGTCGGTGCCCTGCTTGCGCGCGCGCAGCGCAGCACGCGCTCGACCGCGGAGGGTCAGGGCCGAGCGATCGAGCGGCCGGCGCAGGATCTCCTGCGCGCGCGCAAGCGCATCGCGCGCACGATCGAATCCGGATCGAACACCTCGGTGGCGAAGAAGATCGCCACGTCGGGATGCTCGAGTTGGTACTGCGACGCCGACTTGAGGACGTCGTCGACCGGAGCATGCAGCTCGAGAAACTCAGGATCTCGGGACGTGCGGAGTGTGCCAGCGCCAGCGCCCGACCGGAGGTCGGAGCGCTCGCTCAGCGATCTGCACGTTGGGGAGGGCTTCGAACGCCGCCTGCAGCTGCGCGCGCTCGAAGTCGTTGCGATGTACGAGCACCACCGAGAGCGTCGGGTTCATCGGGTCACCTCGAGCCCGTGCGCGGGCCGCCGCCATCGTGGACGGCCGGACGTTGCGCGGGCGCGACGGGCGGTGTCGCCGGAGGTCCGGCGACACCGTGAGCGTTGAATTCGTGCGAGTGAGCGAAGGTCATGGTCGATCCCGGTTACTTCTTGTCCGTCGGCAGCCTGGCATCTGCGAGCGAGGTCGTCAGGATCTCGGGCGACACCACCACCATCAGCTCGCTCTCGACGTTGTCGGTCCGCGACGAGGACAGGAAGAAGCCCAGCAGCGGCACGTCGCCGAGCAGCGGGATCTTCTTCACCACCTTGACCTTCGAGGTTCTGCTTGAGGCCGCCGATCACCAGGTGCTCGCCGGGACGCAGGTCGACCGTGGTCGAGGTCCGACGGGTCACCAGCGCGGGGATCACGGTGTCGGACAGCTTGACCGGCGTTGCTGTAGTCGAGCTGGCCTCGCGGGGCGACGCTCAGCTCGATGCTGCCGTCGTCCTTGACCCGGGGCGGAAGTTCACGCGGATGCCGAACTCCTTCCACTCGATGGTCACGGTGGTGCCGCCCGTGCCGGCCGCGGTCGCCACCGGAACCGGATCTCGCCGCCGAGCGAGGAAGCTGGCGGTGTCGCCGCTGCTCGCGACCAGCGTGGGGTTGGCGAGCACGCGCACCTGGCCCCCTGTCCTCGAGCGCCTTCCAGGCGGTGAGGAAGTTGAAGTCGCCGGGCTTGCTGTGGTGAAGTTGAACACGCCGTCCTGTGACCGGCCCGATCGCCAGCGGCGGATCGGCAGCGGCGTCACCCTTGCCGGTGATGACGCCACCCGCCGCGTGGAAGCGTCCTGGTGCCGGTGGCGTAGAAGTCCCACCCCAGCCTCGCGCTTGGCCTCTTCCGTGACTCTCGGCGATGTGCGTGCAGGACGCACTCGCTTGTCGTGGTTGGGAACGAAGACATCGATGTCATAGACCGAGAACCGGCCGCCCTCGCCGTAGACCACCAGCGTCGTCATGCCGGGCGCCTTGCCGCTCACCACCACGGTCCGCTGCGAGCCGACCGCGGCGTCCGCGATCTTCGGGCTCGGCAATGGCCACGGTGTGGACCTCGTCGTTCGACATCACGACCTCGGACTGCCCGACCGGAATTCGAGATCTTCTCGCGACCATCCGCCGCCACTCCGGCGACCAGCACCAGCAGCCCGAGGGCCGTCAGGGCCAAGCGAACCGTCGCGTCCCTTCACATTGTGGAATGACATCGCTGTCTGACTCCTGTTCGCCCATCCCGGGCGCGGTTCAATGGTTGGTATCGCGGACGGCGGGGTTTCGCTGACTTCGGCGCTGCGGATGATGCGGATCTGGACCACTCGCTGCGGCTCGCACTCGGCCGAGGGGCACCACCGCCGCTGCTGCGGCGCGGCACGTCATCGCCGTAGCCGAGCATCTGGCGGGTCGAGAACGCGGGCACTTCCGCCTGCCCCTGGTCTTCGGGATTGCGCAGCACGAGGCCGATCTCACCCTGGTGCTGCGCGTGGGCGAGGATCTCGGCGCCCTTCGGCTCCACCAGCGAGGGTCACCGCCTGGACCGACAGCGGCTTGTTGTCCTGCTGCTGGGTCTTCTGGCCCGGCGGCCAGCACCTCGATGTTCTGGAGCAGCGTGCGCGTCACCGCGTTCTGCTCGATGCCGGGGAATCGACGGTGATGATGACGTCGACGCGGTCGCCGGGAAGCACGAACCCCGAGACGCCCGGACACCTGGTTCACCTCGACGCTCGCGGCACGCATGCTGGGACGGACCAGCATCGACAGACCACCGCCGCGCGAGGACAGCTTGGTCGCGGTGACCGGCTCGCGGCCGCCATGAAGACCTTTGGTCGTCTGCCCGATGACCGAGTCCATGCTGGCGTAGGCGCTACGGGAATCGATTCCTTCGGGTAACGGACGGTTTTGAGCATCGTCGGCCTCGAGCTTCGCGCCGAAAGTGAGGTCGTTGGCCGTCACCACGACATCGCGATACTGGCTCGCGGTTCCTGCCGCCGCCCGGGCGCCCATGGCCGAGACGCTGTAATAGCCGACCACGGCTGCCGCCGAGGCGAGCAGGACCGCAACCATGATGAACGTACGCCCCTTTGTTCTCAGTCACGGGTCATCATCTCCTTCGGTGTTGAGGTATCCCTACGCGTGGGTGTCCGACCTGATCGTTTTCGCCGCCGTTCGGGCCATCGAGTTGACGTGCCGGCCGCGGGCGTCCGCCGGGCTGAGCTCGGCGGGCGCACGTGGTCGTGGCGCTCGGACGCGCCGGATCGTCCGGGCGGTGAAGCGGCGCCGGACGCGACGCTCGAGGCGATTCATATCCGCACCCACAGCGCGGCGATGGACCCGACCAGGGCCGCGACCGCGAACGGGAATCGGATGCCGGTGGTGACCGGCGGGGGTGAGAAGGAAGAGCTCGGGAGGGCGGCCCAGGAGCCGAGCATCATCGCGCCCCACAGCGCTCGCGGCAGCACCGCCGCAGCGCGCCGCGACGATGAGCGCGATGATGCCTCCCGCCATCAAGGCCGCGAGTCCGGCGAACAGGCCCTGCGTGAGGCCGAGCCGTGGCGCCGACGGCGGCCATCAGCTTGACGTCTCCGGCTCCCATCCATCCCAGCATCCAGCCCGGGAAGAGAATCCTCCGGCGACCGCCGCTCTGAGCAGCGAGTCGGTGAGACCCGTGGTCCCCCGTCCGGACCGTGGTGCGATCACGCCCGCCAGCAATGCCGGTCCGGTGATGAGATTCGGAATGCGGCGGTCGCGAACGTCGGTGATCGCCGCGCCGACGGTCATCGCGACTACGGGAACGGCGATCCAGGTGGGGACGTTCATGGACGGGAGAGTTCCGGGTGAGGAGAAGAGGAAAGGGTCGTGGACTACGACGCGTCGAGAGCCGTCTTGGCGCGGTTGAAGGCGTTCTTCAGCGAACCCTTGATCCCGAGCGGATCGGCGATGATGACCGCGGTCGCGACGGCCGCGACGAAGGCGGCGAGCAGGCCGTATTCGATCAGGTCTTCGCCCCCGCTCGTCGCGGACGAAACGGATGATGTGGTTCTCCCATGGCGACATCTCCTTCTTGAGGCATGAGGTGGAACGGGGTGAATACCAATGGACATCATCGCGTGATGATTCCGACCACGCTTAACGCAAGAGGCAGGCCACGCATGCGTTCACATTGCACGCGCGATACAAGTCGAAGGTGCACGGGGACCTGACGCGTCGATGCGATTCGCGCGGCCCTTCGATCGGTTCGGAGCGTCGCGTGATCCGTAAGAAAAGCCCCACGGTCTCCTGCGCCGTTGAGGCAAAGCGCTCGACCCTCCGTGCGCTTCGCGCCCAGGCCGGACGAGGCGGTGCGGAGAGCCGCAATGCGAACGCAACGAGCCCCGGCCCGAAGGACGGAGCTCGCGTGCGTGGGGTGGCCCGAAAAGCGTCTACTGGACGAGGCGGAGCTTGATCTCCTCGGCGACGTCCTGGAACACCTGCCGTAGATCCGCGGAGGTCGGAGCGGAATAGTAGGTCAGGGTGTTCGAGGCGAGCTGGGTGAGGAACGCGACGTTCTCGTTGCCGAGACCGATGGTGTAGATGGTGACCCCTTGGTTCTTGAGGTCCTGCCCGTGCATCAACGCCAGGCCGCTCGCGAGGTTGCAGACCTGAGGACCGAGCACGGACCGCGGGATCTTGCAGAAGGTCGGCGCGTAACCGGGCGGGGATAGGTGTCGAACACGAGCCACCGCGTGGACGGCACTCCTTGGCAGGCGTTGATGCCATCCCCGTGTATTCGGGATCGGTCCCGGGTCCAACCCTCTACGTTCTCGCGGGCCGGATCGTGCAGATTCCGATCGGGGTCGGTACCGGTTCCCTGACAGTTCTGGCTCGATCCGAGGACGGCGTCGTGAGTGACGCCGCCCTGGATGAAGTCCCCCGGAAGCAGGTCGGCTGGCCATCGGAGAAGAAGATCAGAAACTCCTGCACGCCGGCCGTGTTGGTGAACCCGGAGGGCCCGTCCGCCTGGGCGATCGCGTCCTCGGCGTTGGTGTAGTTGTCCGCGGTCATGGCCGTGATGGCGGTCTTCATGGGCGTCACGAAGTTGGTCCCGATCGCGCGGTCCACGCGCACCGAGGTCGCGAAGGTGATGAGACCGAGCTTGTCCTCGTTCTGCGTGGCCGCGAAGTAGTCGACGAACGTCTTGGCGGCGGTCTTGAGATCGGTGAGCGGCGTGCCGCTCATCGGAGCCGGATCGGTCGAGCAACCAGCATGATCTCGACCATCCGCTTCTGGCCCACACCGCTGCTCGAGATCGGGATCAGGTCAGAATCCGAGTGACCCGGGCCAGGATGGCCACGGCGCTGACGTGCCCGTCGACCTGGATCCTGTCGGTCCCCATCATCTGGACGTTGAAAGTCAGCGCTGCCGGCGCCCACGTTGGGTGTGCCGAGGTAGCCGTTGCCGAAGTTCTCGGTGCAGAACTCGAGTGCGAGTTGCGTGGGAGTGACCCGTGGGTTCGAGATGTTCTTCGCCCCCACCAATGCCGCGGCGTCGACGGTCTTCGACAGCTCGGCGCGAATCAGGAACCATCGCCCGGCCTCGGTGCCGAGTGCCGAGAATCCGAGCATCAGCAGCAGGAACAGAGCGAACATGATCATGACCGTTCCGCTCTCTTGCTTCTTCCAGATCTTCATTTCACGTCTCCCTCGTCAGCCACCGTCCGTTGGTGCTCAATCGAGGTCGAGCGGTGCGCCTAGTGGGCCACTAGAACACCGCCTTGCTCCAGATGATCGTGCCGTCGCCGTCGGTCTTCAGGTATCCGGGGATCAGGTTCGAGATCGGCGTGATCGGGCGAAACTTGTAGAACACCTCGATCACGGTCACCTCGGGGATGTCCGAGTTGGCATTGGCCGGCTGCCAGACCAGGTGGTTGTACACGGCCGGCGTGAAGCCGAAGTTGACGGCCGCACCACCGATCTTGCTCGGGACGCCGAGGCCGCCGGTGGTGTACTGGGCCTCGATGTGTGGGGTCGGATTGTTGTCGTCGCCGGCGAGCACGCGGGTGACGATGATCCGGCCGTCAGGGACCCCCGAGGTCGAGCGGCCGACCCGAGGCCCGCAGCATCCCGACGATCGCCGCGTCGAGCACGCCCTGACGCGACCCGATGCTGCCGCCTTCCCGGCACACGTTGCTGATGATCAGACGGGTCTGCGCGAGCAGGGCCGAGATCGATCGCCGCCATCACCATGACCAGGATCACGGGAAGGATGAGAGCGAACTCCGTCAGGGCGATGCCGCGCGAGCGGCGCTCGTCCGGCGCGAGGCGCCGGGCTGGCCGGGTTCGATTCGGTCGAAGCGTTCGTCATCTCGGTTCCCATGGCGGGTGCTGAGCCGGCCCGCGGGTTAGTTGAATCGTTCGTTGCGATACGTCGACTGCGCCGTCAGCGTGAGCTGTACCTGCGGCACGAAGGTGCTGACCAGCGGCACGGGAAGTCGTAACGCGTCTTGACGCGCATGTACTTCCGGGCGCGCCCGCGTCCTGCCGCCCTTGCCATCCGGCCGGATCGCTGTAGTCCGCGTTGATCGGATAGAAGCTGATCTGGAGCTGGCTCGGATTCACCGCGATCGCGGCGTTGACCTTGATGGTCTGGACGATCGAGGCCTCGCGGCTCATCGGGTTCCCGCTGGCATCGTTCACGGTGCGGCCCACCAGCGCGAGCCGAGCTCCTCGCGGGTGGCGAACTGCAGCGTGTGCTGGACGAAGAATAGAATCCCGAAATCGATGATCGCCGCCAGCAGAATCAGGAACAGGGGCAGCACCAGGGCAAACTCGACGATCGTGAACCCCGGGTGCCGCGCAACGACCGAACCGCCATGATCGACCCTCCGCTCGGACGCGCGCCTGAACGCGTCCGTCACGCAACGCTCCGAAACCGATGGCGGGTGAGCGTCAAGAGCCCGCCGGCCCCGACCGGGGCCGCACCGATTCCGCGGAAGAATTCACGCGTCTCGCGGGCGCCATCTCATGCCCACGATGCTCGGATTGCGGCCCTCGGGACCTCGAACCAGAGAAGACCTACGACGCGTCGAGAGCGGTCTTCGCGCGGTTGAACGCGTTCTTGAGCGAGCCCTTGATGCCGAGCGGATCCGCGATGATGACCGCGGTCGCGACGGCCGCCACGAACGCCGCGAGAAGCCCGGTACTCGATCAGGTCCTCGCCGCTCTCCTCACGCACGAAACGAACGAACAGGTTCTTCATTTTGGGGCCTCCCTCTGATGTGGGATCCGGTTGCGGGTCCGGGGAGCGGTGACGCGCGGGGCGCGCATCACCGGATCGCCGTCACACGCCGTTCGTCACCGCCGATGATCCGCCACAGTGCGCGAGGACCGGCATCCGGCCATTTGCACGGGACGGCGACATACGAGGGCAAGTTGCACGTTTGAGCGACAGCACGGTTTGAGTGTAATGCATGCGGCATTGGATACAACAGTAAATATCAAACAACATTGTCGATATTCGATCGCGGTCGATTGATGACGTCGGAAGAGTCGTAAGAAGAATCGACGCTCGCCGACCCGTGGGCGAATTCACCCATCGCTTGGCGACGATGCGCAGACTCACCCGGCACTTCACTGCGAGTTCAGCGCCGTCCGGGCGCGTTCGAACGCGTTCTTCAGCGAGCCCTTGATCCCCAGGGGATCCGGAGATCACCGCGGCGGTCGCGACCGCCGCGGCGAAAGCTTCGCCAGCAGTCCGTACTCGATCAGATCCTCTCCATCTTCCTGGCTCAGAAACCTCACCCACCAGTCGCATGCGTCGTCGCTCCTCGGGTCCATACCATGGGTCCACGTTCGACCTGCCCGACGGACGGCTCGGTCGCGGTCGACGAAGGATCTCATTGCAAACCGCGAACCACGTTCGCGAAACGCAACGCGTGCGAGGAACACCGTTGGGGCACGCGCACATGGAGCGCGCGTGCGGGCTGATCCTCGCTTCGAGCGCACGCGCCCTTGGGGCGGTCCACCCAGGATGGCCGCGCGTCGTCCGGCCTCTGGCGTCCATCGAGACGACGAGATCGGAGGCGGGTCGCGGGAGACGTCGGTGGTGTGAGCGCTCGGGATCGAGGCGGAGAGCCGCGTCAGCCGCCGAGATACGCGCGCTTCACGTCCTCGTTCTGGAGCAGCTTGGCGGCCTCGTCCTCGAGCCTCACGCGGCCGGTCTCGAGCACGTAGCCGCGACCGGCGATCGAGAGCGCCATGTGGGCGTTCTGCTCCACCAGGAGCACCGTGACCCCGCGCCGGTTGATCTCGCGGATGGTGCGGAAGATCTCGCGCACGAGGAGCGGCGCCAGGCCGAGCGAGGGCTCGTCGAGCAAGAGCAGCCGCGGTCTCGACATCAGCGCGCGGCCGATCGCCAGCATCTGCTGCTCGCCGCCCGAGAGCGTGCCCGCGCTCTGGCGCTTGCGCTCGAGCAGCCGCGGGAAACAGCCGGTAGACGTCGTCGCGGTCCTGCTTGATCTCCGCGCGGTTCTTGCGGCGATAGGCGCCGAGCTCGAGGTTGTCCTCGACCGTGAGGTTCGCGAACACCATGCGCCCCTCGGGCGACTGCGAGATGCCGAGCCCCACCACCTCGTGGGCCGGCATCCGGGTGATGTCGCGGCCCTCGAAGACGACATGCCCCGACGCGCGACGGCACCACGCCCGAGATGGTGCGCATCAGCGTGGTCTTGCCGGCGCCGTTGGCGCCGATCAGGGTCACGATCTCGCCCGCCGCGGCGGTCAGGGTCACGCCGCTTCAGGGCGTGCACGGCGCCGTAGTAGACGTCGAGATCGCGAACCTCGAGCAGCATGTGACTAGGCGTCCGCGCCGAGATCGGCCGGGACCTCTTCGCCGAGGTAGGCCTCGATCACCTTGGGGTCGGTGCGGATCTGCTGGGGCGTGCCCTCGGCGATCTTGACGCCGTAGTCGAGCACCGCGATGCGCTCGCAGATGCCCATGACGACCCGCATGTCGTGCTCGATCAGCAGGATCGTGAGGCCGAAGCGCTCGCGGATCCCGCGGATCAGGTGCATGAGGCTCGTCGCTCTCCTGCGGATTGAGCCCGGCCGCCGGCTCGTCGAGCAGCAGGAGGCGCGGGCGGCCCGGCCAGCGCGCGGGCGATCTCGAGCCGGCGCTGCTGGCCGTAGGGCAGCTCCGCGGCCAGCGTGTCGGCCCACGCCGGTGAGCCCCATGACCTCGAGCAGCTCGTCGGCCTGCTTCGTGATCTCGCGCTCGTCGCGCTGGAAGGCGCCGGTGCGCAGGACCGCGGCGAGCACGCCGGCGCCTGGCGTGGTGGTGGGCCGCGACGCAGACGTTGTCGCGGCAGCAGCGCGTGCGGAACAGCCGGATGTTCTGGAACGTGCGGGTGATGCCGCGGTGGGCGATGACGTAGGGCTCGAGCCCCTGGATCGGGCTGCCCGTCGAACGTGATCGTCGCCGTGCGTCGGCGCGTAGACCCCGGTGATCACGTTGAACACGGTGGTCTTCCCGGCGCCGTTCGGACCGATCAGGCCGACCAGCTCGCCCGGTCGCGGATCTCGAGGTCGAGATCGGCGATCGCCTTGAGACCGCCGAACTGCATGGTCACCTGCTCGAGCGCGAGCAGCGGGCCGCTCACGCGCGCTCCACCTTGGGGGCGCGGGAGCCGCGAGAGCCGGAACGTGATCTCGCGGCTGCCGAGCAGGCCCTGGGGCCGCGTGATCATCAGGACGATGAGCATCAGCGAGTAGATGACCATGCGCAGGGCGCCTCGCCGGTTCGCAGCGCCTCGGGCAGGATGGTGAGGACGATCGCCGCCATCACCGAGCCCGGAGACGCTGCCGAGCCCGCCCAGCACGACCATCGCGATCACCTCGATGCTGCTTGCATGAAGCGTGAACGAGCTCGGGGCTCGAGGTACGGACAGGAAGTGGGCGAACAGGCCGCCCGCCACGCCGGCGAAGAAGGCGCCGATCACGAACGCGAGCACCTTGTAGCCGGTGGTGTCGACGCCCAGGCGCCTCGGCGGCCACCTCGTCGTCGCGGATCGCGAACAGCGCGCGGCCGTGGGTGCTGTTCGCGAGGTTGACGCGAGAGCACGATCACCGCGAGCACGACCAGAGCCAGACCCAGAAGAAGTTCACCCAGCCCGGGATGCCGGGCAGCCCGCGCGCGCCGCCGATCGACGTCGAGGTTGCGGATCAGGACGCGGATGATCTCGCCGAAGCCGAGGGTGACGATCGCCAGGTAGTCGCCGCGCAGCCGCAGCGACGGCAGGCCCGACCAGGTAGCCGGCGAGCGCGCGCGAGCAGTGCCGCCGAGCGATCAGCGCCACGAGCAGCGCCGCCCGCCTGCGCGACCGGCGCCGGGACGCCCGGCCCCTGAGCATCGCGGCCACCCAGCGCGTCGTCCGGCATGAAGCGGAGAACATCGCCGAGCGCGTAGGCGCCGACCGCCATGAACCCGGCGTGGCCGATCGAGAACTGCCCGGTGAAGCCGTTGATCGAGGTTGAGCGAGACGGCGAGGATCGATGTTGATCCCGCACAGCATCACGCACCTGGAACGACGTACGGGTTGAGCACGCGCGGCAGGGTGACGTTGAGCACCGGCGAGCACGGCCAGCACGCCGAGCCATCCAGAGCAGCTGCCGCATCTCACACCTTCTCGCGCCGGCGGCTGTGCCGAGGATGCCCGGAGGGCGCACGCAGCAGGATCACGATCAGCAGGACGAAGGCGATGGCGTCCCGCGCTAGGTCGGCGACACGTAGCCCACCACCATGCACCTCGGCGATCCCCATCACCAGCCCGCCGAGCACGGCGCCCGGGATGTTGCCGATGCCGCCCAGCACCGCGGCGACGAACGCCTTGAGCCCGGGCAGGATGCCCATGTACGGCTCGATCTTGGGATTCTGGAGCGCCACCAGCACGCCGGCGGCGGCGGCGAGCATCGAGCCGAGCACGAAGGTGAAGGTGATGATGCGGTCGACCGAGATGCCCATCAGCGCCGCCGCGGTGTGGCTGTAGGAGACGGCGCGCATCGCCTTCCCCGCCCGGGTGTGGAGCACGATGAAGCGCAGCAGCAGCATCGAGCAGCAGCGAGACCGAGCAGGATGATGAGCTGCTGGTTCGAGATGGTGACGCCCATCGCCGAGCGCGATGTTCTGCGACGGGATGATCTGCGGAAAGAACTTGGGATCGGCGCCGAACAGGAGCAGCGCCGCCGTTCTCGAGCAGCAGCGAGACGCCGATCGCGGTGATCAGCGCCGCCAGCCGCGACGAACTTGCCGCACCGGCTTGTAGGCGAAGCGCTCGATCACGATGCCCGACGAGCCCGCAGCCGACCATCGCCGCAGCAGCAGGATGCACCGGCCGCCTCGAGCGGGCTCGGGATCGACGCCGCGCCGATCAGCCGGGCGCGCGAAGTAGCCCGAAGAACGCCCCCAGCATGTAGACGTCGCCGTGGGCGAAGTTGATGAGCCGCAGGATGCCGTAGACCATCGTGTAGCCCAGCGCGATCAGGGCGTACACGCTGCCGGTCAGTGAACCCGTTGACGAGCTGCTGGAGGAACTCCGACAGCGCGCGGAGCAGCGTTCCGTGACCGAAGTCATGTTCACGTCTCGCGCCACGGATTGATCGTGGTGTTGTAGACCTTCTTGCCGCCCTTGATCTCGAGCACCACCGCGGGCTTCGTCGCGTTGCGGTTCTCGTCCAGCGTGATGCTGCCCGGTGACGCCCGGCGTAGTTGGTCGTGGTGGCGATGATGTCGCGCAGCTTCTGCTCGGCGGTCCTTGCGCTCGGGCGTACCCGCCTTGTCTCGACGACAGCCCCTTGAACGCGGCGGGATCCTGCTCGTTCAGCTTCTCCATCGACTGGAACAGCACGTTGGCGGCGTCGTAGGCCAGGCCGACGATCGCGTTGGGATCCTGGCCGCTGTGCTTGGTCCCGGTACTTCTTGAGGAAGTCCTGGAGCCGCGGGTCCGGGTTGTCGGCGGCGAAGTGGTTCGAGTAGTAGCAGCCCTCGAGCGCGTCGACCGCCGATCTCGGATGCAGCTTGATCGCTCTCCCAGCCGTCGCCGCCCAGGATCGGCACCGTGATGCCCGAGCTCGCGCGCCTGGCGCGCGATCAGGCCGGCCTCGGTGTAGTAGCCGGGCAGATAGATCGCCTCGGGATGCTTGGCCTTGATCGCGGTGAGCTGGGCGCGGAAGTCGGTGTCGCCCGAGCTGTACGCCTGCTCGACCGATGATGCTGCCGCCGAGTGCCGTCGAAGGCGGGCGTGAAGAACTCGGTGAGCCCGACGCTGTACTCGTTCTTGACGTCCGTGAGGATCGCCACGTTCTTGAGCTTGAGGTTCTCGGCCGCGAACTTGGCCATCACCGTGCCCTGGAAGGGATCGATGAAGCACATGCGGAAGATGTAGTCGCCGATCTGGGTCACCTTCGGGTTGGTCGACGAGGGCGAGATCATCGGCACGCCCGGCCGACTGGCAGATCGGGCCGCCGGCCATGCTCGCGGCTGGAGGCGACCTCGCCGATCACGGCGATCACCCTGGTCCTGATTGACCAGCTTCTGCACCACCGTCGCCGCTTCCTCCGGCTTGCCCTGGTCGTCCTCGACTCACCACCCGCACGGTCAGCCCGCCGATCTTGCCCTGCTTCTGGGCCATGCAGCTCGTCCATCGCCATGCTCGACGCCACGCTTGGTCGACTGGCCGAAGTCGGCGTCGCCGCCGGTCAGCGAGCCGTACTCGCCGATGACGAGCTCTTCCTTGCCGGAGGAACCGCCGCATCCGACCGCGACGATGGCCAGCAGGGCGAGGCTCGCGAGCGAAAGGCGCAGACGGGTGCTGGACCGTCATGTCCATCTCCTTCACAGTCCTCGAGACCGGGCCCGGTCCGCTCGCACCGTTCCAGCACGGCGCCGCTTCGGGATGTCCGGCCGGCCCGGCTGATGGGGATCGAGCCGGAACTGGTAGCACGCGTGCGAGTCGATCGAGGCAAGGCAAATGACGTCTGGCGGCGCATCTTGCCGCTCCATCGCGCCGATCGCGTGCTAACGTGCGCCGTCATGAGCTGGGTCGCCCGGCGCGCACGGAAGCGCTCGCGCATGGCGGCGGATCCTCGTCGCCGTGCACCTTTGTATTGATCGCTGTCGGCTGCTGCGGTCGTCGCGACCACCGGCCACGCGGTCCCGAGTCCGGCACCGACCGAAGGCGCCGCCGCGACCGAAGCCGGGCTACGAGGGTCGCGTCGACGATCTGGCGCTCGATCGATCGCCGACGCCTCGCGGGCCGCCGCATCGCGCTCGATCCCGGTCACGGCGGATTCTTCCGCGGCGCGCTCGGAACGCGGCGGTCTCACCGAGGCCGAGGTCAACCTCGGCGTCGCCCTCGATCTGCGCGGCCTCCTGGAAGCACGCGGCGCCACGGTCCTCATGACCCGCACCGACGATCGCGACTACCTGACGCCGGCGGACAGCACGCTGCGCTCCGATCTCGCCGAGCGCAGCCGGCTCGCGAACGCGTTCGCATCCCGACCTGTTCGTCTCGATCCATCACAACGCCGACGCCCGCGGCGCCCACGACATCAACGAGACGCAGACCTACTACAAGGCTCGGCGACGAGGGCCCTTCGCTCGACGCCGCCGAGGACGTGCACCGTTACCTGGTCCGCAACCTCGGGATCGAGAACCAGCGCATCATGCCGGGCAACTACTTCGTGCTGCGCAACAGCGTCGCTCCCGCCTCTGCTGACCGAGTCCTCGTACATCACGAACCCCGACGTCGAGTCCAAGCTGGCCCTGGCGTCCAAGCAGCGCCTCGAAGCCGAGGCCCTGCTGCTCGGGCTCGGACGCTACTTCGCCCGCGCGCGGCACGGAGATCACCGAGCTGGTCGCGTTCTCGGGCGGCACCAGGCGCGCACGCCGGACACGCTCACCACCTGGGGCCGCCGCGCCGACGGTCGAGGCGACGATCCGCGGGCCCTTACGGATCACCCCTCGAGGTCTCGCTCGATCAGGCGCCCCAGCCGGTGTGTTACCGCCCCGGCGCCGCCCGCGATGCGCTGGTCGCCCGAGGACGGTCCGCTCGCACCCGGCGATCACGTCGTCTCCGTTCACACCGCGGCTCGCGGGCGCCGGCACGGCGCGGACGCGCGACATCGTGATCCGCGTCGAACGGCCGGCCCGCGCGATTCGCGTGAGCCCGTTCCCTCGTCTCGCGCCGCCGGAGGGCGGCGTCATCGGCTGCGCATCTCGAGCTGATCGACGACTATGGGTTGACGACCCCTGACTCGATCGCGCTGCGCGTGCGCGCCGATTGCGCGTGCGACAGCGTGATGACCCGCACGGTGACGACGCGCGCCGGCGCGGGCTGGGCCTACCTCGACGTCGCGCCCCTCGCCCGGCGTCCGCGCAAGCAGGGCGGGGCAGATCGGCCTCGTCGTCGAGTCTGCCGGCCCCGTGAAGCTTTCGCCCGCACGGGTCTCGATCCTCTACGGCGAGCCCGGGACGCGCACCGCCTTCCTGAGACGGATGCCGGGCGACACGCTGCTCGTCGGCGCCCCGGGCAGCGGGGTTATCCGGCGCCACCGTTGTGGGTCAACGCCGAGGGCCTCGCCGTCGCACCGGCGGGCGATCCACCGACGCTCGCGGGCTATCGCGCGTGGCAGGAGGACACGAGCTTCACGACGCTGCCGCGAGAGTGGACCGCGATCGCCGGCGGCGCGCTCCACGGCCGGCGCGTCGTGATCGATCCCGACGGCGGCGGCGAGCAGTCGGGCGGCTCGGGCAAGAGAGCGGCACGCGGGCCGCGAACGTGAACCTCGACGGTCGCGCCGCGCGCTGGCCGAGTTCCTGGCGGCCGCCGGCGCCGAGGTCCGGATCACGCGCGCCGGGTGACCTCTCGCTCTCGGACGTCGAGCGGGTGCAGATCAGCGAGGCGTTCCACGCCGATCGGTTCGTGCGCATCGCCCACCGTCCCGAGCCACCGACCACCCGGCTACTACTTCTCGAGCGGCGTCGGCAAGCGGTGGGCGGAGTCCACGCGCGATCGACGCTCCGGCGCTTCGGCTTCCCGGGCGTCACCGCCCGGCGGAGGACGCCCAGTACCCGCTGCAGCAGACGTCGTGTCCGGCGCTCTACGTGTCCGCCGCGCGCATCGACGAGCCGCGGCCGCCGAGGAGCGTCTGCTTGCCCCGGGCGCGCTGCGCGCCGAGGCCTACGCCGTCTTCCTCGGCCTGGCGCGGCAGTGGGCCGAGAACGCCTCCTGGCCGCTCGATCTCGCTCGAGGTGCACGATCCCGACGGCCGGCCGGTCGCGGGTGCCGCGGTCACGCTCGGCGGGTCGATCGTGCTTCGAGACCGATCGCTCGGGTCGCGTGCGGTTCGCCCGCACCGAGCCCGGCCCGATCGAGGTGGAGCGTCCGACATCCGCGGGTTTATCGCCGGCGGATTCTGCTAGACTCCATGCAAGGTCTCGTGCTGACCGGGTCCCCTCCTCCCGTCGATTCGATGCGATGAGGATGCTCCGACCCGAGGGACGTGCGCATGAGTCATGGCAGTCGGGAGTTCTTCTCCGAGCGTGAACGCAGCCGCCGGCGTGTCGCGTCGATCTGCGTCGCCGTCGGGGCCTTGATCCTCTCCGCCATGTGGGCTCGCCGAGGTCCCCGCCGTCCGCCGCGCACGCTCGCGAACATCCCCTTCCTGCGCTTCGGCTTCGAGGGCCCACCACACTACGTCCGGCTCGTCCAGGTCGAGTCCGAGCCGGGGCTGTCGGAGCCCTTGATCGACGTCGGAACGGTCGTCCCCGCCACCGCTCGACGCGGCGGCAGCGGTGAGCCGGTCTCCACCGCAAGGTCCCGAAGCATCGCGCGACCGACCGTCGCAACCGCGTCGTCGGTCCGGGAGAGGACAAGAACGATCTGCTGCGCCGCGCCCTGGCCGAGCCACGCGCGCGTGCCGATCTTCCAGTCCGACGAGCTCATCATCGAGCACCTGGTGCGGCCCGAGTATCCCGACGACGCGCGGGATCGCGGCATCGAGGGCCACGTCGCGGTGATCGCCCACGTCGACACGCCTCGGTGCGGTCACCGAGGCCGAGGTCATGGCGGCGAGCGGCGAGGACCTGCTCGACCGCGCGGCCACCGACGCGGTGAAGCAGTGCAAGTTCCGGCCGTACCGGGTCGAGGGCGCGGCGCGCGAGGTCTACGCGGTGTTCCGGTTCTCGTTCCGGATCTACTGAAGCGCCGGCACGCCGCGCCCGCGCCGCACCACGTAGATCGGCAGGGTCGCGCCCTCGCGCGACACGTCGAGGAACTCGAGGCGAAGCGGATCGCTCGCGGCGCCGCCGGTCGACGCGAGCCAGGCGGTGATCTCCTCGGGACAGAGCGCGCCGCCTCGAGCGCACGCGCGAACAACCGGCCGGCCAGATAGCCGCGGACATGGAGCGAGCCGGAACGGTCCCCGTCGATCGCGCGCGCCAGGCTGTCGAGGTGGACGCGCGTGGAGTCGCCGAGCCGCCAGTCCGTCGGCGACGTACTGGATGCCCTCGAGCAGCGGACGGATCTCGGCGTGGTGCTGGTTCGGCGCCAGCCCCTCGCCGCCGCAGATGCGCATCGACACGCGCTGGCTCGCGAGCTCGCGCAGCATCGATTCCGCCTCGCGCGGGTCGCCGTCCCAGAGCAGGAGATCGACGCGCCGGGCCACCAGGTTCCGCACCTCGTCGCGGAAGTTCACCGTGCCCGCGGGATAGACCTCGGTCGAGACGATGCTCGAGCCCAGCGACTCGGCCGCCGCCTGGAACCCCGAGCGGAAGGACCCGCGCTCCACGGCGCTCGACAGCAGCACGCCGACCCGCGCGGCGGCGCGCCGGTGAGCACGGCGTGGGCGAGCGCCCGGCCGCGCGCCTGGCCCGACGGGCCGATCTGGAACACGTTGCTCCCGATCGCGCCGATGCTCTCGTCCGTCGCGGTCGGGGAGATCAGCGGCGCGCCCGCGAAGCGCGCGCCGGTCGCGAGTGCCAGGGTCGGCGCGCTCAGCAGCTCGCCCACGAACGCGCCCGCGCAGCGCCGCGTGCCGAGTCGAGCGCCATGACCGCGCGCACCGGCTCGTTCTCGCCGGTGAACCGAGCGTCGACGACGACCGCACGCCCCCAGGGCGAGGTCTCGAGCCCGCTGTTCAGGCCCTCGATCAGGGACTCGCCGTATCCGCGGTAGTCGCCGCGGTCGGGGACGAAGGCGGCGAGCCGGAACACCGAGGCTCGGGGGTGGCGAGGCAGCGAGAGGGTCATCGCTCCCAGCGATCCGGCCGCGGATTTCGCGCGCGCCGGATCGACGAGCAGGAGCCGCGCGATCAGCCGCAGGCGCAGCGCCTGGCGATGGCGTGGCATCCGGTCGAGCGCGATCTCGGTGAGAACGGCCTCGTGGCCGCGGAGCTCCTCCGGCGAGCGTCGCAGCACGTAGATCAGATCGGAGAGCGGTGCGCGCTCGGCCCACTTCCGGAGCGCTCTTCTCATGGTTCCCGGGCGCCGCCGCCATCGCGTCGGCCGCGCGAACGTCGGTCGGTTCGCTCGCGGCCGCCCGCGCGTCCGGCGCGGCGGCGAGGACGATCGCCGCGACCAGCATCGCCGCCGCGGGCGCGCGACGGGACACTAGTGTCGCGTCTCCGAAATAGCTTTACCACCAAGGCCGTCGATGTGCCCGGCCGGCAAGGCGCGACGACGAAGTCGTATCCACTCGATACGTCGAGGAGGAGCAACGCAGCCGGCCGGGATACAGCGGCGGCCGACTGGACAGCTATTTCGGAGACGCGACTCAGAGCTGGAATTTCCCGAAGTCCTCGGGATTGAGTCGTCTCGAGGTAGCGCCTCAGCTGCTCGGCCTTCTCCTCGTCGGTCAGCTCGTGCGGCGTCTCGGCGGATTCCTCTTCGTCCTGCTGCGGCGGCGGCTGGAGCAGCTTCTCGTTGACGAAGATCGTGGCCTTGGCGCGAAGCGCGAGCGCGATCGAGTCCGACGGGCGAGCGCGTCGATCGACAGCACCTCGTCCTCGCGCTCGATGATGACGCTGGCGAAGAAGGTGTTCTCGCGCAGATCGGCGATCACGACGCGCGTGATCTTGGCCTTGAGCCCTTCGACGATCAGGAACAGGAGGTCGTGGGTCAGCGGCCGCGGGAAGCTCTCCTCCGACAGGATGCGGCGGATCGCCTGGGCTTCGCCCGGCCCGATCCAGATCGGGAGGATGCGCTCGCCGTCGAGCTCGCGCAGGATGACGATGTTCTGCTGCGTCTTGTGCTCGACGATGAGCCCGTTGACCTTGACCTCGGCGATGTTCACGGCTTGCCTGTCGCGGACTTGGCCTTTCCGGTGGATGCGGCCGACTTCTGATTCGAGCGGCTCCGACTTCTTGGGCGCCGACGCCTTCGCCGGCTCGCCGGTCGCGGCCGAGTCGGCGTCGAGATTGATGAACGTGGGCGCGTCCTCGCTGCGCATGTGATCGATCATCCACTGCGCCGAGGATGCCAGCTCCGCCTTGGGGTAGCGACGCAGCAGCTCGCGGAACGCCTGGTCCGCCTGGTCGAAGTCCTTGAGCTCCTCGGAGTAGATGAAACCGATCATGAACTGCGCCTGCGGACTGACGTCGCTGTCGGGATACTCCGGTGAGCAGCTTGCGATAGGCGGCGATCCGCGCCTCGGCGTGGGCCGGCCGACTGCGCCTCGTTGAACTGGTCGCGCGCGCTCTTCTTGGCCGACACGAAGCTCTTGATCGCCGCCGAGTCGGGCCGGACGCCGAGCTTCCGGCGCGCGTCCTCGAGCCGCTGTCTTGTAGTAGTCCTGCGATTGCTGCGAGCCGAGCTGCCGCAGGATCATCGGGCGCACCTGATCGAACGGCCGCACGGTCTCCTCCTTCAGCGCTGTCGACCTTGATCACGTGCCAGCCGCGGTTGCTCTTGACCGGACCGCCGATCCCGCCGGTTGCCGAGCGCGAACGCGGTCTCCGCCATCGCGGGCTGCGGGCCCAGACCGGGGAAGACGCCTTCGCGGGTCACCGAGCCGAGGTTGCCTCCGCTCGCCTTGGTGAGCGAGTCGGTCGAGTACTTCTTCGTCAGCTTGTCCCAGTCCTGGCCCTTCTTCTTCGCCCACTGCTTGACCTTCTTGGCGTCGGACTCGTTCTTGGACTGGATGTGGCGCACCGTGACGGTGGCCGGGATCTTGTAGTCCGACAGGTGGGCGTCGTAGTAGGCCTGGGCGGCGGAGTCGGACGGCGCGGGATTCGACCCCATCACCTCGTTCAGGTACGTGCGAATGAGCAGGTCGCGCCGCTGCTGATCGATCTGCTGCTTGATCGCCGGGCGTTTCTCGACGCCCTCCTGGATGGCGAGCGTGAGCCACACGCGCTCCTCGACCATGCGGTCGAGCAGCTGCTGGCGGCCTTCCGGCGTCGAGTAGTTGGCGCGGAACTGCTCGGGCAGGTGTCGATGCGACGCTGAACATCGCGCACCGTGATGCCTTCCTTGCCGACCTTGACCAGCACGCGGTTGGAGTCGACGGCGCCGCCTTTTTCCATCGTCGCCTTGGCGTTGCCCTGAGCGGGGCCTTCGACTGGACTTGCTGGTGGCGGCGCCGGCCGTCGCGGCGAGCGCGATCGAAAGGACCAGCGAGGCGGCGAGCGCGACCGCACGCCACGCGGGAGAAACGGCGAGCGCCCAACCTCATGGCCGGACCACCCAGATGCGGACGGTGGCCGACACGCGCCGAATGGATTCGGATCGGGATCTCGTACTTGCCGAGCTGCTTGATGTGGTCCTCGAGCACGATCTTGTGCTTGTCGACCTTGTGGCCGGCGTGCGCGAGCGCATCGGCGATGTCACCGTTGGTGATCGACCCGAACAGCGTGTCCTCTTCGTTGGCCTGGGCCGGAATGTTGATCTCGATGCCCTCGAGCTTGGCCGCCTCGGCGCGCGCCTGCTCGAGCACCTTGTGGTCGCGCAGCTCGCGCTGGCGCTCGAGCTCCTGGTAGAGGTTGGCGGCCTTGGTGCCGGCGGGAATCGCGAGGCGCCGCGGCAGCAGGTAATTGCGGGCATAGCCCGGCTTGACGTGGACGAGGGCGCCCTTGTCGCCGACGCCTTCGAGACTCTCGAGCAGGATCACATCCATCGAACCATCCATCCTTTCATTGCGGGTCCTGTTCAGGAACCGACTCGAGCCGCCGAAATCCAGCCAGACGTCGCTCAACCCCAGCGCCGCGGTGACCAGCATGAACACCGGCATGGCCAGCGCGAACACGAACAGCAGGGTCAAAGCGATGATCGATGGGGACATCCCGCGAGCGAGCATCCAGGATTCTACGACCGCGATTCCCTGGACACAAAACCCCAAACCCGTGTTGAGCAGCAGCGTCCATCCCGTCGGCGCCCACGCCGCCCATTGCGCGAGCAGCAACGCGAAGCTCGCGATCAGAAGCCACAGCGCCCCGTCCGGGAGACGCCAGTTCGAAAGCCGCGCTCGCGACAGCGCGGGCCAGGCCCACAGCCCCGCGAGGCGCGACGTCAGCGTGCGTCCGGCCGCGACCAGCACGGCGATCCAGACGAACAGCGCCGACGGCAGCACGTGGGGCAGGATCTGCCCCCGCACCTTGGCCTGTTCCTCGAGCGCCAGGCGAAGCGCGTCGAGTCGTTCGGCCTGATATCCAATCTGACGCCCCAGATCGAGCAGCTGGGCGTCGCTCGCGCGTAGCTCGCGCTCGACCCGAGCCACCAGCTCGGGGTACTGCGCATCCACGGCATCCCGGCGGCGAACAGCAGCGCCGGAAGCAGCATCCACGCCCGCGCGCCCGCCTCGGGGCCGCCCCCTCCTCGCGCAGTCCCATCCAGGCGCCGATCAGCGACGCGACCGGAATCCACCACACCCACAGGCTCTCCGGTCCCGCGAAGACGAGCGCCGCGAAGAACACGCCCACGGGCAGCAGCACGCCCCAGCGGCCGAAGCGCCATGACGCCAGCAGCGACACCGCGACCGCGGTGGGAACGAGAGCCACAGCCGGCCCCACGGCATCGGTGACGTGACGCTGAAGAACGTCAGCGTCGCGATCAGCAGAATGGTGCGCAGCCACGAAGGTCGCGCGGGGTCGCGCATCGCGCTCAGCGGTAGAAGTCGCTGCTGAAGGGCAGCAACGCCAGCACGCGGGCGCGCTTGATCGCCACGGTCAGCTGCTTCTGGTGCCGCGCGCAGGTTCCGGAGACGCGGCGCGGAACGATCTTGCCGCGATCGGTGACGAACCGTCCGAGGCGCTTCTCGTCCTTGTAGTCCACGAACCCGACCTTCTCGAGGCACAGCTTGCAGTACTTCTTCTTGATGCTCTTGCTCTCACGATCCTTGGCCATCGCGGTTTTCTTTCTCCTCCCGGCTCAGAACAGGTTGCCTTCTTCCGCTTCGGCCGGCGCCGCGTTCGACGGCGACCCCGGCGACTTCTCCAGGAAATGGACGGACTCGCCGCGCAGCTCGAGCCGCTGCCGTTTCCCTCCTGCGGGGCGAGCCACTCGCGCATCTGCAAGCGGCCCTCGACCAGCACCGGATTCCCTTCTTGAGGTACTGCCCGCACACCTCGGCGAGCCGCTGGTACGTCATCACCGTGACGTAGCCCGTCTGCTCGGCGAAGCTCCCGTCGCGCCCGCGGTAACGCCGGTGAAACGCGATCGGAAAGCTCGTGATGTGCGTTCCGTCGGCGGCGTAACGAAGATCGGGATCCCGCGTGAGCCGGCCGCTCAGCAGCACCCGGTTCACCTCCGGCATCCGTAGCTCCGACACGGCGCGCGTGACCGTTACTCGTCGCCCGCGTCTTCCGCGGCCGCGGCGGCGAGCTCGGGGTCGATCTGGGGCGTCGTCAGCTCCGGCGGAACGTGCATCACCGTGAGCGCCCGCATCACCTGCTCGTTGAGGCGGAGCCGGCGCTCGATCTCCTTCACGATCGGACCCGCCCCTGATAGAGCATCAGGGTGTAGATCCCGTCGCGCTTGCGATGGATCTCGTACGACAGCCGGCGCTTGCCCCAGCGCTGGATGTCGAGCACCTCGCCGCCCAGCTCCTGACCCATTGCGACACGCGGTCGATGTGCTCGTTGACCTTGGCCTCGTCGAGGCCGGGCTCCGAGGATGAACGTCGTCTCGTATTTGTTCACGATTCGGAAACCTCCTTGCCAACCCTGCGATTGAACTTGTTCATGGCGGCGAGGACTCCTCGCGCGCCCAGCATTCCGCCGCGTCCGCCGCGAGCCGTACCCCCGACTCGAGCGCTTCCCGCTCGTCTCCGCCCGGCTCCTCGAGCACGTGCTCGATCAGCCGTTCACCCTCGACCGCCCCGATACCCACCCGCACCCGCGGGTACTCGCGGGTTCCGAGCGCCGCCTCGACGCTCTCGAGACCCCGATGCCCGCCGCTGCCGCCGCGCGCCCGCACCCGCACGAAACCCACCGGCAAGTAGATGTCGTCCGTGACCACCAGCAGCTCGGCCGCGTCGATCGAGCTCGCGTCCCGCCACGCCAGGCAACGCCTCGCCGCTGCGATTCATGAACGTCAGCGGCATCAGCAGATCCAGTGGGCGCTCCGGCGTCACGCTCGCCCGCCAGCTCCGGGTACTGGACGTCGCCGATCCGGAACCGGCCCCGAATCGCGCGACCAGCTCCTCGATCACCCACCACCCGACGTTGTGCCGGGTGCGCGGCGTATCGCGCGCCGGGTTGCCGAGGCCGAGAACGAGCGGCACGGCCCGGGTTCCCGGCTACTTCTTGTCCTTGTCCTGTCCTTCGCGGCGCCCTTCTCGCCCTTGCCCTTCGCGTCGCCTTCCTCCTCGTCGTCCTTCTTGCCCTTGGTGATCACCTCGGGCTCGCCGGCTCGCCGTCGGCCACCGCCGCCTCTTCCGCCGGCTTCTCCTCCATCACGGTCGGCGGCACCACGGTCGCCACCGTGGTGTCGGCATCGGTGAGCATCGTGACGTCCGTCGCCGTGATGTCGCGCACGTGGATCGAGTCGCCGATGTTGAGCGCGCAGACGTCGACCTCGATCGACGGCGGGATCGCGGTCGGCAGGCAGCGGATCTCGATCTCGCGCACGATGTGCTCGAGGATGCCGCCCCCGTCCTTGACGCCGATCGGAATGCCGGTCAGATGCAGCGTCGACCTCGACCTCGACCTCCTCGGTCAGCGAGATGTGCTGGAAGTCGAGGTGAAGGACCCGTGGCGTGAGCGGGTCGTACTGGACGTCGCGGATCAGCGCGGTGTACTCGGCGCCGCTCCAGCGCCAGGTTCACGATGGCGTTGCCGCCCTCGTGATGGCGCAGCGCGCACCTGGAAGTCACGCGTCGCGATCGCGACGGCGACGGGCTCCTCGCCGTGACCGTAGAGCACGCCCGGGATCTGGCCGGCCGCGCGCGCCTTGCGGGCGCCGCCCTTGCCGAGACTCTCGCGGCGCGAGCCGCTCAAGGAAATGACGGGCATCGAACTCTCCTCCGTCGAAGTGGCTCACCCGAGCTCCCGGCGTGTCACGCAGATGCGTCGCCGGCGCGTTCAAACGAACAACGAGCTCAGCGAGCGCCCTCGTGGATCCGCTCCACCGCCTCGCCGAGCAACCCCGCCACCGACAGCTCCGGACCACCTCGGCTTCGGCAGCGGCGCGTGGTCGTGGCAGACGGTGTCGGTGATGACGATCTCCTTGATCGGCGACTCTGCGATCCGCTCGACCGCGCCCGGGCTGAACACGCCGTGGGTCACGCCGGCGTAGATCTCGCGGGCGCCCTGGGCGCGAATCGCCTCGGCCGCCTGACACAGCGTGTTCGCCGGTGGTCACGACGTCGTCGAACAGCACGACGTTCTTGCCCGTCGACGTCGCCGATGATGTTCATGATCTCGACCGAGTCCGGCCGCGGCCGGCGCTTGTCGGTGAGCGCGAGATCGGCGCCCAGACGCTTGGCGTACGCGCGCGCCATCTTGACCCCGCCGACGTCGGGCGCCACGACCACCATGTCCGGCGATGTTCTTCTCCGCGAAGTAGTCGATCAGCACCGGCGCGGCGTAGAGGTGATCGAACGGGATGTCGAAGAAGCCCTGGATCTGGGCGCTGTGGAGATCCATGGTCAGCGCGCGATCGGCGCCCGCCACCGTGATCAGGTTGGCGACCAGCTTGGCGGTGATCGGCGCGCGCGGCTGGTCCTTGCGATCCTGCCGGGCGTAGCCGAAGTACGGCAGCACCGCCGTGACGCGCCGCGCCGAGGCCCGCTTGGCGCGCGTCGAGCATCACGAGCAGCTCCATCAGATTGTCCGCGGGGCGCCGGTGGCCTGAACGATGAACACGTCGCCGCCGCGAATGTTCTCGTTGAAGCGCACCGAGACCTCGCCGTCCTCGAAGCGCGACGACGTCGGCGTCGCCGAGCGGCACCTTGAGCTTGTCGCAGATCGCCTGCGCCAGGCGTCTGCTCGCGTTCCCCGCGAAGATCCGGCAAGGATCCACGTCGTGCTCCTCGTGTTCGGGGTCACGGGGCCGCGGCCGGGCAACACCGGAGCGATCCCCGTGCCCCGAATGGCTGGGGCGGGAGGATCTCGAACCTCCGGATGCGAGATCCAAAGTCTCGTGCCTTACCGCTTGGCCACGCCCCACCAACAGAACGGGATATCCGTCACGGTCCGGACGTCGAGCGTCCGGGGTGATGGCAACTGGCCCAGAGGAATACGTCCTCAGGAGAAAAGCCGGAGGAGACTAGCGGGACGCCCCCGGGGAGTCAAATGCGGCCGCTTCCCCACGGGACGCCTTCCCATTCTGACGACGCGCGCGCGCACGCCGCACCCGCGGTGCGCGCCACGAACGGATCGTGACGCTCGCGGCTCGCGAACGTCACAAAACGCTCGACGTCTCTTCGTCTATCCGTGCTCCGCCGTCTCGTGATCGTGCGGCGTCGGGTGCGTCAGCTCGCGCTCGTACTCGGCGAGGACGCGCTGGGTGAGGTACTTCCGGGTCGCGTCGTTGATCGGATGCGCGAGATCCTGGTGCTGTCCGTCCGGACGCTTACGGCTCGGCATCGCGACGAACAGACCCGAGTTGCCCCGGATGATCTTGAGCCCGCGGATGACGAAGGCATGGTTCAAGGTGATGCTGACGAATGCCTTCAACTTCTCGTCGTTCCGCAGAGAAACCCGTACCTCGGTGATCTCGATCATGAGATGGCCACCTCGGAGCCGTCTCGACGGTGTCGTTGGGTCGCTCTGGGTACCCCGGGTGACGACGAAGGTGTTCCAACGTCTTGAGCTTCTTGCATCCTTGCCTCCCGCTCAAGCTACGGCGGCCTAGACGAACCGTAGTCCGCTCTCGGCGGACGAAACGATGTAGAGCGTTTCGTTCCCTTCGAAGCGGCTCACCACATCCTTGGCGCGAGCTCCAGGCGCGAGGAGACCGAACACCGCCGAGCCGCTGCCGGTCATGCGGACCTCGGTGGTCCCGGCTTCACGCAGGCGAGCACACAGCGAGATGAATCGCGACCGCCTGTCGCCCAATGCCTCTTCGAACGAATTCCCGAGACGCATGACGCGGCCCACGCTTATTCGATTGCGCCCCAGGAGTTTCGCCGATCTTAGAGTGGCCCTCCACGCTGTCAAGATATTTTTATGGCGGTCGATCGCCGCGTAGGCGGCCGGCGTCGACACGGTCCAGCGCGGCATCACGACGACCGCGCGAAATCGACGCGCGAGCCGCGCCGGCTGGAGCCGTTCGCCCCGCCCGGTCCCGAGTGCGTAAACCCCGCGGAGCGCGAAGGGCACGTCCGAGCCCAGCGACGCGGCGAGCGCCAGCCGTGCGTCCTTCGGCACGCGCTTGCGGTACAGCGCCAGGAGCCCGGCGATCGCGGCGGCCGCGTCGGCGCTGCCGCCGCCGAGCCCCCGCGCGCGACGGGATCCGCTTGATCAACGTGAATTGCGCCCCGCGATCGAGCCTCGAAGCGCTCGGTCGCCTGCGACGCGCCGCGAGCAGGACGAGGTTGCCGCGGCCCTTGGGAACGGCGCCGCTCCGCCCGTGCGGCGTGCGACCGCGCGCGGCGGCCTCGAACCGGAGCGAGGCCCGAAGCCGCGCGGTCGCGGCTCGACGATCAGCGTGTCGGCGAGGGTGATCGACTGGAAGCAGGTGGCGAGCTCGTGGTAGCCGTCCGGCCGCCGCGGTCCGACCGCGAGAAACAGGTTGAGCTTGGCGCGCGCGTCGATCCTCACCGCGTCCGGCATGCGAGGCTAGGCGCGGTAGAGGATGATCAGGACCGCCAGCAGGTAGAGCAGGACGCATCCGGCGAGCGGTCGATCGGTGAGCAGCACCTGGGACGGATCCTCGCTGCCCTCGCTCACGTTGACCAGGTAGAGGTAGCGGAAGATGCCGCAGGCCACGAACGGCACCGTGTAGAGCAGCGCCTCGGTCTTGAACTTCGCCACCGTCGCCGGCCAGATCGTGTAGAGCGCGTACCCCATCAGGCTCGCCGCGGCCGACACGAGCAGCAGGCCGCTCAGGAACTCCGGCGTGTAGTTCTGCAGCACGCGCCGCCGCTCGCCGGCCTCGGCCCCGGCGTTCGCCAGCTCGCGGCGGCGCTTGGCCAGGGCCAGGAACAGCGCGCCGAAGAAGGTGCAGACCAGGAGCCATGGCGAGATCGTCGTGGTCGGCGAGACCGGACGCAGCAGCTCGACGCCGGCGATCGCGCGCAGCACAGAATCCGCTGGCGATGATGAACACGTCGATGAGCACGTAGGACTTGAGCCCGTAGCTGTAGGCCAGATTCGAGAACAGGTAGAGCGCGGCGACGATCCGCGAACCCGGCGCCGAGCCACCACGACAGCGCCGCGACCACGACGCAGAATCGGCAAGAGCGCCGCCCACGCCACCGGCACCGGCAGCCGCCCGAGGCGATCGGACGCGAGGCGCTTCTTCGGATGGCGGCGATCGGCCTCGACGTCAGTGAGGTCGTTGAGCAGGTAGACGACGCCGGACAGCAGCGAGAACGGCGACGAACCCGGCCGTGCGCGCGCAGCAGGTTGAGCTTCGGTGAGTTGGAGCGAGAACAGGACACCCGCGTAGAGCAGCAGGTTCTTGGTCCACTGCTTGGGTCGCAGCTCCTTGAGCAGCGCTCCGATCACGAGCGGCGCGTCCCGCCCGGCGTTTTCCCGCGCGCGCGCGTCGACGTCGCGTGCCGCCGTCCGGCGAGCGCGATCGCCGAACATCGCGCGCTCGACCAGCTCGAACACGCGCATGTCCCATCGCGAGGTGCCCCTCCTGGACGTGCGGCGTGGTCGGCGCGCGGCGTGACCAGCGCGTGGTCGCACTGCGCGGCGAACCGATGCCCCCGCGGCCCGGTGATCCCGATCACGGTCATGCCCGAGCCGGTGCGCCGGCGTGCACCGCGGCGATCACGCTCGCCGATCCGCCGCTGGTGGTGATCGCGACCAGCACGTCGCCCTGGCGTGCCGAGACCCTCGAGCTGGCGAGAGAACGCCGTGCTCGTAGCCGTAATCGTTGCCGATCGCGGTCAGCGACGAGGTGTTCGTGGTGAGCGACACCGCCGCCAGCGGCGGCCGGTCCATCAGGTAGCGCCCGGCCAGCTCGCAGGCGAAGTGCTGGGCGTCGGCGGCGCTGCCGCCGTTGCCGCAGAAGTAGCACCGTGCCGCCGGCCTCGAGGCGTCGGCGATCATCACCTCGGCGGCGGCGGCGACGGCGCGCGGCGCACGACGCGCTCGGCGCGCCAGCGATGCGCGCCGACTCACGCAGCACGGCGCGCGCCTGGCGCTCGAGCGGCCCGCTCGTTGCCACTCCGGCGTGAACGCGAGCTCGCCACACCCGACCGCGATGCCGGCCCCGGCGCGGCGGCGAGACGTCGCGCTCTGCACGGCGCTCCGCGTCACCAGAGGTAGCGCTCCACCGCGTCCTGCCAGTGCCGGCATGCGCGCGCCGGTCACGCGCCTCGAAGGTACTGGTTGCTGCAGCACCGAGTACGCGGGCCGCGGCGCCGGACGAGCGATGCCTCGCGGTGGTCGCGCGCTCGAGCGGCGTCGAGAACCGGCCGCGCGCGACGCGCGAACGCCGCCAGCTCGTACCAGGTGCAGTCGCCGGCGTTCGGTAACGTGATAGGTCCCGTACTGGGCCGTCTGGGCGAGCCCGATCAGCGCGCCGGCGAGGTCCAGGGTCCAGGTCGGCGAGCCGCGCTGGTCGTCCACCACCCAGAGCGACTCGCCCGCGCGCGCCTTGCGCAGGATCAGTGTCGACGAAGTTGGTCCCGCCCTTGCCGTAGAGCCACGACGTGCGCACGACGACGTGCCGCCCGTGGATCTCGCGCACCGCCTGCTCGCCCGCCCACTTCGAGGCGCCGTACACCGAGCGCGGCGACGCGGCCGCGTACTCGCGGTAGGGCGCGCGCGCCGTCCGTCGAGCACGTAGTCAGTCGAGATCACGAGGATCGAGGCGCCGCACGAGCGCGGCGGCCAGCGGCCGCGTTGCGCGGCCCAGACCGTTGATCGCGAAGGCGTGATCGGCGCAGGTCTCGCAGTCGTCGACCTTGGTGAACGCCGCGAGATGAAAGATCCAGTCGGGCTGGAACATCTTGGTCGGATGGATGAGCGCGTCGTGACGCGTGACGTCGGCGTCGCCCTTCCGCAACGCCAGACTTCGTAGCCGGCGCGCTCGAGCGCCGGGAGCAGCGCCTGCGCCGAGCATGCCACCGGCGCCCGTGACCAGCGCCTTCATGAACCGAGCGCGCGGCCGGACATCGCGAACCTCGTCAAGACAGCTCGACCCGGCTCGAGTCGCCGAGCATCAACCGGTGGGTGCGGGCCGCGTGTCGCTCGCGCACACGACCACCTCCTGCCGATCAGGCTCGACTCGATGCGCCGCGGGACGTCGTGGATGGTGGCGCGCTCGAGCACGATCGAGTGCTCGATCTCGCAGTGCGAGAGTTGGACGCCGTCGGCGATCGCGGTGAACGGCCCGACGTAGGCGTCGACGATGCGCGCGTTGGCGCCGATCACGAGCGGACCGCGCAGGCGCGAGCGCTCGACCACCGTGCCGGGCCCGATCGCCACCCGGCCCTCGATCATCGAATCGGCGTCGAGCGTGCCGCGCATCGTCGGTCTCGAGGCTGCCGAGCATCATGCGGTTGCCCTCGAGCATGTCCTCGACCTTGCCGGTGTCCTTCCACCAGCCCGGTGATGACGTGCGAGCGCACCTGGCGCCGCTCGTGGATCAGGTGCTGGATCGCGTCGGTGATCTCGAGCTCGCCGCGCTTGCTCGGCTGGATCGCGCTCGACCGCGTCGAAGATCGTGCGGTCGAACAGGTAGACGCCGACCAGCGCCAGGTCGCTGCGCGGCTGCTTGGGCTTCTCTTCCGAGGCGCACGACGCGATCCCCTCGAGCTCGGCGACGCCGAACTCCCACGGCGTCTTCACGTGCGCGAGCAGGATCTGCGCGTTCGGCTTCTCGGTGGTGGAACTCGCACACGAACGGCGTGATGCCGTCCTTGATCAGGTTGTCGCCGAGGTACATGACGAACGGGTCGCCGTCCATGCAGCGCTCGGAGATCTTGACCGCGTGCGCCAGCCCGAGCGGCGCCTCCTGCTCGATGTACGTGACCTCGAGCCCGAAGCTTGAGCCGTCGCCGACGGCGGCGCGGATCTCGGCCTGGCTGTTGACCATCACGGTCATCTGCTGGCCGGTGCGGTGATCGGGCTGGAGCATCTCGCGCGGGATCGCTGACGACGATGCCGACCTGCTCTGATCCCGGCGGCGCGGATGGCCTCGAGGCCGTAGAACAGCACCGGCTTGTTCGCGACCGGGACGAGCTGCTTGGCGCTGGTGTGCGTGATGGGGCGCAGCCGCGTGCCGCGTCCGCCGGCGAGCACGAGTGCTTTCATCCGATCTCCGTTCGTGGGTCAGGCCGCGAGCAGCGGCCTCGAGCAGGCGGCGGGCCTCCGCCAGCGCCTCGCCGAGCTTGGTCACGTCCTTGCCGCCGGCCAGCGCCAGATGCGGCTTGCCACCGCCCGAGCCTCCCGTGACCTTCGCCACCGCCCGCACCAGATCGTCCGCGCGCAGCGCGCTTCTCCGCGATGAGATCATCGGTCACGGCGGCCAGGAACATGAGCTTGCCATCGCCCTTGAGCGCGAGCACCGCCGCGCCCGCGCTTGAGCTGACCGCGCAGGCGGTCGGCGGCCTCGCGCACCGCGTTGGCGTCGGCGTCGGCGTCGATCTCGCCGACCACCCAGCGGCCGCCCGGCGCCGGCGTCGACGACTCGGCGAGCCGGGTCATCTCGGCCTCGAGCCCGCCGCGCTGCAGCTCGGATTGCTCGCGGCGCAGCCGCTCGATCCTCGGCCCTCGAGCTTCTCGACCTGTTCGGGCAGCGCCTGCGGGCTCGACTGCACCACCGCCGCGGCGCGCTTCAGCGTGTCGGCCTGGCCCTTGAGCCAGCGCATCGCCTCGTGCGCGGCCAGCGCCTCGATCCGCCGCACGCCGCTGGCGATCGCTCTCGTCGCTCACGATCACGAACGCGCCGATGTCCCCGGTGCGCGCGACGTGCGTGCCGCCGCACAGCTCGCGGCTAAGCGGGATCCCGACTCTCGGCGCCCTCGACGGTGACGACGCGCACCTCGGCGCCGTACTTCTCGCCGAACAGCGCCATCGCGCCGGTCGCCTTGGCCTGATCGATCGGCATGATCTCGCCAGGCCACCTCGCGGTTGCGCAGGATCCACTCCGTGACGATGCGCTCGATCTCGGCGAGCTGATCCGGCGTCAGGCCGCCTCGAAGTGCGTGTAGTCGAAGCGCAGCCGGTCGGGCGCGACCAGCGATCCCGCCTGCCGGACGTGCGTGCCGAGCACGTGCGCGCAGCGCCGCGTGCAGCAGATGGGTCGCGGTGTGATGGCGCATGGTCGGCAGCCGGAACGCCGTCGCGATCGACCACCGACGAGCCTTCCCGCCGCGCCCTCGGCGATCAGACGCCTCGGCGGTCCCGTCCGCGAGGCGCACGCGGTGGACGATGCTGTCGCCCTCCTTGTAGACGTGCGACAGGATCGCCAACCGTGCCCGCCGCCTCGACCCGGCCGCGGTCCGCGACCTGTCCGCCCGATTCGGCGTAGAACGGCGTTCGATCGAGCACGAGCTCGACCTCGGCGTCGTCGAGCATCGCGCCAGCGCCGGACCATCGGCGCCGTCGACCATCAGCGGTCGTAGCCGAGGAACTCGGAGTCCGGCCCGCTCGACACCTCGATCCACGGCGTGGTCCCGACGCCCTCGACCTTGCGCGAGCTTGCTCGCCGCGCGCGCCGCGGCGACGCTGCTCGTCCATCGCGCGCTCGAAGCCGCGACGGTCGACCGCGACCGCACGCTGCGCGGCGATCTCCTCGGTCAGCTCGATCGGGAAGCCGTACGTGTCGTGCAGCACCGAACGCGTCCTCGCCCGAGAGCTGACCGCTCGGCGGTCAGCGAGCAGCTGCTCGAGCCGCGCGAGCCCGGCCTCGAAGGTCTGGACGAAGCCCGCCTCCTCCTGCTCGAGCACGCTGGAGGATCTGATGGCGATGCTGCTTCAGCTCCTGGTAGTGGCCGCCGAACAGATCGATCGCGCGCTCGGCGACGTGCGGCAGGAATGGCTCGGTGAGCGCCAGCCCTCGCGCGAGCGCCCGCGCGTCACCGCGCGCCGCAACAGGCGCCGCAGCACGTACCCCGCGCCCTCGTTGCTCGGCAGCGAGCCTCGGCGATCGCGAAGCGTCAGCGCCCGCACGTGGTCGGCGATGATGCGCGCGTCGCGCCGCACCACGCCCGGCCGGCTGGCCGGCGCGGCCAGCGCCTTCTCGGCTCCGACCGAGTGTCCGGCACGCTCGCCGCGTGGACCGCCGAAGCCGAGCACGGCCTCGACCAGCGGCGCGAAGACGTCGGTGTCGAAGATGGTCGACTTGTCCTGGACGATCATCGCCAGGCGCTCGAGCCCCATCCCGGTGTCGATCCCCGGACGCGGCAGCGGCACGAGCGTGCCGTCCGCCTGCGCGTCGAACTGCGGGAACACGAGGTTCCAGAACTCCATGTAGCGATCGCCGGCATCGCCCGGACTCTCGCCCCAGAACGCGCCATTCGGAAGGTAGTCGGGCGGGTCTTCGCCGAGATCGAAATAGATCTCGCTGCATGGACCGCAGGCGCCCTGGCCCCCGCCGGGCCCCAGAAGTTGTCGGCGCGCCCGAGCGGCACGATGTGGTCGGCCGGGAGCCCGATCTTCCGCCACAGTCGCTCGGCCTCGTCGTCGCGCGGCAGCTTGCCCTCGCCCTCGAAGATCGAGGCATAGAGCCGCGCCCGGGGCAGGCCGAGCACCTCGGTCACGAACGTCCAGGCGAAGGCGATCGCCTCTTCCTTGAAGTAGGCGCCGCGCTCGCGTGGACCGAACGAGAAGTTGCCGAGCATCTCGAAGAACGTGTCGTGCCGCGGCGTGATGCCGACGTTCTCGAGGTCGGTCAGGCGCAGGCACTTCTGCACCGAGACCGCGCGGGTGTACGGCACGTCCCCGGTCGAGGTGTAGTAGGGCTTGAACTGGACCATCCCGGCGGTGTTGAAGAGCAGCGTCGGGTCCCCGACCGGGACCAGCGGCGAGGACGGCACCACGGTGTGCCCTGCTTCGCGAAGAAGTCGAGGAACGCGCGTCGCAGGTCGGCGGAGCTTCGACGGATCGGGAATCCGGTCATACCGGGGTCTCGTCCAGCGTGGTCGCGCTCCGAGAGGGATGAGGGAAGCCTATCGAAGCTCGGAAGATAGCGATTGTCGACGGCAAATGCACGGAGCGGAGGAGCCGCGGAATCAGGCCTCGTCGTTGGACGCGGCCCGTGGCGCGCTCAGTGCCCGCTCGATCGTGTCCCCGTCGAAGCCGCGACGCATGAGGAGCGCGTAGAGACGACGCCGCTTGATGCGCGGCTCGAGCGCGCGGTAGCGCCGCTCGGCCTGATCGATCACGCGCCGCGCGGCGCGAGACCTCGTCGACCGCGCCCCGGTGCTCGACCAGCCGCGCTCGCGCGCACTCGATGTCGTCGGCCGAGATCCGCGCGTGCGAAGCTCTCCTTCCAGACGCCGCCAGCCGGCGGCGCGCCGCCCCAGCGACCGGCGAGCCACGCGCGCGCGTACTCGACGTCGTCGACAGGCCCCACGCCGGCAAGCCGGTCGAGCACCGGGTCGATCACCGCGGCGTCGAAGCCGCGGTCCTTCAGCTTGCGCGCGAGCTCGAACCGGGTGCGGCGCGTGCGCTCGAGCAGGCGCAGCACGGCTTCGCGCGCTGTCCTCGGGGTCGGTCGAGCGCTCGCCCGCGACGGGCCGAGGGGCGCGCGATCGCATCGAGGGACTCACCTCAGAAACCATGCGCCGGACACGGTGCGCTCGGATTCCACGCCGACCTTTGCGGTCTGTAACGGTCATATCAAACGCCAATCTCGGGGCCTCTCGCCCGCCTGGCGGCGTTGCGGCTCATCGGAAACCGAACCAGGGTTGCCTCTCGTCGCCGCGCCTTGCCAGCCGTGCTGCGGGCCTCCGACCTTGGCGTTCGCTATGACCGTTACAGGCCACTAGTGCGCCGGCAGGGGCAGGTCGCTGTTCCAGATGTCGGCGACGATCTTCCATCCGGCGTCGGTCTTCTTGAATGTCGTGACGTACTTGCCGGTGTCCGCGATCGCGCTCTTCGGCCCCATTCCATGCAACGCGTAGCTCCCGGTGTCGACCACCAGATCACCGGCCTCCGAGGGAACACCTTGATCGACTGCAGCGCGAGCGTGAGCTGTGGGATCGCCATGAACCCGGCCCACACCATGCGGGATCTCGTCGGAGCCTGAGGCGCGCCGCCCGTTGGGCGGCAGCATCACGGCCTCGGAATCGTAGAACGCAAGGATGGTATTGGAGTCCTTGGCCGCCACGGCGGCGCCGAGTGCGCGGTTGGAGACTGTCGACCGTGGCCGCGAGCGCCGAGGCGTCCGCATGCCGCGACTCGGGCGTGGGAGCCTTGGTGCGCACGACGCGATCGAGAGCAGTGCCGCGACGCCGGCGCCCGCAAGCATCATCCACGAGTGACGACCGAACCTTGTCTTCATGGCGATTCCTCCCTGGATGGCAATCGTTGCCGTTCCCGAACGAGGCTATCGCTTGCGGTCTCCACTCGCCACCATCGCCGGCTGGCGCGACACCGGCGCGGACCCGTTGGGACGCGCGCGGCGGCGGCGCGGACGGCGGAACGGTGACCGTGGTGGCGTCGGCGGTCGTCGTGCCGGTGGTGACCGTGGCCGCCGCCGGCGGCTTGAGTCCGAGCTGCGGCAGCAGCTTGGCCTCGATCTGGGTGCGCACGTCGGCGTGCTCCTTCAGGAACAGCCGCGCGTTCTCGCGACCCTGACCGAGCGCTCCTCGCCGAACGAGAGCCAGGTGCCGGCCTTCTGGATCACGCCCTTGTCGACCGCGTAGTCGATCAGCTCGCCTTCGCGCGAGATGCCCTCGTTGTAGAGGATGTCGAACTCCGCCTCGCGGAACGGTGCGGCGACCTTGTTCTTCACCACCTTGACCTTGGTGCGATTGCCGATCGCGGCCTCGGCCTCCTTGAGGGTCGCGATGCGGCGGATGTCGATGCGCACCGACGCGTAGAACTTGAGCGCGCGCCGCCGGCGGTGGTCTCGGGCGAACCGAACATCACACCGATCTGCATGCGGATCTGGTTGATGAAGATGACGGCAGGTCTTGCTCTTCGAGATCGAGCCGGTGAGCTTGCGCAGCGCCTGCGACATGAGGCGCGCCTGGAGGCCGACGTGCGAGTCGCCCATCTCGCCCTCGATCTCGGCGCGCGGGACCAGGGCGGCGACCGAGTCGATCACGACCACGTCGACCGCGCCCGAGCGCACCAGGTGGTCGGCGATCTCGAGCGCCTCCTCGCCGGTGTCGGGCTGGGCGACGTGGAGGTTCGCGATGTCGACGCCGAGCTTCTGCGCGTAGGCGGCGTCGAGCGCGTGCTCGGCGTCGATGAAGACGGCGTTGCCGCCCTGACGCTGGGCGTGCGAGATGATCGTGAGCGCGAGCGTGGTCTTGCCCGACGACTCGGGCCCGTAGATCTCGACGACGCGACCGCGCGGCACCCGCCACGCCGAGCGCGATGATCGAGCCCCAGCGATCCGGTGGAGATCACCTCGACCGCGACCTGCGCTGCTCCTCGCCCAGCTTCATGATCGCGCCCTTGCCGAACTGCTTCTCGATCTGCTGCAGGGCGAGATCCAGCGCCTTGCCCTTCTCCTTGGCCGACGGGTTGTTGTGGTTACCGATCATGGTCTGCGTCTCCTTCGCAGGGGCCCTGAGTTGACCTGGGGTCCATCCGCCGGCATCGCTGCCGGCGCAAACCGGTGGGGCGGCAGGGGAGTAGAACCGCCCGGTCCGGGCATATTACACATTTGGGCAGGGAAGAAAGACCTCTTTTATAGGGGCCTCGGTGGCCCCGGCCCTGGGTCTGGCGATCCCGCCCGTCCCTGCCGGAACGACCAAGAGGCGGAACGAACGGAGCGAGACGCAGCCCCTATCCCTCCTTCAGCATGGCCTCGTGGCGCACGGTGTAGGTCGAGCCCTTGGGCGAGAGCTTGCTCTCGATGACGCACAGCCGATCGATCTGGAACCGCACCGCGACGCCGTCGGGAACGCGCGTCGCGGCGAGCCGCTCGGTCCAGTCGGGACCCGGCTCGCGGACGCGGCCGAGCGTCAGGTGCGGCGAAGCGGTGGTCGGCGCGGTCGAAGCCGCGGCGGCCGAGCGCTTCCTCGAGCGATCGCGCCAGCGCCTTCAGCGGCTCGGCGCCCTCGGTGAGCGACACCCACAGCACGCGCGCGCCGCGCGTTGGGAAACGCGCCGAGCCCGCCGAGCACGGCTTCGAACGCCGCGACATCGGACGCCGCCTCGTCGGCGGCCGCGGCGACGCGACGCGCGCCGTCCTCGCCGACCTCGCCGATGAACCGCATCGTGTAGTGGAGGTTCTCGAGCTTGACCCACGACACCCGGTCGTCCGGCCGGCGCAGCGCATCCTGAGCGAAGCGCGGTGCGCTGGACCTCGGGCGGCGGAACACGGCGACGAAGAGGCGCAGGCGTCGGGCTCGTTCGCGCGCGACGGATCGCCCGCGGTGCCACGTCTCACGGATCGAGGCGTGGGATCGAGCGGCAGCTCGAGCAGCGTGCGCCGCACCAGGTCGAGCGCGGTCTGGACCGCGCGCTCGCGGATCGTCGCCCGCGTGCCGTGGAAGCGGTACTTGCCTCGCCGATGCGCCACCCTGGGCGTCGATGCCGATGAACACCGTGCCCACCGGCTTCTCCTCGGTGCCGCCGTCGGGACCCGGCGATCCCGGTGATGCCGACGCCGACCTCGACGCGGGCGCGGCGACACGCCCCCGCCGCCATCTGCTCGGCCACCGGCTCGCTCACCGCGCCCTGCGCCTCGAGGTCGGTCGGCGCGCACGCCGAGCAGCTCGATCTTGGCGGTGTTCGAGTAGGTGATGAACCCGCGCTCGAAGTAGCGCGAGGCCGGGGACGTCGGTGAGCCGCTTGGCCAGCAATCCGCCGGTGCACGACTCGGCGGTCGCGATCCGCGATGCCGCGCTCGACCAGCGCCTGTCCCACCACCTCCTCCATGGTGCGAGTGCCCTCGGCGTAGACGACGCGGCCGACGCGCGCCTTGAGCTCGCGATACGCGCGCTCGCGCGGTCTGCTCGACCGCGGCCGGGTCCTTGCCGGCGACGGTGACGCGCAGGTCGACGCCGAAGAAGCTCGGCAGGTAGGCGAGCGTGGCACCCGGCCAGTGATCGGGCATCGCGCCGATCGCGTCGTGGAGCAGGGTCTCGAAGATTCCGGCGGTGCGGAGCGTGAACGTCTCGACGCGTGACCCCGCCCGCTCGCGCAGGTACGGAATCAGGTGCTCGGTCGCGAGGCCCTCCATCTCGAGCGGCACGCCGGGGAGCAGGACCACGGGCTTGTCGCTCGCCAGGATCAGGAGGCCGGGCGCGGTGCCGTTCCGGTTGCGCCACAGCCTGGGCGCCGCGCGGGATCAGCGCCTGGGTCTCCGACCGAGGCCAGCAGCGTGCGCCCGGCTGCGGCGCGCGCGCTCGCGCATGGCGCGCAGCACCTCGTCGTCGAGCGTGGAGCGGGCGCCCGAGCACGGTGGCCACCGCCTTGCGCGTGAGGTCGTCGGGCGTGGGACCGAGACCGCCGGTCATCACCACTCCGTCCGCGCGATCGAGCGCGCGCGCTCAGTGCCTCGGCGATGCGCTCGACGTGGTCCGACACCGTGCTGTGCCAGGCCACCTGGACGCTCGACCTCCTCGAGCGCGCGCGCCAGCGAAGGCAAAGTTGGTGTCGAGCGTGCGGCCCGAGCAGCACCTCGTTGCCGATGGTGATGATCTCGATTTGCATGGCTCGTGGCGGGGCGCGGAGAAGGGGCTCCATTCAATCGACGGCGCCGGACCGGCGCACTGTGACGGAACCTGCCGCGCGACGCAATCCGCCGCGCGCCTGCCGTTTAGGGGATCATTCCGGCGCCGCTCGCGGGCCCGCTTCGGGCGTCGCGGCGCCGCGATGGTGGGCGTACAATGGGGTCCGTCGGGGCCGGCGATGGTCCTGGCGGCCGCGGGTTCGGAGCCAACCAGACGGGAGATCACCCGGTGATCCGCGGCCACGCCGCCTTCCTCGAGCCGCTCACGACGTCGATCGTCGCGCTCGCCGCATTCCTGGCGCTGGCCTCCTCGCCGGCGCGGGCCGCCGCGCCGCGGTTCGACGCACCGTTCCTCTCCTTCGACACCGGCGGCGTTCCGGCCGCGGTGGCGATCGCCGATCTCGACGGCGACGGGCGTCCCGACGCGGTGGTCGCCGACTCGATCTCCGGCACGATTTCGGTCCTGCTCGGCAACGGCGACGGGACGCTCAAGGATCGACTGCGGTTCCCCACCGGACGCAGGCCCGGCTCGCTCGCGCTCGGCGATCTGAACGGCGACGGCGTCTCGACGTGGTCACCGCCAACGGCGGATCGAACACCGTCTCGGTGCTGCTCGGGACCGGCGACGGGAACTTCTCACCCGCCGGCGACGACGCGACCGGCTCCTACCCGAGTGCCGTGGCGCTCGCGGATCTCGACGGCGACGGCGTCCTCGACGTCGCGACCTCCAACTGGGTCGGTCATTCGATCTCGATCCTGCTCGGGTTGGGTGGTGGCGCGTTTGCCCCGCGCATCGACCTTCCGACCAGCGACGATCCGCGCTCGATGGCGCTGGCGGACCTCGATGGCGACGGCCATCCTGACCTGGTGGTGACGTATGCCACCTCGGGCCGGCTCTCGGTCCGGCTCGGCGATGGGCACGGTGGCTTCGGAACCGAGCACACCTACGCCACCGGCACCATTCCCTTCGGGATCGCGATCCAGGACCTGAACGCCGACACGCGTCCGGACGTGGTGGTCGCCGACTACTGGACGCACTCGGTGTCGGTATTCCTCGGGCATGGCGACGGGACGCTCGATCCGCGCCTCGTCCTCCCAACACCCTACTTCCCGCGTGCGGTCGCGATCGGTGACTTCGACGGCGACGAGCGGCTCGACATCGCGGTCGCGACCAACAGCACCCTGAACCAGGTGGCCACGCTGCGGGGCAACGGCAGCAGGACGTTCGGATCGGCGCGCATGTTCCACGCCGGAATCACGCCGACCGCGATCGCGGTCGGGGACCTCGACGGCGACGGGCGGGCGATCTGGTCTCCACCAACGGCGGCTCGCGCTCGGTGGCGGTGCTGATCGGAAACGGAGACGGTACCTTCGGCGTCTCGCGCGAGTACGAGACGCCTCCCCAGCCGTGGTCGGTCCGGCTCGCAGATCTCGATCACGACGGATGGCTCGACGCCGTCAGCGCGAACTACGGCGGGCACAACGCCTCGGTGCTGCTCGGGACCGGCGGCGGCGCGTTCGGGCCGCACGCCGACTACGCGGTCAACGGCTACCCAGTGTCGATGGAGCTCGCGGACCTCAACCACGACGGCGCGCCCGATCTCGTGACCACCAGCGGTGGCACCGTGGTGTCGGTGCTGCTCGGAGCACCCGACGGTACCTTCGCGCCCGCCAACGACTACGCCACCGGCTACGAGGCTCGCGCCGTCGCGGCCGGCGACCTGAACCACGACGGACATCCCGACCTCGCGGTCGTGAACGACATCAACGGCACGGTCTCGGTGCTGCTCGGCCGCGGCGACGGGACGTTCCTGCCGCGCACCGATTTCCCGACGGTGGCGGAGCCCTGGACCATCGCCATCGGCGACCTCGACGGCGACGGCAAAACGACCTGGTCATCGGCAGCTACGGGGGCAGCCCGGTCGTCTCGGTGATGCCGGGCCATGGCGACGGCACCTTCGCCGCGCACACCGACTATCCGGCGGCCGGCGGCCCGGCGGCGATCGCGATCGCCGACCTCGACGAGGACAGCCGGCCCGACGTGGTGTACGTGAACCAGTACAACTACCCCGAGGTGGTGAGCGCGGTGTCGGTGATGCTCGGCCACGGCGACGGCACGCTGGCGCCGCGCCTCGAAACGCCGTGTGGGTTCTCGCCCCGCGGCCTCCGGGTCGTCGACCTCGACGGCGACGGTCATCTCGATGCCGCGACGTCGAATTCCGGGAACAGCGTGTCGATCCTGCTCGGCCGCGGCGACGGCACGTTCCGGTCGCGCGCCGACTACGGGACCGGGAACACCGCGCTCTCCCTCGACGTCGGCGACGTCGATCACGACGGCTACCCGGACGTGGTGGCCGTGAACTATCTCCGACCTCGCTGTCCGTGCTCCGATCGAGGCCGGCGGGCTTCGTGGGCGTGGCGCCCCCACCCGCGGCCGGCGCGGTGAGCCTCTTCCCTCCGTTTCCCAATCCGAGCGAGGGCCCGGTCTCGATACGCCTCGCGTTGCCTCGACCGCTCGCGGTGACCGCCGAGGTGCTCGATCTCGCGGGGCGCCGCGTGCGGGCGCTCCGACAACCGCGCCCGGCAGCGCGGTGCTGAAATGGAACGGGCTCGACGAGCTCGGCCGGCGCGTCCCGGCCGGCGTCTACGTGATCCGCGCGCGCGCGGGCGAGACGGTCCGGTCCCGCAGAGTGGTCGTCACGCGGTAGGGCGCTTCAGGTGCGCGGCTCGATGTGCATCGTGGCTCAGTGCGAATGGCCAGGAAGCTGGCGCAGCACGCTCCACGACGGCGGATGGCCTCGCTCGTAGCGGAGAATCACGACGATTTCGTGGGCCCGCGTATGGTCGCGTCCCCGGGCGCTGGCGACGAACCCGGTGTCATTCGCGTCATGGACGGCGAAGTCCCAGCGGCCGGTGAGCGAGCTGAGATCGACCCACATCTTGCTCTGAAGCTCGGTGGCATCGGCGGCGACCGTGAAGATGACCCATTTCTGATAGTAGACCTGCTCTCCGGTGATCACGGCACCCAGCGCTTCCATGGCCTCGCCGACGAGCGGGCGGCGTGCTTTCCACCAACCCCGGGCAGGGTACGCCGCTTCGGGCAGGTCACCCTCCTGTCGCGTGACGCTCGGCGCCGTGATCTCGCCCACGCCGAGGGAAGGGGCGCCGGCCGAGCCAGGCCGCGCCTCGCGATCGCAGCCGGACAGCAGGAGAGGAAGAACGACGAGCAAGTGCGAGAGGAGGCGTGCACGATCAATGAGCACCGACGAACTCTCCTTCATGATGGTTCACGTTCGGTCCGGCAACGCAGCGTCACTTCGTGGGATGAGTCCGGATCGAAACCTCATTGTACACGGCTCTTTTCGTTCGCCAGTGGAACCTACTGCTTGACGGTCCCGTTCTTCTGCGGCGCCGCTCCCTCGAGCAACCGGTCCGGCCACTCACCGCGGTCCGGCACCAGCGGCCCGAGGCCGAGATGGGCGATCCCCGCCTGGCGGGCGCGCCGCGCCGCATCGATCAGCTCGGCGGCGGTCGACCAGCGTCCGGTGGTTTCATCCAGCGCGTCGAGCACGATCATCACCGGCGGCACGCCAGACGGTGATGCGGCGCGCCAGCGCCGGACCGCCTCGGCGGCGAGCGACCCGATCGCGGCGCCGTTCGTACCGGCGTCGACGACCACCAGGTCCTCTTCCCTCATGATCGCGTCGAGGTCCTGCGCGTAGTCGGGATGAAGGCCCGCGCGCTCGACCACCGCCGGCGCGACGGTGCGCGCGAACAGGCATCCGGGACGCCACGCCCGCACCGTGGTCTCGATCTCCTCGAGGTAGCCGCGCATCGCCGCGGCCTTGGCGGCAGGATCCGAGCTCGGCGTCCCGGCCGGGCTCTCGGCTCCGGTCATGAACACGTCGTCGTCGAACACCACGCCCTGGATCGGCAGGTAGACCGCGATGTCGGTGTAGAAGTCCATCGCGGCGCGGCGTGCCTCGGGCAGATCGGGCGCCAGGCGAAAGTAGCGCGGCATCCGCTCGTCGGAGCCCCGTGGCTGGAGCGGGATGCGCCACTCGGGGTGCCGGTCCCACGCCCACGATAGGTTCATCGACGGCGCGCGGATCCAGGTGCGGATTCGCGCCTGCGCGAGCTTGGCGGCGACCATGGACCACACGTCGGCCTTGACGGGGATCTGGTGGTTCATGAAGTAGGTCTGGCGGATCATGCCGTTGCCGTCCGGATCGGGGCAGCCCTGGAGGATGGCGTGGGTCGCGCCGAGCGCGCGCGCGGGCGACCGTGGCGTCGAGGCGGTTCCGGAACGTGGTGGGATCGGCGTCGTAGAGACGATCGAGGTCGATGCGCACGGCGCGCCAGGCGGCGCGCGGCGCGCGGATCCAGCCGTCGCGCGACGAGAAGTCCATCGTGCGCCAGACCTGGATCCGGGGCAGGCAACGCAGGGCGAAGTCCGCGGGGAGCGCCTCGCGCCAGCCGAGCGCCAGCGTGAACGAGAAGCCGGCCTGGGAGGCGAGGTCGCGGGCGAGCCGGTTGTGCTCGCCGTACGGCCACACCAGCACGGGAACCGGGTGCCCGAGCTTCCGGGTCAGGATCTCCTGCGAGCGGACCAGGTCGGCGCGGATGCGCGCGCGGTACTCGTCGCGGTTCTCGTACGCGCCTCGCGCAGCAGAGTAGCGTCGCGTGGTCGCCGACGGCCAGGTGTCGCGGTATGCATTGCACGTCTCGTATCGATGGAGGTCGTGCGTGTGCGAGGCGATCTCGACCCGGCCGACGCGCTCGACGCGCCGGATCCCGTTCCAGTCGAGCAGCGGCGACAGATCGCGCGGCGGGTGCTCGACGAACGCGCTGACCACGCGCGACCGTCGCCTTGACGTTCTCCTCGCGCAGGATCGGCAGCACGAGCTCCTCGAAGCTGCGGTAACCGTCGTCGAACACGAGCACCATCACGCGCGGCGGCAACGTCTCCATGCGCCCGCGGCTCGCCAGCAGCTCCGACAGGGACAGGAACGTCCAACCGTTGCGCTTCGAGGCCCGGATCTGGTTGCGGAGGAACTCGGGCGTCACGGTCTCGAGCCGCTTCGGCGCCGCTCGCGTCACCTCGTGGTAGCAGAGGATCGCGACCGTGGGCGCCGCCGCCGCGAGCGAGGGTGACCCGAGGACGTGCAGTGCCAACGCGCACGCGCCCACGTGGATCGCACGCCGCTCGCCACCGCGCTCAGAACCCCGCGTTCAGCGCCGCCGCCCAGCGGTTGCGCTGGTATCCCGACGCCGAGGTCAGGTTCGAGTTGCTGCGACCGCCCTCGAGATGGAAGGAGATCAACCGGGCGACCGGGAGGTCGGCGGTCAGGAGCACGTTGTAGAACGGCCGCGTGTCCAGGCCTTCTTCGTGCTGCCCGCCGAGGCGCGCGACCGTGCCGAGGCTCACCCCACGCCGCGGCGACCACTCGGCCTCGAGACCCGCGCCGTACTCGAGGTCGCTCTCCGGATCGTAGTAGCCGTGGTCGAGATCCTGGTCGGCGGCGAGGTGCTCGAGGTCGAACCGAACGGTGGCGCGCCAGGCCCGCTCGGCATGGCGCGAGCACGCGCGCGGTCGCCGACTGGTAGGCGGACGAGTTGCCGTCGGAGTAGCCGAGGAAGCGAAGCGACCCGGTCACGGTCACGCGATCGCTCACCCGTGCGTCGGCGCCGATGCCGAGCGAGCGCGCCAGGATCCGCTCGTCGATCGCGATGCGCGTGACGATCGGCTGGCGCGCGATCCCGGCGTCGACGCGGATCATGTCGGTGGGCCGCCACGTGGACGAGATCGCCGAGCGCCACGCGACCGTCCGGCTCCCGGTTGAGGATCGACAGCGCCGCGCGCGCGGTCCAGGTCTCGGACCATCGCTTCTCGATCCCGCCGCCCCACTGGAAGAGGTCGCGGTCACCGGCGGGATCGTCGGCGTCGTCGTGCTTCGCCAGCAGCGTGAGCACGGTCTCGCCGGCGAGCGGCCAGCGGTACTCGACCGTCGTGGTCCGCACCGTGAGGTCGTCGCTGTCGTCCGCGTGGTCGTAGCGCGTGGTCAGGACCGGGCTCTCCTCGCGCTGGAGCCTGGCCGCCAGCTCCGCGCCCTCGTGGTCGTCGGGACGGATCGCCAGGTACCCGGCGATCGACTCGCGCGCCGGCTCGGCGAGACCGGACTCGTACTCCGAGAACGCCGAGACCCTTCCGGACCTCGGGGATGCTGTCGCCCGCGTTCACCATCTCGCGGTAGAGCTGCGAAGCGACCCGCGTGCCGGCCGGCCCAGCTCTCGTTCTGCGCGAGCCCGAGCCGCGCGCCGCACGTCGGTGGGGTCGACGGCGAGGATCAACCGGTACGCGTGCCGCGCGTCGTCGTGACGGCCCATCCAGGCCAGCACGGTGGCGCGCTCGAGCTGGAGATCGATCCGAGTCGGCGCGCGACGAGCAGCGTGTCGTAGGCGGCGAGCGATTCCTTGTGGCGGTCGGCGTACGCGAGCGCCAGCGCCCGCATCCGCGCGGCCTCGAGATCGTCGGGGGCCTCGGCGAGACGCAGGTCGAAATCGCGGACCGCGCCGCTGGCATCGCCCGACCACAGCCGCTCGGCCGCGAGATCCGATCTCAGATCGGGGAGCAGTTCGGGATGCCGCTCGCCGAGCCGGGTGTAGAGCGCGACCGCGTTGGCGTGGCGCCCCGCCCAGCCTTCGATCCCGGCCTCGAGCCAGAGCAGATCGGTGTCGTCGGGCGCTCGGCGCAGCGCCTCGCGGACCACGACCAGCGCCTGGTCGTGCCGGGCCGAGTCGGCGAGCGCGCGCGCGCCGTCCATGCCCGCTCGACGCCGCGGCCACGGCGGCGGAGTCCGCGGGCGCCGCCGCGGCGTCCGCGCGGGGCGCCGCCACCGCCGGCGAGCAGCGCGATCGCGAGCGCGATCCCGACGAGCCGACTCATCGCTGGGTCTTCCACTTCGTGACGTCGCCGCGGCCGCGTGCGTCGCAGCAGCCCCATCGGGGTGGCGTAGACCGTGATCAGCGACATCAGCATCCAGTAGACGATCGGGTAGGTCACCGCCACCGGGAAGTGGCGGATCACGGTACGATCGTAGCGCGAGTCGAGCAGCACGCCGGTGAGGAGCTGGATCAGGCACAGCGTGCCGATCGTCATGCCCCACCAGTTCGGGATCGGCGACACGCCGAGCGGCGGGATGCCGAGCGCGTAGGACGCGATCCAGAACGAGGTGAGCACGACGAAGCAGTAGGCCCACAGCGATCGAGAGCAGCGACTCGTAGATACACCGGCCACATCCGCGCGCGCCTTCCAGCTCGCCAGTCACGCAGGCGTAGCGACGCAGCACCTGGGCCAGGCCCAGTCGCCCAGCGCGTGCGCTGGACGATCAGGCTCGCGAGCGTGGGCGGCACCTTCATCCACACCAGAGCGCGCGGCTCGTAGCGCACGTCGTAATGCGCGCGCTGGAGGCTTCCAGGTCATGTCGATGTCCTCGGTCGCCATCTCGGGGCTGTAGAGCCCGACGTCGATCAGCGCCGAGCGCCGGAACGCGCCGACCACGCCCGACATCGTGAGGATGCGTCCCCAGATCCTCTGCGCGCGGCGCAGCAGGCTCACGATCGAGGTGAACTCGACGACCTGGAGCTGCGCCAGGATAGGTCTCGCGGTTCGCGACCCGCGGGGTTGCCGGTGACGCCGGCGACGCGCGCCGACTGGAAGTGCGGCACCATCCATCTCAGGATCTGCGAGTCGGGGCAGGCGTCGGCGTCCATGACCAGCATGATCTCGCCGCGCAGGCATGGCAGCGCGTCGTTCATCGCCATCGCCTTGCCCTCGTTCACCTGCTTGGCGATCAGCCGCGCGCGCCCGCTCTCGACGAACGGCCGCACCACCTCGCGCGTGCCGTCGGTCGACGCGTCGTCGACCACCACCACCTCGTAGTCGGGATAGTCGATGCGCGGTCGCGCACGCGAGCGTCTCCGGCGATCACCTTCTCCTCGCAGTAGGCGGGGATCAGCACCGAGACCGGCGGATAGTGGTCGAGCGCGGGCGGCTCCGCCGCACGCCCGTTGCGACGTCGCGCTCGCGCTCGCGGCGCGGCGTAGAACTGGAGCGCCGTGCTCACCCACACGATCGAGCTCACCACCGGGTAGGCGGCGAAGAACGCGAGCGCCACCCAGTAGACCGGATGCGACTGGATGTGGCGGGCGAGGTCAGCGGCCGACATCGGCGCCTCGGGTTCGCGGGACCGCCGGGGTCTTGGCCCCGCCCGGATCAGCGCGCCAGGATCGCGCGGCCGCCGCGTCACGCACCGGCTCCGGAACCGTCGAGTCGTAGCGCTTGCGATCCTCGTCGATCGTGATCCACACCTGCGGCTCGAGCCGGAGCCGCTCGAGCGGCGCCTCGAACTCGATCTCACGCCCGCGGCGGTCGTGGGTGTAGAGGACTCGGACGTCGTGCGCACGTGCGTGCGCGGGCCGCGCCGCCGGAACAACCGCAGGTTGTGGAAGGCCCAGAGGCCGGTCAGCCCGACGCAGACCACCAGCGTGAGGCCGACGAACAGCACGGTGTAGCGGACCTCGTCCGGGAAACGCGGCCGATGACGAGCCACCACCACCACGAGAACACGAACCATCCCGCGAACGCGAGCGCGAGATGAGCGATGCGCCGCAACGGGCCGGACTGTGTCGGAGGATCGGGGCAACGCGGCTCCACGTGGTGACCGAGACGCTACGTGGACGGATCGATCAGATCACCCCGAGGACGGCGGGATGAGGCGAGATCAGCCAAGCACCCAGATGGAACGCGCCGCACGCCATGATTCCGGCGGCGAAATCGTCCGCCACCACCCCGATCCCACCCGGCAGGCGTTGCAGCGCGTGACGCCCCGGAGCGGCTTCCAGGACGCTCGAACAGCCGGAACAGGAGGAACGCGACACCGCGAACGCCACCGGCAGATGCGGGATGAAGAGCATCAGCGATGCTCTGGCCGATCAGCTCGTCGACCACGATTGGCTTGGCGTCGTGACCGAGCGTCTTCTCCGCCTCGCCGCTCGCCCACACCGCGATCGCCGTGCCCGCCGCGAGCAACACGAGGCGTGATCGCGAGCGGCGGCACCGGCAGGAACCATCCGATCACCGCGACGACGAAGCTCGCCACGCGTCGCCGGCACGATCGGCGAGGAGCCGATCGGCCCCAGCGTGGCGACGACGCGAGCGAAGCTCACCGGGTGCCCGCACCGGCTTCCATGGAACGGGGACTGCCGGTCAGGCGCGCGAGGCACCGCCTTGCAGGCGGTCCTCAGGCATCTCGCCGACGCCGCGTCCCTGGATCGCGACCGCCTCGAACTCGACCGCGCCGGTCGGGTTCAGAGCCCGTGCGCATGCGCTCGATCGGCAACGCCACCGGGAGGTCGCGCTTGTTGTACTGGAACACGCGCGGGATCTCGGCCGCCTGCGCTCTCGGGGATGCCGAGCGAGAGCAGGTGCTGCTCGAGGTCCACCAGCGATTCACGGTTGGCGTCCTCGCGCGCCGGGTGCGAGTCGGCGACGAACACGAGCGCGTCCACGCCCCTGGAGGATCGCGCGGCGCGATAGCCGGTAGTAGACCTGGCCCGGGGACCGTGTAGAGGTGGAAGCGCGTGCGGAAACCGTTCACCGGCGCCAGCTCGACGGGCAGGAAGTCGAAGAACAGCGTGCGCTCGTGATCGGTCGCGATCGAGATCAGCCTGCCCGCGGCGCTCGGCCGGCAGGCGCTCGTGCAGGATCTTGAGGTTGGTGGTCTTCCCGCCGAGCCCGGGCCGTAGTAGACGATCTTGAAATGGATCTCGCGCGCCCGATGGTTGATCAGCGCCATGCGTGCCTCCGTCCGGCTCGAGGCCGCCGGCGGGCGGTCAGCTCGCCGAACAGCGCGTCCACCTCGCGACCCGCCGCGTCGACGAAATCGGCTGGTGACTGCGGCCGCCTCGGCCATGCCCACCTTCTCGAACAGCCTGCTGGAACACGCCGTCCGAGCTCGCTCGACCGCGCGCTTGGCGCGGAACCGCACCAGCCCGAGCGTGCTGCGCTTGTCGAACACGGTGCACATGATGACGCGGTCCGCCAGCAGGCACGGAGTAGACCGAGCGGGACTTGCCCTCGCTCACCACCGCCTCGACCGCGCCTCGCCCAGCAGCTGGGACAGCTCGGCGTTGGCCGTGAAGTCGGCCGGCGATCAGGCTGGCGAACGCGGTGGCGTCGAAGTCGGCTGCGTCCGCCCCGAGGTGGTAATGAGCTGGCCCGAGCGGTCGACGAGGTGCACGGACAGCGCAAGCTGGTGCGCTGCAGCAGCTCGTGCACGACGTTGTCGATCGAGGAGAAATCCAAGGTTTCCAAACGGGAGTCCATTGAGGCGAGGCGTGATCCCCGCAACGCTCACCGGCTGCGCGGGGCCGGAGGCTCTGTTTGGCACGTCCAGCGTAGCCGGCGCGTAGAGGTATCAGCGGAAGTCCGGCACGGGCGAAGTTGATAGTTGGAGTTCGGCGAATCGCGAGGATCTGACGCACCCGATCGCGACGCGTTCCGGACACGGCGTTCGGTCAGGGCTGCAGGGCGGGGCGAATCGCGATCCTGGCGCCGGAGACGGCGCGGGACCCGGAATCGGCGCCGCATGCCGGGATCAGCGCCCGGCGGGCGTGGGGGCGTCGTGCTCGTCCTCGATCTCGCCGACGATCTCCTCGAGGATGTCCTCGAGCGTGACGATGCCGAGGAACTTGCCGTCGCGCGTCGCGCACCACCGCCATCGGCCGGCGCTCGCGCCGGAACGATGCGCAGCAGCCGCGCGACCGGCTGCGTCGGGATCGACGAACAGCGGCGGGTACATCGCGTCCATCAGGATCACGAGCCCCTCAGGCTGAAGAGGTGGAACAGATCCTTCGTGTTGACGATGCCGACGATGTTGTCCGGGCTCCCCTCCCACACCGGCATGCGGCGTGTGCGCGCGTCGCGCGCGCGGTCTCGAGGATCTCCTCCTCCGAGGCGCCGAGCGACAGCGTCGACCACCTTGCTCGCGCGGCACCATGACGTCGCGCACGCGTCTTGTCCGAGAGCTCGGAACACGTTCTGCACGTAGCTCGCCTGGTCGTCGGGAATGACGCCCGCCTCCTGCGTCTCCTCGACCAGCATGCGCAGCTCGTCCACCGAGTGCACCTCCTGCGTCCGCGCGGCCTGCGGCGGCAGCCGCAGCGATCCGCACGACGAAGTTGCTCGAGCCGCCGATCGCGCGTGATGAACGGGCGGAACACGCGGCCGAAGGCGAGCAGCGGGCCGGTCACGATCAGCGCGACGTCCTCCGCGCGCTGGAGCGCGAGCGCCTTCGGGCGCCTGCTCGCCGAGCACGACGTGGAGGTAGGTGAGCAGCAGGTACGCGACCACGACCGCGATGCCGTGCGTGAGCGCGACACCCCAGGCACCGGCGGCAGACGCGTGGAACGAGCGGCTCGAGCAGTGTGCGCGAGCGCCGGCTCGCCGATCCAGCCCAGCGCCGAGGCTCGCGAAGGTGATGCCGAGCTGGGTCGCGGCGATCGCGTCGTCGAGGTTCTCGACCGCGCGCGCGCACCGCGAGCGCGCCGAACTTGCCTCTCGTCGACCAGCTGCTCGACGCGCGTCCAGCGCACCGTGACGCAGCGCGAACTCGGCGGCCACGAAGTAGCGCGTTGAGGGCGACCAGGCAGCAGCAGCACCGAGCGAGTCCGGACGACGTCGACCAGGTAGGGACTCATCGTGAGTGGCGGCGGCGCAGGCGACTGGTTACTCGACTTCGCGCCGTCCCTCGAGCGCGCGGGCCAGCGTCACGAGATCCGGAGTACTCGAGATCCGAGCCCATCGGCACGCCGCGCGCGATGCGCGTCACCTGGACGCCGAGCGGGCGCGAGCAGCTGCGACAGGTAGAGCGCGGTGGCCTCGCCGGCCACGTTGGGATTGGTGGCGAGGATCGATCTTCGCTTGATCGTCTGCCCGCGCGCAGCCGCTCGAGCAGCTGGCGGATGCGCAGGTGCTCGGGGTGCGTGCCGTCGAGCGGCGAGCAGCGCGCCGCCGAGCACGTGGTAGCGGCCCGCGGAACTGACCGGTGCGCTCGAACGCGAGCACGTCGCCCGGCTGCTCGACCACGCACACGACGCGGCCGTCGCGCTGCGGGATCGGTGCACGATCAGACACGGATCGCTCCTCGCTGAAGTTGCCGCACACTGTGCAGAAGCCGACGTCGCTCGCGGACCGCGCGGATCGCGTCGGCGAGCCGCAGCGCCTCCTCGCGCGGCGCGCGCAGCAGGTGGAGCGCCAGCCGCTGCGCGCTCTTCTGCCCGATGCTCGGGCAGCCTGGTCAGCTCCTCGATCGAGACGCTCCAGGTACTTCGAGCTGTACATGCGGGGTCGGTGGCGCGGAGCTCAGAAGGGAAGCGTCGATGCCGCCGGTGAGCTTGCCGAGCGTCTCCTTCATGTGCGTCTCCGAGGCGCGCTGCGCCTCGCCCACCGCGGTGATGATCAGGTCCTCGAGCAGCGTGATGTCGCCGTCCTTGAGCGCCTCGGGACTGATCTTGATCTCCTTGCAGCATCTGCTTGCCGTCGACGACCGCCTTGCACCATCCCGCCGCCCGCGCGTCGCCTCGAAGCGCTCCTCGGCCAGCTTCTCCTGCAGCTCGGCCATCTGCTTCTGCATCTTCTGCGCCTGTTTCACCATGTCGCCGAAGCTCTTCATCCGCTCGTCCTTTCCGTGCCGCGATGCGCCGGCGCTGATCGGCCTCGCCCTGGAACCAGGCGATCGCCTGCTCGATCATCGGCCTTACGTCCTCGGCAGTCGGCTTGCGGCGGCGCGCCCGCCGATCGGCGGCGCACAGCGCAGCGTCGAGCGGCGTGCCGAAGGCGCGCGTGCAGCTCTCGGCCGCAATGCATCGCGCGGTTCTCCTTTTCCTCGACCACCGCGCGGTGCAGGTCGTCCATCGCGATCACGAGCGTGCCCGGCGCGCAGCCCGATGAAGCGGCTCTCCTCGAGGAACGCGCCGAGCATGCGCTTGCGCACGGTTGATCGCCGCGACCACGACTCGCGCCAGCAGCCGTCGGTGCTCGATCGTCGCTAGCGCTCGGCTCGCCTGCGAGCGGCGACGGTCGCGTGCGCGCGCGCGGCCGCCGGCGTGCGGGCAGCGGAGCTCGCGCCGGCGCGGCGCGCGACCGGCGCAGCGCCGGCGGACGCCGCGCGGTGGCGCGACGCCGGGCTCGCGGCGCGCGTAGCGCCGTCGCGGCGCGCGGCCCGCATCGGCGCGGACGCGGGCCGCGCGCTCGCCGCCGGACCGGCGCGGCCGAGCCGGGCGCCGCTCGCCGACGCGGCGCGCACCGCCGCGCCGGCGCAGCCGCGCGGCGCGCGCTGCCACCCAGGCGCTGCTCGAGCGCCTCGAGGCGCGCGAGCAGCTCGGCCAGCGTCTCGCCCGGCTCGAGCGTCGCCATCTGGCACGATCGCCGCCTCGAGATGGATGAGCGGCTGCGGGCTGTCGCGCATCGGCCACGAGCACCTCGGAGACGAGCTGCAGCAGCCGCAGCAGGTCGTCTCTGCGCACCAGCCCGCGCCCTGCGCGTCGCAGGCGCTTCAGTCCTCGCCGCTCGCGGCCACGAGGTCGGCGCCGTCGGGATCGACCTTGAGGATCAGGATGTGCCGGATGTGCTCGCTCGAGGCCCTCGGCCAGCTCGCGCGCGTCGAGTGCCCTTCTCGAACGCCTGCGTGCAGCGCGTGCAGCGCCGGCTGCCGGATCGCGCTCGACGATCGCGCTCGGCGAGCGCGAAGAACGCCTCGCGGTCGGCGATCCCGAGCACGCGCCGCACCACGCGCTTCGTCGACCTCGGCCTCGCCCGACGACACCACCTGATCGAGCGCGCTCACCGCGTCGCGCAGCGAGCCCTCGGACTTGTGCGCGATCAGCAGTGCCGCGCCCTCGGTGAGCGTGAACTTCACGCCGTCCGGGTCCTGCGCCTCGCGCTCCGCGATGTCGAGCAGCCGGTCGGCGACCTTGCGCAGCGGCACGCGCGCGAAGTCGAAGCGCTGGCATGCGCGAGCGGATGGTGTCGGGCAGCTTCTGCGGATCGGTGGTGGCGAAGATGAACACCAGGTGCGGCGGCGGCTCCTCGAGCGTCTTGAGCAGCGCCGCGAACGCGTCGTTCGAGAGCTGGTGCACCTCGTCGATGATCGACCACGCGGTAGCGCCCGCCGGTCGGCGCGAAGCGCACCTTCTCGCGCAGCGCCTGGACGTCGGCGATGCCGCGGTTCGAGGCGCCGTCGATCTCCGATGACGTCGAGCGAGCACGCCGTTCGTGATCTCGACGCAGCTCGTGCAGTGCGTTGCAGGGATCGGCGCCGCTTGAGCTCGCCCGAGGCGCGGCGCTCGCAGTTGAGCGCCTTGGCGAGGATGCGCGCGCTGGTGGTCTTGCCCACGCCGCGCGCGCCGGTGAACAGGTAGGCGTGCGCGACGCGGCCTGCTCTCGAGCGCAGCGCGCCAGCACCGCGCTCACGTGGTCCTGGCCGACCATGTCCGGCGAACACCTGCGGGCGGTACTTGAGGGTCAGCGCGCGATGGGCCATGGACTCCGGAGGGAAAAGGGCCAGGATTGACAGCGGCACACCCGAGGGATTGCTTACCGCTGCTACCTTCCGGTCCTGACGGGGTTCACAAGTTCGGGTTGCGCTGGGCCTGGCCCAGAATCGAAGATGGTGGAGATGAGCGGATTCGAACCGCCGACCCCTCGTTGCGAACGAGGTGCTCTCCCAGCCCGAGCTACATCCCCATAATCTCAAGGGTTTGGCGCGCCGACCGGAGGCATCGAAGCCGCCGGGCACGCCTCGATTCTCGCAAGCTACCGAGCGCGCGCATGATAGCAGGGGGAACGGGGGTAGGGACCCGGATGATGCAGCAGGAGATGAGGCTCAGTTCGACTTGAATTTGTCGCTCGAAGGCGCCTCGCCCGTTCCTCGAACGCACCTTCGCTTCGGGTCCGGGCGAAGCCTCGTCGGCACCAGATATCCGCTTCCTGGACTGATTTGAAACACGATCAGATCGTGCGACGAGAATATATCTCGTCACGGCTTCGCTTTGCCAACGGCAGAACGTGTCTCCTGGCGTCCGTCTCTTCCCGGATGCTCCCCGAGCTGGCAGAAAACGTGGCGCCCGAGCACGGAACGCCAGTCTCCGCCGCGTAGCGCCTGACGTAGCTGCCGCTCGAGCCAGAATCGCATGATGAAGGGATAGACGGTGAGCAGTGACAGCCCAATCACGACAAGCTTGAATCCCTCGTGATCGATCCTGGACGGACGAGGAGAAACACAACCAGTCCGACGGCACTCAGCACTGACACGATTCGCGTGAAACGCTGTTCACGACGCGCGACGCGATTGCGTTGCGTGACATGCAGGCACGCCAGAACGCCTGCAAGTCGCCTGGCTGAAGGTCAAATTCGACCACATCGCTCATGAGGGTGCCTTCCGGTCGCTGCAATAGTGGCCTCTGGCGGCCGGAATGCATGACGAGTTGATTTGGAGGCTGTTTGAGGTGCTCCTCCGCCTCCGCGCGCGCCATTTCTGTGATCGAGATGCCAATTGCGCATCCTGTATACACAGCGGCCAACGGTAGCGGCCGATCTGGTCGTGACGACGTCAAAGGCTTGGGGCCTGATGACACGCACCGCGTTCAAGCGTGATCCTCCCCACGACGGCGTTTCTGGCGCCTTTGCGCGGGCAGCAAGCCAGTCGGTTGCCGAAGGATGGCCTGCTGGCCATTACCGTCGACGGGAAGACAGGGTTCATCGACCTTTCCGGTCGGATAGTGATCCCGCCGACCTTCGACTTCGCGTGGCAGTTTCTCTGAAGGTCGAGCCTCTGCGTGGCTGAACGGGGCGCGCGCCGGGTTCATCGATCGCAACGGAAAGTTCGTCGCCCACCTCGCTTCACTACGCCAAGGCATTTCTACGAAGGGATTGGCAGAAGCCACAGCTCGGCGGACCAGGTGGGGATTCGTCGGCATCGGATGCAAGTGGCGGTTCAGCCACCCGAGGAAACGCGCTGGTTTTCAGGGGCGCGCGCCCGTGCGCATCGACGGACGATGGGGCTACGTTGACAGTGAGAGCGGTGTTCTCGTTATTCCGCCATTGGCACCGACAGGCGACGCTCGAGAACGGGCGCGCGCTCGTCCACCCGAAACTGAGTGGTTCGCGATCGATCGAAACGGCCAAATGACGTCGCGCGATCCCGACGACCTGATCGCCGAACAACGCATGGGCAAATGGGGATTTCTGACGCTGGACGGCAAGGTCGCGGTATTCAGGTTCGACGCGGTTCAGCTGTTCTCGAAGGACTTCGCAGATGATGAAACGGGGATCACGATCGCGCCAGTTGGTCATTCAGGCTCAATTCGAGAATGGTGGGCGACGCCGCCCGGTGGACTGGTTGGTGGCCTCGCCGATAGGGCATTCCGGGAAGGACTCGCGGCCAGTCTATAAAGATGGAAGCTGGCGGTTCATCGACGCCAAAGTGCTGCTTATCCCGGGCCGTTTCGCCAGGCAGCGGTGGCAATTACGGGTTCCGTGAGGGCATCGCGGAAGTATGTTGGCAGACATCCTGCGCATCGACAGAACCGGTCGCGTCATCTTTCGGGCCGTCAAAATGAACCAACAGGCCGTCGCGATCGATCGTTACACATCGGAGATTCAAAGTGCTCATGATCAGACAGGCGACGCTCGTGTCGTGTCCGGCATTGTTGATGGTGTGTGTGGCAATCGCACAGCCTTCGCCGTTGCTCAGCCCGCAACCGGATACCGATATCTGGACGACTGTGGTTGCGTTGCTCTCGCAATACGACGTTGAGCGGCCGCGGCGAACTGGTGATTGTCACGGAGACCATGTCTTCGTGTGAGTTTTCTGTTCTAACGGAGTCAGATCCAGAACTGATCCTTCGCGCCGCGCTCATCCAGCGGAACGCCGCGCCTGGCGTCATTCGCAATATTCAGCTGCCGCAGAAGACCCGCTTGGGCGTGACCGATTCGATGACGAAGCCGCCAACAGGGGCCATTCTTTGATCACATCAATTGGGAAATCGTTCGCAAAGGAGTTTCCGTTCGGCATGGTTGTAAGAATGAGCCGGCCGGCGTTCTGCGGACGGGCGAAGGCGATCATCTACCACCAAGCGACCGGCGGATTCTGACGACAGCCAGGGTGCCTATTTGATATTCGTGAAGCAGCAGGGGCATTGGGTCCCGGTGGCGTCGCTCGGCAACTGGATCACGTAGAAGGGCCGCACTGGGCGAATACGGTAGAGCGGCGCACCGATATAGCCACACGCTGGCCAGCGGCGCCCGTCGAGTCGGGGACGCGACGTAGGAACGATATCGACGCGTCGCGGTGAGCCTCGTTTATCCGACCGTGCTCGGGTCGCCGGCGCGTCGAAATTCCAGAGTGAACCATGGAAGTGACGCTCTCGCCCGAGCAGCAGGCCAAGCTCGACCCGCCTTGCGCAGGAGCGCGGACCGACGCAGCTGTGGCGCTGGCGCGCGCAGCCTGGTCGAGCGCCTGCTTGATTACGACGGTTGGTTCGTGCGGGAAGTCGAGACAAGGCCTCTCGGCGCAGGCTGGACAGTGGCAGGACGCTGACCCACGAGGAAGTCGGCTCGCGCCTGAAGAAGCACCTGACGGGCAAACCAGCCGCGCTCGGTGATGCAGCTTCGCTGGACCGAGGAAGCGGCAAACGATCTCTGAACGGATCGCCGATTATTCTGGTGCCAGCACTCGCCGGGTCGCGCGCCACGGACTGATGCAGCGCACCCGGCGACGCCGCCGAGCGCGCCCTGACATTTCCGCACCGCGGTCGGCTCTGGCAAGCTGCAGGGGCACGCGCGAGCATCGTCCTGAGCGCCACTGCCGCACGTTGTCGTCTACGCGGTTCGCGAGGACGCAGTTGTCATCGTTATCCGCATCCTGCACGGCGCGCAGCGGTGGCCGCGAGCGCGTCGCTCCGCGCTGGCGATGATTGCTGCGGGACGGCGACGGGCGCGCCAGCGGGGGCCTGCTTCGCCGCTCCGATTCTCCGGCGGTCGCGCCCTTGACCCGCCCTGCGCCGTCCCTTTGGCCGCCATTACCGGAGCGACAGGCATAGAGACGCAGAATGCATTTCGCCGATCATGCCCGACCTGTCGCCGGCGATCAGCGGGAGGACTGACTCGAGAATGCCGCACGCGTCAACTCGATCGGCCCGCGCCGGACAGTGGAAGAATTGCCTCGGTGGACACCCAAATCCAGCCATTAATCGACACCGCAAAACCCGCCATTAACTGACGGCGGCCGAGACGTTGACGAAGGCGACGGGGCCCATGGTCCTTCGCCGGAATGAGCAACGTCTTGGATCACCAGAAGCAGCAACAAGTTCTTGGACTCGGCCGCTTGGGCTGGCCGGTGCGGCGGATCGCGGAGGCGACCGGTGTGGACCGCGCGACGGCTCGCGGCTACTTGCTGGCCGCCGGGATCCCGGTGCGCGCTCGCGGGCGGCCAGGCGAACGGGCGGCAAAACCGGCCATTTCCATCGAGGTGTCCACCGACTCCACGCTGGCAAATCCAGCCATTTGTGGGACGGTGTCCACCGACGCGGCGAGCCCGGCGCCCACGCGTGCGCCGAGGTGCCAGCGCGTGCGAACCGTATCGCGAGCTGATTGTCGAGGCACTGGGGCGCGGGCGGAACGCGGTCGCGATCTGGCAAGACCTGGTCGACGATCACGGCTTCTCCGCGCGGTACGCGAGTGTCCGGCGCTTCGTCCTGAAACTGCGCGGCACGGCGCCCGCCGAGGCGCGCGTCGTCATCACGACCGCGCCCGGCGAAGAAGGCCAGGTCGACTACGGCGACGGCGGCCCGATGGTCCGCGACCGGAGCACGGGAAATACCGCCGCACGCGGCTCTTCGTCCTGACCCTGGGCTGCTCGCGCAAGTCGGTGCGGCTGCTCGTCGTGGCGCTCGAGCGCGCAGATCTGGGCCGAGCTCCACGAACGCGCCTTTCGCCGGCTGGGCGGCACCGTCCGCGTCATCGTCCTCGACAATCTGAAAGAAGGCGTCCTCACCCCGGACATCTACGACCCCGCGCTGAATCCGCTCTATCGCGATGTGCTCGCGCACTACGGGGTGGTCGCCCTCCCGTGCCGGGTCGGCGATCCCGATCGCAAAGGGAAGGTCGAAGCGGGCGTCGGCCACGCGCAGAAGACGCCGCTCAAAGGACTGCGCTTCGAGAGTCTCGACGAGGCGCAAGCGTACTTGGATCGCTGGGAAACGCGCTGGGCCGACACGCGCATCCACGGCACGACGGCGGGCACCGCGCGCGGCTCGCGAGCTTCTTCGCGGCTTCGTCCGCACGGGTATGAGGCCCTCGAGATCGTAGAGGCGATACACGCGCTTGGCATTCACGGTCCAGCTCGCGTTTCAGCAGCACCGTGAGCCGTCGATAGCCAAACCTGACGCGCACGCCGGCGAGCTTCATGGCCGCTGCCGCAGGGCCTCTGCGGATCGCGCGTCAGCGTGTGTAGCGCCAGGTATTGAGCCGCACGGGAATCAGCCTCGCCGCCCGGCGTTGGCTCAGACGATATAATCCTCTGCGCCCACTCTGCCAGGGTGCGCGTGCACGAGGCCTCACAGCTTTTTTCGACGATCTCCGAGGATGTGCCGATCGAGCGTGAGATCCGCGACGAGCTGTTTCCAGTTCGCTGTTTTCGTGGCGGAGGGATCGCAGCTCGCGGACCTCTTGGAGCCCGACCCCGGCGAATTGCTTCTTCCAGCGGTAGCTCTGCTCGCTGACGCCCAGCCGGGCGGCAGACGTCGGTGACTTTCCGCCGGCCTCGACTCCGCGCAGGGCCGCGACGATCGCTTCATTGCGCGGCCTTTGCGTGGCATTGTGCAATTCCCCGACCGGGCTGTGCCGGTTCGGTTCCAGGAGACCACACCTCACTCACTTTCACGTTATCCGTGTGGCGGTTTCCGGGGGCTGGGTCAGCAAATCGGAGGCTGCCACCGGCCTGCCGGACCCGAAGCACATCTCGACGTCCTACGTGGAGCGCGCAGAACCTCACGATGCGGATGTCGATCCGGCGATTCACGCGGCTGACGAACGCCTTCAGCAAGAAGATCGGAGAATCACGCGGCGGCCGTGGCCCTATACTTCATGTATTACAACTTCGGCCGGGTGCATCAGACGCTCCGCGTGACACCAGCGATGGAAGCGGGACTCACCGACCATGTCTGGGCCATCGAAGAAATCGTCGCCCTCCTCGGGTGAGCCCGACAGTCTGCTCGTGCGCGTCGAACGGCTACGCCAGCAGGCGGAAGCATTCCAAAGAACTGTCGAGGAAGAACTCCGGACGACCCGCGAGGCCATCGAGGAGCTACAGGTCCGCCGAGCCAAAAGGCGTGGTCATGGAAGATGAATGGACGAGCGTGATTTCCGGCGATCGGCTCGTGAAATTCACCTACGTAGATCTTCCAGGAGGGGAAGCATTTCTGACCGCCCAGATTGCCGGCCATGCCGTCGTCTATTCGGTCATTTTGCGACAAGCGGAACACCCATTCAATCGCGAAGGCGTTGAACGTCACTTCGACTATGAGTGTCCGCCAATTTCAAACTGAACCACTACCCAGATTCTGGCTACGTCCTCGAGCACTGAGATCCCGCGGATTCAGCGCCACCGGCAGATCACTCTCGACGTCGTACACCTCCCCAGGGGCATGAAAGTCAGCGCTGATCGTGAACGACGCCCCTTTCTCGAGCAGCCGGCGCCGACGGCAGGTGCCGGAGGATGAAGTGTCGCGTTTGCGAAAACGCGCGTCGCCCCCACTCCGCTCAGGTCAACCGGAAGTGTCCAAAAGTACGGGCAGGGAAACTTTGCACCGAATGCAGCCGGTGAATCCGGTCTGTCGCCACACCGCCGAAACCTGCGAGGTTCTCATCGTCAACGCCTCAGTCGGGCGATCACTGTGAATGGTGGCGCGGGGAGGACCTGAACCTCCGGTGTTTACCGCAAGGGTCACAGCTTTACAGGTTGCCGCACTCGCCGCTATGCGACCGCGCCGAAAGAGTGGTCGGGCCGGCAGGAGTCGAACCTACAGAATCTCCCCTGTTCTGAACGGGTGCCTTTGCCAGCTTGACCACGGCCCGATGTAGCGCACGGAGGACCGCCGGGCCACACGAAGGCCGCAAGGTCCGAACGCTATCTAGTTGTTTGAAAACAGAGAGCGCTACGACAGGTCGCAAGGAAACGATCGCGTAGCACCGATATGATGCAGCGATGAGACGAACGGCGCGGGTCAGGTTGGCTGAGGCCGAAAGTATAGCACGATGAGCTCGGCGCCTGCGCCCCTGCGCAACGCCGTCGCGGGCGACTCAATCGATTCGCCGGGGTGCTGGAGCTGGTCGTGGAGGCGGCGCGATGGTCTCCAGACGGGATGGCGCGCTGTAAGCTGACGGACCGTATGGCCGAAAGCGTCTCGCTCGAGGGGCCGCGGAGCTCGGGTCGACGGCGATCTCGTGATTTTCATTCCTCGACGCTGGCGGCGCTGCGCTCGCGCCGTCTGCGAAGGGGAATCGGTGCCGTCGAGGGCGACGTCCTCAAAGTCGTGGTCCCTCCCCGGTTGGGGAGAAGCTTCGAATCGAAGCCGGTAGTCTCGTGATTGTCGACAACATCGAAGGCAAGTTCAGAATCACCGCAGCGCGGCGAATAACGAGACCGTCCAGTGAAGGCACCGCCCGACGCCCGAATCGAAATTGTGGCGGAGCGAGGAAAGTGTCAAGGCTGCCCTTCGCTGCGCCTCGGCGCTTCGCGGCCTTGACCCGCACCATGCGCTCCCGGTGTCCTGGCATTTATCGGAGCGTCGCCAGTTCCGAGCAATACGTAACCGGAACGAAGTAATAA